>Ga0169931_10001043_pt1 | contig 45709 bp, 33 predicted proteins | sample Kivu_15m_20L_FD_129675 | JGI IMG/M metagenome (GOLD analysis project Ga0169931, IMG submission 129675) | Freshwater microbial communities from Lake Kivu, Western Province, Rwanda to study Microbial Dark Matter (Phase II) - Kivu_15m_20L... | ecosystem: Environmental > Aquatic > Freshwater > Lake... | reverse complement strand
CCTGAGAAAAAATCGGACAAGGACAAGAAAGACAAGCCATCCGTCGATCCGGGACTGGCCCGACGCTTTGTGGTGAATTCGAAGGAAGTCTCCCCCAATCGTCGTTCGGAAGTGATCGCTTCAGCCAAGCGAATCGACGAATTGGTCACGGAGAACTACAAGAAATACGAGATCACTCCGAACCCACGGACAACCGACGAGCAGTTTGTCCGCCGCATCTATCTCGACCTCACCGGAACGATCCCGACGCTCCTGCAGGTCAATACCTTTCTCGGTTCCCAGGAACCGAACAAACGGTTCGATTTGATCGATGCACTTCTGAGTAGCGAAGGATATGCAAGCCACCAATTCAATTACTGGGCCGATGCCTTGCGATACAGAGATGATCTCAACGGCAGCGTCCGCGGTGAACCTTTCCGTCAGTTTCTCAAGCAATCGTTGGCCGAGAACAAGCCCTGGAACAAGCTCGTCTATGAAATGATCTCCGCTGCGGGGCGAATCTGGGAAAATCCAGCCACCGGTTATCTCCATCGCGATCCGGGAATGCCGCTCGATGTGATGAATAACACCCTGCGGATCTTTATCGGCACACGCATCGGTTGTGCGCAGTGCCACAATCATCCGTTTGACAAGTGGACGCAAAAAGACTTTTACCACATGGCCGCCTTCACGTTCGGAACGCATAACTCGACCCATGGAGGAGACAAGAAGTTTTTCACTTCCAATCCCGTCGAACGTCTCCGCAAGGAATTTGATGCGATCGTTCAAGAAGAAGAGGACCGTCGCAATAATTCCTATCGATTCGACCGCATGATCAGTATCAATATGATGGCTGTTCATGACGAACCCGCACGAGCCATTCAATTGCCGAAGGATTACGCCTACGAAGACGGAAAACCTGGGGATCCGGTGCCGCCCAAGACCCTTCTAGGTCCACCGGTGGAAGTTGGTGACGACGAGCCTCCGCGCCGCGCCTTCGCGCGATGGTTGGTATCGGAAGACAACCCTCGCTTTGCACTGACGATTTCCAATCGGCTCTGGAAGCAACTCTTCGGCCGCGGCCAATTCGAACCGATCGACGATATCACAGATCAAACCGTCGCAGAAAACACCGCACTGATGAAATACCTTGAGACGGAGATGATTCGACTCAATTTCGACATGAAAGAATTCCTGCGGATGATCGCCTATACAGAGACCTACCAACGCCAAGCCACGATGGAACCCTTGCTCCCAGGTCAGGTTTACCACTTCCCCGGCCCCGTGCTCCGCCGTATGACCGCCGAACAAGTATGGGATTCGTTCGTTACCCTGGCCGTCGATAAGGACCTCTACCGCGAACCCAAAGCGTCCCTCAGAGGAACAACCGAACGATTCAATTTCAATCGCATCACAGCCCAAGATGTCTTAGATTCCGAACCGAAGAGGAGCGAAGTCGATCGGCTGAACAACGAGTTTCGAAGCAAATTTCTCTTCAAAGGGGAATTGATCGCCCGCGCTTCCGAGCTCCCCTCGCCCCTCCCACCCAACCACTTCCTAAGAATGTTTGGCCAATCCGATCGTGAACTGATCGCCGCGTCATCGACCGACGGTTCGGTCCCTCAGATCCTGTTTATGCTCAACGGCCCCATCTCCCACATGCTGCTCGAGAAGGACTCGACGATCTATAACAACATCATGCGGAAAAACGGTATCGCCGACGGAGTCCGCTCCGCATTCCTCACCTGCCTCAGTCGTCAGCCCGATCGCGAAGAAATGGAACGGGCGATCCAGGAAGTAAAAGATAAGGGAGCGGCCGGTTACGGCAATGTGGTGTGGTCGCTGGTCAACACTCGGGAATTCCTCTTCATCCAATAGCAAGATTCCATTTATGAAACTGCCGATCAGCGATCGTCGTACGATGATGACCCGCGTCGCCCAGGCGACTTTGGGAGTTTCCCTCTTCCCTGCCCTGGATCGCGCCGTCGCGGCAGCGGGAACCAAAAACGCGGGTAAGGCAAAACGGCTGATCTATCTGTTCATGTCCGGAGGAATGACCCATATCGATACCTTTGATGTGAAACCAGGTCACCCCAACCAAGGAAGCACGCAAGTTATCTCGACCGGTGTACCGGGTTGCCAGCTGGGCCAGCATCTGCCCAAGCTTGCCAGCCACTTCGATAAACTCGCGGTGATCCGATCGATGTATACGCAAACCGCCGATCACGAGGCAGGCGAGTATCTCATGCGCACCAGCTACGAAGGTATCGCCACTGAGCGACACCCTTCGCTCGGACCCTGGATCCAGAGACATCTCGGACGCCAAAACAAATCGTTACCCGATACGGTCATGATCAGCCCCCCGGCACGGCACCCCGGCGCCGGCTTTCTGGACCCAGCCTTCAGCCCCCTCCCGATCGGCGATCCGAATCGCGGCCTTGAAAATACCACGGCACCCGAATACCTCACCGAAGCTTCCTTTGAAACGCGGATGGAGTTAATCGATCTGTTCGACAAAAAATTCCGATCGAAATTCAAAGACAAACAAGTCAGCGCCTACACCGATCTGTACTCCGAAGCCACCAGCTTGCTGACCAGCGGTGAACTCAAAGCGTTCGATCTGAACCAGGAGAAAAACGATGTCCGCGATCGCTATGGTCGCGATCCATTTGGTCAAGGATGTCTACTCGCACGGCGATTGATCGAAAACAAGGTGCGCTGCGTCGAGGTGACCTGTGGTGGTTGGGACATGCACAGCGCGATCCAAGATGCCAATGCACTTCCCAGAGTCGCCGGGATCATCGATCGCGCGGTCGGGAACTTGATCGAGGACCTTGCGGCAAGCGGTTTGCTGAAGGAAACGATCATCGTCCTGGCGACCGAGTTTGGCAGATCCCCCGAAATTAATTACAACGCAGGTCGAGACCATCATCCAGCGGCTTTCTCGGCCGTGCTCGCTGGGGGAGCCTTCAAAACAGGGCAATTCTATGGCATGTCCGATGCGGCAGGTCATGCGGTCGAATCGGACGGTGTCAGCCCGGCAGATCTGAACGCAACCATCGCCAAAGCACTGGGCTTACCCCTGAATGAAGAGATCTACTCCCCCACCGGCCGTCCCTTCAAAGTCGCTGACGACGGCACGCCAATCTCAGCACTGCTGAGCTAAAGGACTCGGACCATTCCCGGGGCATCGATTCGACGCGGGGCACGATTTTTGATATTTCGAGCCAATACGTTTGCCCAACTGGTGAGACTCTGCAGACCTCACAAGGCAATCTTATAGAGATGCTCGTCGGTGCGAAGGTACATCGCCCCGTGGGCAAATGCGGGGGTCGCCAGAGTCCGGCCAGGGACTTCGTTCGCCCCGACGATTTCGAATTTCTTTCCCGGTCGAACCCACGTCCCTTTGCCATCTTCGTTCAAGAACAGCAAAAGCCCTTGCGCGTAGATCGGGGATGCGGAATAATCCCCCGCTAGTCGCTCCATCCAGTGCCGCTCGCCGCTCTGCACATCGACACAAGAAGCAATTCCGTTGTCGGCAATAAAGTACAGCTCTTCACCCACCAGGATCGGCGAGGGTGTGCTCGGCGCACCCCGGTTGATTCGCCAAACGACATGGGAATCGGTAATCTCTCCGCGCCCTCCCAGCCGCACCGCCATCAGTTCCGGATGATCATAGTCGCGGTTGTAGATCACCATCCCCTGTGCGACCAACGGCTGCGGGACGACCGACCATCCAGGAGCGAGGACTCGCCAGAGTTCTTCTCCGGTCGCCAGATCATATGCCGCACAGTGATCCGGTCCGGGAGCGATCACTTGCTTTTGTCCATCGACTTCGGTGACTCTCACCGTCACAAACGAATGACTGATGCGAGCTTTGACCGAACGGTATTTTTTCCAAACAACTTTTCCCGTCTGCGCATCGACCGCGGCGACAAACGGGTCGATGCTCCCATCGCAAACAATCACCAATTTTCCATCGCTGAGGACGGGTGAACCTCCGCTTCCATGCATCGGCGGATAATCGAGCTCGGTCGAGAACCACTGAATCGTTCCATCATCGGCCGCCAGCCGCGCCATCCCGAGGGCTCCAAAGTGCACATAGACCATCCCTTGATCGACGATCGGTGTCGGACTCGCATGGCTGTTTTTCGCATGGATCGAGGGGGCTTTTTCGATTGCCCGAATCTCGCGATCCCAGATCGTCTCTCCAGTCTCCGCATCAAGGGCCATCGCGCGAAGCGACAAACCCTCGCCTTGGCTGACAGCGGTGGTCAAGAAAATCCGCCCACCGACAACCACAGGCGATGACCAGCCGAGCCCTGGCAGGGAGATTCGCCAGCGTACGTTTTTGGTTTCCGACCATTCCAGCGGGGTCGCAGGTCCCGCCACATGCCCATCCTGCTGGGGACCGCGAAACGAAGGCCAGTCCCCCGGAGCCCCATCACCATCGACCCAGGGACCAAGCAAAGCAAACAGCAGCAACGGGAGCAGCGACATCGGAGGGAGGGTTCCAGCGAGAGTGATCGGGGAGCCGCAGGATCAAAGCCTCGAGGGCGTCAAAGCACAAACGATCGAGGGCTTGAGGCGGGGTGCAAGCGGCTTGTCATGGGAATCGACTCGGACTGCAGAATATTATCCCGCGAAGCCGCTGTCAATTTTCCTTCGGAAGACGCTGCCAATAACCGACAATCAGCATGCCCACAATCGCCATCGACAGCAGCGACATCCAGCCGGCAGTCCAGGTAAACAATTCCAAATACTGCGTGCGGCTGGTCCAAAAATTGACCGTGACGATCACCAGTACATAAGCCAAATAACCGAACGCATCGGCAAGGTACATGAGGAAACTGATCGTCCCACGTTCGCGAAAGGCTGCCAGGAAGCGCTCAAAGACGGTGGTGTGAAACGCGACGTAGGGGACATAGGTCCCGAGTCCGACAAAGACCATAAAAGCGAATGGCGAGAGGATCTCTCGCTGGTAAAGAAACAAACTCGCAAGCACCAGAGCAAAGCCTCCAAGGGTCAGTTGCAAGGCACCCAGGAATGCGCGGCGATTGCTGCGGATGATGATCGCCAGGCCATTGATCGTGATCACCCCGAACATAATTAACGTCTCGGACTTGGCGAAAATCGAAGGGGCTTTGTCATATCCCAAGTCGCGCCAGATCTCGACAGCGAAATCATCGCGGAGCCCCCTCCCAATGCTCAGCAGTACATAAATCAGCACCAGCCCCGTCAGACCCCAGCGATGTCGCCAAAAGAGTGACCATCGCGCCTCGCGATCCATCGGCTCGCGTTTGCTCCGCAGTTGCTGGTCGGCATGATGCGGCGGAGGAACTTGCTTGAGCATCCAGACAAAGAGGATCAGCGGGAGCACAAAGATCCCTCCCACCGTGAAGGGCATCCAGAATTCGCTGATCCCGGCATGCACGACGAGGCTCGTACCGATCGATTTCACGATCCCCGATGAAACAATAAAGCTGGCACACAAACCAGCCGAAAGAGCCTCGGTGAACTGCCGACCTTCCAGAAACGAGAGGACCAGCCCAAAGACCATCCCGAGCGGAAGGCCGTTGAGGAATAAACAAAACCAGTTGTAGGGTGGCGGCAGGAGCGCAAAGAGCAGGAGCGCTCCCTGGGCCGCAGCAATCAATCCCAAGATCGCAATCCCGCGTCGCGCCGGGGTCATCTCCGAGACGATCTTGATCCCGATAAACTTCGAGAGTGTGTAGCCTGTCGTTTGCGCGGCGATGAGAATCGCTTTGTAGGAAAAATCCCCCAGGCTCAGCTCCGCGAACGTCCCTGCAGTAAATGGCTTGCGGAACGCATACATGCAGAAATAGGTCCCGAAGGCGGCGGCAATGCAGTAGGCCGAGAAAGTCAAGGCATGGGTTCTCCCAAGCCACTGCGTGATGGGGCTCGGTGAGGTCGGGCTTTTTTCAGCGTCTTGGGTTTGCGTCATCAAGATAGCTTCACAGGATCAGCAGCGGGTCCACATTGCACCAGCATCATCGCAGGTCCCCGCATCGATGCAACGGCTCGGCGGACGACAGCAGCCGCACCTCAGCTGGAATCTTCCTGAGAGACGAAGGGTTCGATGTAGTTTCGATGAAGTAACGATGAGCTCACGAGCGGCATCGCCGTGCGCTGATGAAGTTTCCGCGAAACGGCTCGATTTGTCGTCCTCCGCAGCTTGTAAGCCTCCGAGGCGATTCTATAGTCCGTCGCATCATGGCGTTGGCATTTGCTCACAGGCATCAATTGAGGTGGACTTATGAGAAGCATCCGGAGTCGGCGATGTGCACAGCGAATTCGATCCTGGGAACTCCTGAACCGTCGCACGAAACGGCTGAAATTGCAGCTTGAAAGGCTGGAAGAACGGCGGTTGATGGCAGTGGATTTTGCGGACTTCGTTTGCCACCCAGAATTTGCGGATGTCTCTGCAGTACTCTCGCGCGACAAAACCGCGAGCGGTTCGGGGGCAACTCGCTCGCATCGCCCGGAGCTGACGGGCAGCCCCTTCATTCTTGAACTTCTTCATGTTTCCGATCAGGAAGCTGGAATCGCAGCGCTCGATGATGCCCCTCGTTTCTCTGCTGTACTCAACGCGCTTCGCAATCAGGATTTAGGTAATGATGGAGTCATCGACAATACGCTGACACTGTCGTCGGGCGATGTCTTCATTCCGGGATTGTTCTTCGATGCCTCCGGCAGCGTCTACGGGTCTGGCGGAATTGCTGACATTCAAATTCAAAACGAACTTGGTCTACAAGCCATCGCGCTGGGTAATCACGAATTCGACAAGGGACCTGCGGTGCTGGCTGGCTTGATCAACGGTGCTGCTCCGGGCTCGATATTAGGAAGCGACTTTAGCGGTACGAGCTTTCCTTATTTATCGGGCAATCTCAATTTTTCCCCAAATTCCAGCCTTGCTCCGCTGGTCGTGCCCGACGGGGGAGCCCCGCAGGCAGGGAAATTGTCTGGCAGCGTTGTGATCGATGTCAACGGTGAATCGATTGGGATCGTTGCAGCAACGACTCCGACATTAGCCATGATTTCAAGTCCAGGAAATGTTGGGATTGCGCCGAGTCCTTTCGGAGGAGTGCCGACACCGGCACAGCTCGACGCCCTTGCGGCGATTATTCAATCCGATGTGGACGCCTTGCTGGCTGCGAATCCAACGCTCAATAAAGTCATTTTGCTCGCTCATATGCAACGGATTGATATCGAGTTTGCGCTTGCTTCGCGCCTGCAACATGTCGATATCATCGTTGCCGGTGGGTCCAATACGCGACTGACCGACAGCAATGATCGCCTCCGCGCTGGAGATACGAGCCAAGGAGAGTACCCGACGTTCATCACAAATGCCGGGGGAACGCAAACGGCTGTCGTGAACACCGACGGGAATTACAAATACGTTGGTCGTCTGGTTATTGAATTCGATCCCGATGGTCATCTTGTGCCGGCGAGTTATGACCCGCTGGTCAGTGGTGTGTTTGCTGCGGACGATCAAGGTGTCGCCGACCTGAATGCCGCAGCGTTGGTCGACCCAGAAATCCAAACGATTGTCGATGAAATCCGTGCGAACATCATTTCCCAAGATGGAAACTATTTTGGGATCACCACCCAGTACCTCAACGGAAATCGCAGTGGTGGGGGACTCGATGGGGTTCGAAGCCAGGAGACAAACCTGGGGAATCTGACGGCCGATGCGAATTTGGACTATGCCCAATCGGTCGATTCAAGCGTTTTGGTATCGATCAAGAACGGTGGCGGGATTCGAGCCAGCATTGGAGAGATCGTCGTTCCACCGGGAGCGACTGCTCCGGAACGTTTTCCACCGGCAGGGAACTCGCTGAGCGGGCGACCCGAGGGAGGGATCAGCGAGGCGGCGATCCGGACGGTGCTCGCCTTTAACAATGGTTTGTCCTTGCTCACTTTGACACGAGACCAATTACTCGCGGTTCTTGAGCATTCCGTAGCCGGGACCACCGCAAGTAATTCCTCTTCCGATGCGAGGTTCCCGCAGGTTGGAGGGATTCAGTTCAGTTTTGATGTGACAAGAGCCGCAGGAGATCGAATCCGGTCGGCTTCGATTGTGGATGCCGAAGGAAATGTGATTGCCGGCCTGAGGCAGGGCGGATTGAACGTGGGCGAAGGCACTGATCGCTTTCGAATTGTGACACTGAACTTTCTTGCTGACGGTGGCGACGGATACCCCTTTCCTAGCGGGGCAGCCGTAAACCGAGTTGATTTAGCGTCCAGTCCCGATGCGCCGCGCGATGGTGTTGCGACATTTGCCCCCAATGGTAGTGAGCAGGATGCTTTTGCCGAATATCTGGCCGCCAATTTCGCGACGCCAGCGACGGCCTATGGTTTCGCCGATGGAGCTCGCAATCTCGACACGCGGATTCAAAATCTGTCCTTTCGCTCCGACGCAGTCCCTCGCGCATCGATCGCTGTTGGGGGTGTCACCGTCAACGCACCGGGACAATCGCAGCGCTCGCAAGTAACCGCCGTGAATGTCCGCTTCAATGTCCCCGTGACGGCTTCCAGCGGAGCTTTCAGGATCAGGAATTTGACAACCGGCGAGACCCTCAGCAATAGCCAAATCCTCGTCAATCCCTTGGCCAATGGCCGTGATTTCATTCTCACATTCGCCGCCGGAACGTCCGTGCAGACTCGTGCCAATGCGAACTCCCTGGCAGATGGCAACTATCAACTGGATGTCGATCCCTCGCGGATCTCCGCAACTGCCAATCCAGCGATGAACGACGAGTTCTCCTTTGGCGATCAAGCGACAGATAATTTTTTCCGGCTCTTTGGTGATGATGATGGAGACGGAGATGTCGATCTTCGCGACTACTCGGCTTTTCGACGAGCGCTCACCTCATACGATGCCGACCTCGATTTCAATGGTGACGGTGCGGTCAACCGCAACGATTTTGGTCCATTCCGCGCCAATTTCTCGCGGGGTCGATAATGAGTCTATTTCCTCATGTCAAGAAACGAGAGGTTCATCCGATGCGTAAGTTGCTTTGTGTCTTTCTTGGATTGCTGTGGACGCTGCTGCATGGCCCACTCTCTGCCCAGGCGGCAGTCACTTATAGCCTCGCTTTCGACCAACAAAATTATGTCGTTCAAGCTGGGGAGTCGTTTGAGGTTGAATTGTTTCTCTTCGAAACTTTTGATGGAGATGCGACCACCGGCACGACTCGTTTTGGTGGGGCCGCCGGTATGATCTCGGGCAGCGTTCGCAGTGTTCTCTCTGGTGGGGGAAGCACGATCTTCTCGGCAGACCCTCTGTTCGGAGTCGGCTTTGACGACCCGTTCAATCTTGCCGACCATACCTCCTCGGTGGCCCAGTTGAATCAGTTGATCGATCTCTTTTCCCCGCGCGTTGGTGGAACGGTCTCTGGAAACGTCACCCAAGTTTCGCTCGGCCGCTTTTTCCTCACCGCCGGTTCTGTAGGGTCGGTCAATCAGCTCACCGCTAGTGACCTGTCGCCATTTGATGATCTTGGAATCGAGGATGCGGATTTCAATCTTTTTGTAATTGATACCGATCCGAGCTTCGGGAGCACCCCGTCGACGATCACCGCGGTTCCCGAGCCGGGCACTTGCGCCGCGCTGCTGGTTCTTTCCGGCGCCGCTGTCGCACGAAATCGCTACCTCAAGCGGCGGAAAACAGTCGCTTTGGTCTAAGTTTTGGACCGTGCCGGAGAGGGTCTGCCGGAGAGGGTCAGACCCCTTTTCGGAGAGGCTCTAAGGACTGGGCAGCCGCCACTTTTTCACGATATCAACGAGCTCGATCACATGCTGGACTGGCGTCTGTGGCAAGACGCCATGTCCTAAATTAAAGATATGACCCGGCTGGCGACTGCCAAGGCGAAGGACGTGCTCAGCGGCTTCGCGAATTCGCTCCGGGGTCGAGAGGAGAACCGCTGGATCAAGGTTCCCTTGCACCGCTTTGTGATTCCCAATCCGGTCCCGCGCGGCATCCAGCTCAATCCGCCAGTCGACACCCACCACCGTCCGGCGGTCCCCGACCAGCATCGGCAGCAGCTCGGGATTTCCCGTGGCAAAATTAATCACAGGGACCCCCGGCGTAATCCCGCCAAGGATCGCCTGCATGAATGGGAGAACGTAACGGCGATAATCGTGCGGCGTAAGACACCCCGCCCAAGAATCGAACAGCTGGATACACTGAGCTCCCGCATCAATCTGATGGTTGACATAAGCGATGATTGCATCGCTCAGGCGATGCATCAGCCGTTCCCAACCTCCATCCCCGGCATACATCAATTTTTTCGTATGCAGATACTGCCGGCTGCCACTCCCTTCGATCGCATAACTGGCGAGGGTAAACGGGGAACCTGAAAAACCAATGAGCGGGATCTCCGGCGGCAAATCGGCCCGTGTCTGGCGAACTGTTTCGTAGACAAATTCCAGCGCCCGCGGTTCCTTCAGTTCGCTGACGCGATCGAGATCCTCGCGACTGCGGACCGGATTGTGGATCACCGGCCCATCCCCTTTGACAAACTCCAGCTCAAATCCCAACGGTTCCAGGATCGGCAGCAAGTCGGAGAAAATGATCGCCGCATCAACCTTCAACCGATCGACGGCGGTGCACATCACTTCGCTGCACAGGCGAGGGTTTTTGCAGAGGTCCAAAAATGTCGTCTGTTCGCGAACGAGTCGATATTCCTCCATGTATCGACCCGCCTGTCGCATCAGCCAGATCGGTGTTCGCTCGGTCGGTTCACCGCGACAAGCGCGAAGGAAGAGACTGTCTGCCGCCGGATGGTCGATCGTCGGCTTGAGCTCATTCGGAAGGTTTTGATAGTCGCTCCATGTCGGCCGTTTCCGCCGCAGCAGTTCCGCACCACGCGTTGCTGCCTCGACGACCAGGTGCCCCATCTTTGGATGTTCCGGCTGGAGGTCGACCGGCAGATCCGATTCGTAGAGCATCTCCGAAGTCGTCGGGCCGATCGATGCGACGACAGTCCGGCGGAGGGCGCTGCGGAGCGGCTGGATCATCCCCATCTGCTCGGCAACGCGCAGCATATTCACCACCTGATGGGCCGAGGTCAGCATGAGCACATCCCGCTTGCCCGCAGCGAGTTGACGGATGTTCTCGCGCAGCGGCTGGGTGTCCAGCGGCAGGTCCCAGGCGTAGACTCGCAGCGGAATCACCGTAGCGCCGCGCGCTTCGAGGCCCGCAATCAAGCTGGGATTGCTAACCCCATACTCCTGGAGGCCAACCGTTTGATTCCCCAGCGGCACATGGGCGTCGAGCGTCTTGAGCAGCTCGCGCCAGGTATTCGGTTCGGGAACGCGATGCGTCGGCGTCAAACCGACTTCTTTCATCGCCACGACCGGTTTTGGACCACGGCAGATGGTGATGATATCGGAGAGCGAATCGAGAAACTGCTGACGGTCCACATGCCGGTCGAGAGCCTGCAGCAGGTGCCGAAAACCAACGCCAGTAAGGAAGATCACGACACTGATCTGTCCCGTAATGACTTGATAGGCAAAATCGATCGCCGCGCGATTCGGTTCGATCGGGACTTCGCGAAGCGAGGGACTGACGAAAGGGATACCGTGGTATTTTTCAATCAGCCTCGCGATCTCCTCACCACGCCTGCTCTCGAGCGAAGCGACTCGCAGCCCAGCAAAATCGGGATTCGCCATGTTTCCTACTTCGCGCTTGCACGCTACTTCACCGCAGTCGCTTGGATTTCATAGATCGCATAATGCGAATCTTCCTCGTCCGGATATTTGAACTCCTTAATCCGAAATCGACCAGTGACCGCGACCGGACGCGTCGTGAATTCCGCTCGCGCGTCCCCTTTCATCTCGACAATGACACAATCATAAATCGCAGCCCCAGGACCGAAACAGCATTCCTGGTTGTCGCGGACGAGCACAAACTTTTTGATGTTCTGCAGCTGCATCACCGAGGCCGGAAGGATAAAGCCGCGAAGGGTGAGCGTTTTGTTATCGAGCGCTTCGATCGCTTCGGTGAGCATCTCCCGCCGAAACTTACCCCCCTTTTCGATCTCAAACTTCAAGTTGTCAAAGGTAATATCCCCCTGCCGCTGCGGCAGCCGTCGATTCGCTCGCGGATCGTCTGCCGGATTTGGCGGCGACGTTTGCTCGGCCGCAGCTTGCGGCGCGGCCGCAGCTTGCGGCGGCGGACGGACCCCAGCACCGGCCGGAGGTGGCTCCTGGGCGGCAACCCCTGCAGGAGCGAACATCCCCAAAAAGCCGCACCCCGTGATCAAGAACACCGCTCCAGGAATCGCAGCAAAACAGAGCACCGTGGAGAGGCTGGAGGGGCGGAACCGCGAAGAGACGGGGGGACGATGTATCAAGTTCAATTCACCAGATCCGCTTTCAAGCGATAAAAGACGGGATTCTCAAATTTGTCCGGCGATGTGTTGAAACGATTGAGTTCAAATTTCCCCGCAAGCTTGCGGCGCATCAGCCCCGCCTGGACGCTCTGACCGCGCGGAAGAATGACCTCGATCATGCTGCTGCTCCGCGGTTCACCTCCAAAACAGCACGTCCCCAGGTCCGGGACGAGGACGAAGCGATTGAGCAGACCGCTCCCTGACGAAGGATGAATGTACCCCTTGAGGAAGATGCTCGCCCCATCGAGCTCCGCGGCTCGCGATGTCGGTCCATCGGGCATCGATTCAGGCATCTGCAGTTCGTAAAAGGCGACTCGCGAATAACCGTCGGGGACTTCTGTCATGTAGATGTAAGTATGCATCGAGGTCCCGCCAACGAGCAGGAAGGCATTGAGCATCAGCCCGACCTGACCAAGCAAACCGCCACTGTATTCATGCGGATATCGCCGCACGGTGCTGATCGCGACCACGCCGGCGATGATCCCAAAAATGGCCAGCGCCAGCAGCGGCTCGAATGTCGGCAAAAGCCCAGGGAGAGCAAGGAAAAAAAGGACCAGCGAAGCGATCGCGGCACGGCTGAGCGAACGATACGGAAAATCACCGCCGCTTGCTTCGGTGTCACTGAAGAGCGACTGCGAAACTGGAACTTCCGGAAGAGTGGCTGTGGTCATGGCTGGACGTGGGTTGTGGTCCTAGCGACGCGAGGATGGCCGCGAGGCACGGGCAGGAATCATCAAAGGCCGGGGCTGCGGTCCACCACTGATCAGCAAGTACCCGAAAATGATCAGCGTCACGACCGCTGTGCTCAGTACGCTCAGGGTCCGCAACGGGTTCGCCGATGGCAATTCCGCCATCGCCACCACCGGGACCATTCCCTTCCCCCGACCTCCTGCGGGCGGTTCGATCCGCCCCGTTGCTTGCGCAAGCGTCGCCTGGGCGAGAAGGCGATTGCCAGGCATGACTCCCCCGCTGCGTGGCAGATCACTCCCGTTCCGCATCGAGCTCGGCGGCGTCCAGCTGGAGGTTGACGAAGGAGTGTCGGGAGGAGGTACTGGAGCGGTAAAAAAAGTATTTGCTCGCTTGACCGCCTCCGGATCAATCTGCTTGAGCTTTTCCATCGCCGCCTTCGCCTCGGGGAGGGGGCACGCACGCATGTAATTGACCACCGGGACCCGAATCCAGTTGTTCTCGGCATCCGCCTGTTCAAAAAGCGTTACCAAGCGATCGATCTGCGTCCAGTCTCCCCACCGCGCCAGGTCGGGAATCACGAGGTCCGCCAAATCGGGTCGGTCGAGCACTTGATGGAGGGCTTTGACCAAATCTGCTCGCGGCACGACATCGGTCTCCGTCCCATGAAAACGGATCGCCATGATCGCCGCATAAGTATCCGCATAGGGGGCCTGTTTGTTGGCCAAAAACAATTCGCTCACCAGCGGAAGCGCATCAGGTCCGCCCAGCGTGATGTAGCAGGCAATCAGTGAATCGAGTCCCGTCCGGGCCGATGGCTGAGTGCTTCGCAGCATCGTTTCCAAGAGCGATACATCATCCTTGCTGCCGCATACTCCGAGCATCACCAGAAACAAACGCCGCCGATCCGCCGGGAGTTCCGGATCCTTGATCCACTGTACCAGCTGGTCATGGTCCATGTCGTCTTTGAGCTGGCGAATCGCTGTATACGGGGTGCTGGCGAATTCGTCATAAGCGTCGCGCGACAGCATCGTCGATGCGTCTTGGAGGTAGGGCTGGAAAAAACGCAGACGAGCGACCTCGTCGTCGGGCAGCTGCAAAATATCCTCGAGGTACTTTTCAACACGCTCGTCGACCGGCAGCGGCGATGACCACATCAGCTTCGTCGGTTCGACACCGCTGAGCATAAAGCGGCTCCCCTCCTGGACCGCCCCGTAATAGACCGAACGAACCGTCGCGCCTGGAGTGATAAAGTCCTTCCCTTTGAGCACGCTGACCACGCGAAGCGGAACTTCCCCCGTCTCCGCATCGCGCTGGCTTTCCGTCGTCGCCTCCGCGATCACGACCGCATCCATCGTCGCCATTTCCTGCCGCAAGGTCTGGGATACCGCGGTACAGAACGGACATGCGCCGAGCCACTGAGCTGCGGCAATTCCAACAGCGACCACTGTCAATAGCGACAAGGTCCGCCCGAGGGTCAAAAACTTCATGCGATCAGCTCGGCAAAAATGCGGGTCGAAGCAAAGCACTCCCGTGCACTGTAAAAACGATGCAACTCCTACGAGACAAAGTTCCCTCTTCATCATAGGTGATGGAACGAGTCTGGGTGAAGCGCGTTCCCCGGCATTGTCCTTCTTTTGTGCTTCTTTTCTATACTTTTGTGCAGAACCTGTGCAGAACCCTCAGGGGTTCAAGTTCTCGGCGACATTCGTTCGGTAACCGACCAGCGCCGGGAGGAAACCGGCGAGCGTCGCCAGCGCCAAAACCAGGGGGATCGTCCATCCTTCGGCAGGACTGAGCGTGAAAAAACCGACTTGGACACCCGTTCGCTCTTCGATGAAGCCACCGGCCAGCTTGAGCGCCAGGTGCGCCAGGACCCAGCCAAGGATCGCTCCCCCAAGGGCGATGAGCAGGCTTTCGACCAGGATGATCCCGAGCACCGTATCGCGGCGCGCACCCAGCGCGCGCATCACGGCGATGTCCCGTTTGCGGTCGCTCATCGAGTTATAAATGCTCACAAGAATGCCCACGGCCGCGACGAGGCAGGTGACGACGGTGATCGTCAGCAGCGCCGTGCGGAGCGGATCGACAATGACTCCCAAAAGATTGCTGATCTCCCCGACCGGTGCTGCCGCCTGAGTGCGAAGCTGCTTGTTGATCGTCTTCTGCATTTTCGCAGCGAAGATCGGATCGGAGCGAAGAAGGATCGCCGTCAGGTCGCGGCGGGCGATCGGCAGTGGGGCGTAGCTGAGCGCGATCTTCTCCACCTCCAAGTCCCCCTCGCCAGTGACCTGATCGTCGTCCTCCGCGGTCGTTCCCGAAGGAGCCGATGAATCCGCATCGGGTTCGATAACTCGCGCGTGGCCTTCCATGAGATAAAACCCTTCGAGGTTCACAAAAGCCGCGCGATCGTTCGGGGTCCCCGTTGGATTGAGAATCCCGACGACGACAAAAGCGACGCCATGGCCATGCCCGTCGGGGTCTCCGTGGGAGAGATCGATCGTATCGCCGATCTTGATCTGCATGTCGGACGCAACACGGGAACCGACAACCGCCTCGAATGCCCCGTGCGTCGCATCGTCGAGAAGAAAATTGCGCCCTTGGGCAAAAGTAAAGTCTTGATCGACGCTCGGGCCATGCTTGAGAAGGTCAAAAAAATCGGGCGTCGTCGCCACGACTCGGTACGGTCCAAAGTAATCGCCAAGAGCTACCGGGATCGCAAAACCACCAACCATATAAGGGGCGAATTTCCCGTCGCGCGACGTATCGACAATCCCCTCCCCACTGTAGGTCACTGCCTGTGTCGCACGTTCATCGGCCGAGAGATACTCGAGATAGACATCGTAAGGAATCGTCTCGATCGGTCGGCTCAGATAGTAGACCGTGTTGAGCGTCAATTGCAGGGGACTCCCCTTGGCTCCAACAATCAAATTGTAGCCGACCGAAGAATTGCGACGAAACGCATCTTCAATAATCCCATAGATCGCAAGGACGAGGACGGTGAGCCCAATCCCCAGCGCCAGCGAGATCATCGTCAGTGTCGATGCGAGTCCCCGCTGGCGAATGTTTCGCCACGCAATTTGAATCAGATTCATGAGCTCGTTTGGACCTCGAGATGACGAAAGATGCGATTGATTTGGTCGAGGTGCTCGACTCGCGAAAACTGGTCCGACACCTCGCGGGTATGGGTCACCAGGAGCAGGGTAATCCCTTCATCAAGGCATGTTTGACGGATCAGGTCGACAATCGCTTGCTGGTTCGCCGGGTCGACATTTGCCGTCGGTTCGTCTGCCAGCAACAATTTCGGTCTTCCAGCCAGCGCCCGTGCGATCGCCACACGCTGCTGCTGGCCAACCGAGAGCTGTTTGGGGCGATAGTCGAGTCGATCCCCCAAGCCGACGCGATCGAGCAGCATTTTCGCTCGTGGCAAATCATGCCGACCCGACGCAAAGGTCATCCCCAGCCGTACGTTTTCTAGCGCCGTAAAACCGGGAAGAAGATTGAATGTTTGAAACACATAGCCGATGCATGCGGCGCGATAACGGTCGCATCCCGCCTCGCTGAGCTTGGTCAAATCGACTCCGCCAACAACGATCGAACCGGAATCGATCCGCGTGATTCCTGCGATCGCATGCAGCAGCGTCGTTTTTCCACCCCCCGAGCGTCCGACCAGCGCCACCTGCTCGCCCGCACCGAGCTGCAGCGATGCAATGTCGAGCACCGTCAGCGTCCCCCCGCCAGGCTGCGGAAACGTTTTCAGCACATTGGTCAGTGACAACATTTCTTGGAACCCCCGCTCCCACGCCAAATTCACTCTTCAGCTCAAGCTCACTTACAGTTGCAGTACACTTGCACCTGCATATGTTTTGCAGATATTTTATTCCTTGGCAATATCTGTTCCTTGGCAATGGCACTGGCACTGAATTCATCTATCGGCCGCGCATCGTTCGTCGCAGCGCCAAATCAGTTTCACGCTTCTTGATCGCTTCCCGTTTATCGTGCAGCTTTTTCCCTTTCACCAGACCCATCACGCATTTGGCAATCCCGCGGTCATTAAAGTACATCCGCAGCGGAACAAGGGTCAGGCCACGTTCATGAGCGCGGAGCGAGAATTTCGAAAATTCCGCTTTATGGACGAGTAATTTTCGTGGTCGCCGCGGGTCGTGGTTCCACATCCCGGCATTGTTGTAATGAGGAATATCCGCGCCGACCAACCAGAACGCCCCCTGCTGGACACGAATGTACGCTTCGTCGAGCGACAGTTTTCCTTCACGCAGCGTTTTCACCTCGCTCCCTTTGAGCTCGATCCCGCACTCCATCGAATCGAGAATCTCGTAGCGAAACTTGGCCTTGCGATTCTCGGAAATGCTCTGAACTGTCGGCCCGGACGGCTTCTTCGAACTGCTGGCCGAAGGTTTTGCGGCGGCGGATTTGTTTTTCTTGCCCATATCGATGGATGATCGAGACCGATGGATTATCGAAAACTCTTTCTCTTTCGCATGAATTCAATAAGCGCCATGCGGTTGGAGTGAAACGCCATTTGATCCCATTGTTCTGCCGAGGGAGTCCCAATCCAAGTCCCGCTCACCTCATCCGGATGAATCTGCACCCCATCAAACGAAGGAACATAGCACGTAAAGAAAATATCGAGCACGGCGGTCGTCAGTCCTTCGTAGGTGTAACGATTGGGAAGAGTTGTCAGAAACTCGATCGTCTCGATCGCGAGCCCCACCTCCTCGGCCGTCTCCCGCCGGAGCGCTTCTTGGGCGGTTTCATTTTGATCGACAAACCCCCCAGGCATTCCATAGAGTCCTGCCCCTGGGTTGCGAGCACGGCGAATGAGCAGGACTTCTCCCTGGTCGTTCCAGAGAATTCCACCGACGGCTGTGACCGGGCCAAAGAAAAAAGCAAATCCGCACTGTTCGCAGCGAAAAGGGATCTCCCCACATCCTTCTCCCGGCGTGCCACAGCGAGGGCAGTAACGGAATGCCTGCTCCATTGGTTTTTCAAAATTCATAACGCCCATCACGACGGAGTCTGGGACTGGACACGAAAACGAACGTCCTTGATGGCCGATTCAGGTTGATCCCGCTGGAACTGATGCAGCAATTTTCGCTGCTGGAAACTTACTTCCTGGAGGGTTGTCGAGTCGGATGCGAAAATTGTCAGGACGCCACGACGGACCGTTCCAAGTCGGAGGTTCCCGGCCAGCGTTTCACCAAGGACTTGCCGCAGCGTTTGCTCGAGCTGGTGGTTGGCTTCGATTTGCGCATAACCGCGTCGCGCGAGCAATTGCTGAAGGATACTGCCGATTTTCTGTGGAACGCGATTCATACGGGAAGGATCCACAGCGGTTAATGATCCCGTGCCATCGGCATGATCACATAACTGTAGTGATCGGCGGTGGAAAGCAGTGCCGGTGCCTGAGTCGATTCAATTTCAAAAGTAAAATTCGCATCGGCTTCGAGCACCTTACAGAAGTCCGCCAGGTAGCGATGGTCCAGGGTCAGCGTGATCGATTTGCCGGTATATGCGATCGGCAATTCGACTTGAGACTGACCAACCTCGGCCGTATTGCCTTCGATTCGGAGCGTCCCATCGGCAAACGTTAAATCAACTCCACGGCTCTCCTGATCGGCCACAATCGCAGCCTGCCGCAGCGCCGCAAAGAGCGGGCCGACCGTCATCTCAATCTGTTCGGCTGCGGAACGTTGAGGGAACACCTGACGCCAATTCGGATAACGACCTTCGACGAGGCGCGAATAAATCGTGCACCGCGAAGTCCGCACAAGGATATCGCTGCTCCGCGCGGCAACGTCGACCGTCTCGTCTTTATCGCTCAGCGCTCGATCCATCAGCAGCACCGCCCGAGTCGGAATAATCGTGTGCATCCCTTCGGTATGATGCCCTCCCACGGCAGTTCCCTTCCCCTCCATCTTCGCCAACCGTCGCCCATCAGTCCCGACCGCGATTACTTTTTCGCTGTCCATTTCCAACAGGACTCCCCCAAGCGCGTAACGGCTGCTTTCGGCATCGGTCGCAAACACCGTCCGTCGAAGCAATTCGCGAAAGAGGGGACGAGGAAGGGTATGGTAGGCCTGCTCTTCAAAACCAGCGACCTGCGGAAACTCCATCGGATTGGCGCTAGGGAGCTTGAATTTGCTCCGCTGGCCGGTGATCAAAATTCCGCGATCATCAGCCTCAAAAGTGAGCGTTTCGTCGGACGATTCTCGCAAGATCGCATTGGTCCGGGTGACGGGCAGAAGGGCTGTTCCGGGTCGATCGATCCGCACCCCTTCGGCGACGACAATTCGAATTCCCACTTCCATGTCGGTCGCTGTCAGCACGAGGCCACTGTCGGATACCGTCATTTTGACGTTTTGGAGGATTTCCTTGGGAGATCGAGTCGGGACAACGCCCACGGCCAGTTGAAAGGCAGCCGCAAGAGGCTCACGCTCGCAGGTAATTTTCATTACGGAGGACCCGAGGAATCGTGGAAAGCGAAAAGGGTGCAGCACTGACGTGGATCGTCGACCGCGAGTCTATCCGGACCACGGTTCTTTGCTCAAGCTCCGATTGATCGATCGAATCCCCTTCGAAGCTTCTTTCTTTTAAAAAGATCGTCGTTATCGGAATCTGCGGGAAGAAACGTTAGAAAAGGTCCAGTGAACGATCGTAACTGAAGTCTTCATGGGGCTTTAGGAACGAGGCCTCGGTGCGGATAAGCTGTTGATTTCGCGTCCAGATAAAGAGCGTAAATGTTGGCCTCGGGACCCTTTTTGGACACCTCAAAGTCGCGGTCTCCGGCGGACCCTAAAAAGAAAGACAAAAAAAACCAGCGATCGACATTTTATCCCCAGCCACACGCAGCCCTTCGACTCCAAGCATTATTCTTAGCGCCTCTCCGAAAAGGGGTCTGACCCTTTGGAGGCATTGCCGGAGAGGGTCAGACCCCTTTTCGGAGAGGCGACCCTTTGGAGAAGGGTCAGACCCCTTTTCGGAGAGGCGCTTAGTTCGCTCGCGGACTCGTCGCGGCCATGATCCCTTCGGCCAGCTCGTCGATCGTCCGCTGAAAACTCGGCTCTTTTCCCATTCTCGCGACCGTTTTGCCGCACGCATGCATCACCGTCGTATGGTCGCGACCGCCAAAATAATCGCCGATCCGCTGCAGCGACTCGTGCGTGTACCGGCGGCACAAGTACATCGCAATCGACCTCGCATGGACCACTTGCTGGCGACGCGACGGTCCTTTCAGATCGGCGCTTTTTTGCTTGAGCCGTTTAGCGACCAGCTGGACGATTTCTCCGATCGTCACTTCATGCCCCAGCGAAGCATGCTGGAGGAGCGATTCGAGCGGGAGTCGATCAAAAACTTCGCTCCCCTCCTGTTCCTGAAGGAGCCGCAGCTGGGAGACAACTCCCCCGAGACCAAGCGCGGAAATCCCCGCTGGGAGTGACTCGGCGAGTTCTTCGAGCATTCCTGGACTGATTGCAAGCGATTGTTTTTTGGCAAGCGCGCTAACAATCTCGAGCCGCGCTTCGGGGCCAGGACACGCAATCGGTAGCGCCAACCCCGGAAGAGTTCGGCTGGCCAGAAGCGGATGCATCCCACGAATTTCCGTCGGTAATTTTCGTGCGGTAATGATGGTGATCAGTCCATGCAAAGTCCGTTTCTCGAGCCGCAGCGCGAGTTCTTCCTGCGCGCGCTCTTTGTCAGCGAGGAAATGTAGGTCATCGATGAAAAGGAATTCAGCCGTCTCAAACGGCTTGCGAAAATGCTCGATACTGTCACCGTCGATTGCTTCGGCAAAGCGACGCGCGAAATCGACCGCGGGCATTTGTATCGTTCGACCCTCCCCAAGAAGCTCGACCTGCTGCGCCAGAATGGTTCGTCCCAGCGCTGACTTGCCACTTCCCGAGGGGCCAAACAAAACGAGCGGATTTCCACGGCCAACAAGCGAATCTTGGCTGCTGCACACGAAAGCCGCAAAACGGTTCTCCGGACCGGCAAAAAAATGGCTCAGCAGCAACGGCTCTCCAGCCCCACCGGAGAGTCGCAAGCGGTTGCCTGCAGAGGGTTGCCGAAGCTTGATTCGTTCGACGAGAGGATTCACGGCATCAATCCGCAGCACAAACCGGGGGGATTTTAGTTCTGAGCCTTCAGTTTATGGTAACTCGCCAAGATCAACTCCGTCGCCTGGTCGACCTCCGAGACGGTCGAAAACCGCGACAACGAAAACCGCAGCGCCCCCTCGATAAGGTCTTTTCCGGCCCCCATTGCGACGAGTACATGGCTCGGTTGGCTGCTGCCACTGGCACAGGCCGATCCGGTGCTGCAGGCCAACCCACCCCGATCGAGTCGCATAAACATCGTTTGCCGGTCGACCGCCGGGAAACTGATCAAGGAGGTGTTCGCAAGCCGCGGAACCTGTGCCCCGTGAATGACGATTTCCGGAGCACCCGCGCGGAGTTGCTGCTCAAACCGATTCCGCAGCCGAAGCATGTGGGATGCAGATTCCTCCATCCGCTGGTGGGCAATCTCCAGCCCCTCGGCCATTGCCACGAGCAGCGCAATCGGTTCGGTTCCGGGACGAGACCCCAGTTGCTGGCCCCCGCCAAACCACTGCGGACGAAGCGATTGTCCACGGCCGAGCAGCAACCCCCCAATCCCACAGGGCGCGTGAAACTTGTGGCCAGAAAACGTCACCGCGTCTACTGCGGCGCGATCGAAATCGAACGGGAGCTTTCCAATCCACTGTGTCGCATCGGTATGGACGACCAGCCCAGCACGCCGCGCCAGAGGAACAATGCGGTCGATCGGCTGCAAGACCCCCGTTTCGTTGTTTGCCAGCATCACGCTGAGCAGACCTCGGACGACTCTGCGAACCGGTAAGACCTCCGGGCCCAGCGATTCCGGAGATGCCAGCGACTCGGAGGGCTGCAGGTTTTCCAGCATCATCGATTGCAACTGGTCGACATCGACAACCCCATTCGCATCGACCCCGATCCAGTAGACTCGCCGGCCACCGGACTGGAGGTGCTCGGCCAGCTGGAGAATGCTCGGATGTTCGATCCGGCTGATCCAGAGGGGCAGGCTGGGGTCGACAAGGCCATGAAGGGCAATCTGGTTGGCTTCGGTGCCGCCACTGGTGACGATCAGTCGCGACCCATGGACCGCTTCAAGGTTCGTTCCCAGCAACACGCCGATACGAGTCGCGGCGGCGTCGAAGCGATGCCGCGAGGTTCGGCCCGGATGATGCTGGCTGCTGGCGTTCTGTGGCCCCTCGAGCGATTGCCGGTAAAGGCAGCGCGCGACCTCCGGATCGATTGGGGTGGTGGCGTTGTTGTCGAAATAAATCATCGATCGGCCCTTTCCGCAGCGGCGCTCTGGAGCGAACTGTTTTGGGGATAATCCCGCAGCGCATCGGCGAGCACGGCGCGGGCGAGTTCCGGCTGATTCGCTTCGAATAAATCCTCGGCCAGTTGCTGGTAAGCCAGCGGGAGGACTCGATCGATTTCTTGCTGGAAAACGGCAGGCTCTGTTTCTCGCTCGGCCAGCTGAAAGAGCTCGGGGAGAATCAAATAGAGTTCCCGCTCGGCGAGACGCTGGACGATTGGCCAAAACAACGCGGCAGTCGCTCGGTGTTCCCGCGACCAGCGATCCCAGTACATGTCTCCGTAACCCTCCAGCTCGAGCCGGCTCGTGAGAATCTCGGCGTCGGCAAGCGCCGGAGCCTGGAAACCGCGCTGAATCTGAACCAAATGCCACTTGGCTGGGGGACCCGGGGGAATCTGCAAGGCGTTTTGACTGATCAAGTAATTCGTGACGCTCGCCGGACGCGTCGAACGCTCGATTGGGGTCACCTGGAGTCCGAAGAGGGGGATTTCGTAGAACGAAAACGAGCGAATTTGAAAATGCGTTGGGGAAAATTCAACCCCAGTCACTTTTCCGGCCAAGAACGTCATGATCACGGTGACGGCGACCAGCGAACCGGTCCATAGAAGGACCCAGCGGAGGGCAGGCGAGAGTCTCAGAGAGGAAGGGCCGCGAGGCATCGAGGATGTTGGGTTTTTGGGATTTTTGGATGTTGGGTTGCGGGTTGCTGGTTACAGGTTGTGGGTTAGGGGAGGCAAAAAATCGAATTCAGAAAAGAGAAACCGCAAACAGCAGGGGAAACGGGGATCGCTCTCTTCAAGATGACGCAGGAATGGTAAAAAATCTATGCGTTCGTGGTCCCCCATATTTTTGGGGAGACGATTCTTTTGCGAGGGGAGTGCGGGGATGGAACCCTACGGTTGGAAGGGTAGGCAAAGTGTTCTGCCGGTACAAATCGGGATGAGAACTCATGCCAGCTGGGGGGGATGGGTGTTTTCGGGCGGCACCCTGGGATGGATTCGCCGATTCCGCGGAGTTAGCGGAGAAACTGGGGAGAATTTGCCGCGGTCCAGCGCGGGCGATTCGCCGACCGCGAGCGGGGTTCGGGAACCGCGAGGGTCGCTCGCAGACGATGAAGAAAAACGACAGCGGCTCGAAGCGGTCTTGTTTCTCAGCCGCTGGCCTGTTCCGGGGCGTCGATTGGCGCAGATGGCTGGCTTGGCGGATGCGACCGAGGCGCGTACGCTGGTGCGTCAGTTGAATGCGATTTATGTCGCTCGGGGGAGGGCTTTTCGCGTTGAGGAGATCGCCGGAGGATTTCAACTTTTGACGCGACCGGTGGTCGCACCCTGGTTGCGAAGATTGGGGCATGTACCGAAAACGATCCAGTTGACGCAGCCAGCTCTGGAGACGATCGCGATTGTCGCCTATCGACAACCCGTGTTGAGGGCCGATATAGAATCCATTCGTGGCGTGTCGTGCGGGGAAATTCTCCGTCAATTGATGGAGCGTGACCTCGTACGAATCAGTGGTCGGAGCGAAGAATTGGGGAGACCCTACCTTTACTCGACGACGAAACATTTTTTACAAATTTTTGGACTTCGGGATGCCGATGCGTTACCAGCGTTGTCGACGACCGAAAATGAAGTATTCATTCCGAGCATTGACCATCAGGCAGTAGAAGGCACCCCCGAGGAGGATTCTGACGTGAGCACCGCCGTAGTCAAAAATTTTTCTGACACCGATGATTTCCTCAAGCCGTCCGTACCCCACGGAATGATCCAGCTTTCTCCTGGCAGCATCTTTCCGGCTGTTGCGATCGATGAAGAAGAGGACGAGGATTTCCTCGAAGACGACGAAGAGGAAGATGAGGAGGACGACTTCGAGGACGACGCAGACGACGACGAGGATTGGGACGACGACGAAGACGACCTCGACGATGACGATGACGACGATGAGGATGCCGACTGGGAAGAAGTCGAAGAGGATGAAGAGTGGGACGAAGAAGAGGTCGAAGAAGCCGACGGAGACGAGGCTGAAGAGCTTGATGACGAAGAAGAAGGAGACGACGAAGAAGAAACCGAAGATTGGGACGACGACGACGACGATGACCTCGACGACGAAGAAGAAGATGATGACGAGGAATGGGACTGATCAGTCACCTAGTTGAAAGAGGCGACGCAGGGCGTCGAGCAAGCCCTGGCGGTGGCCGCTGGCCGCGTCATCTCGGAGCGATGTCAGGGGGGAATGGAGCAATTTATTCACGAGCCGCTCGAACGACTGAGCAATTTCTGCCTCGTGCTGCTCTGACAGCTGTGGACCCTGCAAGCGATTCATCAATCGCTGCAACTCGGCTTCCTTAATACTCTCGGCCAGTTCCCGCAATTGCCGGATCACAGGTCCTGTGGACCGCGCCTGCAAGTGCGACATAAACAGCGCGGTTTCCTCGTCGATGATCCGCTGGGCACGTGGCCACTCGCGTTCCCGTTCGCGGCGGTTGCGATCGGCCGATGCCTGGAGATCATCGATCGAATAAAGATAGACGCCGGGCAAATCTCCAATTTCCGCCGCAAAGTCGCGCGGTACCGCTAGGTCGAGAATCAGCATCAAGCGTTCATAGCGGGCGGCATGGACGGGACGGAACTCGGCGAGCGTCACCACCGGTTCGCTCGATCCGGTCATGCTCACGATCAGGTCGGCATGCACCATCTGTGTCAGGCGGTCTTCCCACGCGACCGACGATCCCCCGTAAAGCGTTGCTAATTCCTCCCCACGGGCTTTCGAGCGGTTTACGATCGCGATCTGCTTGGCTCCTGCGTCGCGGAGATACCGCAGCGTCTCTCCCCCCATTTCCCCGGCACCGATAAGGAGAATTTTTTTATCGGCCAAAGTCTCGAAAAACTCGGGAACAACCTCCCCTACAGCAACGCTCGGGATGCTCACGCGCCGCCGATGAATCGACGTCTCATGCTGGACTCGTTTCGCGACGCGGCTGGCGGCTTGAAAAGTTGCGTGCAGCAATGGTCCGGTGGTTCCGGCAGCAGTCGCATGCTCGTAAGCCTGTTTGACCTGTGCAGGAATTTGGGCTTCACCGACGACGAGGCTGTCCATCGCGGATGTTACTCGAAAAAGATGCGAGACCACTTCACCACTGGTGCGGTGGATGAGACGGTCCAGGAGCGATTCGGGAGGAATCTCCCGCGCCGCGGCGAGGAACTGGATCAATTGCCCAGGACCGGGACAGTCACCCGCATCGGGGGCAGCGACATAAAGCTCCACGCGATTGCAGGTACTCAGGAGAACCACTTCGGTATTCGGAAAGCGTTCCCGAAACTGCTCGAGCGCAACGGTGCATTCGGCGGGGCTGAAAGCGAGGCGTTCACGGAACTGGACCGCCACATTTTTGTGGCTGCAGCCGATCATTTCCAGTTTGACTTGGTCGACTTTCAAGGTGCCGCCTCCCGCGAACCGGTGCGCTGCGAGTCGACACCTCCATGCCCACTGGCCAAAACTCCCGCCATTGCCAGGATCAAAAAACCAAAACTGGCCAGCGTCAAATAAGCCACTTTCCGCCCTTGCCGTGCCGGCCGGTAAAAGAACTCGATCACGGTCGCCGCCAGCAGCCAAACCAGCAAACAGACCGGGAACAGAATCCCGCGGCTCGTCCAGGACACCTCCCCTTGGGCGTTGAGCGTCATGATCACCCCTGCCAAGGTTCCACCGGCGACTGCGACGGTGCTGAAGACCAGCGTGCCACGGCTCAGCTTCTGCAACCACTCGAGCGTCGGCAACCGCAACCCTCTTGAACCTGGCTGCTTGCGTTTCAATCGCATCGACTGGACCAAATACATGAGCCCGACGACAAACCCGATGAGCACTGCCGCCGCCCCCAGCAGCATTGCGATCCCATGGATCATCCGCCACAAACTGGCCGCTTCCGCACGGTTAAACGGAGCCCACTGGCGAACCATCACAGCCAGGAAAATCAACCCCAGCACCGGCGGGATGAGAAAATACCCGATCGTTGTTTCAGGTCGGCGGAGAAGGAGCACGAAATAGACCATCGCAACCGCCCAGGCCAGCAGCAACGACCAACTGTACCAGTCGGCAAACAACCCCGGCTCGCTGAGCATCCCCCCTGCTCCATCGACCTCCGTTCGCGCGAGGGTGCTCAGATAAATCGCCTGCAGTACCAAACCGAGCAGGGTGGTGGTGGCGATCAGCACCGTTCGCGCCGGAATCCGCACCATCGGCCGCGTCAATTCCAGCGCCATCGCGATCAGATAACTGCCGACAAAGCAGGAGACCGTCACTCGGGAGAGCATTTCATCCATCCTGCCAATTGTAATTCGAACGACTCCCAACGTCTTGAGGGGGGGTGCCTACGGCGGGGTTACGCGGTGACTACGGTGCAGTAAGCTGTGGTGAGGGTCTTTGCATTCCCTCCTTCGTGGTGCCCTTCTTCATAGTGCTCGAGCGCGGATGTCGTTACTGAAATCGGACCTCTTGGGACAAATCCACCACGGGGATTGCCTGCAGATCATGCGTGATCTCCCCGCGGGGGAAATCGATCTGGCATTTGCCGATCCCCCCTTCAACATCGGTTATTCTTACGACCAGTACCAGGATCGCCTCGAGGATGACCACTATCTCCGCTGGTCGAAGGAATGGTTGGCGGAAATCTATCGACTGCTCAAACCAACGGGAAGCTTTTGGCTGGCGATCGGCGACGAGTATGCCGCGGAGCTGAAGATTGCCGCACAGCAGATTGGCTTTGTGCCGCGAAATTGGGTCGTTTGGTATTACACCTTCGGTGTGCACTGCAAGAACAAATTCACGCGCTCGCATGCCCATTTGTTTTATTTTGTCAAAGACGCACGGAGCTTTACCTTCAATCGCCAGGCGATCGCCGTCCCCAGTGCTCGGCAATTGGTCTATGGGGATCGTCGCGCGAATCCCCAAGGTCGAGTCCCCGATGACACCTGGATCCTCCGTCCCCAGGACTGTCGCGACGGCTTTACCGCTGACGAGGACACTTGGTACTTTCCCCGCGTCAACGGAACCTTCAAGGAACGGGCCGGGTTCCATGGTTGCCAAATGCCCGAGCAATTGCTGGGACGGATTATTCGTGCCTGCAGTGCTCAAGGGGAGATTGTTTTCGATCCTTTTGCCGGCAGCGCGACGACGCTGGTGGTCGCGAAAAAACTTGGACGCCACTTTCTCGGCTGCGAACTTTCCCCCAATTACGCTGCGGCTGGGACCGCTCGTCTGGCTGAGGTCCGCGTCGGCGATCGCCTCGAGGGAGCCGAGGAACCGAAGGTCAGCGCCCCAGCAACCGACTCCGAGGATGCGGTCCGGCTCGATGAAAACGCGACTCGCGTCCGCGGCTCGCGCCGCAGCCGACAGAGCTCGCCCGCCGATTCCCGCAGGCCACCCGATACCTTGTTCTGATCACCAACTTCCCACTCCCCCAGGCCGCCCGCTCACCGACTGGAAGAGTGAAAAGCGAAGCGCGTAACTGCCGATCAATATCTCCTGCGGGACGCGAACGATGATCCGGCCTGCGGGAAGTAATTGATCGATCGGCGGTAGAATCACGGTCGTTGCTGCGGAGAGGTTTTCGATCGCGATCGAGTTCCAGCCGACGCGCTGGACCAGCACCTGCTGGCGTGAAATCGATCGTTCGCTCGGGGGTGCAATCGTCAGTCGCGGAGGATCGGTCTGGCACAGTAGTGGCGCGGCCCCTTCATCGGCCGTCGCGCGACCAAGCTGCAATTGAGCAGGGAGATCATAGCGTGTCACTGGTTTGCTGGCGGAGCGATTTCGCGGACTGTACTGGACGATCATCCTCCGCTGCTGGGCCAGTCGCGCTCCCACGAGTGCACTGCAGGCATATGGCTCGATCGACAATCGCGCGGCGGCAAGTGGAGCGAGCAGATCGGTTGAGAGACTCTCGTCGCACTGGCACCGAAGAATGCATTCCTCGACGATCAATCGCTGCAGCATCGATGGATTGTCTGCGACCCACGGATGTTCGCGATATTGGTCGACCATCAATCGCGAATCTCTTTGCAGCGGCGTCACAGGAGTCTGGCGGAGACAATGCTCCAGATCGGCCAACATCAGTTCTTCACGGGCCTCATCCACCAGCTCGGGAGGGAGCGCATCGATCCAGGAATAAAAAGGAGGAGACGCACGATGTCTCGCCCAGTGATCATCGAGGCGCTCGAGCAGATGAAGAATAGGATCGCGCATCGAAGGATCTCATCAGGACTGATCGAGCAACTCTTCTTGCCACAGCGCGATCGCAATTTTCATCCGCCGCTGGACGGTCCGTTGCGAGCATTGCTGCATGGTCGCAATCGTCTCGGTATCGGCGCCTTGAAGATGGAGAAGGACGCAATCGCGAGTGGCATCGTCGGGCATTTTCTTCATCGCCAGTTCGAAAAATTCATCCGTCCGCATTTCAGCATCGGGAGAATCGGCCAGATCGGCAGCGACGATTTCTAAGGGGGCGAGCTGATCCTCGCGAGACCCTTGCTGGCCCTCAATAACGACCTTGCCTCCGCGTCGCGCGGCAAGCCCCCGCTTGCGATAATCATTCGCTTTGCGAATCGCGATCGTGAGTAGCAATTTCCACAGCTGGTCGCTGTCATTGAGATCGGAAAAACTCCCCTCGGCAGCGCGCCGCATAAAAGTCCGCAGGGCGCTGATGGCGACATCCTCCTGGTCTTCATACCGTTTCCCCTGGCTCGTCAAACGACCCGCAATCCGTCGCGAGATACGGTCGAAATAGAGGTCCCACAACTGGACCATGGTGGCGCTATCTCCCCGCCGTACAGCGCTCATCCAGGAATCAAAATCAACAATTTCAACCATCGCACTCGGCTCGTATGCTGCACACCACCAAGGACCTCTCTACCGTCATATCGCGATCGTGGGGCGAGGAAAAGAGAAAGCTTGCCGTTTTTCAGCGAGGATTTTTCGCCGAGGACTGGCCGATCGCGAATTCTCTGTGAATAATAATCGCTGGCAATCGAGGCTTGTTTCGCACCTCTGAGCTTCCTCACCTGGGTCCTGCTGCATGCAATCGTCGCTGACATCCGATCCCGCATCGCGGCTCAGCGACGATGATGTCCAAGCGATCGATCGTTTGCGGGAGCTCTCGACGCGGCTGCGGGACGAATTATCGCGAGTCATCGTGGGGCAGCAGGAGACGATCGCCCAGCTGACGATTTGTCTCTTTGCCCGGCGGCATGCCCTGCTGATGGGCGTGCCCGGACTGGCCAAAACGCTGCTCGTCAGCAAGCTGGCCGAAACGATGTCGCTCCAGTTCAGCCGCATTCAGTTCACTCCCGACCTGATGCCAATGGATATCACAGGGACCGACATCCTCCAGGAAGGGCAGGATGGGCACCGCCATTTTCAATTCATTCCTGGTCCGGTCTTTGCAAACATTGTCTTGGCCGACGAAATCAATCGGGCCCCTCCCAAGACGCAAGCGGCGATGCTCGAAGCGATGCAGGAACATCGCGTCACGGTGCTCGGGAAAAGTTTCCCACTGGAAGAACCGTTTATGGTCTTGGCGACCCAGAATCCGGTCGAGCAGGAGGGGACCTATCCTCTTCCCGAAGCCCAGCTCGATCGCTTCATGTCGCTCATCGAGCTCGATTATCCGAGCGAAGCAGAAGAGATTCAGATCGCGCGGACAACCACCGGCGGCGAGCTTCCGGTGCTTAGGCCGCTGGTCACGGGAGCTGAGATCATTGCCGCCCAGGGGCTTGTTCGTCGTGTCCCGGTCCCGGACCACATCTATACCGCGGCCGCACGTTTGGTTCGTCGCACGCGACCTCGCGGGGAAACCGCCCCTGCCTGGCTCTCACCACTGGTTGCTTGGGGTGCCGGTCCTCGCGCGGTACAGAATCTGATCCTCGGCGCCAAAGCGAGGGCCGCGCTCGCAGGATCGTATATGGTGCGGATGGAAGACCTCCGGGATGTTGCCGTTCCGGTCCTCACCCATCGCCTGATCACCACTTTTGCCGCCCAGGCCGAAGGGGTTTCGGCGGGAGACATTGTCCGTCGCTTGCTCTCCGAAGCGAGCGATGATTGATCAGGCCCCAGCGATGATGCATCGGCGGAAGCAGGAGACGCAGGACGATGCTTCACAATCGTAAGCAGCGCGATTATCTCGACCCCCATGTACTGAGCCGTTTGGCGGGTCTCAGTCTCTTTGCGCGACGTCCGATGCAGGGGAATGTCTCCGGCAAACATCGGAGCCCCAATCGGGGTGCGAGCGTGGAATTCGCCCAGTATCGCAAATATGTTCCGGGCGACGATCTGCGACGCCTGGACTGGCGAACCTACGGCCGCACCGATCGCTATTACGTCAAAGAGTTCGAAGCCGATACGAATCTTCGCTGCTGTTTTGTGCTCGATACTAGTGGATCGATGAATTATCGATCGCAGCAATGGTCCAAGCTCGATTATGCCAAGCGACTGGTCGGAACGCTCGCTTACCTGGCAGCCGAGCAAGGGGATGCGGTTGGCATTTCGTGCGTCGCCGATGGCATTCGCGGGGCGCTCCCGCCCCGTCGCAATCCCTCGCACCTGCGGCAGTTGTTTGAAATCCTTGACACGACGCTCTGCCAAGGGGGGACGCAGCTCGTACCTATCCTCCATGAATTGGCGGAGACCACCGCGCAGCGCGCGCTGATCATCCTGGTCTCCGATTTGTTCGTTCCCCCCGAGGAACTGCGAAGCTGTTTCCAGCACCTCCGCTTTCGCAAGCATGATCTGGCGATCTTTCACCTCCTCGACCCCCAGGAGATCCGATTTCAATTCCAGCGTCCCACGCGATTTCTGGACCTTGAAGGAGGGAACCCGATTTTTGTCGAGCCCAGCGAGATTGCCGATCGATACCATCGCGCGCTCGAGGAGTACTCCGAGTCGCTGCAGCGCGTCGTGCTCGAGACGGCGGTCGACTACACCCGCGTTTCCAGCGATCAGGATTATGAACAGGTGCTGATTGAATTTCTCACGCGACGAATGCGCGGCCGGGGTGGGTGATGAGTTTTCTTCAGCCCTGGCTGTTGCTGGCCCTCCCATTGATCGCGCTGCCGATCATCATCCATCTGATCAACCAGCGACGTTTTCAAACCGTCTCCTGGGGAGCGATGATGTTCCTCTTGGCGGCCAATCGCATGTCGCGCGGTTACGCGCGGTTGCGGCAATGGTTGATTCTCTTCTTTCGGACCCTCGTGATCGCCGGGTTGATCTTCGCCATTGCTCGGCCCTTGGCCAGTGGTTGGTTGGGGGGGCTGGCGGGGCGTTCGGCCCAGACCGCAATCGTGCTGCTCGATCGCTCGCCAAGCATGCAGCAGCGCGGCGAGGGGACGCCGGTCTCCAAGCTGGAAACCGGGCGAGCCCAGTTCACTGCTGCCCTGCAAACCCTCGGGACGGAGCAAATCGTTCTGCTCGACGGTCGGACCCTCGAACCCCACCTGCTGCAGCGCGGGGAATCGATCGCCGATCATCTGGCCAGCCAACCGATGGACGATCGGAGCGACATTCCTGCGCTGCTGCTCGAGGGACTCCAGTACGTCGAGAAAAATCAGCTCGGGCAAGCCGACATCTGGCTCTGCTCGGACCTTCGCAGTGGCGATTGGCAAGCCGACGATGGACGCTGGCAGACGATCCGCGAAGCCTACCGCCGGTTCGAGAATCGAGTTCGTTTTCATCTGCTCGCTTACCCGCAAGGGGCGAAGGATAATCTCACGATCGAGGTCCTTGATGCCCGCCGCACGAGTGTCGGCAGCGAGGCTGAGGTCCTCCTTTCCTTCCGTCTGGTCGGCCAACGGGAAACGAGCGAGCGCCGCGAAATCCCCCTGGAAATTGAAATCGCAGGAACCCCTTCGCAGACCACCGTCGAGATGTCAGGACCGGAGCTCGAGGTCCGCGATTATCGAATTCCGATTGCGGCATCCATGGCCCAGGGGTGGGGACGGATCGCCATCCCGGCCGACGCCAATCAGGCCGATAATGAAGTCTTTTTTGTTTTCCAGCAACCTCCGCCGCGGCGGACGGTGATCTTCTGTGAGGATCGTCCGCTGGCCGATGCCCTTCGCCTGGCTGCGGGGATCGCACCCGCCAGCGACCTCCAGGTCGAGGCCCAAATCGTGACTGCCGAAGCGCTCGAGACGGTTCCCTGGGAAGAGATTGCGCTGCTGCTGTGGCAGGGTCCTCTCCCCAAGGGAGACCTCCTCGCACAAATCGAGCGGATGGTTGGTCGGGGCGGATGCGTGATGTTCTTTCCGCCGACATCGCTCCCTGGAACGTCTGACCGTGGTGCGGTCGAGGAAGAGGCCTTTGGGGTGCGGTGGGCCAGTCCGACGGAGCTGGCCGGGGAGGTCCAAATCGATTCCTGGCGGAGCGATGCAGACCTTCTTTCGCAGACACAAAGCGGTCAAGCTTTACCGGTCGGTACGCTCAAAGTCCGTGCGCTGGTCTCCTTCGAAGGCCCGTCGACGCCGCTGGCAACTGTGGCAGGGGGTGGCGTGGTTCTTGCGCGCGTCCCGACGACAGCCGGAGCGGTCTATTTTTGGGGGACAAGTCCAACCCCCGCCGCATCGACTTTGGCCAGTGATGGTGTCGTCTTCTATGTGGCGCTCCAGCGTGCCCTGGCACAAGCGAGCGAAAGTCTCGGTTCGGCACGGATGGTAGAAGCCGGGAGCCCCACGGCCCAAAAAATGATGGTCGCAGGCGCGAACGGTTGGGAAAAGATCCGTGGCCGCCAGCAAACCTCCGAAGGAGATCGGCAGGTTGCAACTACCGCCGGCGTTTATCGTCTGGGGGACAAGTGGGCTGCGATCAATCGCCCCCCGGCGGAAGATCTTCCGGAGGTTCTCGACGATGCGACCCTCGATCGCTTGTTCCAGGGTCTCCCGCTCGATCGCGTTGATGGTCAGGCAGGAAACCTCGCAGCGCTAGTCCAAGAGATCTGGCGAGCGTTTCTCCTGGCGATGATGGCGTCGATGGTGATCGAGGCGGCGCTCAGTCTTCCGCAGCGAACCACCGCGTTGCAAGTCGATGCGCGGAGACCCGCATCATGAATTCCGCGGCGCGATTCTCGCTCAGCTGGACCCCTTGGACGCTCGTGCTGGCGCTGCTTGCGGTCGTGCTGACGATGGTCTTCTCGTATCTTTCTTGGCGGCGGAGCGGGTATCAGCGAAAAGTGCTGCTGCTTGAAATACTCCGTATCGCGATCGTGGGGCTGGCCGCGATCCTTCTCAATCAGCCCGAGTGGGTCGAGGAATTTCGGCCCCAGGGAAAACCGCTCTTGGCGATCATCGCGGACCAATCCGACAGTATGCGGACCGCCGATCTCCGCTCGGCGATCAGCAACGAACCTGAAACCCGGCGCGGGGCGCTGCAGCGATTGCTGGACGCCGACCTCTGGGACTCCCTCCGCGAGCGGATGGATGTGGTTGTCGAAGCGACGGCCGGCGAGGGGACCGATTTGAGCACGCCGCTGGCAGCCGTGCTGGAGCGAAACCCATCCCTGGTCGGTGTCCTCGTCGCCTCCGATGGAGATTGGAATCAAGGAGTTCCACCGGCGGACATTGCCGGCCGTTATCGCGCGCGGGGAATCCCGCTGCTCACATTGCCGCTGGGAAGCAAGACGCAGCTTCCGGATTTGGAATTGATCAGCTTTGATGTTCCCACCTTTTCGATTGTCGGAAAAACGGTGCGGATTCCCTTGACGATCGATAGCTCGCTGCCGCGCGAGACGATTCTCAAGGTCACGCTGAGCACGCCGGAGGGATCGACCCTCACGCAGGATGTCCGCGTCGCGCCGATGGCCCGTACGAGCGATGCGATTCTCTGGAAACCGGAGGTTGTCGGGGAGGTGATGCTGACTCTTGAGGTCGCTCCGCATGCGGAGGAATCGAATCTCGAAAACAATCGTCGTTCGGCGCCCACCTCCATCCGCGAGGAACGACTGCGGGTGCTTGTGGTTGAATCGTATCCGCGCTGGGAGTATCGCTATCTTCGCAATGCCCTCTCGCGCGATCCCGGGGTCGAGGTTTCCTGTTTGCTCTTTCATCCGGAGCTCGAAAAACGGGGTGGGGGAAATGCCGACTACATTCAGGAATTTCCACAGGGTAAAGACCAGCTGGCCGCTTTCGATGTCGTCTTCCTTGGCGATGTCGGGCTCGAGCAAGGCCAGCTCACGGCGACCGACTGCGAACTGCTCAAGGGGCTCGTCGAACAGCAGGCGAGCGGCTTGGTCTTTATTCCGGGCAGCTACGGAAGACAGTTTTCACTGCTCGAAACACCTCTGGCCGATCTCTATCCGGTAACGCTCGATCCGCAGCAGCGGCAAGGGTGGGGTTCACCGCTGGCAAACCATTTTCAATTGACCGAAGGAGGGCGCCGGAGCCTGCTCACAAGGCTTGTCGATGTCGAGGATGAAAACGCCGCGGTCTGGGAAAACCTCCCGGGCTTTCAGTGGTATGCTCCGGTCGTCAAAGCCCGTCCGGGAACCGAAACGCTGGCGGTGCATGCCGAAGCGAGCAATCCCTTTGGGCGCCTGCCGCTGCTCGTGACACGCACTTACGGCGCGGGGAAAGTGCTGTTCATGGGGACCGATGGTGCGTGGCGGTGGAGAAAGGGGGTCGAGGATGTGTATCACTATCGTTTTTGGGGACAAGTGGTTCGCTGGATGGCATACCGTCGGAATATGGCGAGGGGGGAGACGATGCGGTTCTATTATTCCCCCGAACAACCGCTCGTCCGGCAGACCGTCAGCCTCTCGGCCAATGTGATGGATCGCAGTGGCGAGCCGCTGGCCCGGGGGGAGGTCGTGGCGCGGATGGTCAGCCCTTCGGGAGAGACCGAAACGATTCGTCTGAATCCTAGCGGCGAAGCTTGGGGAGCATTCAGCGGACGATTTACTCCGCAGGAAGCGGGAACGTACGGAGTGACCCTCGCCGCGCCAGAAACTCTTTCCCAGCTGCAGACATCGTTATTTGTGCAGGGGGCTCCGCTGGAGAAAATCGGGAAACCGGCGCGCCCCGAAGTTCTCGAAGAAATGGCGCGATTGACTCGCGGACGCCAGCTGCAACTCGATAAACTGGAAGAACTTCGGCAGTCCCTCGCAACGCTCCCCGATCCTCCCCCGACCGTGCGGCGGGTACAGCTCTGGAGCAATCCGTGGGTGGCTGCCGCGATGGTTGGTCTGCTGGGGATGTTTTGGGTCGGACGGAAGATGATGGGGTTCATTTAATGTTCCAGCTGGAAACGATGCGATGATGGATTCTCAGTCCGTAGTTTCTCCGTCTGAAGTGAGCAGCGCCGCAGCGGCGGGTGGCAAGTCGTGGACTTTGCAGGTCCCCCAATCGCTCCAGGTGCAACTGGCTGGCTATCGTCGGCGGCTGTGGGGGATCAAGCTGGGAGAAGGGTTCGGGGTGACTCTCGCCACCTTTGCATGTGGTTGGCTTGTCGTCTTTGCTGTCGATCGTGTGCTCGATGCGCCCCCCTGGTTTCGCGCCTTGATCCTTGCCGGGATCCTCGCGGCCAGCAGCATCATTCCCCTGTTCATCTATCGCTGGATCGTCCAGCGGCGAACGTTACCGCAGCTCGCACGGCTCTTGCGACGAAAACTCCCGAGCGTCGGCGATTCGCTCCTGGGGGTCATCGAGCTCGCCGCAAACGAATCGGAACAAGCCCGCTCCCCTGCCCTGTGCCAGGCGGCAATGGATCAAGTTGCCGAGGATGCCCAGCGCCGGGATCTGCTCGCCGCGCTACCTCCGTCGAAGTATCGATTCTGGGGGGCAGTGGTGATCGTCCTCGCGGTCGTTCTGGTGGGGATGCTGGGGACGATTCCCGCAGCGACCACCAACGCCCTGCAGCGCTTGATCGATCCCTGGGGTGGGCCTCCCCGATACACGTTTACGCGAATCGATTCCCTTCCCTCCCCCTGGCGCGTCCCCCATGGCGAACCGGTCGCGATGACCGTAGCCCTCGAGCCATCGACCGCTTGGCAGCCGGAGCAAGCCTCGCTGCAAATCGGTCACCAGGCTCCGCTGGCAAGCGAGCGGCAGGGGGATCGTTACGAGTTTCTTGTGCCGCCCCAAATTGATCCACAAGACGCCGTGCTCCGCGTCGGGGATGTGATCCAGCGAGTGCCCCTCGAGCCGACTCTGCGGCCCGAAGTGGTCCGCGTGACCGCCGATATCGAGCTTCCCGCCTACCTGCAACATCGCGGTCAGGTCCGTCAGGATGGACGTGGGGGTTCATTCACGGTGGTCAAGGGAAGCCAAGCGCGGATTGAAATCGAAACCAGCCGTGAACTGCAAGAAGCGAGTCTCGATGGCGCGCCCCTCCCGGTCCAGGGAAACCGTTTTTCAACTCCAACCCAGGGGATCGAGCAACCGCTGCGCCAGCTGACGCTCCAGTGGCGCGATGCGCTGGAGCTCGCCGGAAAACAGCCGCTGCGGCTGGAGATTGTCGGTGTGGACGATCAAGCTCCCTCGCTAATTTGCGAAGGCCTCCCGCGACAAGAAGTGATCCTCGTGAGCGAGCTGCTGAAATTTACTCTTCGCGCGAGCGACGATTTCGGAATCCGCCAAACGGGGATCATGTGGCGAGGCATCCCCGGAGGATTGGTCGCCAGTCCCACCAGTGGCGAGCGAGTGCTCGCATCGGGCTCGCCGGAACAGCAGGCAATGGAAGTTCTCGGAACTTTTTCGGCTACTTCGCTGGGGATCGAACCGCAGGCGATCGAGCTGTTTGTCTGGGCTGAGGATTACCTCCCCGATCGCCCGCGGACATATTCCGCACCCTACACCCTCTATGTCCTCGACCCCCAGCAACATGCGATCTGGATGACCGAGCAATTGAGTAAATGGCATCGTCAAGCGCTCGAGGTCCGCGACGCCGAACTGCAGCTCCATGAAGCCAACAAAGAGATCCGCCGGTTGCTCGCTGACGGCCAGTCCCATCCCGAGATGCAGGAGCAAATCAGCCGTCAAGCGCAGGCTGAAGAGAATAACGCGCGGCGATTGCAGCGGCTGACAGAGCTCGGTGATCAATTGCTGCAGCGGGCCTCGCGAAACGAGCAGATGGGTGTCGGGCATGTCGAAAACTGGGCCCAAATGCTGCAGATTCTCAAGGAAATTTCTGCCACGCGGATGCCCCGTGTCGCCGCGCTTCTTCGCGATGCCGCCGAAGCGCCCACGGCCAGTCCCAAGCCTGGAAAACCTCCCGGTCCAGCGGCCGGACAGATTCGCGATCTTCGCACCGCTGCCAGCGGCGAGGCGGCTTCCGAGCCACCTCCCTCCCCCACAAATCCTCCCTCGCCTCCAGCGATCGTCGACCACGAATCATCGCTCAATCCGCTCGAAAAGAGCGAAAAAGATTCCGCTGCAGAGGAACAGAACGCCGAGGAAAAAAAGCCGGCTGGGGGTTCGCTTGGTCTTCCAGGAACGACGATTGCTGGCAAGGAAAAGAAATCCCCTGCCCAGGAGGATGAGAACCAGGAGGAATCCCCCGCCGAGGAGATCGACGAGGCGGTGGCAGCGCAGGCGGAGCTGCTGGCAGAATTCGAGAAAATTGCCAACGAGCTCAATGAAGTCCTTGCCAATCTCGAAGGGAGCACGCTCGTCAAACGGCTCAAGGCAGCCTCACGCCGACAGACGTTCGTCGGTGAACGGATCGCAGGAGAGCTGCAGAGTACCTTTGGCAGACGCGTTGCTAGGCTCGAGACCGCGGCGGTCGAGGTTCTCCAGCAAATGTCTGGCGAAGAGGAACAGGCGGTCAAAGAAGTCTCGTTTATCATGGACGACCTGGCAGCCTACTTCGAACGACGCCGCAGCGCGCGTTTTCAAAGCGTCCTCGAAGAGATGCGTTCGGCGGAGGTTATCGATGCACTGCGGCAATTGACAGGCGAGATTGGCAGCCAACAGGGTTTGTCGCTCTCGCAGTGTGAGTTCTGGGCCGATACGCTCGATCGCTGGGCTGATGATTTGGTCGATCCCGCGCGGAGTGGTCAGTGCCCTGGCGGAAAAAGTCGCAGCAGCCTCCCGCCGTCGATCGTCTTGGAAGTGCTCCGGATTCTGGAAGCGGAGGTCAATCTCCGCGAGGAGACGCGCGTCGCCCAGCAAGCGCGGCAAGCGGTCGAGTTGGCGGTGCATATGGAGGAATCTCTGCGGCTCTCACAGCAACAAGCGAACCTCCGCGAACACGTCTTCGATGTCGGCCAGCGGATTCTCCAATTGCCGGAGGCCGAAGAGCACTTTGCTCAGGAAGTCGAATTGCTCGCCGCGGTCGATCAAGTGATGGGGCAAGCCGCCGGGCTGCTCGCCCAGCATGAAACCGGGGTGCCAGCAATCGCCACCGAAACCGAAGCGATTGAATTGCTCCTCCAGTCCCGCCGCATCAATCCCAAAGGGGGCGGCGGTGGCGCCGGTTCGGCGCCAGGGGGAGGCGGCAGCGGAACGACCACCGATGCCGCTCTCGCGCTGCTCGGAACGGGGGTCAACGCAAAAGAAGTCCGCGAAGATCGCGGGACCCAGCAAGCAACAGGGACCGCCGGGATAGTCCTGCCCGAAGAGTTTCGCACGGGGCTCGACGAATACTTCAACCAACTTGAAAGGGTCGGTGGCCAATGACTCTTGCCAGCGATTTTCTTCCACTGCTCAGGCTTCTGACGCTTGCCGCCCCACTGCTCTGCGGAGCAATTCCGGCGATCTCCCAAGATCCGCCGCCAGCTCCCCCGCAGGAGACCGTCCGCGATGCACCACCCCCCGAGGCCCCGCTCGCCCAACAGGCCATTGAGGGTCAACTCGATGTGGCCGAACTGAAACGAAATCTCCAAGCAGACCTCCAGCACCTTTTTACGAATGAGCTCCACTTTGCCAAACGCGCCTCCCAGCTCGAACAAGGTGAGGAAGAAGCGATTGTCAGAGAGATGCAAGCACGGCTTGAAGGGATGAATGAGATCCTTTTCGATCCCCGTCGTGACGATCCGCAATGGCAAGAGGGCCCGGACATTTCGATGATGGAGGGTATGGCATACACCTCGGCCGGGTACCCCCTTTACGAAAATCCATTTCTTCGTCTCCGTCGTGAACTTCGCACAGTGCTCGAGCAAGTCGTCAGCGGTCCGCGGCTCGCAAACTATGATCGCGAACTCCGTGCGGCTGATGAGGATCGCAAAAAAGCGTATGTCGAGTATTTCCTGCTCCGCATGGACGAAATATTGCAATTGTCTCCCGAACAAGAATCGGAACTCCGCGCGGTGTTGCAAACACGTTGGCAAGGAGATGCACAGATCGATATTCATGGGTACCTGATGAATTCCGGGGATTTCCCCTCATTCCCCGATTTTCCGCAAGTCGCTGTCCTCCGTATTCTCAACCGCCAGCAACGGGAGCGGTGGGGCGATTTTCCAAAGTACAACACTCAGCCCCAAATCCGTGAATTCCGCGACGAGATTCTACAGCTTCACTTCTCGGCCTCGGGAGGGTTTTTTTAATGACCCGCACACAAGGGAGATTCCCGCTGCCAAGTGATCGCTGGATTGCCGCCGCAGCGGTGCTGGTGGCAATCTGCCTCAGCCGCCCCATGCTCTGGGGCCAGGAGACGGGTCAGCCCGAGGTGGTCCAAGAAGAAGCTGTGGAACAGGAACCGGCCCCAGCCGAAGTGGTCGCGGCGGAAGTGGTCGACGTCGAGATGGGGGGTGAATTCGTCATTAACCAGGAGATGCTGGACGGTATTATTTTTCAACCTGATGCGACCGAAGCGTCGGCGATGAAACGCGTGCGGGAGAGTTTTAAAAAAGAGCTCGATGAGCTGTGCGAACGATATTCACTCACGAGCGATCAGCGAGAAAAACTGGCCCTTGCCGGCGAAGGAGATCTCAAGCGGTTTCTCGATCGTGTTCGCCAGTGTCACCAGCAATTGAAGCAGGCGGAAGAAAAAATGGAATTGCAGCAACCGAATGCTCAGCAGGATCACTTTGCTGCTGCCTTTAAGCTCTATGCCGACCGTCAGCGAGGACTCTTTGGTTCCGGATCGTTGTTTGCCAAAACGCGCGAGCGGACATTCAGTGCCGAACAGCTGGCGCGGTTCAACGCAGATCGAGCGGCGGAGGCCAGACGGGTCACCGAAGTTTATGTCCAGCTCTACATCGTCCTGCTCCAGCGGGAGATCCCGTTGCTTGCGACGCAGCGCGAGCAGCTGCGGAAGGTCATCCTCGAGAACATTCCCCCCCTCTCGCAAGAAGATGAAAGTGCGGTCGGCTTCGTGGCTTACAAGGTCTCCTTGATCAACCCGCAGCTGCTCCGGCCACTGCTCGATGACGAACAGTGGGAGAAGCTGCAAAAGTACTTCGAGCATGCCAGAGAGAACCACTTGATGCTCGAGAATCAAGGCTTCGACCAGCCGATGATCATGATCCAGCCCGCGATCAAGCTCGTACCAGCGGCGGAAGATGACAAGGTTCCCGCCCCCGCGCAGCAACAACAACCCGTTCAGCAACCACAGAAAGAGATCGACGAAGAGGAAGCGGAACAAGGAGAGAAGCCATGAACCTTGATCCTTCGCGGCGAATCTGCGGGGGACAGCGAATCCTCGCAGGGTGGCTGTGGATTCTTACTGTCGGGTTTCTGCTGGTCCTCGCGAGGCCGGCCAATGCCCAGTTGCCGATAGAGCAATTTGGCGAAGTCGTGCCGCGCGATGTCCGCGAGATGTACGATCGCGGCCTTGATTATCTTGTCGCAACCCAGCGCGACGAAGGGGATTGGTTGGGAGGTCAGTCAGGGCCAGGCACCACTGGGATGGCGATCATGGCGCTGATCGCTTCGGGCGAAGATCCGAACTTTGGCAAATATGCTTCGGCGGTTAAGCGTGGGCTGCGGAATTTGATCCGGCTCCAGGACCCGACAACCGGGATCATGGGGACCAGCATGTACGAACATGGCTTCGCGTCGCTGGGGCTGGCCGAGGCCTACGGCGCGGTCGACGAGCGGCAGTTGTGGACGCAGGGGGGACGCGGCGAGGATCGCTCGCGGCAGCGGACCATCGGACAGGCCCTGGAGCTGGCGGTCCGTGGGTCGCTCCAATCGCAAAAGAAAAATCCATATGGAGCCTGGCGCTATTCCCCCGAGAGCACCGATGCCGATACGTCGGTCAGTGGCGCGGTTCTTGTCAGCCTGCTCGCCGCGCGAAATGCCGGGATCGAGGTTCCCGACGAAGCGATCGATCGCGCAATTGCTTACTTCAAAAGCATGACCAGCAGCAGCGGCCAGGTCGGCTATTCGGGAGGTTTTGGTGGATTTGATGAATCGATCGCGCGAATCGCGATCGCGCACTTGGTCTATGCCGTCGCGCGGCGCAAGGATCTCGCCGAGCACCAATCGACACTCCAGTATCTGGTCGATAACCTCGAACGAGATACCGGTTCCTACCTGCAGTACGCGCGATACTACCAAGCCCAAGCCCTCTTTCAGGGTGATCTGCCGGCGTGGGAACGATGGAATAAGAAACTGGTTCGCGAACTGAAAAAAGCGCAAAATGACAACGGAAGTTTTCAAGGGCAATTTGGCTTGCCCGTCGATACTTCGCTCTCTCTACTAGCGCTAGCGCTGAATTATCGTTTCCTGCCAATCTACGAGCGTTGAGTTGAGAAGAGGTGTGCGATGGCAGGAAAGATGACAGCGCTTGCTCGTTTTCTCGTTCCCTTGTGGCTTGCCAGGTCCGCGGTCTGGCTTCCCTCGCTGCTCTGCTGCGGGGCGATCATGCTGCCCCTCGCCTCGGCCGATCCTCCTCCGCCCAGCAGCGCTGCCGAGCTCCAGAGCGATGCCGATCTCGCAAGCCCCGCAGGAATCCTCCAGCTGGTCGAAAGTGGATACCAAGTCCTTGGGACGTTTGAGAGTGAAAGCGAATCGGCCAGCGACGAACCGCCAGCGGGCGAGGGGGCGATTCTGTGGCGCCATCCCGCCCTGGACGCGCCGTTCCATTTTCCGCTGGCGATGGTCAAAAGATGCTCGTTCCCCGACCGCGACCCACCGCTCGATTCATCCGGAGAGTTCGCTTTCTCGTTCCATACCGGAGACGTGATCTACGGGGACCTTCGCGAGGTTCAGGGGGATTCCTGGCGAATTCACAGCAACATCCTCGGCGTGCAGGACATTCCGCAGTCGTCGTTGCGAGGAATCGAGCGATGGGACAGCGGTCAGGTGTCGGTCTTCCGCGGTCCCGGTAAGCTCGCCCAGTGGTATGCAGAAGGGACGGAAAAAGCCTGGTCGCAGGTCGGCAATCGCCTCCAGACCTCGACCGCTCCGGCTTCCATCGTCCGCGCGGTGGGTCTCCAGGGGCGATCGCAAATCGAGATCGCACTCAGTTGGGAGGGGAGGCCGAATTTTGTCCTCGCCCTCGGCGTCGATCCCCAAGGAAGAAACATCCAGACCGCCTTTCGGATCGAGGTTTGGGATTCCAAATTCGTCTTTCTGCGCGAGCTGGAAAACGCTGTCGAAATTGCTTCGCTGGGAAATGTCGATAGCGCTCAAGAGCGGGTTCGCTGGTTGATCGATTTGAATCAGCTCGAGGGTCGAGCCAGCGTCTACGACGAGCGTGGCAAAGTCCTCGCCAGTCTCGAGGTTGGCGGTGAAAGAGCGCAAGTCGAACCGGCGATCAGCATCAGCAATTTGGAGGGGAATTTGGCAATCGAGTCCCTTCGCGTCGATTCGGGTCGTCCGATCCTCAACCCCAATGTGGCTCCCAATGCAGCGAGGTTTGTCTTTGTTTCTGGTGAGGAGATCGTCGGCCAGGTGACCTCCGGCGGCGAGGGTCAACTGCAGTTGCGCGCGGTGGATGAGCAAGCGGCAAGCACCGATCCAGTCGTTCAACGAGCGACGAAACTCCTGCTCGCAGCCCGCTTTGCCGCACCACAGGATGCTCTGCCTGCCGCCTCAACGTCGCTCACCTTCCGCGCTGTGACGCAGGGAGGAGATCGAATAAGTGGCCAGCTGGTGGGAGTCCGCGATGGTCGGCTGTGGCTCGTGCCCCCTTATGGATCGGTCCCCTGGGGCATTCCCCTCGATCAACTCTCTTCGCTTCTGCGAATCGACGATTCCTCTTCGGCGCCCCCCGCGCTCGCGCTCGCGGCCGGCGAACGTGTGGGGCTCTTGCAGATGCCGCAGACGCGCCTGGCGATCATCCTCCGCCCCGGATTGTCGTCGACCGCCGAAGCATCTTGTTTGCAGATCATCCCCGTCGGATCGAACCGCGCCGCGAATCTCGGCCATGAGGCGAGCGGCTCGATCGAATTTCCCTCGCCAGAGCCTGATCGTAACGCGAGTGCCAAACGAGTATCGAACGAGCGGTCGAATCGCGGCTTCTTGGGCGCGGTCATGGGGACGATCGGTGGTCAGCGGCCTGGCGAAACGAGAATCGGGGATGGAAAATACCTGCACCTCCGCCGCGGAGACTCCCTCCCCGGAACGGTTCTGGCGGTCGATGCCGAAGGGGTTCTGTTTCGTTCGCGAATCAGCGGGGATGTCCGTATTCCACACGCAGAGATTCGCGCGGTGGAATTCAATGCCCTGGAAAAAGTCCTCGATATTGATCGCGCCCGTCGCGAACGATTGCTGACCGTACCCCGCGCCCGCCGCGACGACCCGCCGCGCCATCTGCTGGTCTCCAATGATGGAGATTATTTGGTGGGATCTGTCGTGATGATGAATGAGGAACTGCTCCGAGTGGCGATCGGACTGCGCGAACTGGAAATCCCCCGCCGGCTTGTTTCCAAGCTGCTCTGGTTTCATGAGGATGAGATCATTCCGGTGCCGACCGCGCCTGCCACTGCTCCGGCGACTGCTCCGGCGACTGCTCCGGCCCCATCCGAGGAGGTGAGTGCTGAAGTTACTGCTAAAGTTAGCGCTGAAGTTACCGAGGGTGCTGCCGATCAAGCAGCCAAGAGCGCTCTGGGGCTGATGGTTCAAGTCTTTCAAAACGATGGGATCTGTTTGACCTTGATCCCGACCCAAGTCACCGCCGTGCACCTGGAGGGAACGAGCACCCTGCTAGGAAAATGTCAAGTTCCTTGGGAATCGATCACCAGGCTCGTCTTTGGCAGAGCGATTGACGATCGATCGATCGAGCTTCCTTTCCAGCCATGGCGGCTGAGCCATGCACCCCTCCCGCGCGAAGCGATGGAGGGGGAGGAAAATGGGGGAGAGACAAACGGTACGCTCAGTCCGCTGGTCGGTCAAAAGGCGCCCGACGTAAGCCTCAAGACACTTGCCGGTGACGACTTCCGCGTCCAGCAGTATGAAGGAAAAGTGCTCGTCCTCGACTTCTGGGCTTCGTGGTGTGGTCCATGCATCCAGGCGATGCCAAAGATCGATGCGGCCATTTCCAGTTTTGATCCACAGCGCGTCGCCTTGGTGGCGATCAATCTGGAGGAAACTGCCGAGCGGATCACAGCGACCCTTGAGCGGCTGGGGATCGAGCCGACCGTGGCGCTCGATTTGGATGGGGTGGCTGCCGCGCGCTATCAAGCGATCGCGATTCCACAAACGGTGATTATCGATTCAAAAGGGGTTGTTCGCCGCGTCTTTGTCGGTGCGACAGGAAACCTCGAAGAACAACTGAAACAAGCAGTCGAGCAAGTGCTGGGTGAATGAATCTTCCGACTTTAAACATTGCAGCTTACAAATTTGTCGCGCTGGATCATCTTCCCCAGCGCCGCAAAGAACTGGCCAGGCAGTGCTGCAGTCGCCAGTTTAAGGGAACGATCCTGCTCAGCTCCGAAGGGATCAATCTTTTTCTTGCCGGGCCGGTCGATGCGCTCCGCGAATGGGTCGCGGAACTGAAAACCGATCCATTGCTGGCGGACCTCGAAGTCAAGGAGAGCTTCAGTCAATCGGTCCCCTTCAATCGATTGCTCGTCAAGATCAAGCGGGAGATCATTCCCTTTGGGGTCGACGGCATTGATCCTGCCATGTCGACGTCGCGAAAAATCTCTCCCGCCCAGCTCAAGCGCTGGCTCGACGAAGGACGCGATCTGGTCCTGTTCGATGTGCGCAATGATTTCGAAGTCGAAGTGGGGACTTTCGCGGGGGCGGTGCCCGCGCACATCGACCACTTTCGCCAGTTCGACGCGGCCCTCGATCGACTCCCCGCCCAGTGGCAGGAGAAACCGGTGGTGATGTTCTGCACGGGGGGAATTCGTTGCGAAAAAGCGG
>Ga0169931_10001042_pt1 | contig 45749 bp, 32 predicted proteins | sample Kivu_15m_20L_FD_129675 | JGI IMG/M metagenome (GOLD analysis project Ga0169931, IMG submission 129675) | Freshwater microbial communities from Lake Kivu, Western Province, Rwanda to study Microbial Dark Matter (Phase II) - Kivu_15m_20L... | ecosystem: Environmental > Aquatic > Freshwater > Lake... | reverse complement strand
TGTGTGACGATGGCTTCAAATATTAAGAATATGGATACTGAACTCGAAAAAATTAAACCATTTGGTCAGCAAACCACTTCTAACCACGTGAAAAAGTTAGCTTGCGAAGTTTGGGAATTACCCTAATTTTCTCTGTTAATTATTCAAAATTAAGTCACTATATTTGCGCCCAAATTTAAAACGGCGCTTAATGTCATCAATTACAGGTAAAATCTCACAAGTTATCGGTCCAGTTGTGGACGTTCGATTCGAAAGAGGAACAGCTCTTCCAAACATTTACGATGCACTCGAAGTACGCAAGGCAGACGGTTCTCGCGTAGTATTAGAAGTTCAATCGCATGTCGGTGAAAATTCAATCCGAGCAATTTCAATGGACTCAACTGACGGTTTTACCCGTGGAATGGAGGTTGTTTCTACTGGAACTTCTATTAAAGTACCAACTGGTGAGGCAATCAAAGGTCGTTTATTCAATGTTGTTGGTGAAGCAATTGACGGTATCCAAGCTGTGGATAACGCAAATGGTTTACCAATTCACCGTGAAGCACCGAAGTTTGACCAATTATCAACTGCAACTGAAGTTCTTTTAACTGGTATCAAAGTAATTGACCTTATCGAGCCTTATGCAAAAGGTGGAAAAATCGGTCTTTTCGGTGGTGCTGGTGTTGGTAAAACAGTACTTATTCAGGAGTTGATTAATAATATCGCAAAAGGACACGGTGGTCTTTCAGTGTTTGCTGGTGTTGGTGAGCGTACACGTGAAGGAAATGACCTTCTTCGTGAGATGTTAGAATCTGGCATTATCAAATACGGTGAAGAATTCATGCACTCAATGGAAGAAGGTGGATGGGATTTGTCCAAAATCAACCTTGAAGAAATGAAAGAATCTAAAGCGACTTTCGTTTTCGGACAGATGAATGAGCCTCCTGGAGCACGTGCACGTGTTGCCTTAACAGGTTTGACAATTGCTGAATATTTCCGCGATGGTGATGGTGAAGGTCAAGGAAAAGACATCCTTTTCTTCGTTGACAACATCTTCCGTTTCACCCAAGCTGGTTCTGAGGTATCTGCACTATTAGGTCGTATGCCATCAGCGGTAGGTTACCAACCAACATTGGCAACAGAAATGGGTGCAATGCAAGAGCGTATCACTTCCACAAAAAATGGTTCAATTACATCTGTACAAGCAGTTTACGTACCTGCGGATGACTTAACTGACCCGGCTCCTGCAAATACCTTTGCTCACTTGGATGCCACAACAGTATTATCGCGTAAAATTGCCGAGTTAGGAATTTATCCTGCGGTGGATCCATTGGATTCAACTTCACGTATTTTGACTCCTGAAATTGTTGGTGAAGAACATTACAACTGTGCTCAACGTGTTAAAAATACGCTTCAGCGATACAAAGAACTACAAGATATCATCGCTATCCTTGGTATGGATGAATTATCCGAAGAAGATAAATTAGTGGTTCACAGAGCACGTCGCGTTCAACGTTTCTTATCTCAACCTTTCCACGTTGCAGAGCAATTTACAGGAATCCCTGGTGTGTTGGTTGATATTCAAGATACAATCAAAGCTTTCAACGATATTTTGGACGGAAAATACGACAGATACCCAGAAGCTGCTTTCAACCTTAAAGGAGGAATTGAAGACGTTATCGCTGCTGGTGACAAAATGTTAGCTGACGCTTAATTCATTCAAACATGAAATTAGAAATCATCACACCTGAAACAAAAATTTTCAACGGAGAGGCAAACGCTGTTACCCTTCCTGGTTTGGAAGGTTTGTTTCAGATTCTAAACAACCACGCCCCGATTATTTCAAGTCTTTCAAAAGGCGAAGTAAAAGTGGAAGTGGTGGGTCAAATTGACCAGGAAAAATTAAACAATAAAATTCGTGTTGAACGCAATACCTTGTTCATTCCTATCAAAGGCGGTGTAGCCGAATTGATGAATAACAAGTTAATTGTTTTAGCCGAATAAGATACATTTCAACTATTCTAAAAGGGATGCGGTTTTCCAAGTCCCTTTTTTTGTGTTGAGAAATTAATTAAGTAAAACAAGATTTTTGAAATAGTTCCGTTCTTATTTGGACAAAATGAGTGATTTAAAAGAAAATTTGGACTTTAATAATATCCCTAGTCATGTTGCAATCATAATGGACGGCAACGGAAGATGGGCTAAAAAACATGGACAAGAACGTCTTTTTGGTCATTTAAACGGAGTTGATTCTGTTCGTGACATACTCAAAGCTGCCACGGAAATTGGTGTCAAATACCTAACTCTATACGCTTTTTCTACTGAAAATTGGAATCGACCTAAAGAAGAAGTGGACGGATTAATGGACTTGTTGGTGGATTCACTCATGAATGAAATCGATGAAATGCACGCGAACGGAGTACGAATCCACACAATCGGTGACATTGACGGGCTTCCTGAGCGATGTTCAAATAGTATGAAAGATGCTATAGTCAGAACTTCGAAAAATGAAAAGGTCAATCTAATTCTTGCACTCAATTACAGTGCGAAATGGGAAATAAAAAAGGCTATTGGTGAAATTGCTGATGCCGTTAAAAAAGGAGACTTGAATACTGATTCAATAACCGATGAATTGGTCAGTTTACATTTGAGTACAAAAAATTTTCCGGATCCAGAATTAATGATTCGGACAAGTGGAGAACATAGAATCTCCAATTTTCTGTTGTGGCAATTGGCTTATGCTGAATTCTACTTTACAGAAACACACTGGCCCGACTTTCGTCGAGATGAATTCATACACGCCATTTTAGCTTACCAAGGACGCGAACGGAGGTTTGGAATGGTGTCTGAACAAATAAATAATAAATGAAGCAATTAATATTGATTTTTTGGATGTGTTTAGGCGTAATTGCTTCTTACGCTCAAATAGGTCCAAGTTCTTTGGGAGAAATAGATTTCAGTTATCGTACTCCTCGCGAATATGAAATTGGTCCTATTCGTGTTTTGGGTGCTGAAAATTACGACCACCAAGCAATTAAACTCATTGCTGGTTTGCGTCAAGGTCAAAAAATTACACTTCCTGGTGAACAAGTGAGCAAAGCAATTAAAAACCTATGGAATGAAGGTTTGTTTTCTGACATTTCAATTTATGCAGAAAAAGAAATAGCCGGAGTAGTTTATTTGGTTATCGAACTTTCTCCTCGACCGAAGTTATCGAAATTTAAGTTTAAAGGAATTAATAAACGTGAGGCCGATAAAATTCGTGAGGAAATCAAATTATACGCTGGAAAAACCATAACTGAAAACCTTGTATTTCAAACAAATTCCAAAATTCGCGGGTACTTCCGTGAGAAAGGTTTTTACAACACTAAAGTCAATATTAGTAGAGTAAGAGACACCTTAATCAATGACTCTGAAATTTTCTTAATTGACATCAATAAAGGTCAACGGATTGGAATAAAGGACATTGAAATTGTTGGAAATACGGAAGTTCCAAAATGGAAATTGATGATGGCCATGAAGGACACCAAGAAAAAAGGTATTCTTCGAATATTCAAGCGTTCCAAATTCACGGAGAGTAGTTACGAAAAAGATAAATTGGCGCTACTCGGTAAGTTTAATGCTGTCGGTTTGCGTGATGCAGCCATAATTCGCGACACGGTTTATCAATTGGATGAAAAGAATTTGAAAATTGAAATCCATATAGACGAAGGAGATAAATATTATTTCGGTGAGATGGAGTGGATTGGAAATTCTAAATACAGAACCTCATTTTTAGATTCTGTTCTAGGAATAAAACAAGGAGACTTGTATAACAAAAGTTTATTCGATCAACGTCTTTTCGGAACGGGTGACGGACGCGACATTAGCTCGCTTTACATGGACAGAGGTTATTTGTTTTTCCAAGTAATTCCTGTTGAAACTAATGTTGAGAACAACCACATCAACCATCAAATCAGAATTATTGAAGGAAAAGAAGCAAGAATTGGAACAATCACAATCAAAGGGAACACGAAAACCAACGATTACGTAATTCTCCGGGAAATCCGCACAAAACCGGGGGATTTGTTTAACAAAGGTGATATTATGCGTACCCAACGAGAATTGGCGCAATTAGGATTTTTCAATGAACAAGGTTTTAAAGTGAACCCACTTCCAAATCCAGCAAAGGGAACGGTGGACATCGAATATGTGGTAGAAGAAAAATCATCCGACCAATTGGAATTATCTGGTGGTTACGGCGGCGCAGGACCAAATATGGCTGGACGAGTGATTGGTACATTAGGATTAACTTTCAATAATTTCTCTACTAAAAATTTCTTTAAAAAAGGTGCATGGACACCACTTCCTGGTGGAGATGGACAGCGTTTATCTGTTCGTGCTCAATCGAATGGGAGATTTTATCAGGGTTATAATTTTTCTTTTACTGAACCTTGGTTGGGTGGTAAAAAACCAAATTCCCTTTCAACTTGGATTAACCATACTGCGCTCTCTGCAAATGGTTTAATCAAATCAAATCCAAACTATAATGGTATTTCTATTACCGGTGCAGGTATTGGGATGGGTCGTCGTAAGAAATGGCCGGATGACTATTTTACCGCTTATTACGAATTGAGCTACCAATATTACGATGTGGTAAATGACTTCCGTTTCCCCTTATTCCAAAAAGGTTTCGCGAATGATATTGCTCTTAAATATGTATTGCAACGTTCATCCGTGAGTGCACCAATTTACCCACAAGGAGGTTCAAACTTTACATTTACAGCAAAAGCAACAGCACCTTATTCCTTGTTTACAAAAGACGTTGACTACAGTAAAATGTCTCAACAAGACCGATACAAATATTTGGAATATTTCAGAATGAAATTCACCGCGGAATGGTACTTACCACTCACAGCAGACAAAAAATTGATTTTGATGCCACGTATTGGTTTTGGGTATATCGGTGCTTACAACAAAGCAAAAGGTTTAACTCCATTCGACCGTTTTGTTATGGGAGGAAGTGGCTTAACCGGTGTCGGACAAATTGGTGGACAAGAAATCATTGCTTTGAGAGGCTTCGACGACCGTACAATTTCTGCAAACGGAGGAGACCCTATTGTAGCGAAATACACCTTGGAACTTCGATATCCAATTTCTTTGAATCCACAAGCTACTTTCTATGCGCACACTTTCTTAGAGGCAGGAAATACTTATCCGTCTTTCGAAAAATTCAATCCATTTAATGTGAAAAGAACTGCTGGTGTTGGTATTCGTGTATTCTTACCAATGTTTGGAATGTTGGGTCTGGATTATGGTTTTGGATTTGATAGATTAGACAATTGGTCGAGTGGATTTGGTGGAGCATCTGATAAATCTGTTCAGCAAAAAGGATTTTATCCGAAGCTTACATTTACAATTGGTATGAATCTTGGAGAATTATAGGGTAATAAATAACTAAATTCGCCGTTTTTGAGCAACAACTTTTTAGTATGTATAAATTTTTGTTTTTGTTGTTTTTACTTTTTGGCACACGAATTGCCAATGCACAAGAGATGGCTTTCATCGATTCAGACTACATCATGAAAAATGTTCCTGAGTATGTTGAAGCCAAAGAAAAATTAGATAAAATGGCCGAGCGGTGGACAAAAGAAATAGAAGATCGCTATGCCACTATCAAAACCAAAAGAAGCAACTTCGAACGCGAAGAAGTTTTATTACCTGCCGAAGAAAAAACCAAGCGAAAGGCAGAAATTGAAAAATTGGAACAAGAAGCAATGGAATTACAAACCAAATATTTTAGCCAAAATGGTGAGTATTTCCAAAAAAGACAAGAGTTGGTAAAACCTATTCAAGACCGTATCATGATGGCTGTGAAGAAAGTTGCAAAACGTGGTAAATACACCATGATTTTTGACAAAGCCAATCAGAGCAACCTCATCTATGCTGAAAAAGATGCTGATATCAGCAATGAAGTTTTAGAGGCGATGGGAATTAATAAGTAAATTTTTAACAGTAAATAAAAACCAAAATGAGACAATTATTATTTGTATTGTTTGTATTCGTAGGAGCAAGTGTATTTGCACAAACAAAAATTGGACATGTAAACACCCAAAAATTATTGGATACCTTACCGTCTAGAAAAGAAGCGATTAAAAAATTAGATGCTTTCCGTCAAGAAGGTTTCAAAGAATTGCAAGAAATGCAAAAAGGTTTTGAAGCACAAGTAGCTAAATTCCGTGAAAAGGAAAAGGATTTATCACCTGTAATGTTGCAAATGGAACAAGAGAAATTGATGAAAAAGCAACAAGCTATCGAGGATCGTCAAGAAGAATTGGAACAACAACTTCAAGTTTACAGCGAAGAATTGAACAAACCTATTCTAGAGAGAGTTCAAAAAGCAGTTGAAATTGTTTCGGACAGAAAAAAATTAAATTACGTCATTGATGAAAGCGTTACACTCTACTTCAAAGGAGGTATTGACTGTACATCTGAAGTTATGACCGAATTGTTGAAGTTAGACGCAGAAGCGAAGAAGTAATTTCCTTACAAATTTTATAGGAGTTCGATTTATAGAAAGGCAAGCTGAAAGGTTTGCCTTTTTTATTGGTAACGTTTATGGTTCTTGAGATAAATTGTAGCTTTGACTCATGACTAGTGCTCCTATTGGTGTTTTTGATTCCGGGTATGGCGGGTTAACAATACTTTCCTCGATAAGAGAACGTTTGCCACAGTACGATTATTTGTATTTAGGCGATAATGCTCGCGCTCCTTATGGAGGTAGGTCGTTTGATGTTATTTATGAATTCACCTTGGAAGCGGTTAAATTTTTGTTCAAACAAGGTTGTCCCTTGGTAATTATTGCCTGTAATACCGCATCAGCAAAAGCACTTCGTACCATCCAACAGAAAGATCTCCCGATTTTAGAACTAAATAACAGGGTTTTGGGTGTTATTCGTCCCTCGACAGAAGAAATTGGTGCATTAACAAAAACAAAAGAAGTAGGCGTTTTGGCGACACAAGGAACGGTTTCATCAGAGTCCTACGTTATCGAACTTTCTAAATTTTACCCTGAAATTTTAGTTCATCAACATGCTTGTCCAATGTGGGTTCCGCTTATAGAAAACCACTATTACGATAAACCCGCTGGAAAAATGATTATTGAAGAGGATGTCAATCATTTATTAACAGCACACCCAAATATTGACACAATTGTATTGGCTTGTACACATTATCCTATTCTTCAGCCTTTTATCCAACAACTTGTAGGTGAAAAAATTCGGGTAGTTGCACAAGGCCCAATAGTAGCTGATAAATTAGACCTTTATTTAGTTCAACATCCAGAAATGGAAACCCGCTTAACGAAAAATGGAACTTGCAAATATTTCTCCTCCGAAAACAAACACGTTTTTGCACAAAAGGCAGCGCATTTTTTGGGTGAAGAAATCAGCGCAAACACTGTAGATTTGTCAAGGTTCTAGCAGGTATCCGAATTCTAAAGCGAAAGATTGAAATAGTTAGGGTCTGCTGATAAAGTCAGTGGTGTCCGCCGCGGATAGATTCGAAGTAATACTGACGAAAATTCTTTTGTCAGCATCTCTGAGGTGTTTGAAGATGAATACTAATACAAAGCCTGCCCACCGTGGAGGGTTTACCCGCCGAGGCGGAAAAAACAGCTTACAAGAATATGATGTGCCAATGGCTAGGCAAACAGATTTTGCCAAACACTCGATGATTTTTTAATTTTAGTACAAGGAAAATCTGGGTTTACCCGAAAAAACCTTGCACTTAAGCACAAAATATTTAACTCAATTATTTGTAAATCAACTTGTTTGCCGTTTTTCAGCAGACCCTAGTTAAATCCAGCCTATATTCGGATGTTATACCATTTCCCAAAATCATCTATCAAACTTATAGGGGTTGTCTAGTAGACTCTTAAAAATCCTAAAAACAAAAAAAGCGGACTATTGCCCGCTTTAAAATTCTTTTTCTGAAAGATTATTTTTTAATAATTCTTTGTGTTCCAATACCTTTATCAGAAGAAACAGTTAAGAAATACATTCCTGATGGTAAGTTGCTAACGTTTACTTGACTGTTAGTCAAATTAGACAACATCACTTTTCCGCTAATATCAGATATGGATGCAGTAAATGTACCTTCAGTTGAAATCGTTAAAACTTCGCTCGTTGGGTTTGGATAAACATTAAATGATAAATCATTGTTTTTGAATCCTAAATTATTGTCTGGCAAATCCTTAGACAAAACCAAAGTACTTGTGTTGTTCAATAATGCTGAATTCAAGGTGATCGAAATTAAAACCATTATAGGTAAATCAGAAGTACTGTATTGGTAATATTCATACCAACTACGAACCAACTGAATAGGAACTTCTCCAAAAAGAGGATTTTGCAAAACAGAATTTAAAGTATCCTGAATAACATATCGTGTTACGTTCGAGTAATCATTTTGTTGTAATCTCAAGGTTCCAAAACCATCAATTTTTGCAACACCTGACCCTGAGGCAGTAGTGTCTATGGCAACAACAGGATTGTCAACTTTTATGTTTCCAGAAAACGCACTTGCCACAGAGCTGTTCAAATCAAAAGGATAATCTTTTAAAACTTGATTTTCCTCGTTCCAACGGATGAAAACACTTCCTAAACTTGGCTCAGAAAAAATGTTGCCAGTAGAAATTTTTAATCCTTCACCTACTGAGTAATAGGTAGTAACAAGATTTCCTATGCTGTATTTTGTGGTTGCACCCTCGAAAAGTGAATCATTTGTGTTAGGATCTGTTGCTTGAACGTCCAAAACCTTACTTTCAGCCAAACCATTATTGTCGGTATCAACACCTAATAAATTTCTGTAATCCCAAGTAACTCCCGTGCCTGTTATGCCTTCATAACGTACTGCATTCGAGTCACATAAATACAAAGTAGCTGTTGAGGGAACAGCAGGCTCATTGGCCTCGGTCATTTGTGCAAATCCCAATAGTGGTGTAAAAGCACTTAAGAGTAAAAGTTTTTTCATTTAAGTAAATTTTAATTGATGAAAGTATAAAAGTAAAAAATAGAATTGTACCTGAACTATTTGCCTTCTAAGAAATTTGTGAGATAGGTTTATTCCAAAGGTCCCAGCTCATTAAAGCTTGCTCCCTCAACATCGATTCTCCATTCAAAATAGTGGCACCGAGTTTTTCCGATTTTTGAAGGAGTAGCGTCTTTTCAGGGTTATAAATAAGATCAACTACCAAGTGTTCATCTGAAATTCCTAAAAGTTGAAAAGTATGTTCTTCGTTGACATTTGGGTACATGCCAAGGGGAGTGGTATTGACTATTAGTTTACAAGCTTTTAAAAAGTGTTCGTTGATTTCGGAATAACCAAAATGTTTTGGCATATTTTCAGGATTTCTTGTTGCGAAAAGCACCTCTATTCCTAAGTTTTTAAGTACGTGAACAACAGACTTTGCTGCACCACCAGTCCCTAAAATCAATGCTTTCTCATGTTTATTCGTCAAAAAAGGTTTAATACTTTGGTGAAAACCATGAGCGTCTGTATTAAGTCCATAGGTTTTTCCATTTTCAAATTTGATGGTATTTACGGCTTGGATTTCGTTTGCCACACCCAAAACTTCATCTAAAAAGGGTAAAATTGATTCTTTGTATGGAATTGTTACATTCAGACCTTCGGGCTGTAAATCAAACACTTTCTGAACTTCATTAATTTCTGAAAGCTCAAAAGTTTCGTAGGTTGCATCAATTTCTTTTTCCTGATAAAATGCTTTAAAAAATGAGGGAGAAAAAGAGTGTGAAAGACTTTTTCCAATTAGTCCGTAACGTTTCATTTGTATTTGATTTTACGAAGAGCCTTCAACAAATCGTCTTCGTTAACATCGGTTAAATTCAATTCTTTAACATTCAAATTTCGGGTCGTTTTTGGATGAGGAAGAACGCCAAATTTCTCTGCATAACTTTCGTTTTCTAGCTTGTCTGCCAAATAATTCAAAAGTTGTTGTGCGTAGTAAAAGTCCTTTGCGTTTTTTGGAATCGCAGCAATCATTCTATCGGCAAAAAAACCACTCGTTTCTTGATTGGGATAAACAAGCGAAAGTTTATTTTTTTGTTTTTGTGGAATTTTCAACCATTCAGAATATGGAATAAAGCGCAATCTATTACTAGGCAACGTATCATTAAATTGGTAAGCCAATCTCGTTTTACGAAGTGATTTTTCCCAAGTTTCTTTTTCTGCCCCCCCTTTTTTTGCTACCAAATGAGCATAAAAAACGGTGAGATTTGTGTCTGTGGTTGACCAAAATCTGTTCTTCAAGTCACTGTAGTTTTGAGGTAAAGCAAGTGTGTCTGGTTGAACGACGAAAACAAAAGGATTGATGCCCAAACTTAGAAATTTGCGCTCATCGAACACTTCAAACCTGACGCTTGGTTCAGAAAAAAAATCCTTCGCAATTCGTTGAAAGTACCTTTTGTCGCAGTTTTTCAAATCCTTCATGGAACCTAATAAAACAAGTGAAAATGGCGTATTGAAACCTTTATTTTCAATTGTATTAAAAATGGAGTCCGAAGAAAGTTTGTGAATTCTAATTTTAAGATTGTTGCTCCTACAAAAATTTGAAAACAAAACGGTATCCGAAGATTTTAAAAAGTTGGAGGCAATGATAAGTTGTGGGTGTTTTAATGAGCTTACGTCTTCAACACTACAAGCCACTAGTAAAAGAAACAAACCACAAAAAAGACCTATTTTCCGCATTAATTAATCACTTTCAGCGAAATAATCATTTCAAACGTTGCAACAACTTCTCCCGAGGTGTTTTTTGCAAGTACTTCAATGGATTGGTTTACCCGTTCGCCAGTAGAAACACTTTTGTCCAACGCGGCTTTAACAATTGCACCTTGATTGCTTTCAAAAGTTACATCTGTTTCTGCTCTTTTCAAGAATTGAGCATTCATACCTTTAAATGCGAAAGAAATTTTTTTCCCTTCTTGTTCTGCAAAATAAAATGCCTGCAAGCCTCCAGCCACGTCTGCACCAACAGCCAAAGCTCCGAAATACATGGAGTTCAAGTGATTTTTTGTTCTACGTCTCAATTTAATGCGCAATTGAATTTTCTCTGCATCGATGTGCAATAATTTTGGACTACAAAAATGCAACAACGGAATTTTGAAAAATCCCAATAGAAACATTTTCCACTGCATACTTTTTAGCGTAACTTCTTTTTTTGCCATTTTAACCTCCTGTTAGTTTTTTAATTTCATGTAGCTTCATGAGTGCTTCCACGGGTGTTAATGTATTTATGTCGATGCTCACCAATTCATCGTGTATTTGCTCCAAAACAGGGTCGTTGAGTTGGAAAAAACTCAATTGTACTGCCTCAGATTGATTTAATTTTTCCTTAGTTTTCTTTTTGTTCGAAACTGAATTATTCTCACCAACATCAGCGTGTGACGTTTCTAAATCTTTCAAAACTTGTTCGGCACGTTGAACCACATAAGGCGGCATTCCGGCCATTTTAGCCACATGAATTCCAAAAGAGTGTTCACTTCCGCCTTCAACCAATTTTCGCAAGAATAAAATTTTGTTCGCGATTTCTTTTACGGAAACATTGAAATTCTTTATTCTGTCAAAGCGCTTCGACATTTCATTTAGTTCGTGATAATGGGTGGCGAAAAGCGTTTTACACTTTGCTTTTGGATGTTCGTGTAAATATTCTGCAATTGCCCAAGCGATGGAAATTCCGTCGTAGGTGCTTGTTCCACGTCCAATTTCATCCAAAATAATCAAACTTCTTTCCGAAATATTATTGAGAATACTCGCTGTTTCGTTCATTTCCACCATAAAAGTGGACTCGCCAGAACTGATATTATCCGAAGCACCAACTCTTGTAAAAACTTTGTCGGTAATACCTAAATCGGCAGCATCTGCAGGAACAAAACAACCCATTTGTGCCATAAGAACGATGAGCGCCGTTTGGCGAAGCAAAGCACTTTTTCCACTCATGTTTGGTCCGGTAATCATTATGATTTGTTGACTGGAATTGTCCAAAAACACATCATTTGCAACGTATTGTTGACCCAAAGACAAACGTTTTTCAATCACAGGATGTCTTCCGTTTTTGATGTCAATTGTCAATCCATCATTAATATTCGGACGCTTATAATTATTTTCCAAAGCTACCTGTGCGAAAGCATACAAACAATCCAAACGTGCGAGCTGAATGGCATTTAATTGAATGGGATGAATGTAGTCCACCATACTTGCGGTAAGTTCTTGAAACAACTTATTTTCAATCGCAAGTATTTTCTCTTCTGCACCTAAAATTTTGGTCTCGTATTCTTTGAGTTCTTCGGTGATATAACGTTCGGCATTTACCAAAGTTTGCTTTCGAATCCAGTCAGCAGGAACTTTGTCTTTGTGAGTATTTCGAACTTCGATGTAATAACCAAAAACATTATTGAATGAAATTTTCAAACTTGGAATCCCTGTTCTTTCAGACTCTCGTTCTTGTAGGCGTTCAAGGTATTCTTTTCCGTTAAATGAAATTTCTCTCAACTCGTCCAACTCATTATGGCAACCAGACCGTATAACTGCACCTTTTCCAATTGCTCCAGCGGGTTCATCAACTAAAGTTTTTTCGATTAATTCAATCAGCGAATCACAACCGTTCAATTGTTCAACCAATTTTTGAAGTGCTTTTGGAACGTTATTGGACAAAATTTGCTGAATCGGACGAATTTGTAAAAGTGTGCGGCGCAAGTGCATAACCTCACGAGGATTCACCTTTCCGACAGCAACTTTCGAAATCAATCGCTCTAAATCGCCAATTTCCTTTAAGTGTTGACCAACTTCATAATTGATTTGTTCATTTTTAGTAAAGAAATCAACGATGTCTAATCTATCATTAATCGGTTTTTCATCTTTTAAAGGCATCACCAACCAACGCCTGAGCAAACGACCACCCATAGGTGTATTGGTTCTGTCGAGCAAATCAGCGAGTGTTTTTGCGTTTTCGTGAGGTGAATAAACCAATTCTAAATTTCGAATAGTAAAGCGATCCAACCAAACATATTTTTCCTCTTCAATTCTTGAAATGGCGGTGATGTGTCCGAGTTGTTGATGTTGATTTTCACTTAGATAATAAAAGATTGCACCTGCTGCAACGATAGCGAGAGGTAGGTTTTCAATTCCAAAACCTTTAAGTGAACTTGTTCCAAAGTGTTTGTTAAGTGATTCTTGGGAAAAATCTTCGGTAAAAACCCAGTCTTCTAGTCGGAAAGTGTAGAAATTATCTCCAAAAAAACTAGAGAAATCCTTGCTTTTATTTTTCTGATAAATGATTTCCGTGGGTTCAAAACCGCTTAAAAGTTTGTCTGCGTATTCTTTATTTCCTTGTGCAACCAAAAATTCCCCTGTTGAAACATCTAGAAAAGCCAAACCGATTTCTTCTTTCCCGAAATGAACAGCACACAAAAAATTATTTTTTCCGCGTTCCAATACCTGGTCATTGAAAGAAACGCCAGGAGTAACCAATTCTGTAACACCACGCTTCACAATGGTTTTGGTCATTTTTGGGTCCTCGAGTTGGTCACAAACCGCAACACGTTGTCCAGCGCGAACCAATTTCGGGAGGTAAACTTCCAATGAATGATGCGGAAAACCAGCTAATTCGATTTCAGCGGCGGCACCATTTTTTCGTTTGGTCAGAACAATTCCAAGGATTTTGGATGTTTTAATTGCGTCTTCCCCAAAAGTTTCATAGAAATCCCCCACTCTAAACAACAACAAAGCTTCAGGATGTCGTGCCTTGATTTGATTGTATTGCTTCATCAAAGGAGTTTCCGACACATCTTTATTGCTTTTCACGAATTAAAATTTAGGTTTAAAACTAAGGGGTCTAAAGGTAGAAATATTTCTAATTTCTGGAGGATGAACAAAACCGATGGCATGAAAAAAGGCTACCCAAATGGATAGCCTTCTATTTGAGGTTTTAAAATTCTTATTGCTTTACAAACTTCACAGTTTCAACACCGCTAGCATGAGCAACATTTACAAAGTAAACACCTGCTTTAACGCCATTCAAGTCAAATTCGAAATCAGAAGCATTTCCAACATTTCTTTTAGCAATAACTTTTCCTTCAATGTTTGTGATGGTAATTGAATTAGCCTTCATTGAAGCAGCCACACCAGAAACTTTGATTACATCGTTAGCTGGATTAGGAGAAACCGAAACTGGAGGAATGATTTCTTCAATGTTACCCGCGGTACCTACAACAATTTTATAACCTGTGAAAGATGTTGGTACATCTTGAGGTGTTGGAGGTAAAAGAGGTAATTGTACAATTACAGTTGCGGTTACATTGATAACAACATCAAAAGTACCCGTTTGAGTTGTTGTTCCCGATACATTAGCACAACCATTAGTTCCACCGTTATATTGACAGTTAGAAATGTTACAAGCATAGGAATAACCTGGAGGTAACCCTTCTACACTCGTAACAATAAATTTCTGAATTGCAGAACCGATAAAGTTTTGAGCAAGTGGATCATCACCAGCAACTTCTGCTGTTACAGTTGCGGGTACTTTAAAGTTCAAATCTGATGAATAAGCCACGTTAACAGCAGCAGGAGGGAAATTTTGAATAGTATCCGGGTAAACACCATAATCCGTTGTGTCAGCCCATGATTGAAGAGGGGTACATTGTGCATTTGCTGCGAAACCAGCAAATGCAATTCCGATTGAGAGTAATAGTTTTTTCATAAAATAGTTTTTAATTTGAACCAAATGTAGTACTTTTTTGTATTCCGACTATTTTTGAATAAAATGTAATAAAAATCTTTTGTTGATCTATTTCACTTTAAGTCCCGATGACATTCGAAATTTCCTCAAAAATCCAAGTGATGAGGTTGTTTTGGAATTACTAAAAATGCATAACAAAAGTGAGATTTACTTCGATAAGCTTCGTCAGTTTTTAAATGTTCAAAACGAACAAACCATTCTCTTCAATCAGTGGATTAGTCAACATAAAGGTTTGGTTGAATTACTTACTACAGGTACAACTAACATTCCCTTTCAACAAACTATTAATTGGGAAAAACACGCTCTTTACTCGGCTTTCCAAAATTATCTTGCACCATTTTTTTCAATTATATCGGAGCAGCGTTCAAGTTTTAAATTTTCAAAAGAATGGGCAAACGTTTTTGATTATTTCACCTTGTTGCAAACTGAAGATCGTGGGAATATTGAAATTTCTTTTTTGAATCAAATCAGTAATCAGATAGAACACATTTTCATTCGATTAAAAGCTACGCAAACATCATCTGATTTTGAAAAAGAACTGGGCGCAAATTTTACACCTGAACTTTTCAAGTTAGTTGGGTTATTGTCTAGACAGTCGAGTTCGATTCGAATTCAATTTATTGAGGAAAGTTTGGGCTTGCTTTATCACCCAATGATTTCTGCTAAATCGGCATTTTGGTTGGTTTCAAAATTGGATGAATTGCCTTTGCAACCCGAACAAAAATTAGGCTTAAATAATGCAAAAAATCGAATTAAAAATGGACAAGTTAGATTTTCTTCCAAACAGAATCCGAAGATAAAATTGTGGTTCTACGTTTCAACAGGATTGGTTATTATTGCTTTTGGCGGTTTGTGGTGGTTATTAAACCAAGAAACGAAAATTCAAACCAAACTCATTTTTGAAGGTAACGCCTTAAGCTATCTCAGTAGTGCCGAGAGAAGAAAAGTGGACTCGTTGATTCGATCTGTTGACACCATAAATTTTACACACAGCACTAATAATTCAGGATATTACAGCACTGTTTATTTGCGTGAGCCCTTCAAAAACGAACGCGCCGAATTACTTCATAGTGAACTTTATGATTTGATGCAACAACATTATTCAGGAAAAATCGACTCTGTAAAATCTGAAAAATTAAGTGGTGATTTAACGTTATTTAAACGCGTGAATATAAACGGCAACAACACAATTGAAATCAAAAACACTTCCGCCTACCACTGTCTATATATGATATGGGACGAAAGAAAAAAGGCGAATGTTTATGTAGGTCATGTTTTTCCAAAAAGAACAATCCGTGAAAACTACAAAGAAGGACAAGTGATTTTGATTATTCCAGGTCTTGATTTAGGCAATTTAAGTAACCCAACGAATCATTGGAAAGTTCATTTTAAATCCATCGACTTCAATTATGACCAATACTTGCAACAACCTTTCATTCTTAAATCCGCCAAAAATGGAAAGGGCAGGATTTTAATTGAAGGTGATAAAGGAGATGTTATTTACTTGTCAGATGCAAATGGGATATTGGATGTTTTTCAATAGGTAAGAAATACCAAAAATTAGTTCAGCCCCTTTAAAATTTCAAGAACTTTTCCTACATCATCAGGCGTGTCAATATTAGGTGTTTCGATAGATGAAAATCCAACTTGAATTTTAAAGCCATAATACAACCAACGCAATTGTTCCAAAGATTCAATTCTCTCAATTATGGAGGGTTGAAGTTTAACTAAATCCAAAAGTGTGTTGCGTTGAAAACCATACAAACCTATGTGTCTGAAAAATGGCGCCTTTACAGAAAGGTCAGAATGATGTGTATTTGGAATTGCACTTCGACTAAAGTAAAGCGCTTCATTCCTGAAATTCAAGACAACTTTGATGCGATTAGGGTTTTCTAAATCTTGTTGAGAAACATTTGGATTACACAAAGTCGCAATTTGAACATTTTCTTTAGTCAGTTCATTAATTAATGTTTGAAGTTGTAAGGCATCCACAAGAGGCTCATCTCCTTGAATATTGACCACATACTCCATTTCAGGAAAGAAATTTGCTACCTCTGCACAACGATCTGTTCCTGTGTCATGATTTTCAGAAGTCATAAGAACTTTACCAAAAATCTTTACGTGATTGAAAATACGTTGGTCGTCTGTTGCAACAATCACTTCGTCAAATAAATCAGAATCAACAACACGTTCGTAAACACGTTGAATCATTGATTTTCCCAGAAGATCAACCAGTGGTTTTCCGGGAAAACGTGAAGACTTAAACCGTGCAGGAATTACTGCAAGAATTTTCATTAAAACTTCATTTGAACTTGAATTTGGTAGTTTCGTGGAGGTTGAATGTCACCAGGTCTGCTTGTTACTTCAGCGTTAAAAATATTATTACACATCAACCCCAAACGATATTTATCGTTGAACTTGTACCCTAAACGTAAATCAAAAACCAAGTTCCCACCGTTATAAATCTGACGATATTCTTTTAATCCAGGCAAAATAGACGTTCCAGGAATGATTTCCTCTTCAAAAATACGGTCAATATTTCGCATAAAACTATTGTAACGCATTGAAATACCTGCACTATACTTTTTGTAGTTAACCTCAACATCAGCTTTTGCTAAATGTCTAAAACGATATTTCAATAAGTTTGCTGTTGTATCAGAATTACCAATCACATAAGTTGGGTTGTTGTTCAATGAAATTGGATTCATGTAAGTGTAACCAATCAATGATATTATTTCAAACTCACCAATGCTACCAAAACTATTGAAAGAAAAATCAATTCCTGTAATTCTTGCCGCTTCGGCATTTAAAGCACGAAAACCGATTAGGTTGGTAATATTGTATCCTGAGGCGAGAAGTTGAGTGTATTCTTGAAGCCCTTCCTCAGTGTAAGTATTGATTGTTGCTCCTGTAATTGGGTTGTATAAACCGAAAGTAAATTCAATCATGTTATTGTATTCGTTGATGAATCCAGCAACGTCTATCATCCCTTTCCAATCGCCAATTTTTACACCTTGTTTGAAACCTAATTCACCAGCCCATCCGATTTCTGGTCGTAAATCTGGGTTTTTAAAAATATTCAACGCCCCAACAGATGTCGTTGTGAATCGCTCCGCAACAGACGGATAACGTATACCCTGACCAATTGAAGCTCTCAAGTGTGAATATTTGGCAATTTCGTAGTGGATACCCGTGCGAAGAACAGGATAAACGGGAACGACAAAATCTTGATTGTTTTTAAAAGGTTTGAAATCTGAATCACCGCGTTGACCGTTCATTTCAAAGTACTCTAATCGGAGTCCAGCTGAGATATCAACTTTGCCTATATTTTGTTCGTATTGGGAGTAAATAGCGATGTTATTAGATGTGTGATCGCCAAATAGATTAGATTTTACTATGTTGTAGATATTTGAAATACCACTAGTCAAGTTAATACCGTGTCCAAATTGTTTTGAAAAATTGTAATCGGAGAAGAAAATAACCGCACCATTACTTTGGTCTGGATTGTTTAAAATTTCATTTGTAGCCCAATATGCACGAGTTTTAAGGCTATGGCGGTTATTTTTCTTGTCAATGTATTTCACATAAGGATCAAAAAACATTCGACGTCCGAAACTGTAGTTAAGCGTAGAATTTGAGTCATTAGGGTCAACACCGCCGCTAGGCTGATAACCCAAAGAATCACTTTCCCAAATGAGGAAACTGCCCGTTTTTTGGAATTGTACATTGTATCCCATTCCAGCTTTTAAACGGTCAATCTTAACAGGTTTGAAATATAATGTACCACTCAGACGACCTCTGAACTCACTTTCTCCTTGTCGGTATCCATCGTTATTGAAAAATGTTGAAGAAACTGTGTATCCCCAACGCTTATACATTTGACCTCTGTAAGCTTCAATTTGCTGGTTCATTGGAGGAACATTTCCCCACCATTTAAGTGATTCACGTCTTGGTTTTCCGTAGTACCCATAAGCCACTTTGAATTTCGTTTCTGGTTTTAAACCTGGTTCTTTTTCTTGTAGGGAAATTACACCGTTCAAAGCGCCACTTCCGTAAAGCACGGACGAAGCACCCTTCATTACCTCAATTTGTGATGCTTGTTCCATAGGAATAGCATTCCACTGTGTATCTCCCGCATATCCTGAAAGAAGTGGCATACCGTTCCATAATAACAAAACCCTACTTCCCGTACCATAGGCATAACCAGAACCACCTCGGATACTTACTTGACCATCCATCGTAAATACACCTGGGGTTTGGTCAACCGCTTGTTCTAAATCAACAATTCCTTTATTGTCAATCAATTGTGGACGAATAATTTCCATTGAAACAGGTACTTCTTCCACAGATTGCTTTCTACGTCCAGCAGAAACAACAACCATGTCTAAATCCTTTACTGGTTCACCAATTTTAATTGTGACATTACCAGCAGCATTTACTACCGTTGTATCATTAACATATTGCAACATTGAGGTTACAATTGTTATCGGAAATTTTTGACTGTTTAGTTTGAATTTTCCATCAAAATCAGTGATGGCGCGAGCTCCGTCTGAAGATATAACTTTTGCACCTAAAATTGGTGCATTTGATGACTTGTCTAATACTACCCCTGTAACTTGGGAAAATGAAAAATAGGAACAAATAGTTATTCCAAAGGCTAATAGTTTTCCTTTCATATTCATGGTTTATGAAGCCAATATTAGCAGAAATTTTCTAAAATACGTTAAATCGGAATAAAATCCATTCACAAAAAAACGTTGTTGGTAAGGTTAGAAACCTACTTGAAGTTGAATTATGAAATTTCTTGGTGGCTGAATATCTCCTGGTCTAGAGACATATTCTGCGTTAAATAAGTTGTTGGCAATTAGGTTTATTTTTAATTGTTCTTTGAAAGCATAGCTGAATCTTGTATCAAAAACCAAGGCTCCTTTATTGTATTTTTCACGGTATTCTTTCAATCCTGGCAAAAGGAATTGACCTGCAATAGATTGCTCAAAAATGGCATCAATATTTTGCATGTAGCTGTTGTATCTTGCCGAAACCCCCACACTAAAAGCCTTGTATGTGGCTTGTACATCAGCCTTTGCTAAATGTCTAAAACGATATTTTAAAATGTTGGAATTAGGGTCAGAAAATGTAACTCGATATGCGCTATCATTATTTAAACTTATTGGATTCATGTAGGTATAACCAATTAATGAAGTTAATTCCACTTCACCAATTTTTCCTTGACTATTGAATGAAAGCTCGATACCTGTAATTCTTGCTCTTTCGGCATTCGTTGCACGGAACCCAATACATTGTTGAAAACCTACTCCATTCGCCACTAAATTATTCCAAATAGCTGAATCCTCTGGAGAAGCCTCTCCATATCCAATCCAGTTTAAAACATCACCAGTCAATGGGTTGTAGATATTAAATGCAAATTCTGTCATGTTGCTGTATTCGTTAATAAATCCTGCAACGTCAACATAGCCTTTCCAACTATCACCCAATTTAACAATTTGTTTGTAACCAATTTCTCCCGCCCATCCTCTTTCAGGTAATAATTTGGGATTTTTGAAGATAATCAAACCACCAACCGAAGTAGAAACAAAACGCTCGGCAATTGAGGGAAATCGTATCCCCTCCCCTATTGATGCTCTTAAATGAGATGCCTTATTAATAGCATAGTGTGCTCCCGCTCTAAAAACTGGGAAAACTGGCAAAAACAATGAGTCACCAACTTTGTATCTAGAGTCAGGACGTAAAGTATCTAACTGATAATACTCCAAACGCATACCACCAGAAAAATCCCACTTTTCCCAATTGGATTCAAATTGAGCATATCCTGCCATGTTTTGAGATTGGTGATTTCCAAAAACCCAACTTTTAACCTGACTTATGTTATTCATTGCTCCTGCGGTCATGATGAGGTGATCATTGAACTTACGTTGGAACTGGTAATCAGAATAATACATTTGAGCAAATGAAGCATCCTGAATATTTTGTGCATTGCCCGTTGTTACCAGATAATATCTTGTACGGAAATAATGTTTGTTATTGTATTTATCGTAGAACTTGACATAAGGGTCTACATTGATTCGAATGGCTTTTTGACGACTCAAGGTGTTGTCAAGTGCTTGTAAGCCCATTGAATCGTTTTTCCAAAGAACAAAAACTCCAACATCTTGGTATTGAGCGTTATAACTCAAGCCTGTTTTTAAGCGAGGAAATTTTTGAGGTTTGTAGTAAAAAGACCCATTAATGCGGTACCGTTTTTCATTTTCTCCTTGACGATAACCAGAATCTAAATAAGTATTTGCACCAACAGTAAATCCAACATTTTTGAATGATTTTCCATAATACAAGTCGATTAAATGAAACGTTGGATTTTTATCCCACCAACGCATCGAACTCCTTCTAGGATTACCATAAACACCCGATTGAACTTTTGCTTTCAATTCACCTTTAGGACCAGGTTCTTTTTCAGTTAATGCAATGATTCCATTTAACGCACCACTTCCATATAAAACGGAAGAAGCACCTTTCATAATTTCTATTTGAGAGGTTTGCTCCATTGGAATCGCATTCCATTTCGCATCTCCAATGTCTGGTGATAACATTGGAATACCGTTCCAAAGTAAAACAACCCTACTTCCTGCGCCATAAGCGTAACCACCACCACCTCGAATACTCACTTGTCCGTCCATGGCATAAACACCAGGACTTTGATCAACAGCTTGTTCCAAATTGGCTAAACCTTTATTGTTTATTAATTCAGGACGAATAATTTCCATTGAAATGGGAACATCCTCGATTTGTTGCGTTCGCCTTCCCGCAGAAACAACAACCGTTTGAAGGTTAATTACTGGCTCTGATAATTTAATGGTAACATTTACGGCATTTAAAACGACAAGAGTATCATTGCTATATTGCAACATCGATGTAATCAATGTAATGGGAAATGTTTGGCTTTTTAAAGCGAATTTTCCGTCAAAATCTGAAAGTGCTTTTGAGCCATCAGACGCTATAATCTTTGCTCCTGCGATAGGTGTATTGTTCTTGGAGTCGATTACAACACCATTAATTTGACCAAAAGAAGACAAGGAAATTGCGCAGAAAGTCAAGAAAAAAAAGACTGAACGCATCGTGGAAGAGATATATTTCATTAACTTAATGCTGCAAAACTACAATATTTTGAACAAAGAAGACTTTCGCTACCAAATTGCATTCAGCCAGCTCAAAGGGATTGGGCCTGTTCGTGCCACACAATTACACGCCAAATTACCATCGTTGGAGTCATTTTTCCAGCTTTCCAAAAAAGAGTTGCGCTTTGAATTAGGCTTAACGGATTTAATGATTAAAGAACTTAACCGTCAAGAAGCACTTGATTTAGCTGATGAACAATTGGCTTTCAACGAAAGGCACAATATCCAAACACATTTTTTCCTAGAGGAAAGTTATCCAAGAAGATTGAAACAATGCGCTGATTCTCCGATAGTTGTTTTTTCTAAAGGACAAGTGGATTTGAATTCTTTGAAAATGGTATCTGTTGTTGGAACAAGAAACATCACTCCTTATGGGCAAAAAATAATTCACGAATTAATTCAATCATTAAAAGGCCTAGACGTGGTGGTGGTGAGTGGTTTGGCTTATGGTGTTGATATATTGGTACATCAATTATGTGTGGAAAATAATATTCCTACAATTGGAGTCTTAGGTCATGGGTTGGATCGAATATATCCACATAAACACAGAAAAACCGCCGCTCAAATGCAGGAAAATGGTGCTTTGCTTACAGAATTTTTGATTAAAACGAATCCTGACCGCGAAAATTTCCCAATGCGTAATCGTATTGTTGCAGGTATGTCTGATGCCACGATAGTTGTCGAGAGCAAACAGAAAGGTGGTTCAATAATTACAGCTGAATTAGCCAACGATTACAACAGAGACGTATTTGCTTTTCCGGGTGATATCGACAGACCTTATTCTGAAGGGTGTAATTGGTTAATAAAAAAACAAAAAGCACACCTCATCACTTCATCTGATGATTTCCTAACTTTTATGAATTGGAAACATGAAAAACCAAAAGTAAAATCACCTTCTTTGTTTGTCGAACTTTCAGAACAAGACCGAAAAGTAGTGAATGTAGTGATTGAAGAACGTGAGGTACATGCTGATGTTATTGCCATGAAAACGGGATTATCGCCTTCGATGATTAATGTGGTTTTGTTCAACCTTGAAATGCAAAATATTGTTCGTCAAGTTCCAGGAAAGCGGTTTACATTGGCTTGATAATTATAGTGTGGTGTTTCAAAAGCAAAATTCATCTAACGGAGAATGACAACAACATCATGTATTATTTCGTTTTTTCATGCCCAAATAAGGCAAAAAACAAAGTAAAAAATGTAACACCTGTTTGTGTTTCAAGCGTATCTTCCAAAAAGAAGGTAGAAACAAAAATTGCCAAAAAAACCAGTCCAATCCATTGGTTTTGAAGAAGTTGTTTTCTGCCAAAATACCACAACATAGTCAGAAAATACAATAAACCCAAAACACCAAAAGTTAGCCAAGTTGTTAAATAAGTGTTGTGTGCTCTCCAACGGTTGTCTTCTTCCAACAAGGAATTGTTTTCGAGGTATTTTTTTTCAAAGCTTATACGAACATCACCCGTTCCTACACCTAAAATTGGTTGTTCTTTAATGATTTGCCATGCGGTACTCCAAAATTCTAGTCTTTCTAAAAGTGAGTGTCCATTTGGATTTTTTGTGGCATGAATTTGATAGCGCAAACCAAACAATCGCGGCATTAATCCGATTCCAACTTCACGGTAATCAGCGAATCCCTGTTCGATATTTTTAATGTCATATGAATTCAGTTGATTGATTCCATTTGCATTAATTGATAAATTTTTGGAAGATAAATAGCGGTGTAGTGTACTTTTAAGTTCTTGTTCTTTTCTGTCTTTTCCATTGTAGTCAAAACTTGAAACTTGGCTCCATGCTTGACTAAGTTCATTATGAGGTAATTCATTAGGAATGTTATACACCACAGGTAGTGACAAATACCAAAAAAGCACAATTAAAGGAATACAAAATGTAAGAATGGAAAGTGAAAGGACTAAGTACCTTTTGCGGTTCAAAAAATAAATAATAACGAGAATAAAAACCGAACTCAACAAGGAAATGACTCCAGATAAAACCTGACTGTAAAAAGTGTAAAATATTAACCAGCTTGTGACTAAAACGAAAGCAAAGAGCCAGCGTTTATTCTTCAAATCAAGGGTGAAAGCCAATAGAAAAGGTGAAAAAGCAACCATCATTCCAAAACGAATATGGGAACCAAAGCGCGACATTTCTCGAATATCCTTAATATGAAGTTCTTCATAATAGAATTGGTAAGCACAAAAGTTGATAATTGATGTGATAACAACAGCAGAAACAAAAACCCAAGAAATAATTTTAAAATTTCTTTCAGAAATAGGTCGAGTGAGAACAATAAGTGAGACAGTGAGAAGAGATGATTTTACTCGAATGTCGTTCCAACCGTATTCGAGGTTTTCAGACCAAAGCATTCCTATAAAATGGAGCAAATAAAATCCAAAAATTAACCAGAAGATTGTACTGCTTTTTAGATTTTGAGCGTAATTTTTCCAGTCGCGTTCAAGTAAAAAACCAAGACCTCCGAGCATTAAACCAAAAGACATCAAAAATTTACTACACGCAATACCAACGACTAATACCGATAAATTAAACAAGTGATAATGAAGAAACCGTTTCGGTGATGTTGGCATAGCCCTTCAACGAGTTTTCAGAAAATTTAGTGTTTTGAGGATTACTTATGGCTCTACCAAATGAACAAATCCTTGCTTATTTACTTCAGGGCCATTGTTGTAAATTCTTCCTGTTAAATGGTAGAAGTAAACGCCATCCTTCGCTTTTGCCCCACCGTTATCTGTTCCATCCCAAAGAAGTAAAGGATTTGCTGGATCTTTGGTTCTATCCCACATTACATTTCCCCAACGATTGAAAATGACAATTCGATAATTTTCCATGGCATCAAAAGGAAGAAGGAACAATGGATTAGCTGCATCGCCATTTGGAGTGAAAACATTTGGCACCCACAATTCAGGGAAAGTAACGACAATTGGAACAGTGTAAGAATCCTGACAACCTATTGCATTTGTTACTGTCAATGTAATATTATAAGAACCTCCCTCTGAATAGGTACTTGTTTGATTTGCACTTGAACTAGCCGTAACAACATCACCATTTCCAAAATTCCAAACCCATGAAACGATATTTGAACCCGCGGATGTTGATTGGTCTTGAACAACAAGAGGCTCACCTTCGGCAATTAAAGTTGGGGCTGCTGTAAACAATGCATTAATATCCCCATCAACAACAGTTACTGGAGGTAAGTTAAAAGGAACTGGACAGCCTAAATTGTCATAAATGGTTACACTAACAGGATATGTACCTGGGTTTTCATAGTTATACTGAAACAAAAGCGAGTCCATAACAATATTCCCATCTCCCATATTCCACTGGACAGAAGCTATATTAACCGGATCATTAATTACGAATAATGCACCTTCAGCACAAATCCCACTATTTTGAATCCATTCCGGATCACCTTGAGGACCGCCAATCACCAAGAAATTAACCAAAACTGTGTCATCTGTACAACCAAATTCATCTGTTATGGTTAAGGTTCCTGTGTACGTGCCTGACTGAGTATAAATCGCTACAGGATTTTGATTAACAGAACTACCTGGTCCTCCGAAATTCCAAGACCATGAAACTAATGCACCATAAGATTGCGACTCATCTGTGAAATTTACTGTAACAGGAGGACATGAAAAATTTCCAAATTCATCCTTAGATAGTCCAAAAAGAGTGGTGTCAGGAATGGCTATTGGTCTAGAAACAGTTATCAAGTTACCTAAAGTGTCTTTACATCCATTTCCATCTGTTGCGATTAAAACCAACTCTCTCACCACTCCAGTTCCGCTTTCTGAACTAGGAATGGTTATGGTAGTAGAAACGTTTGTTTCTGTTGAAATAGTTTGCCCGTTCAACTGCCACTCATAAGTAAGTGGTTGTGTTCCTGTTGTATTGTTTTGTGTTGTAATTGTTGCTCCATTACAGATAACATTATCAACAGAGAAAAATGAATTTGGTCTTGTGATAGTAATCGGAATTTGAGCAGGGCCAGAATAACAGCCAAATTGGTCTGTGGCAACTAAGGTCGCGTAATGAGTGCCAGCACCATTGAAAAAATGACTGACTGCTGTATTTATGTTTGTTGTGGTTACAGAGGAATTATCGTCTGAAAAGGAATATTCAAAAGAAGCAAGTGGAACGCCACTTAAGGACATAGAACTATTTGTGAAATTTACTTCTAAAGGTTCACAACCAAGGTTAATATCCGAGGAAAGAACTGCAAAAGGTGCTGATAAAACAATTACTGGAAGGGATGTTTGTGCCGAACAACCTACTGAATTTGTTGCTGTTAATGTAATTGTATAATTCCCTGCCGCAGGATAAACATAATTTGCATTCGCTCCCATAGTCACATCAGTACCATCACCCATTGCGTAAACCCAAGTTTCAAGTGGATGAGGTGTAGGTGGATTGTTCCAAGTTGTACTTAAATCCTGAAGGAAAAGCGTATCTCCACGGCAAATACTATCATTACTGTAGGTGAAACCGGGAATTACTTGTGAAACGTGAATAGTTCGAGTTGTTGAATCACTACAACCTGTATCATAGTTATACACCACTTGTTCGACGGTGTAAGATCCATATTGCGTGTAACTATGACTGGCATCCCCGGCACTCAGTCCATCGAGAACATTATCGTCCAAAACCAAACTATCCGTTCCGTCTCCCCATTTCCAAATCATCAAAATATCATCCGAAAGAACACCGTGAGTAGCTTCATCCGTAACATTTAAGGTTACAGGTAAGCTTCCAGGATTACAAAATAAAGATACATCGGGAGAAAACTTTGCAATTGGGGCATTGATGTAAATGAGTGAGTCAATTTCAAGGGTGTCCTTACATCCTCTAAAATCAACAATTAAGGTGACTTTAAAATATCCTGTATCAGAAGTGAATTGGTAAGTTGGATTAGGGTCGGTTGAAGTTCCGTCGGTGAAATCCCAAAAATAAGTTATTTCAGATGGGTCAGGGTTGGGAGGTGTGGTACTGACAAAAGAAGTAAATTCAAAGTCAGTTTTAATACAATTGACAGTGGTATCTACGGTGAAGTTTACTGAATTGATCTGTCCAACCTTTACGAAATCATCTTGTGTTACTGTTGCTGTACATCCTGATTGGGTAGTAATTGTTAAGGTAACATCATAAATACCAACACCATAAGTCACTACAGGCGGTGTTTCTCCTGAAAATGTATTGGGTGTGCCTCCACCAAAATTCCAATTCCAGCTAACTATTGGATTTGTCGTTTCATTCGGAGATGTAGATGTACTTGTGAATTGTACATTTAGCGGACTACATCCTTTGTCAGGAGAAGCCGTAAAACTTACTGTCGGGTCAAAAACTTTGATGTAGGCATTTTGAGTTGTTGTTCCAGAACATCCTTGAGAAGTTGTCATTGTTAAGGAAACGTTATACTCACCATTTACAGGATACAATTGCGCTGGTGGATTTGCTCCTGTGAAAGTTACACCATTTCCAAAATCCCATAAATAAGTTACACCTCCTGTTGAAGTGTTCACAAAATTTACCGTTGAAGGAGCACAGTTATTGGTTGGTGTCCCGGTAAATGAAGGCTGTGGTGTTGGTTGAACAGTTATGGTTGATGAGGTGCTTCCTGTACATCCACTAGTTGTGTTTTGAGAGGAGATTTGTACCGTGTAAGTTCCTGGAGCACTGAAAGAAACGGAAGGGTTTTGAGAAGTTGGTGTGGTTGAATTTTCAAATGACCAGCCAGAAGATGGTGTAATCTGCCAGTTCCAAGCATTCACACCAGCGGTTGAAGCATCATTGATGGTTATAGGTTGTCCTAAACAAGCAACAGAAGGCAAAGTCAATCCAGCCTGATAATTCGATACAACAACAGGTTGAGTGATGGTGTTCGTACAGCCGTTATTGTTATCAGTGACAGATAAGGTAACATTTACTGTTCCGGCGGTATTATAGGTTTGAGAAAGTGGATTTAGGAGATTTGATGTTTGCCCGTTTCCAAAGTTCCACGCATACGTTATTCCGGCTCCTGTTTGGGAAGTATTGTTAAAACTTAATGTTAATGGAATTGTACAACTTGCTCCCAATATTGAAAAGCCTACAGTTGGCTTAGCTTTAACAGTAATGAAATTTGGTTTAAATTCTGAATCTGATTGCCCGTTTTGGTTGGTAACAACTAAGGTTATAGGATATGTTCCTGGGTTTTGAAAACAGTGAACCGCAGTGGTTGTTGTGCCTGGCTGTGTACTTGTGTTTCCATCTCCAAACGCCCAGTTGTATTGAACGATTGGTGTTCCGCCGTTGGTAGTTGAAGTACTTGTAAAAGTCACACATTCTCCAGCACAAATTGTTGTTGGATTTGCAGTGAAATTTGCAACCGGTAATTGTGCAATCAGTAAGTAAGGAAGTATGATTGAAAGGAAGGTTAACGTGCTTCTCATGGTTAGCTTCGGTTTTAGGGAACGTAAAGATAAAAAGTTGACGCAAAAAACAAATGATTTGTCGCATTAACTTAATATTTATGGTCTTTACACTAAAAACGACCCATACCAGCGTTCTAGAAAGTCAAGTTCAACACCTTTTCTTTGCGCAACATTTTGCAATTGTTCCATTGTTATTTTTCCTAAACCAAAATATTTAGCGTCAGGATGTGCAAAATACCAACCACTAACAGAAGAAACGGGCATCATAGCTAAACTTTCAGTTAAAGAAACGCCTGTAATTTCTGTTGCATTAAGTAATTCAAACAAACCGATTTTTTCTAAATGGTCAGGACAAGCAGGGTAGCCCGGCGCAGGTCTAATTCCGCGGTATTTTTCTTCAATCAATTCTTGATTATTCAGGGATTCTTCTGTTGCATATCCCCAAAAATCTGCACGAACTTTTTTATGTAAATACTCTGCCAATGCTTCAGCTAATCGGTCGGCAAGTGCCTTGAGGAGAATACTGTTGTAATCATCGTGTTGTGCTTCGAATTCAGAAAGTTTTTCTTCAATATTCAAGCCAGCTGTTACAACAAATCCACCGATGTAATCAATTTGACCAGAATCTAAGGGCGCAATAAAATCCGAAAGCGCTATGTTAGGTTGACCACTTGCTTTTTTGGTTTGTTGACGTAGGGTGCGTTGTGTGTACAAAACCTGAGTTCTATCTTCATCGGAATAAATTTCAATATCATCACCCACACTATTTGCTGGAAATAACCCACAAACTGCTTTCGCTTTCAACCATTTTTCTGCAATAATGTCAAAAAGCATTTTTTGAGCATCAGCAAATAGTTTTTTTGCCTCTTCTCCAACGATTTCGTCTTCTAAAATTCTCGGAAATTTCCCGTGTAACTCCCAAGTTTGGAAAAAAGGTGTCCAATCAATAAACGCAACCAATTCTGATAAATCAATATCAACTAGCTGAGTCAATCCCAAATTCTTAGGTTTTGAAATAGTTTCTTCACTAAAAACCAAAGACAACTTATTTTTTCTCGCATCCTCTAGCCCAACGAGTTCTTTGTTGCTTCTATTTTTCGCATGATGCTCACGAATTCTTTGATATTCTTGTTTTAAGTCGATAACAAATTGCTCTTTCTTGTGTCCAAGTAAACTTTCAACTACTGTAACTGAGCGTGAAGCATCTAAAACATGAACAGCTTGCCCTTTGGAATAATGTTCTTCAATTTTTACAGCAGTGTGCACTCTTGATGTTGTTGCACCACCAATTAATAAAGGAATACTCAAATTGGCACGTTCCATTTCTTTTGCAACATGAACCATTTCATCCAAAGAAGGTGTAATTAATCCGCTTAACCCCACAATATCAACGTTTTCCTTAATTGCTGCCTCAATGATTTTTTCGGTTGGAACCATTACGCCCAAGTCTATCACCTCGTAATTATTGCAACCCAATACAACACCAACAATGTTTTTACCAATATCGTGAACATCGCCTTTAACCGTCGCCAACAATACCTTGCCAGCAGCACTCTTAACCCCATCTTTTTCAGCTTCAATATAAGGCAACAAATAAGCAACTGCTTTTTTCATAACCCTTGCCGATTTTACAACTTGAGGTAAGAACATTTTTCCACTACCAAATAAATCCCCCACCACATTCATTCCATCCATTAAAGGACCTTCAATCACTTCAATTGGTCTTTGAAATAAATGGCGACATTCCTCAACGTCTTCATCTATGAATTCCACAATTCCTTTCACTAAAGCATGTGTAAGTCTTTCTTTAACAGGTGCTTCCCGCCAAGCTAAATCCACTTCTTTCTTTTTACCTTCTCCCTTTACGGTTTCAGCGTATTCTAATAGTCTTTCGGTTGCATCAGCTCTACGATTTAACAAAACATCCTCGACATAAGTCAATAATTCTTTGTCAATATCGTCGTAAACCTCTAACATGCTTGGGTTTACAATTCCCATGTCCATACCATTCCCGATTGCATGGTAAAGAAAAGCGGAATGCATTGCTTCACGTACTTTGTTGTTTCCTCTAAACGAAAATGAAACGTTAGAAACACCACCACTCACATGAGCTCCAGGTAAATTTTCTCGAATCCATTTCGTGGCTCTGAAAAAGTCAACAGCGTTATTATTATGTTCTTCCATTCCTGTTGCAACAGGGAAAATATTTGGGTCGAAAATAATATCGTCGCAAGGGAAGCCAACTACGTGTACAAGAATATCGTAAGAGCGTTTACAAATTTCAATGCGTCGTTCATAACTGTCGGCTTGTCCTTTTTCATCGAAAGCCATAACAATTACAGCCGCGCCAAAACGTTTAATAGTTTTGGCTTGATGAATGAAATTTTCTTCTCCTTCTTTCAATGAAATGGAATTAACCACTCCTTTGCCTTGCACACATTTTAACCCTGCTTCAATGATTTCCCATTTGGAACTGTCAATCATAACAGGTACTCGAGCTATATCAGGTTCAGATGCAATAAGATTCAGAAATTTAACCATTGCTTCTTTACCGTCTATCATTCCTTCGTCCATGTTGACATCAATGATTTGAGCGCCACCTTCCACTTGCTCACGTGCGACAGAAAGTGCAGCTTCAAAATCACCTTCTTTAATCATTCTTAAAAAGGCTTTTGAGCCAGTAACATTTGTTCTTTCACCAACATTAACGAAGTTGCTTTGTGGTGTAACGATTAGGGGTTCTAGACCGGAGAGTTTTAGCATTTGAGTGAATAGTTATGAGTGAATAGATATGAGTGAATAGTTATGAGTGAATAGTTATGAGTGAATAGTTATGAGTGAATAGATATGAGTGAATAGTTATGAGTGGGTATTATTTAGTTTCTTTTTGGAGGTTAATATGCTACTAATTAGCATCTTTTTAATTTCATTTGACTCATTATAAAGGTTATTGAAGGTTGATTTCTCTATGTAATTCGAATCAGATAATAGTTCGAGCCAATACTGAGTTTCGTCACATTCCTTCAAGGAAATAGTCAGTTTGTGAATAAAATCTTTTGGACTTTGTGCGTAATTTGCCTCCCGAATATTTGCTCCAATCGAAGTTGAAGACCTGAGTAATTGTTTACTCAAAATGTATTCTTTCTGTTCCATCAATCTTTTACAAACATTAATAGTATTTAATGCGAAACGATAACTTTTTGTCTTTAAAATACTCTCTTTCATTCTTTTTTTCAATCAAGTTAATCAAAAAGTATATATCCAACCAAATAATTCACTCCTCACCCTACGACTCCGCTCATTTTGGCAAGCTCAATGTGTCACAATGCAGCGCAGCATCCATCTTCACTCTTCACTCTTCACTTTTCACTCTTCACTCTTCAATTTTCACTCTTCACTTTTCACTCTTAATTTAATTCCATTTTTCTTGGTTTCGCGTTTTTTGCAAGTTCAGCAATTGCACGAATATGATCAGGAGTAGTGCCACAACAACCGCCTATAATGTTAACTAAACCTTCGTCAAGGAATTCTTTAATTTGTTTTGCCATTATTTCCGGGGTTTCGTCGTATTTCCCAAATTCGTTTGGCAAGCCTGCATTCGGGTGTGCGCTGACCGCAAAAGGAGCAGTTTTATTGAGAACCTGAAGGTATGGACGCATCATACTTGCACCAAGCGCGCAATTCAAACCAACGCTAAGTAAAGGCATGTGTGAAATGGAAATTAAAAAGGCTTCTGTGGTTTGACCAGTTAAAGTTCTTCCACTTTGGTCAGTAATTGTTCCTGAAACCATTATTGGGACTTTAATTTTTCGCGCTTCGAAAACCTCATCAATTGCAAATAATGCTGCTTTAGCGTTTAAAGTATCGAAAACTGTTTCTACCAAAAGCATATCGACACCTCCATCCAAAAGTGCTTCTACTTGTTGTTTGTACGCAATGACAAGTTCGTCAAAGGTAATTGCACGAAATCCTGGGTCGTTTACGTCGGGAGATATAGAGGCAGTTCGATTAGTTGGACCAATTGAACCAGCAACAAATCGAGGTTTGTCTGTAAATTCATCTGCTACTTCTCTTGCAATTTTGGCACTTTGGAAATTGATTTGATAAACAGCATCTTCTAAATCATAATCAGCCTGTGCTACTGTTGTTCCAGAAAATGTATTTGTTTCTACAATGTCTGCGCCAGCCTCAAAATATTGGCGATGAATGGTTTTTATAATGTCTGGACGTGTTATTGACAACAAGTCATTATTGCCTTTCAAAGGTTTGTGGTGATTGTCAAAAAATCCTTTTCGGAAATCGTCTTCAGTAAGGTGATAACGCTGAATCATTGTTCCCATTGCGCCATCCAAAACCAACACGCGTTGTTTTATTGCTTCGTATATATCTTTTTTCATTTTCTTGAATTGCTATAAAGAAATGTGAAAAGACATACACACTTATCATCTCCCAAAACATCGGGATAGGTATTGGCACCTTCTCATGCTTGAGGGTTGCCAAGGTTTCGTAGGGCCAGTCCCTCCACCTTTCTTTATAAGTTTACGACTAATTTAAAATCCCTTTCTCATCGTTATTTCAAAAAATTCACATTCTCATTAACTGTAGTTAACTCCGAAGTTAATTTTTTTCAAAGCCTTGATAAAAGAATTTTAAAATGGTCTATATATTTTAAAGAACTCGGCACAAAAGTAATAATGAAAACTATACAAACATTTGAAGTACCTTCGTTTTCAAAAAATGTTACGATTTTTTAAAAGTTTTGGTTTTGCATTCAATGGTATAAAATTGTTGCTGCTAAGTGAGCGCAATTTTCAAATCCATCTTGTTTTTTTCTTACTCGTTATTGTTTTCGGATACATTTTAAAAATTAGCGATCTGGAATGGTTGATTGTCTTGTTAACCTCTGCTTTAGTTTTTTCAATGGAAGCAATCAACACAGCAATTGAGAAACTTTGTGATTTTATTCATCCAGAAAAGCACGAGAACATTAAGCAGATTAAAGATATATCGTCTGGAGCAGTTCTTGTGGCTAGTTTTTTAGCCGCTGTTATAGGCGTAATTATATCCCTTCCAAAATTGCTTTCTTATTTCAAGATTGCTTCGATGTAATTTAAAATCGGTTCTTTACCAAACCCCGACTCGCTTGAAGTTGTGAACACAGGTGGTAATTCTTCCCAATATTTCAACATTTCTTTTTTGTACTTAGCTAAGTTTTTTTGTAAAGCTGTACTCGAAAGTTTGTCTATTTTGGTAAACACCATTGAAAACGGAATCCCCTTCTCGCCACACCAATTCATGAATTCTACATCAATTTTTTGTGGTTCCAAACGACAGTCAATTAAAACGAAGGTATTCATCAACGTTTCCCTTTTCGACAAATAATCCGCGATAAATTTTTCCCAATTCTGACGTGCATTTTTCGATGCTTTTGCATATCCGTAACCGGGTAAATCCACTAAATACCAATCCTCATTGATTATAAAGTGATTAATTAGCTGTGTTTTTCCAGGGGTTCCTGATGTTTTTGCTAGAGATTTTTGACCGGTTAACATGTTGATTAAAGATGATTTACCAACATTTGAACGGCCGATAAAGGCAAATTCAGGTTTGTTATCTGTTGGACATTTGCTAACCTCTGAATTGGAAACCACAAAAGTGGCTGATGTGATTTTCATGGGGCAAAGTTACTTATTGTTTAGATTTTACTTTCAGAGTGTCGCCAAATTACAAACAAAACACCATTTAATATTCGTTTAAATCTTAATGGTTACCAATGATTGACTTAACATTGAATTCTTTGAGTACACTCCAAACGTTCCTCTTCCACGGCTGACTTTCAAACTATTCCTTGTCGCTAGAATTTTCATCACGTTAGCAATCTGACTAGTTCAAAACTGACCTCGCGCCGAATGTTACTGATACTCATTCCATTATTTTATTTAGGGTCTGCTGAAAAACGGCAAACAAGTTGATTTACAAATAATTGAGTTGAATATTTTGTGCTTAAGTGCAAAGGTTTTTCGGGTAAACCCAGATTTTTCTTGCACTAAAAATAAAAAATCATCGAGTGTTTGGCAAAATTTGTTTGCCTAGCCATCGGCACATCATATTCTTGTAAGCTGTTTTTCAATGTATTAGTATACATCTTCAAACACCTTACCGCGAATCTAATGCACCACTGACTTTATCAGCAGACCCTATTTACCAAATTTTTCGCTTTGCTTTTTGGGTTTTTCAATGGTAGTTATAACCAAGAATCAGTATTGTTACACCTACCATTAATATAGATTTTGCCACATACAGAATGCGTTGTGGAATAATTTCAAAGCAAAATCCTTTTTGGCATTAGGTCTGCATGACTTTCAATTTGATCAAAAATTGAATGAAACGACCTCATCGTTATTTGAAAGACACAACAGCCAATATCCGCCAATACAAATCCGTGAACTTCTTGAAACCCACGATCGTTTTCTTATCATCGACCGAAAGGAGTTGTATCACATCGGTGCATCTTTAAAGGATTTGGGTAAACGGTGCCTTGCCCGACGGACAGTCAGGATTTGCGTTTTCGAAATTGGTTGGTTTGCTGACAGATGTGATGAAAAAAAATCAGTTATCAGAAGATTTTATCCGCCAATAACCCGCTTTATCACTCCCAACTCGTTCAAGTACTCCGTTCTTTTTGAGTGAGTTAATTTTACGCTTAATTGTACTCAAACTTATACCTAGTTTTTCACTGAGTTCTTTGGTCGTTATGTGTGTATTTTTTTCAATCAAAGAAAATACAGTGTCATTTTCTGGTTTTACAGTGTCATTTACAGTGTCAAAGAGGATATGCAACTCACGATTTTTAAGCGCGTAATTCCCTTTCAGTAATAAGTTGGAAAGAAATTGAATCAAATACTTTTCAGTGCTGTAAATACCTTTTGAAAGGTCTTCGTAATTTGCACGAACAAGTGCATTTCTGAAATACCAAGAGTGAAGGGCGAATAGGTCATTGTTAACTTCTTTAAAACCTAATTTTCGCAAATATTTTATTAGAAATACTGCTGTCGCTCGAGTGTTACCTTCTCCGAAAATGTGAATTTGCCACAAGTTGGAAATAAAGTGTGCAATATGTTCTATTATTCCCTGTTCGCTTAATCCTTTGTAATTAAATTTTCGCTCTACTTCAAAGTCGTATTCTAAAGTTTCTTTTAAACTTACGGCACTGGCATAAATAACGGTTTCTCCATTTAAGACCCATTCCTTTTTGGTGATATTATAATCACGAATATTTCCAGCAAAACTATAAATACCAGTAAACAACCTTCGATGAATGGACAAGTATTCGATTGGTGAAAAAGCGAAGGTTTGTTCACCTAATATTTCCGCAATTCGAGCTGAAACTTTGTCTGCTTCTTCGGTTCGACTTTCGTCTTTTTTTATTGATTGTTTTTGATAATATCCATCAATACGTTTTAAAACTTCATCAATTCCAATGTAACCTTCAATGTTTTGTTTTGCTGTTTCAAGAAGATATTCAGATGGTTTTAAGCCGTCAACCTGCTGAAGTCCGATAGCTGTTTTCCATGCTTTCGCTTTAGCTGCTTTGTCGGGTTCACCTTGCCTTATATACTCATCGAAATTATCCATTTGCCTTTTTTAGGATGTTCAGCATTATTGTCATCATAAAGTCAATTTCTTTAGTTGATCACACCCTCCTCAACTCAATCTTCGTATCGCCCACTTCTTCAATATCTGTCAATAAAGCGGCAGCTGAAACTGTTGTAAATTCGATGTCATTTGCCAAAACTTCCGCACAAATATATTCCTTGTTGGCAAGGGTTGCGGCTTGTACATAATCGCTTGTTTCGATACTTAAAGTGATCCGGTCAGTTACGTCTAAACCACTGTCTTTTCGCAAGTTTTGAACTCTATTTACGATTTCACGTGCAATTCCTTCCGATTTTAGGCTTTCAGAAATGGTAATATCTAAAGCAACTGTCAGTCCACTTTCGCTTGCAACTAACCATCCAGGAATGTCTTGTGCGTTGATTTCAAAGTCGGCTAAATCTAAGTTGATTTCCGTTCCTTCAATGCTTCCCGACCAACCATTATTTTGTTCAATTGCGGCGATATCGTCTTGTGAAAACCCAGCAACAATTCCAGCGATTGCCTTCATTTGTTTACCGTATTTCGGACCAATCGTTTTGAAATTAGGCTTGATACTTTTCACTAACATTCCTGCGCCGTCTTCCAATAATTCCAATTCTTTTACATTCACTTCGGAAAGAATCAAGTCTTGAACGTGCTTCAAATTTTCAGCTACTTCTTTGTTCAAAACAGGAATCATAATTTTTTGTAAAGGCTGACGTACTCTGATATTTTGTTTCTTACGCAAACCTAAAACCAAGGAACAAGCTTGTTGTGCCAATTCCATTTGTGCTTCTAATTTCTTGTCAATCCAACTTTCGTTTACGGCTGGGAAATTCGCCAAATGAACGGATTCTGAATTGTTTTTCCCTGAAACTTTATTCAAGTCCAAGAACAATTGATCCATATAGAATGGTGCGATTGGAGCGGCTAAAACGGCAATCGTTTCCAAGCAAGTATAAAGCGTTTGGTAAGCACATAATTTATCTTTCGGGTCGTCGCTTTTCCAGTAACGTCTTCTACATAAACGCACGTACCAATTTGACAATTGATCGCTCACGAAATCTTGAATCGCACGTCCAGCTTTTGTTGGTTCGTAATCTGCATAAGCAGCATCGACATCTTTCACTAATGAATTCAATTTTGAAAGCACCCAACGATCGATTTCAGGACGCTCATTCAATGGAACTTCCGCCTCTGTAAAATCAAATCCGTCGATGTTTGCATACAATGAGAAAAACGAATAGGTATTGTAAAGCGTTCCAAAGAATTTACGTTGAATTTCAGCGATTCCTTCCAAGTCAAATTTCAAGTTGTCCCACGGTTGTGCATTCGTAATCATGTACCAACGCGTTGCATCTGGACCATATTTTTCCAAGGTAGCAAACGGATCGATACCATTGCCCAAACGTTTCGACATTTTCTGTCCGTTTTTATCCAAAACTAAACCGTTTGAAACCACGTTTTTATAAGCAACTGAATCAAAAACCATTGTTGCAATTGCGTGTAAAGTGTAGAACCAGCCACGTGTTTGATCCACACCTTCTGCAATGAAATCAGCAGGATAACCTGTTTTGTTCTCCACCAATTCTTTGTTTTCAAAAGGATAATGCCATTGCGCATACGGCATCGCACCTGAGTCAAACCAAACATCGATGAGGTCTGCTTCGCGTTTCATCGGTTTTCCAGACGGCGACACCAACACGATTTGATCTACTAAATGTTTGTGTAAGTCAATCTGCGCATAATTTTCTGCTGACATATTACCAATTTCGTAATTTGCCAATGGATTTTCAGCCATTAAACCAGCTGCAACCGCTTTATCTGCTTCGTTTTTCAATTGTTCAACTGAACCAATGCATATCCGTTCATCACCTTCTTCCGTTGACCAAATTGGAATCGGAATTCCCCAATAGCGCGAGCGTGAAAGGTTCCAATCATTGGCATTTTCCAACCATTTTCCGAAACGTCCCGAACCGGTAGATTCTGGTTTCCAATTGATAGTATTGTTTAATTCCACCATACGGTCTTTTTTGTCCGTCACACGAATGAACCAAGAGTCCAACGGATAGTACAAAACGGGTTTGTCAGTTCGCCAGCAATGTGGGTAGGTATGCTCGTATTTTTCGACTTTAAAAGCCTTGTTTTCTTCTTTTAATTTAATGGCGATTTGAACATCAACCGATTTTTCAGGCACAGTTCCATCGTCGTAATATTCGTTTTTAACGTACATTCCCGCGAAATCAGTTACTTCAGGACGAAAACGACCTTGTAAATCCACTAAAGGAACAAGGTTATTATTTTCATCTTTTACTAACATTGGCGGAACACCTGCATCTTTTGCCACTTTCGCATCATCTGCTCCGAAAGTTGGTGCGGTGTGTACGATTCCAGTTCCGTCTTCTGTTGTAACGAAATCTCCAGGAATCACAACAAATGCTCTTTCAGGATTTTCGTCCGGCAAGCAATAAGGCATCAATTGTTCATAGCGAATGCCCACGAGTTCTTTCCCTAAACAAGTTCCAGCAACGAAATAAGGAATGGTTTTATCCCCAGCTGAATAATTAGCTAAATCTGCTTCATTTTCAACAGCTTGAAATCCTTTTCCGAATTGATATCCAACAAGATTTTTCGCCAAAATAACGTTGATTGGTTCGAATGTATATTGGTTAAATGTAGAAACCAACGCGTATTCGATGTTCGGTCCAACGGTTAATGCGGTGTTTGATGGCAAAGTCCATGGGGTTGTGGTCCAGGCTAATAAATGGATTGCGGATTTCGGATTGTTAATTGCGAATTGTTTTAATAATTCGCAATTCGACAATTCGAAATCCGCAATTCTAAACTGTGCCACTACCGTCGTATCCTTCACGTCTTTATAACATCCCGGTTGGTTCAATTCATGTGATGATAATCCTGTTCCAGCTTTCGGAGAATACGGTTGAATTGTGTAGCCTTTGTATAGTAGTCCTTTGTTGTATAACTGAGAAAGCAACCACCAAACCGATTCCATGTATTTCGGTTCGTAAGTGATGTACGGATTTTCCATGTCCACCCAATAACCCATTTTCATTGTAAGGTCGTTCCAGATGTCGGTGTAGCGCATAACTGCTTTTCTACACGCGTCGTTGTATTCGTCAACGGTGATTTTTGTACCGATGTCTTCTTTAGTGATCCCGAGTTCTTTTTCAACACCCAATTCTACTGGAAGTCCGTGTGTATCCCATCCCGCTTTGCGTTTTACTTGAAAGCCTTTCAATGTTTTATAGCGGCAAAAAATATCTTTTATCGAGCGCGCCATTACGTGGTGAATACCCGGCAAACCGTTTGCTGATGGCGGTCCTTCAAAGAAAACGAAAGACGGATTTCCTTCGCGCGTTTCAATCGACTTTTCAAAAATGGAATCGTTTTGCCATCTTTCGAGTACGTCTTTTGCGATGTTTTGAAGGTTCAGACCTTTGTATTCTTGATATTTCTTGCTCATTGCCTAAAATTATGAAGGCGCAAAGTTAAGGGAAATAAAAAGTCTCGGAACAAAGATTAAACAAGTTCCTTTACGTACAAATTAAGCCTAATACCGACGATGACATATATTGACGTATTCAAATTACATCGAATGTCATGTCGGCATTATACCAAAAATCATTTTTTATGCGACAAATTGTAACATAATTGGTATAAGAACTAAAACTTAAAGAACCATGAAGCCATAGGCAGTGGAAATGAATAACCATCGCCAATTACGCCTGCGAGAGAAATTTGAAATGCCTTGTTCTCTGTTCTTTGAAAACGCATTCCGGGCATTAAAATCAAATTAGGAGAAGACGAATAAGTAATTTGAGAGTAAGTAATTAAATCCAAACCATTCCAAGAAGAATTTTGAAAAGGTGATTTACCCATTAAAAACATAGCGTCGAAGATAAAACTTGCTTTCTTTCCGATTGAAGTCAACCCAGCAACACCAATAATTGGTGCTTTATTCATTGCTCCTAATTTTCTAGGTGGATTACTATTTGTTGGGTAAGTTCCGGGAACGTAGTACCTGTCAAAACCAGAATTTAAGTAAGAATAACCTATCGATATAGTAAGATTTTTTAATCGATCACCAAATGTGATCATACCCCAATGTAAGCCAGCAAATCCACGTCCTTGATTGAGATATCCCATTGAACCAAATAATGTTCCAACCCCCAAATTTATGTTCTTATAACTTGTAGGAATTGAATATTTTACAGCAACAACAAGTGGGCTTGCTATCCATGTCGACATTATTCCAACTGAAAAGTTTTTAGATACTGCAAAATGAACTTCTGGACCGTATAGATTTACCAGTGCGTAATCTTCCCCTTTTTCGATGGGAAAAGCGTTTGTGGAAAACTGATATCTCGTTGTAAATGGACCTAACTCTCTATATTCCCCTGATGCAGTTACGTTTTTTGAATTGTATATAGAAATTGATTTGATATCTGATTTTGGGATATAAATCTTACCTAATTCTTTGGTCTCCATTAATACCTCGCGCCCGTCATCACTTAAAATTTTGCCGATGTATTCAACATTGTTTGTTTTTGTAACAACGTAAGTAGTAGTATCCGGCGAATTAACTTGTGCTTTAAATGTTTGAAAAAGTCCAAGAAGCAAAATGCTTGATAATAAAAGTAAATTTTTCATGAGTTCGATTTCTCGCAAAGTTAGACATTGCCGTTCTAAATTTAGAATCAGCGTTAATTTTCTGCAAATAGTTTTAATTCTTATCTACCCAAATCGCAAGAATAACTATCTTCGTTTTAATGTCGTTTGATTCAATCGTAATAATTCCCACTTACAAAGAAGTTGAAAATGTACCTAAAATGGTGGAAGCCGTTATGGCGCTTGAGGTTCCTTTTCATATTCTTTTCGTAGATGATAATTCTCCTGACGGAACAGCTGATGAAATTCGCAAAGCGCAACAAAAATTTCCAAATCGTATTTTTTTAGAAGAACGTAGCGGAAAATTAGGTCTTGGAACAGCCTACATTCACGGTTTTAAATGGGCGATACGCAACAAGTACAATCTCATTTTTGAAATGGACTGCGACTTTTCACACAATCCAAAAGATTTGATTCGTTTGCGTGAAGCTTGTTTGAATGGTGCTGATGTTTGTATTGGCTCGCGTTATGTTGCTGGTGGAAACGTTGAAAATTGGGACTTAAAAAGAAAATTACTTTCCTATTTTGCGAGTGTTTATGTTCGAATGATTTTGTGGATTTCGATTCGTGATACCACCGCAGGATTCAAATGTTACAAAAGAGAAGTGCTTGAAAAAATCAATTTGGACAACAATACCTTTAAAGGTTACGCCTTCCAAATCTGTATGAAATATGCAGCACTTCGACATGGTTTTAAAGTGAAAGAAATTCCTATAACCTTCATTGATAGACTTTTCGGTGTGTCGAAAATGAGTACGGGAATTTTTAAAGAAGCCTTTTACGGTGTTTGGAAAATGAGAAAAATGAAGTTATGAATTACCTAATCAAAAACGGAACTTTAGTCAACGAAGGAAAATCTTTTGTTGCCGACTTATTCATTAAGAATGGACGTATTGAAAAAATTGCACCTTCTATTTCTTGTGATATGGCGTGCGAGGAAATTGATGCGAGTGGTAAATATGTTTTGCCCGGTTGTATTGACGACCAAGTTCATTTTCGTGAGCCAGGTTTGACCCATAAGGCTACTATTGCAACAGAATCAAGAGCGGCGGTGGCAGGTGGAATTACGTCATTCATTGAGCAACCCAACACCTTTCCAAATGCTGTAACCAAAGATTTATTAGAGGACAAATACACTATTGCCGCGCAAACTTCAATAGCCAACTATTCATTCATGATGGGTGGAACAAATGAAAATTTGGAAGAAATTCTGAAAATTGACCCAAGAAATGTGGCGGGTTTGAAATTGTTTTTGGGTTCTTCTACAGGCGATATGTTGGTGGACAGTTCCGCATCTTTAGACAAAATTTTCAATAATGTGAACCTTCTAATTTCAGTTCATAGTGAGGATGAAACAACCGTTAAAGGGAATTTAGAAAAATTCAAAGCCATTTATGGTGACGACATTCCCGTAAAATTTCACCCTGAAATTAGAAGTGTCGAAGCTTGTTACAAATCAACTGTTCGAATTGTAGATTTAGCCAAAAGAACAGGTGCACGATTGCATGTTTTTCACATTTCTACTGCCAAAGAACTGGAACTTTTCAGAAATGATATTCCCCTAGAACAAAAGCGTATAACAGCCGAAGTTTGTCTTCACCACTTATGGTTTTCTGATGAAGATTACGCTACAAAAGGAAATTTCATCAAATGGAATCCTGCGGTGAAATCCACTTCCGACCGTTCTGCTTTATGGGAAGCGCTACTCGACGATAGAATAGATGTTTTGGCAACCGACCACGCACCACATACCTTGGAAGAGAAACAACAAGTTTACACGAAAGCACCGTCTGGTGGACCTTTGGTTCAACATGCTTTGGTGGCGCTTTTAGAAAAATCAAAACAAGGTGTAATTTCCATTGAGCGAATAGTTGAAAAGTTTGCTCATGCTCCGGCTAAACTTTTTCACATTGAAAATCGAGGCTTTTTGAGGGAAGGTTATTTCGCAGATGTGGTTATCGTTAACCCAAAACATTCTTGGGAAGTAACAAAAGAAAATTGCTTGTACAAATGTGGGTGGTCGCCTTTTGAAGGAGAAACGTTCTCCCATTCCGTTCAAACCACTTTTGTAAACGGAAACCGAGTTTATCACGACGGAAAAATCATTGAAGCAGGAAATGGTTCGCGATTGTTGTTTCATGTTTAAAGTTTTTGGTTTTTCTGTAGTACTCTTTTTCTTGAGTTGTGGAAAAAACCAGCAATCGGATATTTTACCTCCCGAAAAAATGCAAGTAGTCATGAAGGAAATCATGTTACTTGAAACTTATTATCAATCAAAATATGGAAGTCCTTCTGTTTATGGAAGAAGTTTGAAAAAAGCAGCTCAAAAGGTTTTTGATAAACACCAAACGGACTCCATTCAATACGAACGTTCATTCGATTATTACGCTAAAAATCAAGCGGAGCTTAAAGCAATACAGGAAAAAATTATTGAAGATTTGAATAGAGAAAACAAATGAGATTACAGCAACCTTGACGCCTGAATCAATCTCAATTCCGACCAAGAAACTTTATCGCCTAATTCTTCTTTAACGGCGGACAAAGTAGTTAATTCCCGCTCGCCAAGTAATTCATCCAATTCGTTCAATCGTTTTGCGTCAAGAACATCAAGAATATCAATCTTTTCTTCTTTCACCAATTGTGCGAGGTGAGAATAAATCGTTGTTTCTGATAATTGTCGCTCTTTAGCAATTTCTTCCACTGCCTTTCCGCCTTGAAACATTTCCAATGTAATTTCATAGGTCGAACCTTTTTTAGGTTTTTGTCCGCGTTCTTTTTTCTCAAAAACTTTAATTACTGTGTCCTTTCGTTCATCACTTCCTCCCGTTTCAAAAAGTTTAGTTTCCCGAATTTGATTGGTGATTTTTGCCATTTTCATGACTTTATAATTCTCGATATCAGGGTGCTGAAACAAAAATCTATCAATTGTTTGTCCGTTTAAAATCGCTTTTACCCAACGTTCGTTTTTTCGCAAATCAACCACAATCGCAATTAAATCATTCACCAAATCTTCCATCTCCTCACTCAGTTGGCGAACTTTCTTACTCGTTTTTACTTCCATCCACTTCGACAAAATTTGATCAATCAAGGGACTAAGTTGGTCTTCGAAATAGGATTTTGCAGTGGACAAACGCTCCTCGATAAACTCCGTTCTCAGTGTAGGTTCAGCCAACCATTTCTCCACGTGCTTTCTGAATTTCGACGCAGGTTCCATTGTGTCATTTACCTTTTCTGCAATTCTTTGCGACCATTCCAACAAGTTTCGTTTTTCCGATTTTGGCGTAGAAAGTTGGCAAGAAGTAACAAAATTACTCCAGGCAGTTTGCCATTCCAACCAATCGTAACATTTTGCAATTTGTTGAGCAAGGTATTGTCGGCGTTCATTTTCCAGCTGTTGTTTCATGTGGTCGGGTTCAACTTTGCGCTCCGAAAAAGAAAGCACCTGACTATCGTTATTAATGGAATTCGGCTGAAAAATCGAACTAAGTCTTAATCCATCCAAACTTCTCAAACGCGAAAAAGCAACATAAGCTTGCCCAGCAGCAAAAGCATCTGAAACATCCAAGATGGCTTTGTCAAACGTTAAACCTTGACTTTTGTGGACAGTAATTGCCCACGCTAATTTGATTGGATAATGAACAAAACTTCCAATGACTTCCTCTGTAATTTCTTGTGTATTAGGATTTGTGGTGTAGCGAATGTTGTTCCATTCGTATTTTTCCACCGAAATCGTTTTGTTTTCATCAGGGAAATGAACATTGATTTCATAAGCCGATAAACCTGTTATCACTCCCATTTTTCCGTTGTAAAACAGTTTATCGAAGGAGGGGTCATTTTTAACAAACATAACTTGTGCGCCCACCTTCAATTCCATATCATAAACAAGAGGATAAAGATGTTCTGGAAAATCGCCTGTAATTTCAGCTGTGTAATGCCACGATTTTTCTTTCAGGGATTTGAGTTCACCAAAATTGATTTGGTCGGCTTTGTAGTTGTGGGTGGTTAAAGTGATGTAACCATCCTTTTCCTTTTCAGATTTAAAGGGAATAAATTGTTGATTGATTCGCGCAATATCCTCTTGGTTTAGACGATTATTTCTCAGATTATTTAATATGCGAATAAAATCTGCATCGCTTTGACGGTAAATATGAGTCAACTCAACCTGCATCAAGAACAATTCCTTGAAAACATTAGCCGCAAAGAAAAAAGAGGAGGAATAATAATTTCTCAATACTTCCCATTCATCTTGTTTTACAACGGGTGGCAACTGAAACAAATCTCCAATAAAAAGTACTTGGACGCCGCCAAAAGGTAAATTAATCCTTCTCACGGTGCGCAAAGTCCAATCAATTGCATCGAGGAGGTCGGCGCGTAACATACTCACCTCATCAATAATTAAAAGCTCCAAGCGACGCACCAAATCAATGCGTTTTTTGTTCCACTTAAAATGACGGTTGAGTGTGGTTTTATTCTCCACTTTTAAATGTGTGGCGTTTAGCGGAAAATTGAAATCAGGAATAAACGCACCGAAAGGCAGTTGAAAGAAGGAGTGAATCGTGACACCGCCTGCGTTGAGTGCAGCAATACCTGTTGGGGCAACAATCACCCGGCTTTTGTGGGTTGAGGAAACAATTTTGTGAAGTAAGGTAGTTTTTCCTGTTCCTGCTTTTCCTGTTAAAAAAATGGATTGGTTGGTTTCATGAATGAATCGTTCGACGAGTGCAGCGGGCTGATTAATTTCCATATTTGACTTAAAATTTACCTGAATTTACATCAAAAATTGATTTTAGCGGCAAGTTTTTTTTTAAAAAATGTCATAATGTGCTAAAATCCTTGCCGCGGCGGAGTCATAATGTGCTAATGTCCTCCCCAAAATCATTCTTCTTTCCTCAATCAAACCATTTTCATCCGGGCGGACTTCAAATTAACTCATTCCCTCATAAAGTCCTAATGTCTTAACATCCTAAAATCATAAAGTCCTCCCCAAAAAACGACCTCCTTTCCACAATCAAACCATTTTCAAATCTTCAAATTAACTCA
>Ga0169931_10001041_pt1 | contig 45770 bp, 61 predicted proteins | sample Kivu_15m_20L_FD_129675 | JGI IMG/M metagenome (GOLD analysis project Ga0169931, IMG submission 129675) | Freshwater microbial communities from Lake Kivu, Western Province, Rwanda to study Microbial Dark Matter (Phase II) - Kivu_15m_20L... | ecosystem: Environmental > Aquatic > Freshwater > Lake... | reverse complement strand
GACATGACCTGCTTTACTTTGGTGTGAATCGGATAGGCATGAGCTGCGATCCTGATGGCAAAGTCCCGGTCGGTCATTATTCCTATCGGGATGTTTTCTTCGGTGACGATGACAGAGCCCACCCTTGCAGACTCCATCAGCTTTGCGGCCTCGTTGACCGTCGCTGAGCCGTCTACTGTGATCAGGGACTTTGTCATTATGTCCTTGACCAATACCGGGTGCGGAACTTGACTCATGAATGCTTATTGACACTGTACGTATTTGAGGTGACATGAGAATTATCAATTCTGAAAATCAGTCCGGATAATCAGGTGCATATTTAACTTCAAGCCGTACCTAGCACTGATGTGAGCAGATCTGGGATCAAAAACATAGTGGTGGCCCTTGACGGTTCAAAATCGTCATCAAACGCGCTTGACAACGCAATATATCTTGCAAGGCAGAACCAGACCTCACTGCACGGCATCTACGTGGTGCCGCTTTTCTCGGTAAACCTAAAGAAGCCTTCCTCAGCGTTTGCAAAAACACTCGTTGAAAATGGCAGAAAGGTACTTGAAGAGGCAAAGACAAGATGCGCCCAAAACGGAGTGATGTTTTTAGGAAAAGTGGCAAACGGAAACGAGGGGTTTACCGTAGTGGCGTTTGCAAAAAAGAAAAAAGCAGATCTCATAGTGATGGGATCTCGCGGCAGGAGCAACGTAAGGGAGTTCTTTCTTGGCAGCGTGTCTCATTATGTGGTACACAAGGCACCGATGCCCGTGTTGATAACAAAGTGATGTTGCAATGAAACTAAAAAACCCGGGCCTTCGCAGTCCGCTGATAAAAAAGCCAATCACCGTCACCCCCAAGACGGGACTTCTTGACGCAATGGAGGTGATGCAAAAGTTTCGAATAAGCAGACTGGTCGTAATAGACAAAAATTACCGGCCGGCAGGGATACTCACGGAAAAGGACATACTGCGGTTCCTGTTTCCACTAGGCGCAAAACCCCTCGGCTCGATAACTGTGGATGATTGTATGTCAAAAAACCTCGTCACTGTGAAAAAAAGCGACTCAGTATACAAATGCGCCAAGGTGATGAAAGACAACGGAATAAGCTCGGTTTTGGTGCTGGGCGAGGGCCGCTCCCTTGAGGGGCTGGTCACAAAAACGGATCTTGTGTTCAACTTTCTCACCCAGGACACACCGCCACTTCAAGTATCAAAAATAATGACATCTGATGTAATCACAGTCTCGCCGGACGACCATCTGTATCTGGTAGAGAGCATTCTGATAAACAACAAGATCTCAAGGGTGCCTGTAACGAAAAACAAAAAGCCGGTGGGAATCATCACGTTCAGGGACTTTATTCCGGCAAGAATTCCCAACAGGCTTGGGGCCTTTACTGACCCGCAGGAAGTAAGTACCATGTGGAAAAGCGGCATACCTAACAGATTCAGTGTAAACCAGCTTGACTATGTGCTCACGTTCAGGGCAGAGGACATCATGACAAAAAACCCCGTCACAATGGGCCCCTCAGAGGACGTCTCAGTTGCGGCACTTATCATGTATAGGTACGATATCAGCGGGATCCCGGTGGTAAGGCAGTCAAGGCTTGCCGGAATAATTACAAAATCGGACATAATCTCCGTCCTCGCCGTGGAGGCATAAGGGCTAGATGCCGACTGTAACTGATCTGACTTGAGATATGGTGTTTCGCGACAGGACCCACGCAGGAAATCTGCTGGCGGAGAAAATCGCCCCGCTCATACGGGGCAAGGAATGTGTGGTCTTGGCAATTCCAAGGGGCGGCGTAATTGTAGGTGATGAGATCGCCAATACATTACACATTCCTCTTGATGTGATAATGTCAAAAAAGATAACGCCGCCGGATCATCCCGAGTACGCCATAGGCGCGGTAACCTATGACGGGGTGCTGTATCGTGGGAGTGACTGGGACAGATACTCGTCGGATCCTCGGTTTGAGCATGAGATTATACAAAAGAAAAACGAAGTGGCAAGGCAGATTGCGGCGTATCGCGGAAGCACAGAGTACAACTTTGGGGCAAAGACGGTGATTCTGACCGATGACGGAATAGCAACCGGCGCCACCGTGTGTGCCATACTAAAGTGGCTCTCGCAAAAGGGGGTGGCGGACGTAATACTGGCAATCCCCGTTATACCACGCTCTACGCATGCTTTACTGGAGGAATTCGGGGTTGTGATTGTAGCTATTGATACCCCGCACGAGTTTTCTTCCGTGGGGCAGTTTTACAGGAGGTTTGATCAGGTGCCTGATAGTGTCGTCATCGACATAATTGCAAAATACCGTGGGCCTACCTGACAATCAATACGGGACAGTCAGCCATCTCAGATACCTTCCTGCTCACGCTTCCAAGCGACTTTATCTTGCCTACGCCGTGGAGCCCCTGGCCTCCGATAACTATGAGATCGGCACTATTTTTCTTGGCAACTTTGAGAATCTCCTCCGCAATGCTTCCGTTTACGATCACCTTGTAGTAAGCTTTCACTCCGTTTTTTCTGCAGTATTCCAGCTGCGATGAGAGGATTCTTTCCGATTCTGCCTTGCCTGCATTTATCATTCTCTGGCGCAGCTGGCCCTTTGCGGAGCTCCGCGCAAGTCCCATGAGAGTTCCGGGCGGAACGACAGAACCAACTGTTACTACCATGCACAGGTAGATTGTCCCGCCGCCTTGCGCCAACTTGATGGCCTCATTCAGCGCCCTCTTTGAGAATTTGGAATCATCGTATGGAACTAGAATTCTTTGGTACGACATGTTGAATCACTTTACTACCATGACTGGTATGGGCGACTTGTGTAGTATGGCGTTTGAGACGCTTCCAAGGAAGACCTCTCTGATGAGGCCCTTTCCCCTCGCTCCCACCACAAGCAAATCAAACTTTTTGGATTTTGCCAAGTTGATCACTTGGTCAACTGGGTTGCCGTAGGTTATGGAGTACTTGAATAGTATTCCCTTCTTTGCCGCCCGCTCCTTTGCCTTTTCCATGAACTTGCCCGCCTCCTTCTTCTGGTATATGCGGTACGGAACAACTGACGGCATGAACTCTGCGGGCAGGAACGATACTACGTGGACCCCCACGACCATCGCCTGGCACGCCCGGGCCACCTGCACTGCTTGGTCCAGTGCAGCAAACGATGTCTTTGAGCCGTCCATGGGGACCAGGATGCGCTTAATCTTAGTCTGTATCAACAAAACAAGTCTTCATTCTCCGGATTTAAACATATTACCAAGATATCACGAATAGTAATCTTTGATTTTCATGTATGATAATCGGCACTCGATTTAACTTCTATGGATACGTAACAACAGCGCACAAGAAGAAATTCTCGTGCACATAGACGGGAATGCAGGGTGATAACCTCGAAAGTGTACTTCGGTACGACTTTTTAGCATTCTCGTCTTTTCTTGTTCTGAGCAACATACGAAATTATTAAATCTGCTTACAATGCCCGTGTTGTATGGATTCGATATTTTCCAGAATACTTGTCTGCTATGACGGATCGAAATATTCTGACAAGGCTCTCAGACACGCGTGCAGCTTGGCAAAGCAGTACGGCTCTGATCTCACGCTCATCCACGTAATCGAAAAGACCAAAAAATCGGACATCCTTGCAGGCAACGAGTACACGCAGATTCTACGAAAGTACGCAAAATCCTCGCTTGCAAAGGCGCAAAAGACTGCAAAGTCCCTTGGCTTTGAGCCAAGGATGGTGACCAGGGAGGGCAACGTTGCAGGCGAGATAGTCCGGTTCTCCAAATCAGACAAGACCGATCTCATAGTGGTCGGAAGCAAGGGCCTCGGGGCCGTCCTGCAGTTCCTTCTTGGTTCTGTGTCCTCAAAAATCGCAAATCACTCTCTGTGCTCAGTTTTAATAGTAAAGTGAATCTACCAAAGCTGGTAATCATAACTTGTTTTTATTACGAATGGTCCTAAGGTGAGTTCATGGTCTTGATCCCGGACAAGATAAAAAAACTGGTGCAAAAAGAGCACCTTTTCGTCGTCGGAACGTGCGACAAAAAGGGAATCAGCAACGTGTCCCCAAGGACCACGTATTTTCTTGCCCCCGACAATGCGATTTACTGGCTGGAGCTTTTCAAACACAAGACCTACAGGAACCTGACGGCAAACCCCTGGTGCAGTATCGCGGTGTTCGACAAAAGGCGACTTGGGGGATACCAAATAAAGGGCAAAGCCGAATTGGTTGTGGACAAAAAACAAAAAACCGAGATAACTACAAGAATCATAGACCGACTCACAAGACAACACAAGCAAAGAATCCTGGGGGCCAGCAAAAGACCAAGTCTTGTCAAGTTCACCCCGAAGATCTTTTACTCGCTGAACCCAAACGAGCTGGCGGATTCGCCCCTTGGAATTGAGGCAACAGAGGAATCGCTAAATGCCGCAAGCATGAATTGGTAATGACATGAGCATGCACAACAGGGCAGTCTGCGTTTTTTGCGCAAATCCAAAGCCCCTCTATGCCACAAAGACCCAGTGGCTAAAACATCTTGCATCTCACAGGGAGGCGATGATTGCTTATGTCGTTGACAACTTCGAAAGGTGTCCTCTGGGGGCGTACCCAAGACCGATAGTAGACAAAACAGAGTACGCAGGACACGTTAGATGGGGCCACACAAAAAAGGAACTCATAGACTGGGCGTATCAAAACCTTATTGAAAACCAGATGGTGACGTATCCGTAACGCTAGCGAAGCCTTTTGTATATTGTCTTGAACTCCTCGGCAATGGAATACGCGAGATTCTGCAGGTGGGTGAACTCTATCATGTTGGTCCTCCCGTGCGCAATCTGCCTCAGGAGGGTCATGCACTGATGGATCTTATTGTGGCTGTCCTCAGTGGGGTCGTTTGGCCCCTCAATAGACTTCATGGCGTGAAAGCACTCTGTAAAGTCCAAGCAGAACTTGAGTATGATGTGCTCCCAGTTCTTGGCACTTGTGGGGATGCCCATGCCGCCCGCAAGCTCTTTGAACTCGTTCAATCTGGTCTCGAGCAGAAGATCCAGCGACTCGCCGGCCCTCTGCGGTTCAAAGCCGGTGAGATTTTCTAAAATCCCCATATACCAAAATCGGTGGGGATGGGGGATATTTAAGATTCCTCAGAATGACGTCTCTTCACACCGATACTGAACCTGATAATCAAGCGTCTATCTTTTAAATCAGACAATGCCTTACCCATCATGGAATCACCGCTTGTCAGCGACATTATGAAAAAGAACGTAATCTCGATAGACTCGTCAATGACTATCCAGGACGCAGCCAAAATGATGGATGACGCATCCATTGGGGCTGTGGTGATCCTGGATAAGGGAATTGCAGTCGGAATCATCACCGAGCGCGATATAGTGCGAAGGGTGGTCTCAAAAGGAAAACCCACCTCCACCAACGTCATGGATGTAATGTCCTCGCCGCTGATTGTGATAAATCCTGATGATTCTGTGTGGGAGCTTGCACAGCTGATGAAGATGCGAAAAATCCACAGGGTTCCCGCCGTTAAAGACAACCAGCTTGTCGGAATTGTAACCACGTCGGACGTTGTAAGGCTGTGCAGTGTGGGCTCCGACTCTGAGATGGCCAAAATCACAGAGCAGATACTGCTTCGAAGCCGCAGCTGAGCTGCTGAATAATCACACGTCTTTTTTTGTTGTCATGTGCTCAAATCTGTCCCACGGATACACCACGTATTCGTCGCCATCTGTGGATTTTGCATAAATCAGTTGACTCGGGTAGTGCTTTTTTGCCCTCGCATAGAGTGTGGCATACACCAGCTTATCCGGATAGTCGGCCCTCTCCACCATCCTTCTAAACGTCTCGCCGGTATCGTATATGTCGTCTACAAAGAGCGAGTCTAGGGGAATGGTCATCGGATCCACGGCTATCTGGCATATCCTGAGCCTGTCTGCCACCAGCCTGGCAGGAACCAGACCTCCCCTGCTTACAGTCGAGATGCTGGAAAACTCGATATTGGTATCCCGTATCTTTTTTACAAGCAAGTCAACGCACTTTTCTATCTCGTCCCAGTCCTTGTAGTCGTATTGCTTTTCCATATGTACCAAGTAACCCATGAGCAGTTAATCTACTTGTCTTAAAACCCAAAGATGAGAATTGGACTGCCGTTTATCTATGATTCTGGCGCACAAGCAACATTGCAGACAGTAAGAAAAATACTGGTCCCAATAGACGGCTCAGACAACTCGCTCCGCGCCCTTGACGCTGCCATCCTGCTAGCAAGGGGACTTGACGCCAAGATAGTGGGTCTTTACGCAGTCAACATACTGCCAGTCGCAGAAGCCCACCTGTACGACCCGCTGTCGTTTCAGGTGGAGGAAAAAAAATACGCAGAAAGAACAATGGAGCGGGCTCAGGCAGCATGCCAAAAGAAAAAAGTTGATTTTACATGCGCCATCAAATTCGGCTCTCCGGGGGACACCATAGTAAGATTCATCAAAAACAAAAACAATCAGGTTGACCTTGTGGTGATTGGATCTCGAGGCAGAGGCGCAGTAAGTGAGCTCTTCCTTGGAAGCGTCTCCAATCTGGTTCTTCACAAGTCGCCCGTTCCTGTGCTCGTGGTAAAATGACTGCGAAAACCAGACTTGGAAAACAAAACATAATTGATTTAAGACAATCTGTGATAGAGTTCCTATGAAGATAAAAGACAAAGTAGCCATAATAACCGGCGCCTCAAGCGACATAGGGGCGGACCTCTCAAGGAAGTTTGCCGAAGAGGGGGCGACGGTTGTGATGCTGGGACGCAACATCGATACGCTGGAAAGGGCACGGGCCACGCTAAAAAATAAAGACGCCTCAGTCTCCATGGCGTGCGACATAACGGACAACTCTCAGACGTTGAGCGTAATAGAACAGATAGCCGACAAATATGGGGCAGTGGACATTCTGGTAAACAATGCCGCAAAAATCAACGACGCGATTCACTTTCACGAAATGAAGGACGCTGACATTGCAGACCTTGTCACCACGAACATCATCGGGACCTTCAACATAACAAAGGCGGCACTACCAAAGATGCTGGAAAACAAGGGAGGATGCATCATAAACATCGGCTCAATATCGAGCGAGAGGGCAATACCGCGGGTCCACCTTGCAGTGTACTCTGCCACAAAGGCCGCACTATCGATGTTCACAAAGTCAATCGCAGTAGAGTACGCAAGAAAAAACATACGATGCAACTGTCTTAACCTCGGAATAATCAACGCAGGCATGATAAAGCCGTACCTTGAGGACCAGCAGGCCCGCAAGGTTCTGGAAGAAAGGCAGCCTCTTAACCGGATAGGCGATCCACGCGACGTCTCCAACGCCGCAGTATTCCTTGCATCCGATGAAGCAAAGTGGATAACCGGCACAATACTGAACATTGACGGCGGCAAGTCCGCCTCAGAGGGGTAACACCCACCCAATTTGTTGTTAGATCTTGCTACTGTGCAGCGGCGAGCAGCAATCCGCGCCGTCTAATTTTTCTGTCCCGCAATCGCCTTTACGATATCCGATTTTGTAATTATTCCGGCAAGCCTTGACTGCCTTACCACTGGGATCCCGCTGATGCCGTGCCTTATCATGAGCAGGGCTGCAACTGAGACGTCCTCTGAGACATCGATCGTGATTGGATTTGGGGTCATGATGTCCTCTGCCCTGAACGAGAGTATGTAGGAGAGCTGGTTCATCCTGAACTCGTCCGCCCTTGGGCTCAGCCTGTATTCTTCCACCTCCTTTGGATCTGCAAACTCCCTTATCCACCGCGGCATCTTTGCAGGAAGAAAGTCCCGATTCGTAATGATTCCAACTGGCTTTCTGTCCCGCTCTACTATGATCCTTGATATCCTGTATTTTACAAGCAGGCTTTCCACAAGCAAGAGGGAGTCGGCCGGCATCACTGTTATCACCTTGGGAGTCATCACATCGGAAACCGGCAGGGGACCGGCTGCACGGGTCAAAAATACGGATGCAAGGTCGGTCTTTGTCACAATTCCGGCAAGCCTGCCGCCGTCTAGCACCAAAACCGAGCTTATCCTGTTTTTGTGCATCAGTTTTGCGCAATCATAAATGGAATCGGTCCTTTTTACAGTGATGAGGCCCTTTGACATAAAGTCCTTTACGCGGACCTTTTCAATGGACTTGGCGCCATGCTCGTAAATTGCCCTTACGAGGTCTTTTTCCGTGATGATTCCAAGCGGCCTGCCTGCTGCATCCACCACGGGAAGCCTGCCTACCTTGTGCCTAAGCAGGACACTGCGTGCCTCAAGAAGCGTGGCAGTCTGCGGAATGGTGATGGAGTTTTTGAGCACTTGGTCCAGACTGGTATTTCTTAGTTTTAGCATGCTAGAATCCGCTGCCCAAAACAGATAGAATAACGCCTCGCTTGAATATCATCTCTGGAAATTGTGTAATTATTTAATTTAAATAACATTCGGATTCTACTTTAGAAATGAGCCTAGATGTAATTTCCGAACATGTAAGTAAGGTCATGAAGACCAAGGTCGACTCGATAATGACCGAGCCAACAACAATAGATCCCTCCATGAAAGTCTCCGAGGTGATCGCAAAGCTTGCCAAGTCTGATACGTTTGACGCGTTTTCTAGGTACAAAAATAACACGTTTAACATAAACACGCGCGATCTCCTTCAGGGCAAGGACATTACGCGAATGAGTGTGGAGGGGCTCCTGCATACAATTCCGCACCTTTCCGTAAACGATAACATAGCAAAGGCAGTGGACATCATAACCAACAACGGAACCAGGGCCGCCCCGGTAGTGCGAGACGACCAAATTATAGGCACGGTGGAATCAAAAAACATACTCAAGCTTGTCTCCGAGCTTGACAACCGCTGGATACAGGCAAACCAGTTCTTTACGCCAAACCCGGTAGTAATTGACAAGCAGACGTCTCTTGCCAGCGCAAGAAAGATGATGAACAACAAAAGAATAGACCACCTGCCGGTATCGCATAAGGGCAGCATCTCCCAAGTCCTTACGTCGTACCACCTGCTTACTGCAATAATCCCGCCAGAAAGGCTAGGCAAGAAAAACATCGGCTCTGCAAAAATCCGCAACCTCGAGTCTTCGGTTGGGAACCTTGGAACAAACAGAATGGCGCAGTGCTCGCCGCTTGACAACCTGAGCACAGTACTGCACTCCATGCTTCATGCAAATACGACATTCTGCCTTGTCACACTGAGATCTGGACTGCAGGGAATAATCACCTACAGGGACATTCTGAACCTGCTTGCGAAAAAGGAGAGGGCAGAGGTCCCGCTGTTCGTTCTGGGAATGCCTTATGAGGACAACGCAAGCTTGATCATCGACAAATTCAAAAAATCAATCAGCAGGCTCTCAAGAACATACCCTGACATCCAGGAGGTCCGCGTCTATGTGAAAAAGATACACGGAAATGACAGCAGGTACAACTTTGAGGTCTCCGTAATGATAACTGCGCCTCCAAAGCAGGACACATTCTCCACAAGCAACTACGATTTGAGCAAGGCGTTTAACGAGATGTCTGCAATCATCATGCGCAAGCTTTCCAAGAAAGCAAAACGCCGGAACAAATTCAGCGTAAGAAAGATGGCACAATAGTCCTAGATGACATTGACCCAAAAAAAATCCAATCAAAAGAAAACCGGAAAAGAGAAAACCCTCCTTTTGGGGTTTCCAGGAAGCGGACTGATTGGGACGTTTGCCGTATCATATATCATATCGCGCCTGCAGATGGACATGGTGGGGGAGATAACTCATCCTGACATGCTGCCTACAGTCTTTGTGGAAAACGGAGAGGTCATAGGCCCCATCCGAATCTACAAAAAAGACGGCCTGTACGCGGTAATAGCCGACATACCGATTCACCCCGACGTTGCGTCCGAATTTGTCGCCTCGCTTGCGGACTATTGCAAAAAAGAAGGAATCGGCAAAGTCATAGTTCCAAGCGGCATAAACACGGAAGGCCCGGATCAAAAAGACATCAGGACGTACGGCCTTGCAACCGACGAATCGCTTGAAAGACTCTTGTACTATAACGACATCCCAAAATTCCTGTCCGGTTCCATAATGGGCACGGACGCAACTGTGATCATGACACTTCGGAGTCTGAAGGTGCCCCTTTTGATGCTCTATACGACCTGCCACCCCTACTTTCCAGACCCGCAGGCCTCCGTGAGCGCGATAGAGTCTATAGCCAAGGTGCTCAAGATAAACGTGGACACTGCAGACATACAAAAAAGGGTCGACTATCTGCGAATCCAGAACAGGAACCTGATGCAGGAAACCCTTGAAGCGCTCTACCCTCAGGAAAAACACGTCCCTTCCAAGGCCCCGCCAATCTACCGGTGAGAAGAATGCGAATAAACTGGTTTGACATAGAATACTCGCGCCTGCCCCTGCTGCATCTGGATGATGACTTTGAGCAAAAAATACTTCATCCCCTGTCGTGCATCAGGGAGCACGAGTCAAAATGGGTGCTGGAATTCGATCTGCCCCTGGTGGACAAAAGAGACATCACGGTTTCGGTGGATGCGGACGGAATGCTGGTAGTCGAGGCAAAACTCAAGGAGACATTTGAGGATCACAAGGGGGGAGAGCAGCACCAGTTTGAATATTTCAAAAAAAGCATGACGCTGCCCAAGAACGCCGACACGAAAAAGATTACGGCGCGGTTTGCAGACGGAAGGCTGGCTATCACAATACCAAAGGCGTTTCAGGGAAGCCCGGTAAAGGTGGAGTAGTCATTCCGCGAATATCTGGTCGACTCTGCCCCTATACCTGCTCACAAAGGTCCCAAATTCTGCAAGATCCTGCTCCGTGGGAACCTGTATTCTCATGGCATGCTGGGACAGGAACACCGAAAACGCGTTGCCTATTATTAAATTGAAGCATGCCTCGGACATGTTGGAGTTGGGAAAGGCGTTTTTGATAAACGGTGCATACGCTCGTGCCTGACCGACAAGCAAGTCCAAATGCGTCGTCAGAAAATCCTGAATGTCCTTTTGCATAAAACCGTCTGCTTGAGGTAATAAATAAAATCCTGCCAAGATTACCAATCCTGACTATGACAAGTCTCAACTTTGAGAATCGTCAATATCTAATTAAGCCATGTTCAGTAATACGCGCTCAATGACAAAAGAAGAGCAAGGCAAAAAATCGACTGAACTTGCGCCCGCATGGTCTTTTGACTGGCCAAGCTTTGATCGCGCCTTTGACAACTTTAGAAGGGAGTTCGAACGATCCTTTGCATCTTTTCCAGCAATATCAGCTGCCCACAGGGCTCCCGCGACGTGCGATATAGTGGACGAGGGGGACAAGTACGCAATCAAGCTTGACATGCCCGGCATCAAAAAGAACGAAATCAAGCTGAACGTATTTGACAACTCGCTTGAGGTCTCTGCCCAGCACAAGGAGGAAGAGGAGGAAAAAAAGAAAAACTATGTCCGCAAGGAACGAAGCGAAATCTCATACTACAGAACCATACCACTGCCCGAAAAAATCGTATCCGGCAAGGCACAGGCAAAGCTCAGCGACGGCGTGCTAAACATAACCGTACCAAAGTCGACTCCTTCCCCAAAGCCGCAAAGCACGGAAATCTCGGTTCAGTAAAACCTATTTTTTTAGTAATCGTGCTCTGAAAACTCGGAGCCAAGCGAAATGGACGCAATCACTGTCTTTTCCGTCGTCTGGCACTTGAGGTTCTGCTCGGGCAGGAACTCGTGGAATATCTCCTTTAGGAGCCTCTCTGTGAAAAAGGACCAGTTCATGCCAAGCTCGTGCTGTATGATAAAGTGGTGCACCGGCCCCTCCATTCGGTGGTCCGACTTCATTCCGGATGCCCGCATATAGTCCTCCAGCGTCTCAATGCACCGTTTGAGGTCGTACCCTCCCTTCATGAATAGTACCGACTCTTTGATTATCGGCTTTATGACGGCGACCACCTCGTCTATGTCCTCGCCCCTCATCTCAACACCGAGCGTTTCCAGAATCTTTTTCGGAATGGGAATTATGCCCACCTTTTCTGCAAATCTGTCCCACCCAAGGTACCTTTCCATAATCTGCCGCACAAGAACGTTCTGGGATATGTTCTTCTGCATCGCCTCCTCCTCCAGCTCCTCGACCACCTTTGCAGGCAGTCTGTACGTGATGCTCCGCGTGGACTCTTTCTTTTGCGGATGCGCCTTTCTTTTGGGGGTGTTGCTTTCCAAGTGCATGTTAACGGATTCGCCGTATTTTAACAATTACGGGAACGTCTTGTATCTCTCTAGGATCTTGCCGTGTGGCACGACGTTGCTGTATGCCCTGACAACGTCAAATTTCGTCACAACGCCTACTATGCGGTCCTGCTCGACAACGGGGATGCCGCTCACCCTGTTTTTTATCATGAGAGATGCTGCGGAGGCAAGATCGGTATCAGGCTCTACTGTGAGGACCTCTTTTTCCAGAAGGTCGTCTACAGTCCGTTCGTCCGACTCTATCGGGAGCAGGTAGTTCCGAGTGCCGTGCGACTCTTTAAAGTAGCTGCTGTGCCTGAGGAACGTGTTCGTGGTGATGACACCCTTTAGCCTGCCATGATTGTCCGTGACAATGAGCCTTGACACATCGTTTCTGTTGATTGCCTCAAGGGCATAGCGGAGCAGATCCGAGTCCCTGCACGTTACTATCTTTTCCGTCATGTAGTCCTTTACCTTGTACTTTCCCTCGTGCAAAGAGGCAAAGGCAGCTGCCACATCCGTCTGCGTCGTGATTCCCGCAAGGTTCCCCTCGTCGTCAAGTATGATTATGGAGCCTATCCTGAACGTTATCATGCGCGTTGCGCACTGCTCAAAGTGGTCGGCCTGGTTCTGCTGTATGGTGATGAGGTTTTTCTTCATGATCTCCTTTAGGGGTATCTCGTCCAGGGCGCGCTTTGTCCCGTCCCTTTCCAAAAACCTGCCAAGATCCCTTTCGGTTATTATGCCAACCGGTCTTTTCTCCTTGACTATGACGACCCTCTTAACAAAATTCGTCTGCATCAAAACCAGGGCGTCGTGAACCTTGTCATGAATAGTCAGCGTAAGCACGGGGCTTGTGAATAGCTTCGGCTCCATCACCGACTGCTTCTGCTTTGAGCGCTTAATAGGCATCTTTGATTCTCACCTCTGAATTTCAAAAATTGGAAATGGCGTCCCTAACATGGGACGTTTGGGACTATCTCCACTTCTATGTCTGCCCCGTTGAATTTTGTGGATATGGACCTTACCCTGCTTTTGTACAGAAAGTGCTTCTTTCCCTCTCTTGTGATGGCCCCTGATATGGCCAGAAGCTTGTTCTCGTACAGGCTTTGCAGCCTTCTGTATACGGTGCTGATTGGTATCTTGCAATCGGAACTTATCTCGATCGCTGACTTGGGGGCGTTCATTGTGGATTCCATTATGGCGCGGCAATACCTGTCTGAGAGCATCTCCAAGATGGCATCCTTTTTGCCGTCATCTATTTTCCTTCCGACGAATTGTACTTGCATGCAATAGGTTAGTAACGATTTGATATATTGAGTAGGAATACTTTGCATTGCAATGCAATCACACTACTTATGTTGGTTTTAGGGACATTCCGTCCATGGTAAAGACCCAGAACCCAAAGTTCAGCTGGGGAACCGTCTCGGAACAAAACTGCGGGCACACGCAGGACGAGTGGGGCTGCAAACGGCCCGCAATCCAAAAAATAACGGCCTACACCGTCTCATGGGACGCAACCCTCACTTCACAACGATGACGGGCATGTCTGACTTGTGCACCGTATAGTTGGAAACGCTTCCAAAAAAAGCCTCCTTTATTGCGCCCCTTCCTCTGGCGCCTATCACTATGGTGTCAAATTTGTGATCCCTTGCAAACTTGACTATTGTGTGGCCGGGATCCCCGAAGCTTATCTTCCTCTCAAATAAAATCCCGTTCTCCGCGCATCGCCTCTCTGCTGCCTCCATTACCTTCTCGGCATCTTTGAGCATCTCCTTTTCCGGGTATTGAATAGAGCCTGCCCCGCGGAACGCGATGTGCGGCGGCCTTTGTATGACATACAACCCAATTATCTGCCCCTGGGTCTGCCTCGCAAGTGATATTGCCATGTCCAGTCCGCGAGCAGAGTTCTTAGAGCCATCCAGAGGGACTAGGATCTTTTCGAACTTGGACGATATCATTGTACTACTGCTAACTCCAACATAATTAAAGATAATTTTCCAGAATGATGGCGGATGCTTTGCATACCGCACATATTTTTAATATGGCGCAAATCCTAACCAATATGATGCGTTCTCTTCTGTGGCTGTTTTCCGCAGTTGTAATAATTGGATTTTCGTTTGATTCTGCATTTGCCCAGCACCACGGAGGCGAGCAGGCCCCGCCGATAAGCTTTGGGGACAAGAGGGTCACCGTGGAGGCCACGCTAAGTCCGTCGGATTTTGTGCCCGGAAAGGACGCCTGGGCAGCCCTCAAAATAAGGTTCTTTGACAGCATAACCGACACCAACATAGAACGCGTGACATACCGCGTCCAGATATTCGACGGCGAGAAGCTTTTGGCAAACCACATGTTCTACGACAAGGACGGGGAGCTGGACCTAAGGGTCAGGCCGGTATCTGGATGCCAGCAAGATGATCTATGGAGATGCACCATTTACGAGGGGGAAAAAGACCTGATAGTGCCAAACGCGCTTACCTCGTCTGGAAACGACCCCCCGATAATCCGCGGCCCAGTATTTGACAAAAGCGGAACTTATACTCTCAAGGTGGCCATAATCGGGGCGACAAATCCAAGGACGCAGACTGCAGAGGACATCAATTTTGAGACACACATCGTGATACCCCACGAGCAGCAGTTCTCTCTTGGCACGACTCCGATAACTGTAAGATCATACCAAGACAAGATAACATCTCTGAAATTCGACGAGGCTGCAAAGTCAATCTCATTTGAGATGCCGTTCCACTGGGAGCACGCAGAGCACGTTGATCTGGTGAGAAGCAACCTTGAGATCCCAAAGGCCTTTGCCCAGTACGCAAACGTGCACAGCTTCAAGGGTACCATAAACGGCGTGCCGATATTCCCAAGCAGCATTCATTATGATATCTATTCAGAAAAGGACATCGGAACCATTCACTTTGCAGTGGGGAGCGAGGAGCTAAAGATGATAAAGTCAAAGGCCGGCTCCGGCGGACACACGATGAAGGTGGTCATATCGCCTGACGATCCGGGCTCAACCAAGTCCACAGACGTCGTATTCTCAAACGGCTACAAGGCCACGGTCACATACGACACAAGGTACGGGGCAAGCAAGGACGTGGCATTTACTATGGCCTTCTTTGACGCCGACGGAAATCTGGCAAAGGACGTGCGGTACGCATACAGCATAAAGGATGTCAAGTCCGAGAACGACCTTGTGCAAAACATAGGCCGCAACCCAAACCTTCTTGGAATAGCGGTTCCAAGCGGCGTCGACTCTAGGCTGATCGCCATTCCCAATGAGGGCCAGTATGCGATGCAGCTGATCCTTGTGGGCAGGGGACTGGTGGACTTTGGACAGTTTGCATCGGCCACGGTTGCCTTTGATGTAAAAACAAAGCAGCAGCCGGCACCCGTTGCCACCGCGCAGATACCGCCCTGGGTCAAGAACAACGCCAAGTGGTGGGCAGACGGAACCATAGGTGACTCTGACTTTGTCTCAGGGATACAGTTCCTCATCAGCCAGGGAATCCTAAAGATACCTCCTACTGCACCTGCAGGGCAGGGCGCTGACCAGATACCGCCCTGGGTCAAGAACAACGCCAAGTGGTGGGCAGACGGAACCATAGGTGACTCTGACTTTGTCTCAGGGATACAGTTCCTAGTGAGCCAGGGAATAATCCGCGTGTAGATTCTGTTTTTCAGTTGCCACACACAAGACGCTATAAGGAAAATGCCAGGACACACACTTATGATGTCAAATAAAGACACCTGGGTTACGTGCAAAAAATGCAACCAAAAAAGCGCACTTTCCTCGCTTGACGTGACGATGTACCGGGAAAACTGGTACCACATATCCTGCTGGAAGTCGCTTGTGGGAAAATTCTAAAACAATTTTTTTCTTGCGTGATCCCGACTTAGATGGCCTTTTCTGCCTCGCCGCCGGACTTTATGTCGACGGCTCTTAGCACCGGGTGAACGAATATCTTGCCAATCGTGGCGTTCTCCTTGATTATCCTTATGGCGTCCTCCTCCATGTCCTCCGTAACTATTACCTCAAGCACATACTTGTCTGAGAACTGCGGCACAAATATCTCGGTACCCTTTGATGCGTGTATCTCAGGCCCCGGGTTCTTTCCGCGACCCCTCTTCTTTGACACAGTGAGCCCGCCCACGTTTATCTTCTTGAGCGCCTCGCTTATCGCCATGACCTCGTTTTTTGGTATGATTACTTCTATTCGTATCAAGTGATTTTCCTACTTTGTAAGATGGTAAAAAATTTTTTCAATATCACCAGATTTGATAACGTTTGATAACAGTTTGATAATCAAATCTGGGATCTGAGGGCAGAATTATATAGAATATACAGTTTTTTGCGATTGTGCCAATAGATACAGGTGATACAGCATGGATTCTTGTCGCTGGCAGTCTTGTACTGTTGATGATTCCAGCCTTGGGACTCTTTGAGGCAGGGCTGCTCAGAAGGAAGAACACCGTATCGATTTTCATGCAGATATTCTTCGGCCTTGCACTTCTTAGCGTAATGTGGTTCATCTTTGGGTTCAGTCTTGTGTTTGGGCCGGATAACACCGGAGGCCTTGCAGGAAACCTGGATTACGTATTTCTAAAGAACGTTCCGTGGGACGACTCGCTGCACTACGCGCCCACGATACCCGGCGTGCTGTTTGCCAAGTTCCAGCTGATGTTCGCGTGCATTACCCCGCTGCTTCTTACCGGGGTAATCGCAGAGAGGATGAAGTTTTCCGCATTCATAATTTTCATAGTCGCATGGTCATTTCTGATTTACTACCCGCTGACCCACTGGGTATGGGGAGGCGGATGGCTCGGGGACCTTGGGGTGGTCGACTTTGCAGGAGGCATAGTGATTCACACAAGCGTCGGAATGGGGGCGCTGGCAGCTGCAATGGTCCTCGGAAGAAGGAGGAACTACGGCCCTGCGATAATGGTGCCCCACAGCATCCCTATAGCGGTCCTGGGCTCCTCGCTACTCTGGCTCGGCTGGTTCGGATTCAACGCGGGAAGCGCGCTTGCGTCAGGCGGCGTTGCCGGAAACACTGTGATCGTGACCCACATGGCATCGTCGGTGTCCGCACTCATATGGGTGGGACTTTCCTGGATGAGGACAGGCAAGCCAAGCGTCGTTGCGGCCATAAACGGTGCAATCGCAGGCCTTGCGGGGATCACGCCTGCGTCAGGATTTGTAAGCGTTGAGCACTCGTTCATCATAGGCATAGCAATAGGCCTTGCCTCGTACTGCGGCGTGGTACTGATAAAAGAGCGGCTCAAAATAGACGATGCGCTGGACGTCAGCTCAGTCCACGGAATAGCTGGAATAATCGGCGCCCTTGCAATAGGAATATTCGCATCATCTGCCGTAAACCCGTCCGGCCCCGACGGCCTGCTGTTTGGCAACTATGACCAGCTAGGCATCCAGGCAATAGGCGTGGGAGTCGCAAGCGTGCTCGGATTTGGCGGAACGTACGCAATAATGAAGGTGATAGACTTTATCGTAGGCGTACGCGTCTCAAAGGAGGTAGAGGACATAGGCCTTGACATAGGGGAGCACGCAGAGCAGGCATATGCAGACGAAGAAGAGTTCAAGCTGGACGAAGACCTGCAAAAGCATACCAAATAACACCTGTTGCAAAAACCACGGGAAAAAACCAAACCAAACTTTATCTTTTCTCGCACCGATCAGCCAGTGATGGTCAAAGTAACCGACGAGATAGTCCAGATGATAATCCGGCAGGACAACGTCGTCCTCGTGGGAAGCGTCGACATGCTGGGCACGCCCAACATCTCGCCGCGATACGTGATGGCAATACTTGACGATGAAAAGATAGTGTTTGCCGACGCGTTCACCAACAAGACGTTTGCAAACCTGCACTCTCACCCAAGGGTTACGGTCGCAATAGTCGACAAGGCCAACAGGGCGGGATTTCAGCTAAAGGGCGACGTGGAGGAGGTGACCGACGAAGAGGTGATAGACTCGGCTACGCGCAAGCTGCGGGAGCTCGGCTTTCCGATAGCAAGTCCGCTTGTGTGGGCGCTGAACGTCAAGGAGATCTATTCGATAAGGCCAAGCGAGTCCTCAAAAAAGCCGCTCATCTCGGCGTACGGCTAGATGACAAACTCGAACCTTTTTTCCTTGTACCCCTTGTCGAGCCTTCCTACTATCGGTATGGGGTTCTGGCAGAACTTGCACCTGTTGTCATCGTCCAAGTTCCACTCTAGTATGTCAAACGCATACCGCCTCACGGCGACCTTGCCGCATTCGGAGCAGTACGTGCTCTCGTACTTGTGGCCCGGAACGTTTCCGACGTAGACGTACTTGAGGCCCACCCTCTTTGCCACATCGTAATGGTTCTCAAGTGTCTTTACCGGAGTCGGCTCAAAGTCCATCATCTTATAGTCCGGATAAAACCGCAAAAAGTGGACCGGCATCTCGGGGCCAAAATTGTCGTAGACAAACCGGCACATCTTTTCTGCGTGCCCCAAGTCGTCGCCCACCCCGGGCACGACAAGGTCTGTAATCTCTACGTGTATGTCGGTCTTTTTCAGCTCAAGCAGAGTATCAAAGACCGGCTGCGCGCTTGGGATGCCGACGTACCGGCGCACGAACTTTTGCTCGCCGTTTCCCTTAAAATCCACCGTTATGCTATCCAAAAACTCGCTCATCATACTTACCGATTCTGGCGTACAGTACCCGTTCGAGACGAACACGTTGAAAAGATTCCTCTTTCTTGCCAGAACGCCGCAGTCCCTCGCAAACTCGATGAAGATGGTCGGCTCGTTGTAAGTATACGCAATTCCATGGCACCCAGAACTTGCCGCCTGGCTTACAAGCTCCTCCGGAGTATAGTCCGCCCCCTCAACCTTTCGCCTCTGGCTCAAATCGTAGTTCTGGCAGTACTTGCAGAGCCAGTTGCAGCCCGTGGTCCCGATGGAAAATACCTTGGTTCCCGGCATGTAGTGCGTGACTGGCTTTTTCTCAATTGGGTCTATGTGGGCAGCTGCCACCTTTCCATACACAAACAGCATGAGCTTTCCGTCCTTGTTTCCGCGGATGCCGCACAGCCCTATCTGGTCCTTTCCTATCTCGCAGTACCGCGCACACGCAAGGCACCTTACCTTGTCGTTCGGCAGCCTCTCGTACAGCACAGCCTCCTTGAACATTGCACTGGGTAGCCTTCAGAATGATATTAAATCAGAAACCAATTATCAAGTCTGGAAATTATATTTCATCTAATTTATGGCCTGCACCGCCAAGAAACATGCCAGAGAAGATCTTCCTTGAGGAGACAAGGGCTGTCCCCACCTTTAGAAAGCAGTTTGAAATAGTGGAAAGAAAGGGAATCGGACACCCGGACACAATATGCGACCTTGTGATGGACAAGGTGTCAGTAGAACTATCAAAACTCTACATAAAGGAGACCGGCTCAGTGCAGCACCACAACATGGACAAGACCATGCTAGTTGCTGGAAAGACGGAAAACAGGTTCGGCGGTGGCAAGGTGCTAAGGCCAATGAAGCTTATCATGGGGGACAGGGTGACGTTTCTACCCGGCGACCGACTACCCGTGGGAGATTTTATGGTAAATGCCGCAAGGTCCTGGTTTGAGAAAAACATGCGGAACGTAAGCGGAGATGACATAGAATTCCACCTGGAGATTGGAACGGGCTCGCGAGAACTACAGTCCATATTTGAAAATCCAGAAAAGTTCGTCTCAAACGACACCTCGGCCCTTGTGGGATACGCCCCGTTCACTGAAACGGAGTCGATAGTGCTGCAGACTGAACAGTACATCAACTCAAAAAAGTTCAAGGACGAGTTCCCGGCGTCCGGCGAGGACGTAAAGGTGATGGGGTTCAGAAACGGAAGCTGGATTGATCTTACAATAGCGATGGCGTTTGTGGACAGGCACGTGGATTCCGTGGAGGATTACTTTGGAAAGAAACACCTGATGCTGGAGGCAATCAACGAGTTTGCGCGGACGAGGACGGAACTTAACATTCACAGCGCCATAAACTGCCTTGATGACAAAAACAGGGGCATGGACGGCACATATCTTACGGTCCTTGGCACCTCAGCTGACAGCGCAGACTCAGGCGAGGTCGGGCGCGGAAACAAGGCAAACCGGGTGATATCTGTAAGCAGGCCGGCCGGAGCCGAGGCAATAGCTGGAAAAAACCCCGTATCCCATATAGGCAAAATCTACAACACCATGTCGTTTAGGATAGCCGACCAAATACACAAAGACGTCCCGTCAATTGAAGAGGTCTTTGTGTGGATGTACAACATAATAGGGCGCCCCGTGGACGACCCAAAGGCAGTGGTCGCGCAGCCTATCACGAAGAACAACGCAAAGCTTGACAGCTCCGAGCAAGGCCAGATAAGGGAGATAGTGAACGGCTACCTCTCTGGGATGGACGAGTTTTGCAAAAAGATGGTGTATGAGCCGGAGCATATCGCATAGTCATCCCTTCATGACCCCCATGGGAACGAGCCTTGCCACCTTGGTCGCAATCCCTAGCCGGTGGGAGATGTCGGCAACTATATCCACATCCTTGTAGACCTGCGGGGCCTCTTCCACCACATCATACTTTGTCTTGGATCTGAGGCAGACGCCCCTGTGCCTGAGTTCCTCTGATACCTGCTTGTAGTTGAACGTCTTGTGGGCTGCCGTCCTTGACATCAGCCTTCCTGCCCCGTGTACTGTCGAACCGAATGTGAGCTCAAGCGAGTTGGGCTTGCCAAGAAGTACCCAGCTTGCAGAGCCCATCGACCCTGGGATGAACGTGGGCTGCCCTATCCACCTGTATTTTTGCGGAATCTCCGGGCTTCCTGCAGGAAACGCGCGCGTCGCCCCCTTCCGGTGCACTATGACCTTCCTGTCAGCCCCGTCTATTCTGTGCATTTCTGCCTTTGCGGAATTGTGCGCAATGTCGTATACGAGACTCATTCCAAGGTCCGATTCCGACTGCCCAAACACCCGCTCAAAGCACTTTCTTGTCCAGTGGGTTATTGCCTGCCTGTTGCCCCAGGAATAGTTCATTGCGGCCCGCATGGCCTTTTTGTAGGCCTCTCCCTCCTCTGAGAGGTTAGGCACGCACGCAAGCTGCCTGTCGGGAAGGTCTATTCCGTATTTGTGATAACTTTTCTCACACACAGAAAGGTAGTCCTTGCAGATCTGGTGCCCAAATCCCCTTGACCCGCAGTGAATCAGAACCGTCACGTCGCCTTCGTTGTGAAGGCCCATCGCCTCCGCCGCCTCCTTATCGTATATTTTGTCTATTCTCTGCACCTCCAGAAAGTGGTTCCCAGATCCCAAGCTTCCAAGCTGGGGCATCCCCCTTTTGTGGGCTACATCGGAGACCATCTGCGGATCAGCCCCCTCGATATGCCCTCCCTCCTCGCACATTCCAAGGTCGTCCTTGGTGGCATAGCCGCGGTCGACAAGCCACGGGACACCGCGCGTCATCACCTCATCAAGCTCCGATCTGCTCAGGTCTATACAGCCCTCCCTTTTGCTCATGCCGGCCGGGACAGTGGAAAAAAGCTCCGACATCAAGTCCATGATCCTAGCCCTTACCTGCCCCTCAGTGAGACTCGTCCTTATCAGCCTGACGCCGCAGTTTATATCATATCCGACGCTTCCGGGGCTGATTATGCCCTCGTTATAGTCCATAGCCGCCACCCCTCCCACCGGAAAACCATACCCCTGATGTCCGTCCGGCAGGACGACGACGTTTTTTTGGACCCCCGGCAGCATTGTGACGTTTACTGCCTGCTCGATGGTCCTATCAGCAATCATTTTCTTAAGCAGGGACTCGTTTGCAAAAACCTTCACCGGAACCTTCATCCCGTGTGCCGCGTCGGCATCTATCTGGTACTCCAGCTCTCCCACACTCTTGATCAGTTCCATCATGCGCCTTTCATCTATATGATCCTGCTTATCCGGCCCAACTGCCTACGTGGAGTTACCTGCGGCTCCTCTGCCGCATACCCGACAACTAGTATTGCGACAGGCCTGAGGCTCTTTGTAATCCGAAGTATCTCTGAGGCCCTGTCCTCGTCGAAGGAGCCCACCCACACAGAGCCAAGCCCGAGAGAGTGAGCAGCAAGCTGGGCATATGCGCACGCGATGGTGGCGTCCTGGACGGAGTAGAGCTCTGCCCCGCGCTCCCCGTACTCTGAGGACGACGTTTTTGGATCGGCGCAAAAGACCAACGCTGCCGAGGCGTCAATTATAAAGTCCTGGCCGTGTGCAGCGCCTGAAAGCAGCTTCTTTGGCTCCTTTTTTACGACCACGACGATCTGGTACGACTGCAGGTTTCCAGCAGATGGCGCCGCCGTCGCAGCTTCCAGTATTTTCCTGACTAGCTCCTCAGGGATCGGCCTGTCCTCAAACGCCCTGACAGAATGCCTTGTTGAAATAAGCTCAAAAAACGACATTGGGGGTATTTGCAGCGACGCACAATTTAATTAAATTATGATTATCATGGCTGAAAATAGGCAGAAAGGCTTTTCCGGCTTGAGCAAGAACGCATCTGTTGTTTACGGTGGTTGGCGGCCCAGCGTCTGGGAGTGTTGCCAGAAAAATCGCAAAGAATCTGGACTGCCATTATATCGGAACCAAACTGCGTCTTTTTCCTGACGGGGAGGGCAAGCTGACACTGGACGGGGCTCCAAGGGGGTGTGCAATAGTTGTGCAGTCCACTCACCCCCCAGTTGATTCAAATCTTGTCCATCTGCTCTCGCTTGTCTCCAAGGCAAAAAAGACCTCATCGAAGGTGGTTGCCATAGTGCCGTATCTTTGTTACATGCGCCAGGATATGGAGTTTCTAAGGGGGGAGGTGGTGACAAGTCGGCTTGTGGCAACGATGCTCAAAGCAGCAGGCGCGGCAGGGGTTGTCACGGTCGACATACACAGCAGTATTGCAATGAAATACTTTGAAATTCCGATAAGGAACACAAGCGCGGTACCTCATCTGGCAGAGTACTTTAAAAAACTGAGACTGACAAGGCCGCTGGTGGTCGCCCCTGACCTGTTCTGGTCAAAAAGGGCAGAAGAGTTTGCCGGTATGCTGGGGGCGGATCACACGGCACTGAACAAGCAGCGAGACAGAAGGACGGGGAGCCTTAGGATGCTGCAAAAAAAGGCCGGGGATTTTTCCGGAAGGGACGTGATACTGCTGGACGATATGGTGAGCAGCGGCGCAAGCATGGTACTTGCAGCAGAGTATGCAAAGAGCCAGGGGTGCGCAAGGCTGTTTGCCGCATGCACACATCCGGTGCTGGCAGGCAGCGCGGAAAAAGACATGAAAAAAGCAGGAATCAAAACAATCGTCAGCTCAAACTCCATCCCCCACAAGTCAAACCGCGTCGACGTCTCCGGGGTGCTGGCAGATTCGGTGACCAGATTCTGATCACACTGGTTTTCATGCATGATAATCTGTCTCTGGCTTAAATGATTCGGGCCCGGCAAACCTCCATGGAAAACCCGCTCCATACCAATATTGCCGAGTTTGTGGACAAAACCATGGCAGTTGAGGACGGCGACAGCACCGTATCTGACGGGGTAAAAAGGATGGAATACCTTGAAACCTACAGCCTACTGGTTCGCGACGGCGGCCATCTGAAGGGAATTGTCACGTACCGCGACATTCTGTTTGATGTGGTGGCAAAGGGAAGGGATCCAACTAGGACAAAGCTGAGGGAGATAATGCGAACTCCTCTGCACACAATACAAAAAAACTCAAGGGTGCTTGACGCAATATCGCTGATGCGAAAGCACAACATCCGCAGGCTGCTCGTTCTGGATAACGAATCCCCAGTTGGCATGCTCACGCAAAAAACGCTTGCAGGAAACATCACAAAGAGCGCAGTGCCGCTGCCCGAACTTGAGATGCCAAACAAGATAAGGTGTCCCTACTGCTCGTCCATATTCGACGACAAGGCAAAACTCTCGGAGCACATAGACGATATCCACATAGGGCGGGGGCTCTTTGAGGGGAATCTCTCGCGGGCCGAAGACCTTGGCAGCATAAGCCCGCCCAGCGACTTTCCAAAAACGCTTTAATCTTTTGCGTTATGTTTTCTCCGTGAAAACTAGATCTGATAATCGACTTTGTCATTCAAATACGATGGTGCTATCTTTCTGCCATGCAAGAAAATCCGAGCCTGTGCCTGAATGACAACTGCTACAACCTAATTCATCAGCTGTCAAAGACTCTGGGGTTCCTCTCAAGGGCAGACCAGTATGTGTCTGATGCCAAGTCTGCAGGAAACAAGGACGCAGAAAGCGTCTGGAACACGATAAAAAGTGACAGACAAAAACACGCGGAATTGTTGCGAAATCTCATAATCAGCGAGATCAAGGGCAGCAAATTCTGACCCAATTTTTTTCCTAAAAACCAAACGTGGTAAACGGGATCCGTTTTAATAAATTGCAGGCATGCAGTAATTGTGATGAGAGACGACCAGTTCTGCCACTGCGGCTCCTGCGGACACGAGACAGTCAGGGAGTGCTACCAAAAGGAGTGCAAGTGCTGCCTTCCGGACCACCAGGGCGCGTTCGGAAAAAACAGGTAGGCCAAACCTTTAGCTGCCTATTCTAAAAAACAGATAGATGGCGCCCCTGTATCAAAGCCCGAACCCTTGACTACAAAAAATTAAAGGATGTTTTTTCCGCTCTGCTTTGTGGCTATGTCAAAGGCCTCGTCGACATTTGTCACAAAGATCTTGCCGTCCCCTGCCTTTCCGGTGCTGGCCGCCTCCATTATGGCGTTTATTACGGTTTCCAGCTTGGAGTCCTCGACCACCGTCATTATAGTTGCAATTCTGTTGTACGCTGCCTCAAACTTTGCCGTCCCCCTGCCGCCCCTGAGCATGGGCCTCTCGCCGGCGCCTATTCCACGCGATGTCGTTATGGTGACGCCGCCCACCTCGCTTATCTTCAGGGCGTTGACCACGCTTCCAAGCTTTTCCTCCTGGATAACTGCCTCTATGCGCTTCATGGATGGCATACTGCACCATCACTTAAAACAAAATCGGACGATTATCAGAGGTGGGTATGCGCCAAAGTGAAAAACCCTACATTTTGCTTATAACTGATAAGATAATCCAAAGTAAAATCTACTTTAGATATCTCTCGTATTCTCTAATGTATCGCTTCACAAACCACCGAAGAAATGCCCTATCTTCATTTTCCATTTTATCGCCTTATATCTGCAGAGCAAACTGTAAATCAAGAATTCCAGTTAAATGGTTCGCAGATCGATTGAATCACATTCTTTATGAGCCACAGCCAAAAGCTTTCTGTCCGAGGTAACAAGCAACGAGTTGGTCTTCTTTGCAGTATGGATGTACAGACAGTCATAGAAATGTAATCCAAGTTTCAAGGACATGCCAAGTATGTCTGGCAAGACAGTCCAATCGTCGCTTGAGATCTCCATTGGAATCCTTATGAGATTCTCATATGCTTTCATCGCATATTCCTTTTCAACGATGCGTCTTCGAACCATTTTGTATAGCACACTTCCCACCTCGTGATAAATAATACTTGGAGCAAACAGGATCGCCTTTGGGTCTGAAATAAGATTTACCGCATTAGGCGAGCATTCTTCCTCAACCACCAGCTTGACAAGCACACTCGCATCTACGGTATATCTCATCGTTCTTTACGAGTTTGCCTGACCAGTGCTTCGGAGGTGTATGGCGTCTTGTTCTTTGGCACTTTGCTTTTGGCTCTAAACTCAAGAAAGTCCGCAATACCCTGTTTTCTTTCATATTCTTTTATCTTGCTCTCTATCGTCTTTCTTAGTACTTCGCTCCATTTTACATTCATGGAGTGCATCTTTTTCTTGGTACGCTTTGATACTTTGACTGAGACAACGGCGGTATTGCTGTCTTGCATATGGTGTATTGGCGTTCTTGATTATTAAGTATTACCGATAGGTAGACTTGATCGTATTACCATTCTTAATTCATCTGGTCTCAACGGATCATCTTTTAGTATGAGAGTATTGTCGATTTTGTATATGCCGGGGGCGGGTTTACATAACTCGCATTCGCCGCCCTCGGTTTCGTGTTTTTGAGACCAGGAATTCTATATTTATGGTGCTAAAACAGGGGCAAGTTCTTTCTTTTTTATATAAAACACATCGAAATTTCACATAATTCAATTTTTACAGAATGTAGTGTTCTAATTCGCTTAGCGTTTATTTCTTTTGAGCATGTCAGCTTCTTTTATGCCTTCAAAATCAGGGTCGCCAGTAAGTACTCGTGCATTCGATGACCTTGCCGTCTGCAAAACGAATGCGTCTCCAAGGCTAAAATTCGGTTTCCGCTTCTTAACGGAGGAATGCAATAAACCGACATTTTTGGCAAAATTCTCATCACCCGCTATTATTTTTGATAGGGAAATAATAGAGTCAAATGCGATAGAAGGATCTTTTCCCATCCTGTTTACCTTAGATACTACCTCTGCGACGGTTACCATGCTGGTGAGTGCATTGCCGCCTTCAATGATTGGTTTTGCTTTGTTGCCAAGCTCGCTCCCATCCAAATACTCCATCCATGCCCAAGAATCAATGACGTATTTGCTCATCCAGCTCGTCCTCTCTGGTCATAGATCCAACCCCCTTAAGTGAACCAAATCCGCTTTTCCTCACCTTGCTTACTCTCAATCTGACCAGCTCGCCTTCATGGATGTCTTCATCTTCCACTATCTCCTTTGGTATTCTGACTATCAGAGAGCCGCCAAGCTTTCTGGCCTTGGCTAATGTTTCATACATGATTATGATAGCACGTACGCATATTTAACTATTAATTTAATTTTATTATCTTTTATGTTTAATTGATACTAAAAATAATTGTATATGCCGGGGACGGGCTTAGGCTATTGCCTGCAGGCCGAGGCTCTCTATGAGGGCTCTTGCCCTGCTTCGTATGGTGACCTCGCTTATGCCTGATGCCTGCGCTATCTCCCTCTGGCTTCTGCCCTCGCCGTTTATGGCAGACGAGATGTAGAGCGAGGTTGCGGCCATTGCTATTGGGTTTTTGCCCTCCGCAAGCCCCTTTTCCTTGGCGCTTGCAAGTATGACAAGCGCGTCGCGCTGGGACTTTTGCCCTATTCCGAGCGTGCTGGCAATCCTTGACACAAAGTCGGACGAGTCGTACGATGGCAGCCTCAGGTCCAGCTTTTCCACAAGCAGCCTTAGGTGCTTTGAGATGTTCTTGACCTTTCCGTTTGAGGCCTCTGCGATGTCGTTTAAGGTCCTTGGGACTCCCGCCTCCTTGCACGCAATGTACAGCGAGGCCGCAACCAGGGACGATATGCTTCCGCCCCTTGTCATCTTTTTTGTAAGGGCCTTTCTGTAAATGTACGCCGTCTTTTCAATCACGGTGTCGGGTATGGCAAGCTTTTCCTTTACGTTGTTCAGTATGACAAACGCCGACCTCAGGCTCCTCTCAGTCGACTTGGACTTGCTGCGCGAGTCCCAGACCCTGAGCCTGTTGAACGTGTTCTTCATGTCGTAGCTGAGCGACTTGCCAGTAGAGTCCTCGTTTTTTGCGCCGATTACGGTGGACAGGCCCATGTCGTCAATGGCAAGGGTGGTCCTGCTTCCGGTCCTGCTCTTCTGCATGTACTGCTCGACGTTGTGCGTTGCGTGCTCCGCACCGAAAGACTCTATCTTTTCGGCCAGCACCGAGCCGCAGTTTGTGCACAGCACCTCGCCCGTATTGCCGTCAGTTATCACAACTGAGTTCCTACAAATTTTCTGTAAACATTTCATATCTTTATTCTAAAAGCATTAGAGTATTGTTTTTGCAAAATATAAAGAGATGGTTTAAGGAAAATTCCGCTCCTAAAAAAACAAACAGGACAAAATATTCCTGAATCAAAAAAATACATCAAGCGCCGAGGCCATGTGCTGTATGGGAATGTAAAAAATAAAACCGCGCCAGAACCTTCCGTCTGTCTACCTTTCAAGAACAAAGCTTCTTCTGACCTCTGGAATCTCCTTGACGGTATGGATGAGCATCTCCATTCTATTTCCTATTCCTATGGGGCCAGTCTCCATCTTGTCCAGCAGGTCGTGCACCCTGTCTATCTTCCGGGGCTTTTCTGCGTGGATTGTAAAGAGGGTATCTCCCTTGGATACTGTGTCGCCTATCTTTTTGCTAAATGCTATTCCTGCCCCCTTGTCCTTTGGGGCCCCCGCACTTCGCGCAATCTCCACGATGCTGCTGTTGTTTATCCACAGGACGCGGCCGTCGCTTTTTGCCACCACCTTGAGCTTGCTCTGGCCTACGGTGATGTCCTCGGGCATTATTCCCGGGTTGCCTCCCTGCGCCCCGATGATCTGCCTGAGCTTACTTTCGGCCCTTCCTGAGCGGACCATCTCCATGGCAAGGCCGTAGCCGTTCTTTCTCCCAGTTACCTCAAAAATGCTTCCCGCTATGCTACACGCCTTGTCAAGAAGGTCCGGAATGATGGCATCGTTCATGAGAACCTGGAGGGCCTCCCTTGCCTCAAGAGCAGGTCCCACCGTAAGGCCTATCGGCTGCTCCCCGTATGTGAGAACGCAGTGCGTGCGTATGCCGAGTCTTTTGCCCAACACGATGATGTCCTTTGCCAGGTGATCGGCCTCACCGATGGTCTTTACCTTTGCGCCCCTTCCTGTGGGTATGTCGACTACCAGGTGGGTGGCCCCCACCGCCTTTTTCTTGCTCATTATGGACGGCAAAAGGAGCGGGTCTATGTACAGCGAATACTCTGTTCTGACAAATATGTCGTCTGCCGGGGCAAGATCGAGTGAGCCTCCCCACGCTATGCACCCTCCGCATTTTCTTACGATCATCCTCATCTCCTTTTCAGAGAGGTTGACGGGCATCAGCACCTCGGCCCTGTCGGCAGTTCCGGCAGCGGAGGTGATGGCCCTTGATGACGTCTTTGGGATCGTCAGGCCAGCAGCTGCCACAATGGGCACCACGAGCAGCGTGGTCTTGTCCCCCGGCACCCCGCCTATACTGTGCTTGTCTACCACCCTCCTTCCAAGGCTGAGCCTTTTTCCGGTCTCCACCATCGCAGTCGAGAGGCTGGTTGCTTCATCAAGGTCTATCCCGTGTATGTGCAGTGCAGTAACGAACGAGGCGATCTCACCATCGTTGAGGTTGCCGTCCACCACTCCCCTTACTATCTCGCGGATCTCCTTGTAGACGAGCTTTTTTCCAGCAAGTTTGTTGCGGATGAACTGGAGCGAGAGTGGGAACGGGGCAACGTCCACCTCGATAAAGGCAGGAACCCTGCCGAGGGCATCCTTTACCTCATCACTAATACCTATGTGGCCCTTTTTTACCGACGTTGTGACCACGTTTACGATGGCAGTTATGGGGCGCTTTGACCTTAGCACGACCCTGCCTGAGGCCGAGATTCCAATATCCTCAGCATCTGCCTTGTTCAGAAAAACTATGGGCCTTCCCCCGGATTCAACCCCCAAAACGGCCGTCCTTAGCTTCATGGTATTCTCAAAGGTGGTGGGGGATTTTACGTCTTTAGCAATTACCATTCGTGGTTTTTGACAATCTATATTTAATTTCCAAGTAATCCAAGCATATCGATGAGGAAGATCCAAAAGATTCTGGTACCGCTGGACGGCTCTAAGAATTCTGTACGGGCGCTGCAAGCTGCCATATCGATAGCCGTGCCGTCAAATGCTTCCATAACCGGCATGCACGTGGTGAGCCTGCCTGAGGCCCTGAGCAGCAGGGCAAAACAGCACTATAGGAAAACGGCAAAAGGAATAGTCAGCTCTGCCTCCGCGACAGCAACAAAGTCGCAAGTGGGCTTTACCCCCATTGTCCGGTTTGACGGGTATCCTGGAAGGGAGATTGTCGAGTACGCCAAGTCGCGCCGGTTCGACCTTATCGTGATTGGCTCCCGTGGCCCGCACCCAATAGCGGAGATGTTCCTTGGAAGCGTTGCAAACTATGTGCTCAACAAGTCCAAGATCCCGGTGCTGCTTGTAAAATGATCTGCCTGCGGAACGGCTAGCACCAACACAACGGGACAGAGTCCTTACGGCTGAATCTTTTTGAATTCAAGGTGCACGGCCTTTTTCCCAAGCCTCTCAAACTCCATTGCGTATCTCGGGCTTCTCTTCCTCCACTCTTTTTTCACAAGTGGTTCCAGCATGGTCCACATCTCGGCAATGTCGTCGCCGTGCCATTCCAGCACCATTCTCTCAAGGTCGGCATCGTGCTTTAGGATAAATCCCAGCTTGTCATACGCTACGGCCACGTTCCGGGCCGCCTTTTCAATTATATCCTCAAGCGGAAGCGGGATCTCCTTTCCGTCCTTTATCTGGTTCATTACTTCGCTTTCCCTGAGGGCCTCTCTGTACCCTCTTACCGTGTCGTTCCTGACTATGTCGATGATCCCAGTCAGCGCCGTCACCAAGTCCTTTTGAATCTTGACCTTGCTTTCCTTTTTGAACCTGATTACAGCTATTCCGACCGCGGATACCGATATGAGCAGGGCCGCGATTGAGAGGTATTCTGACACCATGAATGTGTAATAATGGCGACACAAAATAACGGTCCACAGATTCCCAGCCCTGAAAATCAGAATCATCCCTTATTTGTGGAGGACTCGGATCACACGCGTTGAAGATAGACGTAAAACCTGACGAGGCATATGAGGTGGTAAAGGTCGAACAGGTCGGCCTTGTGGACCCTATGACCGGAATAATGATACTGCGGTCCATGGAGGGAAAAGAGTTCCACATAACTGCGTTTTCAGCAGAGGTTGCAGGGTATATGGTCGCATTCATGGAGGGCAAGCGACAGGAGATTCCCACCATATACAACATGTTCGAGCAGATGTGCGAGGAAAACGAGCTGGTCCTGGTGAGCGTCAAGATATACGAGAGCAGCGGCATATTTAGGGCAAACCTGTACTTTGAGGGAAAAAAGGAGGTGGTGTTGCGCAACTATAGGGCCTCAGACGCAGTGGCGCTTGCCATATTCTACAGCGTGCCAATCCTGGTAAGAAAGAGCCTTCTGCGCGAGCCGGCAAAGGCAAACTCGAAGAATGGAAAAAAGAAGAACGGCGGAAAATAACGCCTCAAAAACCGGTTCCTCTTTGCGACTGCAGATTTTCAAAAAGGATAATCTGATTCGCTCTTTAAATAAAATCTGCGACAAATAAGATCCTAATTGCGCAACAAGACATACAAATCTGGAACAAGTAACGAATCGGGGCGGCACACCTTGCTGAGGGTTTTGCCGATCGCCGCTCTTGTGGCTGCAATGATTCCGGTGTGTGCGGAGCAGCAGGCCCAGGCGCAGCGCGACATTGCAGAAATTATGATGCAAAAGTATCATCTTGAGGCAGAGCAGGAGCAGTTTACCATATACTATAGATTCTCAATACTTGAAGGCGCCGGGGAGGGTGGAACTGAGAACCTTGACGCAAGGATCCTCTCAATGGGAATAGACAAGGAGCAAACATCGCTTGTCATAAACATAGACAACATACAGTCCACAGGACTTTTGTCGCTAAGGTTCCCAGAGGAGCTGGTCTCAGCAGATGCCAACAACTTTACACTACTAGTTGACGGAAAGGAGAGGGGGTATGAGCTGTCAAGGCAGGGAAATATCGTCGGCATGATATTGATTCTGCCCGAAAACTCAACCACCGTGGAAATAGTCGGCACGCGCGTAATTCCGGAGTTTGGGCCTTTTGTGATTGTAATGCTTACCGTATCTCTGGCATCGATTGCAATTCTTGGGAGATTGCTACCTCCACGCATCGGCCAAATCAATAATAACTTCTGATTTGTGATCTGTGTAATGGTGTATGTGGACGGATACGTGCTGCCGGTGCCTGCAAGGGGCCTTAAGGCGTACCGAAACATGGCGCAAAAGGCAGGAAAGGTGTGGAAAAAGCACGGGGCCCTCCAGTATGTGGAATGTGTGGGGGATGATCTGAGCTCAAAGTGGGCCGGAATCAGGTTCCCAAAGACCGTTCGCGCAAAGCCGGGCGAGAAAGTAGTATTCTCGTTCATAGCGTTCAAGTCCAAGGCGCACCGTGACCGAGTCAACTCAAAGGTGATGCAGGATCCTGCCATGAACGATCCTGCATTCAAGGACAAGCCGATGCCATTTGACATGAAAAGGACGGCCTACGGCGGATTCAAAGTCCTAGTTGACCTGTAATGCCAGTGCCGCATTCCATGGTGTAGTTGTATCATATGCCACTCTGAATAATGTATGATGCTATGCGGTGTGTCAGCTGTATACCTGCATACTGGCATACCCATACAGCTACGGAACGGCGAAGCTGCTAATTATTAACTGCGGACGCGGACGGTCTGCATCTTGGTCAGTGCAATAGTTGTGGACGATGATCGCGACACTGCGAACACGTTCGTCGACTACCTGCAGCTTCTCGGCGTGCAGGTTTTAGGCGTGGGCCACAATGGAAAGGCCGCAGTAAGCCTGTACGAGGAGCACCGGCCCGACATTGCGTTCTTGGATCTGATGATGCCCGAGTTTGACGGATTTTACGCCCTTGATGGAATCAGAAAAATCCATTCCAAAGCCAAGATTGTGGTTGTGACTGCGGACCTGCGAAATGACACAAAGGAGAGGCTGGCCCGGATGAATCCGACCGAGATAATCTACAAGCCCTTTGACCCCGCCATACTCAAGGAATTGGTAGAAAAACACGGAAGGGCCTGAATCCAGCAGCTGCCGATGTACGCAAGGCCATACGCGGGAATAAGTCTCTTGGACGTATGGCAAGCATTCAACACACCTTGCAGTATCCTGAAATCTCAGTATTTTGAAATGTGCAAGAACCTGCCTCCGCCGACCTTGTCGAGCAGCTTTTCATCTGCCGTGTAGAGACTGCTGTCAATATACTCTGACAGCGATACATACGAAGAGTCGTAAAGAGAGATTCCATATGCCACCGAATTCCGGACGCACATGCCGGCCAGATCGCCAAGAATCGGATACTGCCAGAGGTTGTATCTCTCTAGGGCCTCGGCGGCAGTTTTTACGTGCTCCTCTCCAAGTTCCGGATTGTAGCGCAACGCATTGAGTACCTCATACGGCAGCAGGTTTGGACACGCAATGTCTGCCTTCCCATCCACATAATCCTGCCTGAGCGATAGCGCCTTCTTTGTGTGCTCCTCGTCAACGAACCACTTGATGATGACAGAGGCGTCCACCACGACTACTTTCTTGCTTGCCGCCACTTGCGTATTTCCTCAGTGGAGTTCCAGCGTCTGGACGATCTGCGCATCCTGTCCGTCATCTTGGATGCCTCAAGCAGGGACTGCCTGTCGACGGTTCTGGATTTCGACTCCTCCTCCCGGATCTTTTCGGCAAGCGCCTGCCGAATTATCTCGCTCCAGTTAACGTTTGCCAGCTTTTTCATCTTGTCCTTTACCATCTTGTCGACTTTGACACTGACTACTTCCATACATGGTATTACCGGCCAAGTAATAAAAATATTACCCATGGGAATATTGCCGATGTGGCTGCAAATCGCCGGCAATGCTGCGCCTGAAAACTAGTTTGCTGCGAACTTAGCGCCGCCGGAATAATGCTGCAGGCTCTGACTGCAACATGCTGAAGAATCTAGTGGAAAAACACGGAAGGGCCTGAATCCGGCAGCCGCTGAGACGCACAAAATCCTTAGTAACACTTAAGGAAGATACGAAAAAGAGCTGTTTTTGTGAATAAAAATCTGGTTTTTCTTGTAATTGGAGCGGCTGCCGCAGTGTCGGCATTGGCATATGCATCGTATCAAGTCCCTCTTGGGGATGTTGCCATTCCCATTCCCAAAGACCCGATCAGCCAAACAGATGCCGGCATCATAACTGATGCAAACAACCAATTTGCGTTAAAATTCTACTCTCACGTCTCTCAAAACGATCAGGGGAACATCTTTTTCTCTCCATGGAGCATATTCACTGCGTTTTCGCTTGTCTACGAGGGCGCCAGGGGGGACACCGCGGAGGATATCGGTGAGATGTTTGCCCTTACAGGAAACGATGATCAGAGAAGAGCCGCATTTAACGGTGTACAAGGCGACCTCAACAAGGCAGGCTCCGAATACTCACTTAACACGGCAAACGCGCTATGGGTAAAGGAAGGATACGACATAAGGCAGGAGTATCTGGACGCCGCAGTAAAGTACTATGACAGCCATGTTGAGAATGTAGACTTTGTTACGGACGAGGGTGTTGAGACCATAAATGAGTGGGTCAGCGCAAAGACCAACGACAAGATAGAAAAAATACTAGAGCCTGGCTCTACAGATAATCTGACAGCCCTTGTCATAACTAATGCCATTTACTTTAAGGGGGACTGGGTGTACGAGTTCACTCCCGGGTACACCAGCCTGCGCGACTTTCACACAGACCAAGAAAACACAGTCAAGGTTCAGATGATGGAGCTCACGTTCAAGAAACTGAACCACATGGAAAACGACCTGCTTGAGATAGTCGAACTTCCGTACAAGGGAGACAGGCTGTCGATGTTAGTTCTCCTCCCAAAGCAAGTCGACGGGCTAGAGTCGGTCGAGCAGGATCTGACCCCTGAGACGCTTTCTGCATGGAAGCAGGACATGTCAGAGACTGCCATAGCGGTGTTCCTTCCAAGGTTCACGGCAGAGACGACATACGACCTGAACCTGACGCTGCAGGAGATGGGGATGAGCGTTCCCTTTGATCCGGTGCAGGCTGACTTTACAGGAATAAACGAGTCAGATGATCTGTATATCGGCAAGGCAATCCACAAGGCGTTTGTCAACGTGGGGGAAAGGGGGACGGAGGCAGCAGCCGCCACGGCAATTGAGGCAAGACTTACATCCGGTCCGCCTGCCGTGTTCCGCGCGGACCACCCGTTCATATTTCTCATCCAGGACAACCAGACCGGCAACATATTGTTCATGGGAAGGGTTGCAGACCCGACAAAGTAGCTGATACGCCATGAATGCTGCACTGATTGCTTTTAGCTTTGTAATTTTATCTTCTAGACAGGATGCTCATGCGGCTACATTTACAGCCTAAATTATGAAAATAAAAAAAGTTATGGGGTATAGTACGTGATTCCCGATAGCGATATCCAGCCTTGGTTGTTTCCTGCAACATGCACTATCTGTCCGTCGTCCAATACGTCGACTCTGTTCTGATCCTGGTTGGCATTGACTCCGAATACCAGCCGCTCTGACGGTCTGAACTCCGGGGGCAGGGTCAAGATGGTTTTGCCTGAGCCCGTGTTTTTGGCCAACCCTGTAACTGTCACCAGCCCGTCAGAATTTTTGCATGCCTTTACGCCCTGGTAAGGAGGCCCATAGCTTTCCCAACCACCGGCAAATGGCGCATCAATACAATCGACTTTTCTTTCCTTGTCCTCTGAGGTCTCAACGTCTTGGGAAATTTCAATTATCCCGTTTGCCACCATATACTGGATTCCCTTTACAAAGTCGTCATCAGAGATCAGCCCCTGCGACCACCAGCCGGCGTTGCTTTTTATCCAAGATGGCAGGATGGACTCCTGAGCAGCCGCATCGACTGAAATGCCCAGTATGCCCGCGATTAAAGCAATCAAGGAGATTGCAAGTAGCGTTTTCATGTCATAATTGGTAACAAACAGCTAAAGATTAAGTTTGATGTCGGGTGTCCGGGCCCAGATGCTGTACGATAAATTGTACCGGGACTAGGCATCCAAAAACTGGGACATACCTGCGGCCCAGTTTGTATCGTGCCTCCGACTGTACCTAATCCAAGTATGATGTGACAAATTTATCATCATATGTGCCGAATTGCGTATGACTCATAGTTTTACGGCCCTCTCCCAGCTCTTCTGCGCCTTTGGGCCGGCATAAATCCAGACCATGGAGCCGTCCTTCTCAACTAGGATCTTGTTTGACTGCTCAAGGTACTTTAGAATCACGTTCAGTACTGGGGGGCGCGGATACCTTTTTGACAATTTTAAAATGACGGCAGAGAGCGATTGGGACGATTACCATTTCCTATTTTTTTAATGATGAATTGAAATTGCTTATTCCTTTACCCCTACACTTTGATCAAAAATGATAATTATATAAATATGTAGGGGTAACTAAATATCGTGGTGAGAATAAAGAAGAAGATGCTGAAAGGCAAGGCTTACTACTATCTGGAACACAGCATACGGGAAGGCAAGAAGGTACAGAAGAAGGAAAAGTATCTTGGCAGAAAGATCCCCTCTGGTATAGATAAAATCAAAAAAGAATTCGTTGACGAGATACGCGAAAAGACTTGGTATGCAGACATAGACAAAATCAGGAATATCTTTTCCAAAGAAGAAAAAAGCCTACCTAAATCCATCAAAGAAAAGAATCTGCAAAACTTTGCAACACAGTTTACATACGACACACAGCGAATAGAGGGCTCTACTCTTACAAGAAGAGAGACTGCGGACCTTCTGGAAAAAGGAATCGCCCCAAAAAGCAAGCCTATGAAGGATGTGCAAGAGGCAGAAGCACATAGGAATCTGTTCTACGAGATTCTAAAATTCAAAAAAGACTTTACGCTACAAATAATGCTTGATTGGCACTGGGCTCTTTTCAACAAGACAAAACCCGACATTGCAGGAAACATAAGAAAATACCCGGTGGGAATAGGCGGAAGCAAGTTCATGCCGCCTTCACCTGTTGAGGTGTATCCAATGCTTGCGGAATTTTTCAAGTGGTACAAAAAGAACAAGGACGGCCTTCACCCCGTGGAACTTGCAGCGCTTGTACATCTGAAACTTGTAACAATACATCCTTTCGGAGACGGAAACGGCCGCATCACAAGACTTGTAATGAATTTTGTATTAAACAGGAAAAAATATCCTCTGTTTGACATTCCATACGAGAACAGAAACAGCTACTACAATGCACTGGAAAGATCACAGGTCAAGAAGGATGACAAGATATTTCTCCAGTGGTTTGTAAAGCGCTACACAAAGGAATACAAGAGATATCTCAAATGATGTTTTCCACGATTTATGAAATGATCTCAGGAAGTTACTGGAGCACTTTTAAAACTCCTGCCTTTATTCTTCTTGATTGTAGCATCTTGACTGTTACTAATCTGCAATTGAACAAGGCTTTTCACAGAACTTGTGCGGACGCACCAAAAGCGTCTGCACCCTATGGTGTTCCAGTAAACTAATGATTAGACAATCTGTAACAAAAATCTATTGGTAAGAACATGCAAAAAGTGCATGTCTGAGACAAAAATAGAATCACCGCCGCTTTCTAAAGAAGAGATAGTACATCTTTAGGTGATGTTATTGCCGTACTTGGAATAGCATTTTTGATAGGACTAGTAATTGCGTTCCTTGCAGATGATACAAAATAGCCCTACAAACCACCCAAAAACGCATCACGAAGAAGATCCATTTTCACCCCTCGATAACCCGACAGAACCCCTTACAGTAAATATTATCTACTTCTCCTTGTTAAAGAAAACCAATGTTTTCTTTAATAGTGAAAAGTGTAATTATAGCATCCTTTACTAGCGGACCGTTAGCTAACCGAACTTCAATAAAAGGTGCGAACTATGGATAAGAGAGCATTCAACAATCCGAACGGAAAGTTCACGCAAAACTCGTCCAAGCACACAGCATTCATGCCCAAGAAACTTCCCCCACAAATTACATACAGTACCGGTCTAATCACTCTGCTCTCAGAATCTAACCTGCAGCTAGGACAGCTGTCTGGGATTGGGGAATTATTGCCGAATCCGGAACTGCTAATCGGGCCGTACATAAGGCGTGAAGCAGTTCTCAGCTCTAAAATAGAAGGAACCCAGGCATCCATGATAGATATTTTTGAATTTGAGGTAGCCGGTGGAAAAACCGACGCCAAAGAAACCATGCAGGAAAAACGAGTTCAAGAAGTGGTCAACTATGTTACCGCATTAAATGATTGCCTCAAAAAAGTCAACAGTGGAGGCACGATCGACCTTGCCATGATAAAAAATGCCCACAAATCACTGATGACTGGAGTCCGAGGGCAGGAAAAAACTCCTGGCAAATTCAGAATCGTACAAAACTGGATAGGCCCAGAAGGATCCAAAATAGAAGATGCGCTATACGTTCCCCCTCCACCAGACTGTCTAGAACATTTACTGTTGGATGTTGAGAACTTCATCAGATCTCCACCTGCAGGCATATCACCATTAGTACAATGCGCATTTGTCCATTATCAGTTTGAAGCCATACATCCATTTGCAGATGGAAACGGAAGAATAGGGCGATTGCTTATTCCCCTCTTGCTTGCAGAAAGGCGGGTACTTAGCAGGCCAATGCTTTACCTTAGTGCATATTTTGAAGCCAATAGGAGCGAATACTATGGACATCTGCTACGCGTGAGTCAAAAGAGCACATGGGAAGAATGGCTGGCGTTCTTCCTAAAAGGCATCATTCAGCAGAGCTCCGATGCCATCAAAAACATCAGAAAACTCATGGAACTGAGGACAAAATATCTGGAGAAACTAAAGCAGAAAAAGGCCCCCAGCAAGGCAATAATACTCACAGAGAACCTGTTTGCTAATCCGATAGTCACTGTGAACATGGCCAAAAACTATCTTGATCTCACGTATCCTGCGGCAAAAGGCGCAATTGACTATCTACAGGAAATGGGCATATTGGTTGAAATGGGCCATCGGGAACGTGACAAAAGATTCTACGCACGAGAAATACTGAAAATCCTGACATGACATGTACTTGGAACCTGAAACCGCATTATGTGGTCAAACATCCCACCAGACCCACTACGCAAAAACTCTCCAACATAGCAGAATCACATCCTTCTAAATTCAAAGTGGAGCATGCGATTTTTTACCTTATCCAAACTTTCCATCTGTCTTATGCCTGATACTCAATATGATGGGGGCGTCTGCGTTTTTATCCAAGTCAGGCCCTGCTATCAAGTAATGAATCCTGACCGTATGGACGCAGAAAAGCAGGCCATAAGGTGCGAAGTCGAGGGCATCTGGCGCGTACTAGGACGGGCCTGGGCGCTGCCCATACTAAAGAGCCTGAGCGCCAAGGACACGATAAGATTCAACGAATTAAAAAAACTCCTGAGCGGCATAAGCGGCACGGTACTATCAGACCGGCTCGGCGAGCTGGAAAGGGAGGGCCTTGTCTCAAAAAAGATCTACGCCGAGGTGCCCCCAAGGGTAGAGTACAGCCTCACAAGGCAGGCAAGGGAGCTTGAAGCGGTGCTGGACGCACTTGACCGGTGGGCAAAAAAATGGGAGTCGCAAAAGCCCGGCAAAAAATAGTGCCCATCATACACGTGTGAATCTTTCCGGCATTTCGACAAGCATAATCTCGGTCCGCTCCTGCGCCGTAATGGATACTGATCCTTCGCCCTCCAGCATCACCGCATCCCTTGTGCGGGCCTTTTTTCCGTTTATCTCCGCCCCACCTTTTATCACAAATACGTAGGCAATCCTAGAACCCTTGAACTCGTGCCGGACCGTGACGTGCGGGGAAATGGTGGAAAGGTAGAACGTCGCATCCTGGTGTATTCTGAGCGCCCCCTCATTTTCTGCACTTTCCGGTACGACCACCGGAAGCAGCCTGTCCTTCTGCTGCTCCTTTGTGAATATCTGCTGCTCCCATGAGGGTCTGAGCCCCCTCGTATCCGGATATACCCACATCTGCAGAAGGCGGAGCGGCCTTTCCCCAGAATGGTTGTACTCGGAGTGTATAATGCCAGTTCCTGCCGACATGCGCTGCACCTCACCCGGGCCGATTATTCCGCGGTTCCCAAAGTTCTCCCTGTGCTCAAGCTCACCATCTATTACGTACGTTATTATCTCCATGTTATCGTGTGGGTGAAACCCAAACCCCGTCCCCGGCTGTATCGTGTCGTCGTTAAAGACGCGAAGCGGCCCAAAGCCCATCTTTTCCTCATTCTGGTAATCCCCAAACGAAAAGTGGTGGTACGTCTCAAGCCAGCCGTGCTCTGCTATATGGTGCTCATCTGATCTGATTATCCTTATCATTATTCTATTACGGCAGGACTGTATTTAACTTCAGTAGTTATTTGCTACTTGATAAATATTTGATATCGCACTTGGTAAGCCGTCCCTTACCATTGGCTTGCAATATCCGTCGCATTGTATTTGAGGCGGCCCTATCCGTATTCCTGGAACCTCTCGGAAAGAAGCGCAAGGCAGATGTCCCAGGGGCTCACCACCTGGTCCCTGAACGAGACATACGGGTGCATCATCCCGAACATTATGCTTGAGAGCTCGTTGAGCATCAGGTCCTTTGTTATGACCTTTGCGTACTCCATCCCAAGGCCCGAGACTGGCAGACTCATAAAGCCGTCCACGTCCTTTAGGTACGCAAGCTCCATTGCGAGCTTTTCAAGGATTATTCTGTCTGAGACAAACTCGTTGGTGTTCTCAAGGAGCACCTTCCTTGTCCTGTTCTTTAGCATCAGATCTATGACATCACGTATGGTGGAGTCCATGGAAAACGAGACGACCTTTTTCTTTGGAAGCTCAGATATTGCCATGTCGGTCATCGCGGTCTTGCCTATCTCGAGCACCTTTCTTGCAGATATTGCCGAATAGCCGCCTATTGCGTTTGGTATTATTGAAAAGGCCCTTCCGGTCTTTTTCCACTCTGATATGAGGTCGGCAAGCTTTGTGGCGCCTTCGACTCTCGTTATTATACCTGACATTATGGATTCGGCGCTATGATCCCCGATCGGCTTTATCGCAGGACTGGCAAGGACGTTCTCTATGACGTCCTTTCCGCCTATGATGCCTATTGGCTCGTTGCTATCCCCGGTTACTACAAGCGAGTCCGTCATGGACTCTAAATACGGCACTAGCAGCCCTATAGCCTCGTCTACTTTGGCCTCTTTTTGTATGCTCACGCAGGGCGCGTTGGTGAGCGAGATGGGCAGAAGGTGCCTTAGCGTTGCCTCTGATATCTTCAATGTGAATTGTATAGAGTTTGGGTCGTTTTAACTTGTTTTGTGATTATCAGGCGTGATAAATATAGCCCGATTAACACAAATCAATTTAAACAAATTTTGATTAGATCTTCAATCACGTTCTATTGTTGAATTAAACAAACAAAATGAGTATTGTTCTCAATTACGACAATATGACAAAAAGATTTTCTATTTTTTAATTAAATAATTTCATTCATCTAAATAATATATTTTTATAAATATTAGAAAACTCATTTTGTCTCTGAACTATCAATGGATCCTGAAGAATCAACTCATTCTTCTTTTTCCATACCTCTATAAACCAAGTATGTAAAGCATCTATAATATTTTGGTAGTTCATTAACTCAGTAAATATTTCTGGTATTACTGAGTACGATGCTTTGTGATGTCTGTAAATTAATCCTTTTTTTACAAGATTGCTAACCGTGTTAGAAACTGTCCCATATGCAATCACGTCTTCCACTTTGTCATAAAATGAATATTTAACATAAAATCCATCTTTACAAATCTCTCTCATTCTTTTCTCACAACAATACGTTTCTATTAAAAAACATAATTCAAGAAAATTAATCTTAAATTTACTCATTAAATAGGCAAATTTTCCAAACTCTGTCAGTTGATAGATGTTGTTTGTTACTGAAATCAATTTTTTCTTTTTCCAATACTGTATGATCTGTTCCGTTTTTTTTGTAAATCCTAATACCGTGTAAATATCATGTTCTGTAGGATATAAAAATAATAAATCTGGCATTACGTGACGTGGCTTTATTGTTAAAAAATTTTTTTTTAATAATTTTTGGGATTCTTTTGTAATTCTTGGCATTATTATCACTTGTTGGAAATTGTAATTATTCTTAATTCTGGTTCATTCATGCATCTGTTTGCTAAATCAAGCAATTGTTTGGGATTATCTATGTTGTTAACATAGAGTTTTTGTTCGTCGGTTAAGTTTAAGAATTTTATCTGTTTTTCAGTAAGTGTAAGAATTTTTCTTAGTTGGTAACTATTTTGAATTACAATAAATTCATTTTTAAATTCTTTAATTTCTGAAAATGTTTTTGTTTTCCAATCTAATCGAAATTTCTTATTACCTATCTCCATTAATGCTAGATGTTCGGAATTGCCAAGTAGGTTATCGATCTCTTCTTTTTTTATATTTCTGCTTTCTAACATTGTTTTGTTTTGTTGTATTTTATTTATATTGAGATGTTCTTCACGTCTAAAAATCAGTACATTTCTTTTTTCCGGTTTTTTGCTGATCTCTGTATAAAGTTTAATCTGACCTTGATTTGGAAAAATAAAATCCTTTTGAGATAGAGTTTTCTCATCTCCTATGAACTGACGTATTCTATCAACAATCTCACCTTGAATTTCTAACGGTCTTTTACTAATCATTTCGATCATGTAAACTGGTATTTCGACTCTATTGAGCTTTATAGCAAGTGTATCAATCAACAAAGATAGCTTTTGTCTTGCTTCGGAAGAAAGATCACATTTTAATAAACTGACATATCCTGGATCAAGCAAGCAACTTTCAATAATCTTGTTCATAGAAAATCCATTATTTGCTAAATAATTTTTCATATCAATTATTGCTAATGGATTAATTGGATTAGTTTGTGACATTCTGGCGTGTAAAGTAATTACTTCGATAACACTACTTACAAAATGCATGTTTGCTTTAAATTTAATCTGCCCAATTTTTTTAAGAGCTTCACATATTGAATGACCTTTCAAAAGATATTTTTTTCCGTTTTTTAATACTGCAATTTCCAACGGTGGTAACAACTGTATTGATGTTTTAGCAATTTTCTCAATTTCTAAAATTTTCTTCGCTGAATTAATGGTTAATTTAATTGGACATGGTTCTAACTCTTTCAAATTTACAACATTAATTTTTAATACATTTCTAACCATTTTTTATTTTCAATCCTGCGATAACAATTTTTACGGCAAGTCTGGCTTTCACTTCATCTGTACCGTGAATAGTTTTAGATATTCGTCTCACTTGGTTTTTTATTTCATTTGTTAAAAAATTTAACTCATTTTGAGATTTTCTTAAATGTATGTTAATCCAATATTCCAAATGATCTTCATTATCATAATTAATTCCTAATTTGTTTGCAATGGGTTTAACGTCAGAAAACACTTTAAAAATGTGTGGAGCATGTTTAACAGAGAATGAAAACTTAACAGCATTACTAATTTCATTCGGTGATGATAGTATGCCAAATCTTCTAATTGCTACAAATAATGAATATATTGCAATCTCACAATTTGTTAATATTTGCACTTCCTTTTTTGTTTCACACATTTTTTTTAAAATTAATCGGTGATTATTAACTGATTTATTTTCCAACTCTTGTTGTAAATATTTTAGTTTCTGTTGCAACATTTGTTTTTGAAATTTATTTGTTTTGAAAATTTTTATAAAAATTCTATACGCGTCAAGTGATACATGTTTTGGAAGATTTAGTTTATCACATGCATTAGAAAAGGCCGATGAAGCAAATTTTGGTTCGTGTATCCTACTAAATTCTAATTTTACTGGTTTACAACCGGGTTGAACTTCTTGAAAAAGATTTGCAGTACTTTCAACTCTGACTTCAATTGTGTTATCTGTGTCTATAATCATACCACATTTTCTACAACATATCTCGTGATCATCAGTAGTTATCTGATCTTCGATTTTATGTTTACATTGATTTTTTAATATTGTATGTTTATTGCATGCTGCTACTTTCATGTTACTAACATTCATACTTATTATTTAAAAATTCTTATTTTATAGAAATTATTAAATTCCAGAAAAATCTTTTAAAAAATTCAGAATTGTAGTAGAATAAAATAAAATTATCATTCTAGACTAATGTTTAACGTAATTGAGCCTAATTTGTTACATCGTTTAATATTCTGTTATCGGTTTAAACATGAACTTAATATGATAATGATGTTGTGAGAAAAGATCTTATTTGTTTATTTACATATCCAGTTTGCTCAACAAATGTCCGAAATAGATGCTCTTCTTTCTAGATATGTTCAAAAATACATAGTAGAAGATCTTGGTCCAGATATGATGAAGAAAATAAAACATAGGTTACATGAAAAAGGTTTCACGGTGTCTGAATCTATAAAAATGTTTTATCCGTTTGATGAAACATTAAGAGAATTTTTTGGTAACGGTACTGATGGCATGCTTCAAACAATTTTCTCTCATATTTATGAACTAAAACGAACAAAGAATACAATCGTAATTAAAGATCCCGAATTTAGTAATTTAATTTTAGAGACTTATGGTAATAAAGAAAAAAAATCAATTTTACAGACACTAAATAATTCATACATGTCTATCTCTGAGATTCTTGATAAAGCGAAGATTCCACAAAGCAGTGGCTACAAAACTATTAACTCCCTAATTGAAGATGGTTTTTTATCTCCAACTAATACAAAAATAAAAAATCCTGGAGGTAATTTAGCTTCTACATATGGATTGACAATTTCGTTTATTGATATTAAAATTCATAATTCTTCTCTTGAAATTACACTCAAATTTAATGAAGAAAATATCAAAAAAAGTAGGATTTTAGCATTATCGTTTAGTAAGAAAAAATGCTAGTATTACAGAGAGTTTAATTATTACTGTATTGTTATATTGTTGATGGAAAAGGTTCAGGTCATTCCTGACCATCTTCCCAACAAAATTAACTACAAAATTATAATAATGTGTATACTACTAACTGTTGTTTTTCATTACTGTATTGAATCATTTAGCTCTGTTGAAGGTTTCGACAAATATTCCTCATACATAATAGAAATCGCGTTCATAATTTCTCCATTAGTAGCAGGAATTTTTACATTTGTTATTGCTGGACTGTATAAACTAAGCAAGGTATTTGGTCGCTCATATTTGCTTTTAGGTTTTGGTTATCTTTGTTCAGTTACAGCTGAACTTCTTTTTGGCATACAGAATGATATTATGAAAGTTGATTCATATCCTTCGATCGCAGATCCATTTTATGCATCATTAAATATTTTTTTAATTGTTTACATAATTATTAACACACGATTTTTTTCACAGAAAATGTATTCTAATTCTGGTATGCGAGGATATATTGAAATTAGAACTTTATTGCTCTTTATTTCTGTTTTTTGTATAATCGTCCTTTCCTACATCTTCATTTCAGCTATCCATGAAAACTTTCAAATTAGTTTTGAATTTTTTTATGGTTTATTTTTTGTTATATTGGCAGGAATAACATTACCATTTCTTCTTTACGCCGTATTGCTTTTTAAAAATAGCATACTGGGAAAAGTTTGGCATGTGTTGTTATTCGCCTTTATTATTCTGATTATGGGTGATGTATGGTATTATTACCTAGAAATATTCGGGCAATACCACGTCTTCCACCCGGTCAACATCTTCTGGCTTTCCAGCTACTGGATTCAGATATACGCCCTCTACAAGCACAAAAAAGTCACCT
>Ga0169931_10001040_pt1 | contig 45771 bp, 29 predicted proteins | sample Kivu_15m_20L_FD_129675 | JGI IMG/M metagenome (GOLD analysis project Ga0169931, IMG submission 129675) | Freshwater microbial communities from Lake Kivu, Western Province, Rwanda to study Microbial Dark Matter (Phase II) - Kivu_15m_20L... | ecosystem: Environmental > Aquatic > Freshwater > Lake... | reverse complement strand
TTTTTAATTTTAATAATAAATATATTGTTTTGTATTATGCTTTTATATTTAATATAAATAATATGTATATATGCCTACTATTTATATTTAGTATAATACTTTTCTTAATGCCTATTTATTGAAAAAAAATTGATTTTATTATAATAAAAATATATTAATATAATTATTAATATATTAATAATGATAGAATCATATTGTTATGATAAAATTGACTTTAGTATAATAAATAATAAAAATAATAAAAATAATAAAAATGTAATAAAGGATAACTCAATATATGACAATACAACATGTGAAACATATCGTGTAAAAAGATTATTTAAAATAGATCCATTATCAGATGAACTAATTCCTGATAATTTAAAATTTGGATTTAAATTTTCTTGGAATCCATATAATGGGATTAGAAACAAATATGATAAAATTGGTCCATTATATTTTAATGCAATAAATTTATATGATTATTATTATATTAACAGATATAAAGGATTATGGAATAAACCTGATGGACAATATCAAGGTTACTATGGTGAATTAATTGGAACAGGTAAAAATATAGAAATAAAATCAAGAGGTATAAATCCTGAAAAATATTTATACAGATTACCAATTATTGACTGTTATCTTCCAATAAATCATAATTTATCAATAATAACAATGGGTCCAGAATTAACAGATAATGAAATATCAGAAATTGATGAAATTATAATTAATTTTCATCCAAAAAAATCTCAAAAAAATTTTGCATCATTAACATTATTAAAATATTATTATGATAGAGCATTAGATATAACACCTGATCCACAATGTGATGAAATAACAGAAATTAAAAAAAAATATGTAGGTCAAAAGTTATCAGAAAAAGAAATTAATGAAAAATATAATAGATATTGGGTAGATGAATTAGTTAAAATTAATTATACCTAAGATTTTACAAAATTTACATAAATAAATATAATTTATTTAAAGTAAAATATATACTTGTATTTTTTAAAAATAATATCTTATGATACTATTTTTTTATTATTAATCTTTTTTATATTTTTATAATCATAATTTATTGATTCTCTTAAATATTTCTTCATATATTTTTTTTCATTTTTATTATTTATTATTTTATCTATTAATGTTATTATTAATAATTTTATTTTATCTTTTTTAATTTTTTTAAATTTATTTTTATTTTTTAATTATTGTAAATATTACTTTACATCTTTTGACATTTAAAATGCCGATTTATAAAATTTTAATATGTTATTTATTATAAAAAAATTGATTATAACATTATATATAGTAATAAGTATAAATATATATAATGTCAAAAAAAATTAATAAGTAAATTAGTGTGAAAAAGTCAATAACTAATGAAGAAGAAATAAATAAAAATATTATTGATAATAATAACAATGATAATATATCAAAATTAGTTGTTGAACAAAGAAATGAACGTCAAGAACATAATAATAAATTAGCATATGATGCGATAAAATTAAATCCCAAAAAACCAAATGATAATAATATTAATGATAAAGCATTGAACAGATTATTGACATACACTAATTATAATAATTTAGATGCATTGATTACAGATAAAAATAATTACGAAGAAATTATAATTAAAATATCTTCTTTATACATAGCAAAAAATGCAAGTAGGCAAGGAACAAAAGATGAAGATTTACAATTAGAAAATATAAATAAATTACAAGAATATGACATAATGATAATAAAAGATGGTAAGCAAAAACCAATTAAAGGAGGCGGTATTCGTAAATCTGGTAAAAAACAAGCTGATGAACTAAAATCAATAGATTTTGTTATTAAATTTAAAAATGAAGAAATTGGTTATATTACTGCCAAAGTCACATCAGGTGGAGGAGGTCATCAAGATAATGTTTTAGACGAAATAACACAATTTTGTGATTGGTCATTGATACAACAACAAAATGATAAACATCAAAAAGTTTATATTGTTTTATATGATAGCATCAATATATCAAAACTTTTTAATGATATTAAAAAAAAATATAAAAATACAAATTTAATATTGACAGACACTAAAAAATTTAAAAATGATTTTTTAAATTGGTTTAATAATAAAAATAAATAAAATTATTTTTTACAACTTTTACTACTTTTAACATTTTTTTTAGAATATTTTTTTTAATAACATACCTACTATTTTATAAGCCAAATCAAAAGATATTCTTTTTCTTGCTATTTTTTTACTTTCTCTATAATTCGTTAAAAATAATGAATTATATTTATCTCTCTTATTATTTAGATATTCATTAAATTCATTTGCTATTTTTTTTTGAATTTCATCACTTATTTTTGGTGTAATTGTTAATGTTGCATATGTTCTTGCTGAAATTTTACCATAATATATTTTATCATCTGATACATATTCTAATTTAATTTTTGAATTTTCATTATCATCAATTGCTTTTAATACTAAATTTGTAGTTGGTGTTTCTTTTTCTAATAATCTTGTTATTTTATAATTTTGATTGTCTTCAATATTATAAATTTCACCTCCAATTGTATAATTATTTTCTTTATCCAATAAAAAATTTAATTTTTTTTTACTTGGATATATTGTTATTGGAATTGATTGATTTGAATTTGGTTTATATTCATATTGAAAAGAACAAACGGTATATGTTGTATCATCAAAAACTTGTTCTTCAAATATATTTAATTGTTTGATGATATAAGTATTTAAAAATTTTTTTCTTAATTCAATATCCATATTTCTAATTGAACAAAAGAAATTAAGAGGGATAATAATTATTCCACCAATTGGATTATTTGTTAATAAATCTTTAATATGACATTTGTATAAATCATTAACATCATTTTTATCAAACATTTCTTTATTTTCTGATTTATTTCTTGATAAATAAGGAGGATTTGTAATTATAAAGGCATTTGAATAATTTGGAGGTGTTTTGATTGTATCTCTTTTAATAATATATTTGTGTTTTGGTTCAATATCATAACATTCTAATATATATTTATTTTTATCAAAAAAATTCAATAAATCACCATTACCACAAAAAGGCTCAATTATTTTTGTTATATTATTTGGTATGGATAAATTTGAAAGAATATATTTATAATTTGTTGTAAAAAATTGCCCTAATTTTTGTTTATTAGTTTTAGATACTTTTTTAACATCATTTTCATTATTAATTATCTCTTTATTCATCTTTTTAACATCATTTTCATTATTAATTATCTCTTTATTCATCTCTTTTTATTATTGATAGATATTATATTCTTATTTTAAATCAACTTTTTATTCATTTATATATTATATATTATATTTATATATTTTTTATTTTGAAATTAATAATATTAAATTAATATATTTTTGAAAAATTAATATTAAATATTGTTTATAATTTATTTATAATAAAAATAATATAAAAAATATTATTTATCATATAATTAAAAATGGAAGAAATTATTAATGAATATAAATATATTTGTGATAAATGTGATTATAAATGTAATTTTATTAGTCAATGGAATAATCATATTAAAACTGAATTACATAAAACAGGTAAAAGAAAAACAAGAACAGATAAAAAAGAAGTTGGAAAATGTAATAAATGTGATTATATAACAAATAATCACACTACAATGTTAAAACACATATTAAATAAACATTCAACTATTGAAGAAAGAAAACAAAAATTTAAATTTTATTGTGAATTGTGTGATTTTGGTTCTTTTTCTAAAGATACTTTTGATATACATATTAACTCTGATAAACATAAAATTTATAGTATTAGAAAAAAATAATTTTATTATTATTTTATATAAATATTTATATAAGATGTCATAAAAACATAAAAGTGAAGATTATAAATTATCTGTTGTTAAATATTATTTAAGAGAAAATAAAACACAAGAAGAAGTATGTAAAATTTTTGAATGTTCGTCAAGAAGTTTAATGAGATGGGTTGAAAGATATGATAAAGAAAAAAGTATAAAAAGATATAATACTAAACCAATATCTTATAAAATAACTAAAGAACAAGTTAAATATATTTTAGATGAATTAAGAAAAAATAAAACAATAACTTTAGAAGATTTATTAAATAAAACTAAAGAAAAATTTAAAGATTTTGATATTTCTATTAAGCACTTAAGTAGAATAATAAAAGATAATTATATATCTCTAAAATTAACACACTTAAGACATGAACCAATAAAAAGATTTGGTAAAGATATTGATATAAATAAAAACATAAAGGAATTTTATAAAGAAATAAAAAAATATAAAATTGAAGATATTATTTGCATTGATGAAACCTCAATTAATGCTTTACAAAATAGATATCATTGTTATAATGACATTGGTAAAAGATGTGTTATAAAAACTCAATCTCAAGAAGTATTTAAGAAATATACTGGTATATTTGCTATTAGTTCAAATGGTATAGAAGGATGGGATTTATATGAAAAAGGAGGTATAAATGTTGATAGATTATATAATTTTTTAGAACAAAATATAACATCAAAATATAAAAATAAATTGATAATATTAGATAATGCAAGTTCTCATAGACATGAAAAAATCAAAGAATTGATAAATAAAAATAATAATTTATTGCATTAAGTTCCTTATCAACATTATACAAATGCTATAGAATTATATTTTAGTTTATTAAAATCCAAATTAAGAAAATTAGAAGGATTAAAATATGATGAATTAAAATTAAATATTAAAAAAGTCATAAAAGAAATACCAAAAGAAAATTATAAAAATATAATAAAAGGAACATATGAAAGACAAGAAAAATATATAAAAAAATCATCAAAAACAAAAAAATTTAAAAATTATAAATCACAATTTAAAAAAAATGACATTTAAAATCGGCATTTTAAATGTCAAAAGGTGTAATAAGATTATTATTTGGACTATATGATAAAGTAAAAATATAATTATTATTTGTATTACTTATTAGTTTTAATATTTTTTAAGAATAATAAAATTTAATATTGTCTAACATAAAATAAATAGTGTTTTAAATTATTATTTTTTATTAAATTATTAATAAAATTATAAAAAATATCTGAATTAATAAATTATTTTTTACTTTTTTTATTAATAAAATTATTATTATCCAATTAGATCTTTTATTTAAAAATATTTTCATATTATTATTAATCTAAATCATAATGATTTATTTTGATTATATAATTTATAAGAATCAAAAAAAATATTTAAAGAGTAGATTGTAAATAATGATAATTTTATTAAATAAAATAAAATTATTAATTAATTAAAAAATATTTTTTAGGGTATAAATTTTATAAAATTATGGGTGTATTAAATTATAATTATAAAAATAAAATTTAATTATTACATTTCTGGAACAAAAACATCAGAATCAATTTCTTGAGTTTGTAAAGTAGAAGTAATATCCTTATAAGTTTTTTGATATAATTGTCCAATATCAGTAGTATATTCTGAATTTTCTAATAAATCTTTATCTAATATTAAATTACATAATCCTGTACCACCTTTAATACATAATCCTGCCATAATTCTTGAACTAACAGATTTCATATAATCAACTTCATTAAAAATTGCTGCAGTAATTAATTGATCAACAGTTTTTTCAAAAGATGCTCTTGATAAAGGGTCAGTATCTAATTTATTTAAACCATGTCTATCAATAGAAGTTAATGTTCCAATTTGTGTCATAAGATCACCAAATATTTCAATATGTTGAAAATTAGTACCTGAACCATTAGATGTTAAAACAGTAATAATTTGACGTATAATAAAAATTCGTGCAGCTTCAATACCAAAATTTTCATAAATACTGATAATATCATTACAATAAGTTCTATTTAAATCAATTCCAATAATATTTTTAATAGATTTCATATTAATACCTTTAGTATAAATAACATATTCAGAATTAGTTTTTGTAATATTATCTGGATTATCAAAAGATATAATACGTTCTTCATATGCTTTTCCTCCTCCTCTAATATCTTCAATATTAGGCATACCTTTTAATTTAAATTTGTCAACAAATATATTCATAAAATCAACAAGAGTATTTTGTGTAAAATTTATCATATCAAAACGAATATGAATAATAGGAATATCATCATTATCAGTATTTGATAAAACAGCTAATTGTGTAATTTTATCAATTAATTGTTTTTTTTCTCTTTTCATAGTTTTAATATCAATATTTCTTTTTTCCCATGAAAAACAAAATTTAGATTTAATATCTAAAAGTGTAACTTCTTTATTTAATAATTTTTCTCTATCAAATTCAATTCTCATTAACCAAGGCAAACCTTCAATAGTATTAGAACAACATTGTTTATTTGATTGATAAGTATAAAATGGCAAACCAATATTATCTTTTGCAATATAACTATTTTCACCATAAGGATTAGGGTCATATAATATTTCAATTTTAGTTCTTAAATCTTTTATTGTTGTAAATTTAATATAAGATGCTATTTTATTTGCAAAATCTTTTTTAGTTCTATGTTTATAATCAAGATGAATTTCCATTTCTGGTTCTTTTGGATTTTTTGATAGTGAAAATACTTCTTTAATACGATCCACACCAATATTAGTACCACCTTTTCCACCAACACCAGAAGCATGAAATGAATCTCTCATACATAATCCATTTAATATAATAAAATTTTTTGTATCTGCAACTGTAAAATCATAAACATATGTATGCGTTGGTTGTACTTCTTCAATTGAAATAATTTTATCCATAAAAATATTTGCTTTTAATAATAATTTTATTGTTTGTAAATCTTCCAATACTTTTTTTTCATTAAAAACCAAATTTGCTGAATTTTTAATCATCATCAAATGTTTAATTAATTCATTTTTTGTAAAACTTTTTTTATTAGTGAGAGTTAATAAATTAACACTTGATAAAATATAATTATCATTATCATTATCATTCAAACTGTCAAATATAAAATCATCTTGAATTTCATCATGAAAATTATTATTAGTTATTTTATCATAATAAAACATTTCATCTCTAATTGAAACTGGTAAATAATCTCCAATAGAAATATCATCACCTCTTATTGGAATTATTTTATTATTTAATTGTGTTAAAAATGATTTTCCTTTTGTAGCTATAACTGTTTTACCTGTTTTTGTAGTTACTTTTATTAATGTATTTGTATTATCTTTATTAATTGGTAAATGTTTAGTAACTGCTTCAATATGTTTCCAATTTACTTTACCATTTTCATTAACAGATTTAATATAATAATTCATTGTTGTTGTATCAAGATAAAATATATCACTCATTTCTGTTTCAATATTATCTAATGGTCTTGTTACTTTATTTTTATTTAATTCAATTAATTCATCTATAAATTTACCAATAGGTAATATAATATTATTTTTTGTATTTTTATTATATATCATAATTTCTTGTTCCCAATCTAAACTATTTAACATAAGTTGTGTAACAGGTTCACCTAATGATTGAGCAGCAACAATACCAACCATTTCTCCAGGTTCAACAATACTTTTATTAAAACTTTTAATAATTTCTTGTTTAATTTCATCTAATTGCAATTTTGATAATTTATATTCAAAAATACATTTTTTAGGAGATAATATATCATACATTGCATATTTAAAAGTAGTTTTAGCAACTTGATCATCACGATATTTAACTGATTCTTTATTTTTAATATCATCTGGAGTTAAACAATATAATCTTGTATTATATGGTTCTAATATTTCATTAATCATATCTAATATATATTTTGGTTCATTACATATTTTATCTTTTTTTGTATTATCATTTTTAAAATTATCTATAATACGATATAAATTAACAGGTAACATATAATTTGTTGATAAAGTTAAATAATTAAGTGTAGCCTTTATTTGTGTTTTTCTTAATTTATCTCTCATAGTTATTATATAATTTACAAAATTATTTGAATCTGTATGAGTCCAATTATTAACTTTATTAAGTTCTTCTTTTGTTAATCCATATTTAGATTTAATTTCTTCATTACCCATATTCATTATTTTAAAATTATATTCATACTGTTTAACAGTATCAGCACCAGAATCTCCATATTGAAATTGTAATATTCTTCCCGCAGCATTTCTAACTGTTCCATCATAATTTACCATCATATCTTCTGTTGCTTTAATTAATTTTCGTTGAATATAACCACTTTCTGCAGTATCATATACACCCATACCATTATAAATAATAAAATTATTAGTAGATGGAACTGTTAAATCATATAATTTTGTATAAGTAGAATTATTGATTAAGTTTATTTCTATTATTTTATCTAACAATACATCATTTTGTTTATTAATATCTTCAAAATCATACAATATTTTGTTTGTTGTAAAATCAATACAAATAGAAATTCTATTTAATAAAATATTTAATAAACATTTAGTATCATGGTTTAAATTTTTACTTATATATTTTATATTATTATCATGTAAATAATCACTCAAACCATTAATAAATTCATCAGGACAACATATTAAATCATTTAATTTATTTAAATCTAACAAGTAGTATTCAAAATAATGATAATAATTATCAGATATAAACTTATTATCTAACCACATTGCAAAATTATATCCAAGTTCATAATTAATTTCTATTATTATATCATTGATTAAAATACTTTCAATAATTGTATTTGAATTTAATAAATTAAAAACCACAGGTACTTTATCACCCAAAATTACTTCAGGAGTTAATTTTTCTTTAAATTCATTTAATTTTTCATTCCAAATTAATAATGATTTGGATTCTGGTACAATAACTTTTCTACCATACATAGTTACAATTTCATATAATTGTAATCCTGGATCATGTCTAGTAATAGCTGTAACATCAGACCAAGTGACATTTCCAATTTTATCAATAGTTGGTATTTGAATATTAGAAACATTAAGTAATTGAAAATTATTTTTATCATTAAAAATTAATTTTGAATCTACATTTTCTAAATAATTATCAATCCATTTACCAATTTCAATAACAATTGGTTTAGAATTTTTTAATATAAGAATTTTAGTGTCTGGAGTAATAGATCTTACAGTTTGATCAATTAAACCTTCTCGTGAAGATAAATGATGAAAAATAAAATTTGGTAAATTTAATCCCTTCATAAATGATTTTTGAATAAAACCTCTTGATTCTGCTCTATCATCATTTTTGAAAAAATAAGGTAATGTTCTATCATTATAATTTTTTTTCATACGTCCACCATTAAAATCTTGTTGACCAACACAACCTGCCATTTGTGCTAAATTAATTGGTTTTCCTTTTGCACCACTATCCATCATAGTAATAATCATATTAGATTGATTAGTATTAGCTATAATAAATTTAGATACATCATCACGAATAACAGATAATTTTGAATTTACAGAAGTTTCAAATAATTCTTCATTCATCATTTCAGGATTATTTTCTAATTCTGTAATTTCATGTAGAATTTCTAATTTTTTTTGTTCAAATAATTGTTCCATTTGATTATATAATTTATCTTCTACATATAAATCTCCAATACCTACTGTCATACCATGAAACATATTAAAACAATTAGCTAATTTAGTTGTATTATCAAGAAATTTTTTAGTAATTTCTACACCATATTCATCCCAAATTAATTGAACAATACTATTTTTCTTTTTAACACCTAAAGCATCATCACCTAATAATCCATTTTTTAAAATTCCATTTTCAATAAATATTTTTGGATTTGTTAAATCTCCTTTTAACATATTAATTTTTTGTGGTATTAAATAAGAAAATATTTCTTTACCCATATAATCTTTTTTTGGAATATCTGTAAATTTATCAAGTTCAAGTCCTGACAAGAAATTCATAACTGTTCTCCAATTAATTTTATAATATTCTTTTGTTAAATTCCAAATACCAAGTAATTGATCTTGTTTCATAGCAATAATTGGAGAAGATGATTGAGGAGTAATAATTTGTAATTTTAAATCTGCTATTTCTTCCAATTCAATTTGTGTTTCAATACTTTGAGGACAAAAAATATTCATTTCATCTCCATCAAAATCTGCATTATATGGTGTTGTAACATTTGGATTAATTCTAAATGTACAATAATTTGGATTATTTATAACTTTACATCTATGTCCCATCATTGATAATTTATGTAATGTTGGTTGACGATTTAATAAAAATATATCTCCATCAATTGTGTGTCTTTCTACAATATCCCCATATCTTAAATCAATTTTTTCTTTTCTGAATCTTAAATCAATAGGAAATCTTGTGTCAGAATCACCTGATGAAATAGGTATTACAAAATTAGCACCTGGATAATTTTCTCTCCCATTTCTAACTAATTTTGATAATGAATCTATATTTTGTGGTGTTACAATTTCTGGAAATGTAATATTTTTTGCTATTCCTATTGGAACACCTAATTCATTAATTGATAATGTAGGATCTGGAGTAATTACTGTACGACCTGAAAAATCTGTTCTTTTACCCATTAAATTATTTCTTATACGACCTTCTTTACCTTTTAATCTTGAAGATAATGATTTAGTCATAACACCTTTTTGTTCTGATTGAGGTAATTTTAATGATTCATTGTCATAATAAATTGCAACATGATATTGCAAATATGTTACATGATCTTGAAAATATTTATTTTGAATTTCAATAGATGCTTGTTTATGATTTTCTAAACGTTGATTTGCTTTTAAAATATCTGCTAATTTTATTGTTAAATGATCTTCTCTTGTTGTTGAAGCCATAAAATCTCCTCTTACACTTGGTCTTACTGGAACTGGTGGAACAGGAAAATTTAAATGAATCATATTTTCAGGTCTTGATTTTGTTGGATCTATTCCCATTATTAAACAATCCGTATTTGATATATTTTTTAAAATATTATAAACTATTTGTGGTGTTAAAATATCTTTTTGTACTTTTTTATCTAAATTATCTTCAGTTGCATTTTTTGATGTGTATTCTGCTATAATATTAATTTCTGCAGTAGATTTTTTTTTTTCTTCTTTTATTTTAGGTACAGGAGCACCACATCCATAATTTGCTTTTTGACAATATGAAACATTTTTTACAAGATTTTTAATTTCATTTAAACGATTTTTTCCCTTCTTTGATTTTAAAATTTCCATAATTTCACTTTCATTTTTATATACCAATATTTTAGAACATTTTATACATACACATCTTAAAATTGATATTACATGATCAAAAAATCCCATGTGAAATACTGGCTCAGATAATACTATATGTCCAAAATGTCCTGGACAATAATTTGTACTTAATCCACATGTTGTACATTCTAATTCATTTGAAGTTACACCCATCCTTTGATCTATTAAACCATCTTTATATGGTTCTCCATTATAATAATACTCACATTTTGTTAATCCAGCTGTTTCTCTACCTAATGCAGATATATTTCTTATTTCATTATTACCTAATATTGTAAAATCTATTTTTTCTATTGATGATGTTTTTTCATTATATTTATGTGTATTAAGCATTATATATATATACTATTATAATCTTTATATTAATTAAAAAAAAATCATTTTTTTTTACCTAATAAATTAAATATTTTATATTAGATATTTAAAAATTTGATTTTAATACTATATAATAATTATTATTAAAATATTAATGGATCATTTACAAAAAAAAAATAAATTATTACCATGGTCTGAAAAATATAGACCTGAAACAATTGATAATATTATTTATCATGAACAAATTAAAAAAACAATTATTAATTTCTTATCTAATAATAAATTACCTCATTTATTATTTTATGGTCCACCTGGTACAGGTAAAACATCATCTATTATAGCAATTGCAAAACATTATTATAAAGATGATTTTTATAATATGATTATGATTCTTAATGCATCTGAAGAAAGAGGTATTGAAACTGTTAGAAATAGAATTAAACAATTTGTCACTACTTCTGGTTTACCTGAAAATAATAATACTCCTTCTTTTAAATTAATAATATTAGATGAAATAGATGCAATGACCGAAGATGCACAAGCTATTTTAAGAAAAGTAATAGAAAAATATGTTAGTAATGTAAGATTTTGTTTTATTTGTAATTATCTTAAAAAAATAAATCCCGCAATACAATCTAGATGTATTATTTTTAGATTTAAACCAATACCTAATGAAATTTTACATAAATTTATTGTTGATGTTTGTACAAAAGAAAAAATTAAAATTAAAGTTAATGCAATAAAATTAATAATTACAAAATCTAATGGTGATTTGAGAAAATTATTAAATATTTTACAATCTATTTATATGTATATTAATAATAAATTTGAAAATAAATATTTAAATTCTGATTATGAACAACTTCCTATTGAAAATTATTTAATTATTAATGAAATTGATGCTTCAAAAATTTTATCATGTCCAACTGATAAAAATATTAAAAATATACTAACTTTTTTTCAAGAAAATTCCCTTGAACAATCTTATGATTATTTAATTAATATAATTAATAATAATGGTATATCACTTGTTGAACTCATTAATTGTATTTATGAATATTTTATGGATAATATTATTAATAATAATAATTTAATTATTAAATATGAATTATCTAAATCTATTGAAATAATTAAAAATATGAGTATTATTAATGAAAATCTATCTTATTGTAATAATGATAATATGCAAATAATTTCTTTTTTATCAATATTTTATTTATAAAAAAAATTGATTAAAAGATTAATAATATTATTGTTATATAATACTATTATGAACGAATTTAATAATAATAATAAATTTTCTATTCTTGATAGTGATAATTCTGATAATGATTTTGAATCAAATAAAAATAATATTTCTACTAATAATAAATTATTACTTAATAATTCAAAAACAAAAAAAAAAATTAATATTTTAAATTATAATAATAATAATAATAATAACAATAATAATAATAATAATAATAATAATAATAATAATAATAATAATAATAATAATAATAATAATACTAAAACTAAAACTAATACTAATATTAATATAAATAGTAATAATATTATTGAAAAAGTTGAAGATGATATGTTTAAACAATATTATGGAAAAAAAATATTTAATAAAATAAATAAATTAAAAAATTATAATAATACAAAACCTCAATTTTATGATAATAATATAAAACTACATTTTCATGATAATAATATACAACCACATTTTCATGATAATAATAAAAAACCTCAATTTTATAATAATAATTCAATATCTAATATTCAAAAATCAGATATTTATGATAATAATTTAAAATCTGATTTTCATGATAATAATAATGATTTTATTAAAATAACATCAAAAAAAAAAGATAATAAAATTATTATTGAATGCTTATATAAAGAAATAACTGATGAATTAGAAAATATTCCTACAGAAAATTATTATAGAATTTTAGCACATCATAATGATGATAAATCATGGGATTATAATAGTTATTACAATATTACAATATTTAAAAAATGGGGAGATATTGGAACATTCTTTAATACATTAAATACTATTTCTGGTGAATGTAGTTATACAGATTTTGATATATTTATTATGAAAAATGAAATTTCTCCAATGTGGGAAGATATTGAAAATAGAAATGGAAGTATATGTTCCATTAAAATAGATTCTTTAACAGAAGGTTATAATGTATTTAAAATTTTAACAATTAATATGGTAAATAATACATTATTGAAATTTAATCCATTAAATTGGAATACTATTAATGGAATTTCATTTAGTTCAAAAAAATTAGATGTTATAAATGAAACATTTTGTATCATTGTAAAAATTTGGTTTAAAATAAATATTCTAAATTATGCTTCAATTGATAAAATACTTAGTGATAATATAAATGAACTAATTGATAAATATTCAATTAAAAATAAACCAATAAAACCAGAATATTAAAATATTTTATAAAAAGTATGTAAAATTTATATTACTTTATATAATTAATATATCCAAAATTCATAAAAATTTATAAATTTTTATAAATGTTATATAATAAAATTTTCATAAAAAATATTATTCTAAAAGTATTACTGAAAAAAATATTTTATCAAATGATTTTATTACTTAAATTATTAATATAGTAATTTTAAAAATTTTTATATTTATACTTTTTTTAAATTCTAATAAGATTATCAATAATATAATTGATTTTATATTTTTACTGAGAATTAATATAAAAATTATAATTATACTTTTTAATGTACATATTAATTTTTATTATAGAGTTTTATTATAATTATTTATTATAATAAATTTTACATATTATTGTTAAAAAATTGATTAAAATTATATATAATAATTTTAATTATATATACTTTCTTAAATTTCATAAATAATGTAATTTTTTTAATTTTATAAATATAAAACTAAAAAAATATAAAACTAAAAAAATATTAAAAATAGAAATATTCATAATAAAAAAGCATTATATACAAAAGATTTTTTTCTCAAATTTAATGATATAAAAAGGATTTGCAAAAAAATATAATAGTACTTTTAAAGATAATAATGTTTAATTATAAAATTTATGTATCTAAATCTAAATTAACATCTGTATCTAAATTATTTGATATTTCATTAACTTCAGGTTCATCATCTGAATAATTATAAGCAATATTTCTTATATTTTCTTCCTTGACGGGAGATAATGCAATTGTAATTGTTCCCAAAGTAGCAACAGTATAAATAATAGTTAAAGCAAAATCATTTTTCATATAAATTGATATATCATTACATAAATTAGAACATTTTGTGAATAACACAATATTTTTAAGTTCATAAACACCTTGAACAATATTGTGTGTTTTTTTATTTTCATTTGAAATATTTAATCCTCCTTCTTCTGATTTATAAATAGTTGAACGTTCTGCACAATCACCTTTACATGTAAATATAATATTTTTACTTGTGCATTTTATATCAATGTATTCTGCAATATTATTCATTTCTCTACATAATTTATGAAAATCTCCAGAAGGCATTGTAATTTTAATATCAAATTCTATTTTTGATGTTTTTTTTGATTTTTGATTAAGATCTAATAATTTTAATTTATAAAAAGTTTTTGATTTTTTATCTTCATTTTCTATTTCAATTATTAAACTTTGTTTGTCATTTTCCTCAACATATAAAGACATTGTGTCTTCTTTATCAACTGATTTTAATAATTTATATAAATTTTGTAAACATATTCCTAATTCAAATTTTTCATATTTGCAAAAATAAGGTTGGAATTCATTTCCATTAAGTCTAACTTTAATAAATATTGTTCTAGCAGTATCTGATGTTGCAATTTCTAATCCCACAAATTTATTTGGATTTTTTTGATCTGGAGCAGTAAATATCCAAGTTGTTTCAGTTAAAACATTTGAAAGAACTTCAATTAATGTTTTAAATGGAATAACATGTGCAGTTTTAAAAAAAAGAATTCTTTTTGATGTTGTGTTCATATTAATAAATTATTATTATTATAAAACTAAACTTATAAATTAATTTAATTAAATTTAGAGCAAAAAATAAATAATTTTAAATATATAAATAATTAAAAAAAATCTAAATTATTTGTATTAGAATTTATAAAATTTATATCATTATCATTATATTCATCATCAGAATAATCATATTCTAAATTATTTATATATTCTTCATTAACAGGAGAAAGAATTGTTGTAATAGTGCCATAATTTTTTAATGAATATTGAGATGTTAATGCAAAATTATTTTTCATAAATAATGAAAAATTATCAGTTATAGATATTAATTTTGAAAATATTAAAATATTTTTATTCTCAAAAATACCCTGAATAGATTTTTCATTTAAATTAATAATTTCTAATGATTCATCATTAAAAATAATATTTGTTTCTTTATCACCTACAGAATTAAAAATTAATTTATCATTGTAACAATTAATTTCAATAAATTGAGATCCATTATTAATTTTTTTACAAATATCATAAAATTTATCAGGATCAATAATAATTTTTTTTTCATAATTCAATGAAATTTGAGATTTTACATCAGGATTATTAATTTGTAATGGAATTTTAAATATTCTTTTATTTTTTTTATTTTTAAATTTTATTATCATATTTGATTTATCTGAATTTTCAATATAACAATAAATTCCTCTATCATTTTTATCAATTAATTTTAAAATTTTATTAATATAATCTAAATTCATTCCAAATCTAAAAAATTTATTTTTACAATAATATGAATCAAACATACTATTATTTAATTTAGTTTTCATATAAAGTGTTTTTGAAGGATCTGTACATGTAATTTCTAATACAGGTATTTCATTATTTTCTATATTTGTTGAACTAAAAGTCCAATCAACTTCAGATACCATTTTATCTATTGTATCTATTATTATTTTGTAAAAATTTATATTTTTTAATTTAAAAAACAATAATTTATTTTTCATTTTTTTAATATCAGATTTTATCATAAGTAAATCATTTTTTGGTATTTCTTCTTTATTTTTTGACATGTATTCAATTTTTATTGAACCATATGAAATATTTGAATCCAAATCCAAGTCTGAATTTAAATCTGAATTTAAATCTGAATTTGAATTTGAATTTGAATCTGAATTTGAATCTGAATTTAAATTTTTATCAAAGTTTTTAATACTAATTAAATTTGATTCTAATAATAAAGTACCATTAATTCCTAATAATATTTCAAAATTATTCATATAATTAACTAATTTACTAAATATCAAAATATCTTTTATTTCATATCCTCCAATAATAATATTATTATCAATAATATAATTATTATCAATAATATTATTATTAATATTAATTATATTTTTTTTATAAATATTAATATATTTTGATTCTTGCATACAACTAAAAATAATTTTATTTGATGAACATTCTAATCCAATAATTTCTCCAATAGCATTAATATCTTTAGAAATTTTATAAAATTCATTTGAATCAATAGTAATTTTTTTAATAAAATTATTTTTTAAAGATAAATTATTATTAGAAATATTAAGTAATTTAATTTTATAAACTTTTTTTATATTTATTTTTTCTGTATTTTTAATTTGAATTTTTAAATTATGTTTATCATTTTTATCAACACTTAAAATTAATATATTTTTTTTATCAACAGTTTTTAAAATATCATTTAATTTTTCTAAATTAATTCCTAATTCAACTGGTTTATCAATATTTTTGTATTTAATAAATATATTTTTAATATTAATATCAGTTAATATATTTTTAGAATTATTATTAGATAATATATGTATATTTGGAGAATTATCTACAGAAGATATTTTCCATAATTGTTCTGAACATATTTTTTCAGTTGTTTCACATAATAATTTAAAAATTTCTATTTTATTAATTTCAAGATAAATAATTTTATCTTCAATAGTTTTTTTGTGTTTTTTTGAGATATTTGAAGTATTATCAAATAAATCATTATTATAAGATATATTATTCATATCATCATCTTTAAAAGGAATAAAAATTATATTAAGAGAACCATAAATATCAAATATATAATTTGATTCTAAAATAAAATTATTTGCAAATTGAAAATAAAATTCAGTTGTAATAATAGATAATTTGTTAAAATTATTAATATCATCTAATGAATATATACTTGAAATAGTTAAAGTTTTTAAATTAATATTTTCTAAAATAATATCATTATTATATTGAAATTCATTAATTCCATCACAATTATTATTATCAGAACAAAAAGATAGTGATTTATTATTTAAAGAAGTAATTTTAACATATTTAAATAATATTCCTAAATCCTTACACGTTTTATGAAATTTATTAACATTTATAATTATTTTTTTATCAAAATTAATATTTGTAATTAATTTATCAAGTTGTGTAGGATATAAAATTTTAATTTTAAATATTTCTAATTTTTTATTATTTGAATTATTAATATTTGTATCATAACTTAATTCAATAATTAAAATATTTATATTTTTTTTTTCAATATAAAATTTTAATAAATTTTTTTTATTGATTAATTTTAAAACATTTAATAAATCTATAATATTAATAATAAATTCAATATTATTTAAATTCAAATATAATTTTTCAATAAAATTATGATTTAAAATACATTTTAAATTAAGTGTACGAATATTATTTGTATATATAATTTTTAATAATGAATTATTCTCAGTGCTAAAATTTAATTTAATATCTTTTGTTATTTTACTTAATACTTCAAATAATGTTTTTAACAAATTTATATTTTTAATTTCAAAATATAATATTTTTTCATTATTCATAATTTTATTTATACTTAAATATATTTATATACTAATAATAAATCAATTTTTATTAATTTTATTAATTTTATTAATAAAATTAATTTAATAAAATTTTATAAATTAAAAAATAATATAATAAATATTATTTTTTTTATCTTATTAATTATATAATTAATGGGTTATAATTTAGTAAATCCTAAAATGAGCAATTCAACTATTAATTCAAAAAAAAAAAATCAAATAGAAGCTGCTGAAGAAATTTGGTCAAATTTATCATCAAATATAAAAAATTATACACCTGAATTTTATTTTACAATTCAAGATTCTACTAATAATAAATTATCACATTTTGTTGTTCAAGAATCTTTAGAAGGAGGTAATCGTGTTAAATATAATTTAAAACAATTTAAAGGAAAAAAAGTTGATGAAAAAACATTTATAAATGAATTAAATCAAGAGGGAGGAAAAAAACATAAAAAATATGATTCTTCTTCATCATCATCATCCTCTTCTTCAGAAGTAGTTTTTACATTTCCTGCAGGAAAAACTTATAATGATTTATTAACATTAACATATTATCCAACAATTTATGGAGTACCAAATGTATTATATCCCACTTTTGCTACATCTTTTGCTCCATTTACTAATATTAAAATATTACCAAACTTATTATTAATCTAAATTATTTTTTATTTTGTTTAGTAGCTGAACCTCTTTCAAAAGTTCGTTTCAAAGATACTTGAATTTTACCATTTGTTTTTCTTTTTTCATTTATTTTTTCAAAAATAAATTCTATAATTTTTGGATCCTTAATTTTTTCTGTAAGAGCTTCTTTTATTAAATCTTCTTTTAATCCTTCTTTAGATTCATATTGATTAATTCTTAATTTACCTCCAGATATATTAATATTTGTTTCACCCATTCTTTCTAAATGTTTTAAAATTTCCGTTTCTGCATTTTTTTTTGCATTATTTAATAATTTTAATTCTGTTTGTAATTCTCTTATTCTATCATCATTTTTTACATATAGTTTTACTTTATTTTTAAATTCATCTGTATATTCATATTGATGTTCATCTTCATCTTCATCTTCATATTCATCTTCATCTTCATCTTCATGTTTATTTTTATTTTCATCTTCATCTTCATTTTCATTTTCATCTTCATTTTCATTTTTATCTTTTACTTTTTTATCTTTAATATTTTTATTCAAATTTAATTTATTTTTTTTATTTGGTAATTGATTAATAATATTTAAATTTCTATTTTTATATGATGTTAAATCTGATTCATTATCATTATTATTATCATTATCACTGTCAGAAATATCTTCAGAATATTTTATAGAAAAATTTTTTTTTATTTGTGATGTATTATCATTATTATTAATAATTTTTGGATTTGAATTAATTAAATCATTTTGAATTTTTGATATTAATTTTTTATTATCCATTTTATATTTAATTTATAATAAGGAATATTTAAATTAATTTAAATATTTATTTTTTAATATAACACTTCTAAAATATTATATATAAAATATTTAAAAATAATGTTTTTGTGCATAATCAAGCATTTATAAAAGTTTATAGTTTTCTAAATATTTCTCAAATTATAAATATTCCATTCAGAATCAATTAAATTATTTTCATAAATATAATTTAAACATACAATTAATGATGAACTGATATATTTATTTTCTTTAATTTCTAACATATAAATTTGATTTTCAGATTTGGAAAATAATTCAAGTATTTTTTCAGAATTTTCATTAGAATCAATATATATCATATTCATACATTTTTCATTATCTAATTTTTCTTTTTCTTTAATAATTTTATATTCAATTATTATATCATAAAATAATTCCATTTGATAAGAAGTTCCTTTTTCATTATCTTTAATATTTGAAAAAAAAGTTTCATTTTTGTCATATTTTTTATTATAATATTTCATAAATATATTTATTAAATTGAAAAAATAATAACCATCATCAAATTCAAATTCAAATTTAGGTTCATTAACATTATTTGTTTTGTCATAATAATTATTTATTTCCTCAAAATTATTTATATCAAATTCTAAATTATTATTTTTATTTAATTTTCTTTCATACATATTTTGATATAATTCTCCAATAATATCATTATTATAATCATCTTCATTTGGCTCTTTTTCATATAATTCATTATTATCTAAATTATCTGAATTATTTAAATTATTACAGAAAGTAACTTTTTTTTTATTAGATTTTGTGATATTATTAATTTTATCTCCCAAAAATTCATCTGGATTATCTAAGATATTATCTAAATTTTTACTAATATAATCATCCAAATTCATGAATATAATATTTTGAGAGTAAATAATAATAAAATATATTATATATTTATTTAAAATCAATTTTTTTAATGGATATATAAAATTACAAGTTTTACAAAGTATAAATATTGTGTATATTATTAAATAAATTTACAAAGAACTTTTCTGAGTAATAATATAAAAATTCAAATTTGGGTTCAAATTAACACGGTTCAGAGTTGAAATTGTTTGTTGAATATGAATAAATTCTTCTGGTTGAAAATCACCTTTTGTTCCTAGTAAATTGTTAAGAAATTCAAACAATTAAATATATAATTTTTTATAAATATAATAAATATAAAAATTATATATATAATGAGCCTAAAAATAACAGAAAATCCAAAAATAATTAAAGAATATAATGATGTATATTTTATTTATAAACCTCCATATTGGAATTGTGTAACAGATAATGATTATGAAGCCATAAAAAATCAGGATAATATAATATTAAATTGGATAAAAGCTAATATAAAAACTAATTTAAATATAGATTATCAATATGGATTATTAAATAGACTAGATTTAGAGACAAGTGGTATAATAATGGTAGCTAAAAATTTAACAAGTTATGAAAAATATAGAAAAAATATAAATGATCATATTCAAACAACTAAAATTTATATAACATTAGTAGAAGGTGAAACTGAACATGAATTTGGAATAATATCAAGTAATTTATTTTATAATAAAAAATTAAGAAGAACAAATATTGATAACAATAAAGGAAAATTTGCATATACAGAGTATGTAAAATTAAATACATATAATTATAATAACTCAGTATATACTTTATTATTAGTAAAAATTAAAACAGGAAGAACACATCAAATACGAGTACATATGGCATCAATTGGACATAAAATTTTTTGTGATAAAAAATATCAAGAAAATAAAAAGAAACTTAGCAATGAATGTGAATTATCAAAAAGATTATTTTTACATGCAATGTATTATAAGATAGAAAAAGATACTTTTGGATATGTAAAAATTCCAGAAGATTTATCAAAAACAATTGATAAAATGAAAATAAATAAAAAATATATAAGTACAGATAATGCATTTGATTTATTATATTCTAATATATTAACAAATAATATATTGGAAAAATTATATAAAACATAATTCTTATTAAGACAAAAATATTATCTTAATAATAATCACATATATAAAAAAATATATAATTAAAAAATATTTTTTAATTATATATTCTTGGATTAAATTGTAAAAAATTAATTGAAAATAAAATAATTTTTAATTAATTTTTTTATTATAATAAGGATGTAATTCTTCAAATTCTTTTATTCCTGATGTTGATAATATATGATAATGATTATTTAGTTTTTTTTCAAGTTCAATTTGTTTTTCTTCTAATTTTATAATTTGTTCTCTAATTTTTTGTTTATTATCATCTAATATTATTTCTTTATTATTTAATTTAACAAATGGTAATTTCAATGATTTACTATCATTTGAAAAGTCACTATAAAAATAATTAGTTATTTTTGTATTATCATTAATATCAACTAATACAAGACAAGATTTTTTATCATAGTAGATTTTATTATTATCAATACTTCCTTTATCTTCAGATTTTGAAATAACTTTACCGTTTACAACAATATTAGAATTATTTTTTAGTGATGTTAGTTTTAATCTATCAATAGTATCAGAATTAATTTCATATTTTAGAATATCCCCAATATTAATATCATCTATATTAAGTAAATAACCTCCTTTTTGTAAAATTTGGTTTAAATATTTTATTTTATATTTAATATATTTTGATTCATATGATATATTTGATATATTTGATATATTATCCATGTTTATATATATATATATAATAAATTTTTTTATAATAATAATCAAATTAATTTTATTATAAACAACCTCTTTGAGTTGAATAAATATCAGGCATAATTGCAGAGTTAAGGAATGGACTAACAACAGTTTTAGGACAAGGTGGTTCAGCTCTAATATCATAAGTTTGATTTTTATTTGAACCCATAACAGAACTAACAGGAATAGATTTAAGAACAGGAATTAGATTGGGATTAGAAACAGCAAGTGGATTATCTAATATTTGGAAACCTTTAGTTAATTTTTTGTCTAACATATTATTATTAGGTAAATATTCATTAGAATTATATAATGCCATAACTTTTTCTTGTTGTGTTTGAGGTCCAGAAGATTTAAAATCATTAAGATTTGCATTACCATATGTATCATTAGTTTCATTAAAACCTTTAAAATTATTATTAGTATTATATTCATTATTTCTAAAAACAAGTGCATCATCATATAATGAATTTAGTTCATCTTGAGAAACTTGTGTTGGATCACCATTATCATTAAAATCATATCTATAATTTGAATCTTTATAACTAATTTTTCTATATTTATCTGCAGAATTAATACTTCTTGATTTACTTCTATATAATTCAGATCTTGGATTATCAACAATTAAATCATTACCAGTATTAACTTCTTTAATAAGTTGATCTAAAACTGATTGATCAGAATCTAAAAGTGTATTTCTTTCAGAATTAATATCTTCTCCAACAGGATTTAAAAAATCAGATTGTGAAATATTATCATTTAAATCATTATTAGTATTTAATTCTTCAGATAAACTTTCATCAAAAAATCGTGATTTTTTATCAAGATTTTGTTGTTGTCTTGATTCATTTTTCAGAATATTATCAACAATTCTTGAAGTAGCTATTTTATTTTCCATTGATAATCTAGATTTATCTTCCTCATTAATTTTTCTAAGTGAATTTGTCATTTTATTAGAAGATTTTGATAAATTTTCATTTGTTCTATATTTAAATTCTGAATTAGATTTATTTGATAATTGTGTTTTATCATCAATAGTAAAATGTTGTGTATTATTACTATTTAATTTACCTGTATTTGGTATTGTATTTGGTTGGTAATATTGTATCCAAATAAGAACAGCTAAAATAATAATTAAAAAAAATAAAAGAAATCTTATATCTCCTTGCATTTATAGATTATATATTCTATATATAAAATATTTATTATGAAAAAAAAATATATATATACTTATATTATAATGAATAATTCTTTTAAGAAAAAAATGAATGAAAATCAACAAAACAATCATTTATCAAATTTATCATCAACATCATCAGAATTTATAACTAATAAAAAAAATAATATAAAACAAAAAGGAGGTAAATGTAATTGTGAAGATATAATAAAAGCAATTTTAATAGAAAATTTAGAATTAATTTTATATATTTTAAAAAAAGATAATTGTTGTTATTGTTGTCAAGATTCAAATGGTAATACAGTAATTCATTTATTAATTCAGTTATGTAATACTAATATTGATATAAAAAATGAACTTATAAATTTATTTAGTAATAAAGATTGTTTAAATTTTATTAATATACAAAATAATAATGGACAAACACCAATATTATTAGCAGTTATGAATGATCAAAATGATTTAGCTGAAATAATGGAAAATGCAGGTGCAGATGTTTCTATAGAAGATAATAATGGAAATTTTGTGGGAATTAAAGAAGATATAGAAAATAATAATAATAATAATCAAATAGAATCAGATATAAATAATTTACCTATTCAAAATATTTATAATGTATTTAATATAATTTTAAAAAAAGATAAAGAAAGAAATGATGATTTAACTTCTTTAAATATTAATAATTTATCAGAACCAAAATCAAATAATTTAATGGAAGAAAATACTGATAATTTTATGAAATTAATTAAATCAAAAATTGAAAATTCATTATTAACAAATAATAATAATTCTGAATCTTCATTAACATCTTCTTCAGAATATTTAGAATTGCCTGAAATTGATTCAGAAAAATCAGAAACAATTAATACTGATAAATTTATTACTTTATTAGATAATAATAATAATCCATTATATTATAATTATTCTGATATTGAAGACACAGATCAATTTATTTCAATTTTAAAAGATAAATATTCATCACAAACTAAAGATGATAAAAAACCTGAAAAATTTAAAGAAATTAAAATTAATAATAAAAATATTAATAATAGTATAACAAGTGATATTGAATCAAGTATAAATACTCAAATGATTAAATTAGAAAATGAAACAACATCTGATGAAAATAAAATGAGTGCAGAAAATTTAGTTAATAATATAAAATCTTTAAATTCCAAAAAAATAAATAATAATACTATATTTAATAAAACAATAAATACAAATAAAAAAAAAAATAATCAAATTACATCAGATATAGATACTAATAAAAAAAATGATCAAATTACATCAGATATAGATACTAATGTATTATTAAATGCTATAAAAAAAATTCAAAGTAAATATGATAATAATTTATCTAATGATAATATTATGAAAGGAGGTGTAAATATGAAAAATAATAAACAAAAAGTAATGGGATATCGTAATTTAAATGGTGATTCGGATTTATTTTTTTTAAATAATAATTCAGATAATATTGATTATAATATTTTATATAATTCTGAATCAGAATTAGGAAAAAAAAAAAATAAATCAAAATCAAATACTAATGAATTAAAAAGAATGATGATAAGTCAAAAAGAAAAATTACATGAAGAAGTATTAGAAATGATAATGGGAATGTTAAACAAAGGTTTATTAATTCAATCAAATAAACCAATTGAAGCTTCCGAAAAAAATGCAAAACTTTGTAAAGCTTATATTTACAGAAAAATCAGTGAAACAAATCCACAAATGGGAGGAATTGATAAAATAATGACATTTAAAGCAATGGACCAGAAAAAAATAATTAATATGATAAAAGAAATGCCAGATTTAGATGAATTAGAAAAAAGTATTAAAAAACATTTAGAAAATAAACAAAAAATAAAAAAATTAGAAAAATCAGAAGAATCTGAAAAATCTGAAAAATCAGAAAAATCTAAAAAATCTAAAAAATCTGAAAAATCTGAAAAATCAGAAGAATCTGAAAAATCTGAAAAATCTAATAAAAAAGAAAAAAAAGAAAAAAAAGTTAAAAAATAATAAGTTTATATTTTATAAATAAATATATAATTTATATAATAATGTCATCAGAATTAAATTTAAAAAATAATAATTTTTTAAAAAAAATTATTATAAAAATAAAAGAAAACTTGATGTCAGATGAAATAAAAAATGAAATTAAAAATGAATTATTAGAACCAATATATATAGAATTAATAAATTATATATTCCCACATTATATAATATTTATATTATTATTTTTAATAATAATAATGTTATTATTAAGTTTAATAATAATGATATCAAATATAAAGAATAAATAAATTATTCTTTTTTTTTATTATACATTTATATTATAAAATAAATGTTTGTAATAGCAAAATTATTATTTATGGCAATAACATTATATATGTTTGTAAGTTTATTTTTAGATAATTTTGATGATAGACAAAATGCAATTTCTTATAAAATTTATTTATTTTTATTTATATTTATAATGCAATTTTTATTTCAAATTTTTACAAATATAATTAATTCAAATAAAATTGCAGTAAATGAAATTATAGAAACATCAATTAATAATGCATTATTAGCAATAATTGCTTTTGATATTTATAATGATTTAGTTTATAATAATTTTTTTAGAACTTATAATCATCAACAAAAAATTTTAATTTTAATACTTTTAATAATTGGATTTATGACTACAATAAAAATACTTGAACTATTAATTAGTAGTAATTAATTTGTTTGATTTTATAAAATAAAAATATTTTCTATTCAATATTTTTTATTCAATATTTTTTATTCAATATTTTTTATTCAATATTTTTTATTTGTTTTATATATATAAATATATAAATGATTTCATCAGATTTAATAAATAATTTAAAATACTATGGTAAATTTTTAATTATTATAATTATGATTTTTTTATTATTAAAATTTGTTATAACTCTTAAAATATATGAGGCTTTATTATTATCACTTATTATAACAATTTCTATATTAATTATAGAAAATTTAATTTATATAAATAATAATGCAACTGATCCTTTAAATTGTGATCAATGTAAAATATCAACAATAGAATCTGATAATACAGAAAATATTTCAAATCCTTCACAAACAACACAACCTTTAGAAGAACAAAAAGAAACATTTATTTCAGGAACAATAGAATCATTAATTAATAATATTAGTTCAAAAATAAGTCCAGAAAAAATAAATACATTAAAATATTCAGATAATGATTTATATGAATTTAAATGTATACGTGTTAAAAAAAATAATAAAAATGAAAATGACAGTGAATTAAAAAATGATATTATTGAAAAAATAAATACAATTGGTACAAATATAAAAAAATTAGAAATTGAAAATGAAAATTTAAATGAAAATATACATAAAATTATAAATGAAAATATTGATAATCAAAATAATCAAAATAATCAAAATAATTCAGAAAATTCTATAATAGAAGGTTTTGAAAATATAAATAAATTAGATAATTTTATTAGTGAACAACAAAATATAAATAATAACTTGACTAATAAAAAAATTAATCCTAATGTACAACAAGTTAAAAATACTAATAATAATATAAAACAATTAGAACAAAATGAAAATAATAACTTGACTAATAAAAAAATTAATCCTAATATACAACAAGTTAAAAATAGTAATAATAATATAAAACAATTAGAACAATTAGAACAATTAAAACAAAATGAAAATAAAAATAAGTTAATTAAAAATGAGTTAATTAAAAAAAATGAAATTGAAATGATAGATAAATCATTAGAATATCCATATTTAGATAGAGCAGGATTATTAAAAGATGAAAATATTATAGAACAAACAGAAAATAAATCTGAAAATCCAATAACATATGATGTTGGATATGTTCAATATCAAACAGATGGAATACAAAAAGAAGAAAATAATATATCATATGAAAATAAATTATTTAAATTAGATGTTGGTGAACCTAATATTGTTAGACCTTATATGAATGACGGAAAAGAATATTATAATCGTATAAAAAGTTATTCATCAAGTTCTCCAACAGCAAATGAAGCTTTAACAAATGAATTAAAATATGGTGATTATAATTATATTGGTCCATTAAATAAAGGAATGTCAAATTCAGATTATACATTTGTAACACCAGATAATTGGTATCCAATAGCACCACATCCTCCTGTATGTGTAACAAATCGAACATGTACAACAAGCCCTATTCTTATGTCTGATGGTAAAGATTATATGTCATGGGCATCATTAGCAGATTTTGATAATGCAAGAAGATTTACTGGAAATATGGGAATAAATATTGATTATGTAAAAAATGTACTTAATAATGATAATGGATATTAAAAATTATATAAATTCAATATCATATAATATATTCATTATATCATCTTGATAAATACAATTAAATATTTTCCAATATAAGTAATATTTTGAATATATTATTGCATTATAATATAAATCATTATTATTATATTCACTTTTTTTATCATAAATAAATTTTAAAATAAATTTATTCATAATAATTTTATAAGATGATATAGAATTAATTGTAATAGATTTTGAATAACAAATATAATAATTTTCAAAAAACATAATTTTAATTATAGATAATATATTTAAATAAGTTTAAATTTATATCTTTTTTTCAATTTTTATTGTATAAATGTATAATATACAATATTTATTAATTATAATACTTCTTGGTATTATTATATTTTTAATATATAGATTATTTTCATATAATGCAGACAAAATAGATAAATTAAAAGAAAATATTAATGAAAATATAAATATTGAATTTGATGATATTAATGAAAAATTATGTAATATTGAAGAACTTATTGAAAAAAAATTTAATGATTCTAATAAAAAAATTAAAGAATTATATTCACTTCAAAATAAAATGAATGAGGTAAATATAATGAATAATCAATCAATATTAAATCAAATAAATCAATATGATGAAAATGTTGAAAATATTGTTGAAAATATTGATGAAAATAAAAATCATATATTTAATTCTGCGGAAAATTCCTCAATAAATAAACAAAATTTAAATAAAGATTTTTTTATAAAAATACACCCAAATGATAAGGAAAATTTTTATATGAGTTCACATTCAAATAATAATAATTTAAATTCAAATAAAATATCACAAAATAATATATTTACTTATACTGATATAACATCTAATGAATATACAAAATCATCATTAAAATTACCAAATTCAAAATCTAATTCAAAATCAAATACAGAATCTAATTCAGAATCTAATTCAGAATCTAATTCATATTCAAATACAAAATCTAATTCAGATTCAAATACAAAATCTTTGAAATCATCACAAAATTTAGAAAAGATAAATTTAAATAATAAATCTGATAATAATAGTATTGTATTAGAAATAAATGATATTTTAATAAATACTCCATATAATATAAAAGATAATTTCAAATCAAAAAATGCATTAAATTCACTTTATTATATTTCAAATATTATAAAAAATAACTCAAATAATTTTGATAATGTTAAATTAAATAATAATTTAGAATCAGAATCAAATTCAGATTCAAATAATATTTTAATAAAAAATAAATTATAAAAATATTTAATATAATTTAATATTTTTATATATTTTAATTTATATATATATAAATGGATAACTTTTATAGAAATTGTCCTCCAAAAATGGATGATGCAAGATTTACAACAAATTATAAATCAGATTCAAGTATAAATGAATATATAAAATATATGAATGGTATTACTAGAGATGATGATTATAGATTATTTTTACAAATTAATGCAAATAAATTAATGGATTACGAATGGTTATATTTAAGAAATAATGACTCATGTTGGAATAATGCATGTATACATAATTATCCATTAAGAATGGATCCAAGATTATTTTCACAAGAAAGAGAAAATGCAAATATATTATTTTCTACAAAAGAACTACCAACAGAATTTAAATGTAAAAAATTTCAAGATTATAGAATGTCAGAAACACCATTACAAAATTATAAAGAAAATGACAAATTTAAATAAAAATATTATTAAAGATTAAAATAAAACAAATTTACAAATTACAATTACAATTATAATTACAATTATAATTATCAAAATTTTACTTATATTTTTCTTTTTTGTAATAACAAGCATTATAATTGTTATAATAACAATTTCTAAATTTATTATAATTACAACTCTCACATTTTACTCATAATGAAATGTCATAATTCTCACATATATTATGTTTATAAATATTATTGTTTTATTATATATTAAATTTTCAAGGATGTAAATGTTTATTTTTTTATATTATGTATAAAAAAATAAATTAAAAATATATACAATAAATTATATCAATGGATAAAAAATTTAATATTTCAGGTATTAATAGATCTTTATTAAAAAGTTTAAATAAAAGTTATTTTAGTGAACCATTAAAAGATGAAAATAATATTGAGGAATTAATGAGTAATTTTATTACTGGTGAATTAGATACAATTAATTATATATTAGAATCAAATAAAATTTTAAATTTTAAAAATTCTTCTGGGGAAACATTAATACATGCAATTTTAAGAAATGAATCACCAAATATAACAGAAAATAATAAATTACAAATAATAAAAACACTTGTTGATAAAAATGTATCATTAAATTCAATGACACAATATAATAAAAATCCATTACATATTGCATGTGAAAAAGGTTATGTTTCTATAATAAATTATTTAATATCAAATAATTGTAATCAACAATTAAATGATAATTATGGAAATGCACCAATACATTATTTAATAAATAATTTTATTGATATATGTAAAAAAGACAATTTATATAAATTATCAAATCGGGATATTAATTTAATAAATTCTAAACAAATAAAAAAATTAAATAAAATTATTAAACAAGAAAATATAAATATTTTAATAGAATTATTAAGTAAAAAACAAATTGATGGTAATGAATATTTATGCATAAAAGATGGATACAAAATTATTAATTCAATAAAAAATTTTATAAAATCCAAAACACAATTAATATTGCCAAATATTTATAAAATTATGGATAACACAATATTGAATATTAATCAAATATTTATAGATATAACACAAAATAATGATATAAAATTTGAAAAAACAAAAAATATAGTTTTGAATACACAGGAAGAAATTAAAAAATTATATAATTATAATGTAGACAATATATTTTCATTTGATGAAAACTTTCTTAAAAATATAAAATATAAAATAAATGAAAATAAAGATACTTGTAAAAAAAAAATAAATAGAATAATTAATGATATTTTACAAATATTAGATAAATTAGATGAATATATAAATAATATAGAAAAAGAATATTATATTCCATTACTTAATTATATTTCAAAAATATATTTAGTGTGTGATATTATACATAATAATTCAAATTATGAAATTGAAATTTTAACTGATAATAACAATAATAACAATAATGATAGTAATGATAGTAATGATAGTAATGATAGTAATGATAATAATAAATTAAGAAAAAATAAATTAAAAAAAAATTTATTTAATAATATAAACATTAATGATTTATTTATATTAGATAAATTTTTAATAAATAATTCATCTTTATTTAATACATTTTTAAATTATGGTGAATCTATTGATGATATTATTTTATTAAACAAATCATTTAATTTAATTAAAAAAGATAATAAATATAATAAAATAAGATTTTTTTTAAATACAACTAATAATACTCGTGTATATTTTATACCAAGTAATAAAAATATAACAAAAAAAACATTAATTAATTTAATTCCTCCAAATGAGTTATTATTAAAAGAATATTTTTTAAATGAACATTATTATTGGAAAATGGATATGTATTTTAAATATGGACCAATTAGAAATTTAATAAAAACAATAAATACATATGTATATTCCTTAAAAATTATGTTAGAAGTAAATAATAATAATGATATTTTTATAAATTATATTGAAAAAATAAATTTATTTTATATCAAGGAATTTTCAAATATTATGATTAAAATATTAAATAATATTATAATTTTGGAAAAATATATAAATAATATTGATATTGAGGAATTAAAAGAATTAAATGAATTATATATATTGTTAAAAGATAAAATATTAGAAAATAATAATAATGTAAATATTATTAGTGATTTATTAGAAAATGAATTATTTGATAATTTATTTAATAAAATTCAAGAATCAAATTATTCAAATAATTTAACTGAAATTTATAATAATTGCATTTTAAAAATATTTGGTAAATTTGAAGAATTTGTTATTGATATTAATGAATATCAATCATATTATCAATTAGAAAAATATTATGAATATATAGAAGAATATATAAAAAATAATAATATATCAAAAAATATAAGTTTAACAAATACAATTTTTAATAATTATAATTTTAGTATAACAAAAAATTTCCCTGAAAGTTATGAATCTTACAAAGATCAATATTTTAATATTAAAAATATTAATTTATATGATAAAGGAAAAGAAAATATAGAGATTAGAAATAATATTTATATTAAGAATCTTGATGAATTAATAATTAATTCTAATTATAAATTTGATTTTATAAATAATATTTTTCCATATACAAATACTTATAATTTTAATACATTTTATTTAGAAAAACAAAATATTAAATATGAAAAATTAAATTTTTATAGTAATACTAATGATGATAATGATAGTGATAATGATAGTAATAATAATAGTGATAGTGATAGTGATAATAGTGATAATAATAGTGATAATGATATTAAAATACTTTATATTAACAATCAAAATGAAAAATGGTTAAATTTAGAAATAGATGAAGAAAATTACAATTTTAATAATTTTAAAAATTCAAATAATGAATATAAATTTGCATTAGGTTATAATATTTTAAATACAAAATTAGAACCTGATTATATAAAATATAAAAATGATAAAAATATATTATGTGATATTGATTATATTAAAAATAAATCATTATATGATTCTACAACAAATAAAATTTTACAAGATAAATCAGGAATATCTAAATTTAATATTGAAGATGAATTAATTATTAATGATATATTATTTAATTCATATATAATAACAAATAATTTTAAGGAATTAATTAATTTAATGTTATATTTACTTTATCTTAATATTATAGATTCATCATCATTAAATGTGTTTTTTAATAAATCATTTGATGTAAAATATTATAATATAATTAACAATTCAGAAACTAAAGAAATATCAATGGGTATAAATTTAGATGAATATTCTCTTGATGAAATTAATAAAAAAAATATTTATGAAACATTAAAATTTATAAATGAGAATGAAAATGAAAAAAAAAATTATATGGTTGATAATATAAAAATTTTTATTAAATTATTAATAGAATCAACATTATATGAAGAAATAAATAAAATATTTAAACAAATTATAATAAAAAATAATGAATTATTATCAACTAATAATAAAAATGATTTATTAAATAATATTTTTTTTCAAATAATAAATAAATATAATAATTTAGATAACTATATTAAAAATACATTAGAAATATCAAAAGGTTTTCCAACATTAGAATATAATGAAATATTAAATTTAATAAAAAAATATCCTGAAGAAAACACATTTACAAAAATAAAAATAATTGGAACAAAATGTTTAAATAAAAGAAAAATGGATGAATTAATAAATATTGATATGGATTATAAAATATTAGATTTAAATGGAAATACAATAATAACAAGATTAATAGATCAATATAATTTATTTGCATTAGAAAAAATAATTAAAAAAAAAAGTTTTTTAAAAACATATAAAAATAATAGAAATGAAACACCTATTGAATATTTAAAAAAGATTATGTTAAATATCCAAAATGAATATCAAAATTTAAATTATTATAATAGAATAAAAAAATATTCAACTGCATTAGAAAATTCAATAAAATTAAATGAAAATTTTTCTAATATAAAATTAGAGAATATAGATAATTTAATAAAAGAAATAATAACAAATAGTGTTTATTTATTTAATGAAACATTATGGCTAAAAATATATGATTATCCTAATGGATGGAATTTATTAGAAAAAAATATTTTAAAAAAAGAATTAAAAATAGAAAAAGAAAAATTATTAATAAATACATTTGATTATGATGAAGATATAAATATATATATAAATAATGAAAAAGAAAAAATAAACAATAATATAAATTTATATATTGATAATTTAAATAAAGAGATAATAAATTATAAAAATAAAATTACAGAATATAAATTAGAAAGTAATAATTCAGACAATTTATTAAGTCAATCAGATATTACAGAAAATATAAAAGAATTAGAGAAAATAAAAAATGAAAAAATAGTAATGATAAATAAATATAAAGAATATATAAAAAATATTGATAATAAAATAGAATCTTATAGTAAACAAAATATAAAAAATATATTAAATAATTATAAAAATAAAATAATAAAAATAACAGATATTGATTGGGAAGAATATAAAAAATTAGTAGATGATTTAGATAATGATTATATAAAAATAATTCAGATTTTAAATTTAAAGATAAAAAATAAAAATACAATAAGTAATTTTATACTAAATATAATTAAATATAATATAAATGATAAAGAAACAGAAAAAAATAATATTTTTAATAAATATTTTACTTTAATATATGATAATATATTTGCAGATTATTGGGATTTGGATAAATATGAAGATTCAAATTATAATATATTAAATAATTCAATAATGGAAATTTTAAAAATAAATGTAATAAATATAATAAAAAATGAATTATTTAACACAATAATAAATTATATAATTCAAACAAAAAATAATAAAGATATAGAAAATAATATAAAAAATAGTTTACATATAAAAAAATCAATAAGTGTATATTTATATCAATGTTTAATTACTAAACTAAAAATACTAAATCCTGAAAAAATATCATATATAGATATAGATACACAAAAATATGTAATAATAAATCAATTAAAATTATTAATTGGAGATAAATTTAATGAAGAAGATGATACAGAATTAAATAATATAATAGAATTTAATAAATTTATTTGTGAAAATGTAGGATATAATTGTTATGATGAAATAGTAAAAATATTATATGATGCAAAAAAAATATCAATTTATTACAAAATATATGAAATATTAAAAAATTAATTACATTCTAGACATATAAGTTGTTATATTTGTATTTTCAGGAAGATTATTTAATGTACTAATTTCTAAAGTAAAAGAAAGATTTAAATTATTAAAATTAACGAGTTTTCCATTGGGTAAAATAAAAGTAAATTTAAAATTATTCAGTGACTTTATTGGAGGATTAAAATATATTGGAGAAGGAACAAAAGTATTAAATAAAATTGAATTTTGTTGACCATTTAATAAAATTTTATAAAAATAAGATGGACCATTTGGATTATAATTTTTATTTAAATTTTCTGCTAATAATAATATATAAGAAATATTTTGAATTAAATATCCATTATATAATTCACCAAAAGGAATATTATTATTAATATATATTAATTTTTTAATATCAAAATAATATGGTTCAATATTATTAATAGTATAATTATTTTCAATATTTGCATAATTTGTTATAGAATATTCATATCCAACTAAAGAAAATCCCATAATTGAACCAAAAGTATCACTATAATTAAATAACAATCTAAAAATAGCAAATGTTTTAATTTTAATACCATAACCACCTTTTGTATTATCAACATCAATAATTTTATTTATATTATTGATTCTAATTTCATAAAAATTATTATTAATAACATTAGTAATAATATGTCCATCCAAAGAATTTATATAATTCTTACTTATATAATAATAATCAATACTACCAGTTATAAATATTTTATTTCCTTTTTTAAGATTATGTTGTTTTTGATTAATTCTAATAATAACATCATTAGAATTAAGAATTTCTATAATACCATCAAAACAATTTGGAAGAATAAAAATATCAAATAAATTAAATGTTGATATATTAGTTGTTTCATTAAATTCAACATTAATAGTATTATATTCATACAAATTATTAAAATTTAATAAAATATTTCTTTTAACTTTTGAAACTTTATCTTCAATTGTATTTTTAAGCATAATATAAGAATAATAACCAGGTTCTAAACTAATTTCATAAGTAGTAAAATCAATAATATTTTGCCAATAAAATTTATTATTAGAACTTTGAATATTTGTTAATTTTACATCACCATTATAAGAATTAATAATTTTTTCATTAATATTAATATTTTTAAGCACATTTGGGATTTCTGAACTAATCATTTTAATTGAACAAATATTATTATAAGTTTCACCAAGATCAATAACAAAATTATTTGAATTTGGATATCCTTCAATAAAATTATCTATCATTCCAATTTGTATCCCTTTACCTGTTCTAAATTTATTTTCATCCCAATAACCATCTAAGATTATATTATCATTTAATGAAATAATATTTTTTAAATTAACTGTAAGATAATTAGATGTAACTTCATTAATAATTAAATAAGTATTTAAATTATTATATGTTAATGGAATATTGGAATTAATTAAATTTATTGGATAATTACCTAAATTAAAATAAATTATTGAACAATTTGAGATTAATATTTTATCTGAATTATTTTCTGAATAAAATAAAATCGGCAAATCAAATGCAATTCTATAATTATTATCAGAATTTATTTTATAAATTTTATGTAAATTATTAATTAAATTTAATGGAATATTTTTCCAAAATAAATTATCACCATTTGTTACTTCACTTATTTTAATAAAAATATCATAGTAAGATATAACATCAATAAAATTAGGTTTTATATCAATTATAACTGTTGGTGAAGAATCATTAAAAAAAAAATTTAAATTTTCATAATATGTTTCATAATTTTTAAATCCTCTTAATATTAAATTATTATTTTCTTTAAAATATTCATCAGCATTATTTAAATATATTTTTAAAATATTACTTTGATTTGTAAATTCTAAAGAATTATCTACAAGATTTATGTATTTTTTTATATCAATATTTGTATTAATATTTCTATTTGCAGAATCAATATTAATATAATTTTTTGTTTTTACTATTTGTGTATTAATTGGATTTATATTTTTTTTATTCAAATAATCAAAATGCATATCATAATTTTTTGGATAAATCACTGGATTAGAATAATTTATATCATCAACATATGTTGCATAATTATTAATTCTATATGATGAATTTTGTTGTTCAATATTTAATTGTTCTACATATTTATTATTTTTATTTTTATCTCTTTCTGTTTTATTATTATAATCAATAATTCTTTCATAATTATTTTCTGAATTTAATATTATATTATTTTGATTATTAAAAGTATTAATTGAATCATCTTGTGAACCCCCAATATGTTTTTCTGCAAATTTAATATTTTTTGAGTAATTTATATCTGATATATTATTCATAATATTTTATAATAATTTTTATTATTATAAATCTTTTTATTTTGTTTTACAGAAAGGTTAATTTTAAATAAGACAAATATTGGTCTCCCATCATCATTATTAAATATTAATATCAATTAGTTTAACTATATTTTTTAATTATTATATTTTTTTATTCTTTTACAAGTTTTTATATCTATCTCCTTTATTCATTATTTGAGTAATATTTAATCGCAGATATTTTATAATCTTCTGTCTTATGTTTAGTAATCTATCTTATTTTGAGAAAAATATAAACAATAATTAGAAGTACATACAATTTTAATCTTCAAGAGTGTAAAATTAATTTTACTGTAAAAAAGAAAAAATTGATAAAAAAACATTTAAAGACATATTTAATATATAAAACAACATTTATTATGTCTATTAATAAAAATAACAAAGTTAACAAATCTGAATCAATAACAATTGAAGAACAATATAAAAAAAAAACACTACATCAACATATATTAGATTTACCAGATTCATATATAGGATCTATACAAAATGATTTAATAAATATATATGTATATGATGAAAAAGAAAATAAAATTTTAAAAAAAGATAAACATATTGTATTAGGTCTATATAAAATTTTTGATGAAGTAATAGTTAATGCTGCTGATAATACTGTTAGAGATAAAAAATGTAATAAAATAGAAGTAACTATTGATAAAAATTCTGGAGAAATTTCAGTTTGGAATAACGGTTCAACAATTCCAATAGAAATTCATAAAGATTATAATATTTATGTTCCTGAATTAATTTTTGGTAATTTATTAACATCAGGTAATTATGATCAGAAAGGAAAAACAGTTGGTGGTAAAAATGGTTTTGGTAGTAAATGTATTTCTCCTTGTACTTTAATTCCTTTATTTTCTGGTAAAATAAAAAAAGCAAGTGATATTACATTAAATGATAAATTAGTTGGTGATGATGGAAAAATAAGAAATATAAAAAATATAATAAAAGGAACAGGATTAATGTATGAAATTACACAAGAAAATGGAAAATCATATAAAGTAAATGATCAACATATTTTAACATTAAAATTTATCGATCATAAAAAAATATTTTGGAGTAATAATGAAAACTCATGGGTTATATTATGGTGGAATAATAAAAATAAATGTATTGATAGAAAATCAATTAAATTAAAAAACAATCCATTTAATTTTTCAAATAATAATTCTACTAATAAAAGAACATTTTCAGAATTTTCTAATATAACTACAAATAATAATGATAATTTAATATCAAATATGTCAAATATTTTTAATATTTATAATAGATGTGAAATTTATAAACAATTAAAAGAATTTAGTAATGAAATTTCTGATGTAAATATTTTTGATATAAATATTCAAGATTATATGAATTTAGATTTTAATACTAAAAATAGATTAACAGGTATTCGTGGTGAATGTATACAATGGGAAAAACAAATAATAGATATAGATCCTTATATAATAGGTTTATGGTTAGGTTTAGATAATACAAAAAATTTAAATAATCCTGAAATAATAAATTATTTAAGTGAAGAGGAAGAAATTAATAATTCAAATAATATTTTAAATAATAATACAAATTTTAATTTTTTAAAATATAATATTATTAATAGAAAAAAAATTCCAAAAGAATATATAATTAATGATAAAAATATAAGATTAAAATTATTAGCAGGAATAATTGATTCATTTGGTATTAATGAAACAAAATTTTATAATGAATTTAACAATGAAAATGAAAATAATAATGAAATAATATTAAAATTACCCAATACAATTGAAAATACAAATTTACTTGATGATATTATATTATTAATACGTTCTTTGGGATATTATTGTAAAAACAATACATTAATATTTAATGAATATTATATAAAAATAGATTGTAATATTGAGGAAATACCAACAAAACTTTTTAAAAAATCAATAGAAAATTTTAATAAATCAATAGAAAATTTTAATAAATCAATAGAAAATTTTAATAAATCAACAGGATTAATTAAAATAAAAAATATAGGAATTGGTGATTATATTGGTTTTGAAATTGATTCAAATCAAAGATTTGTATTAGAAGATTTTACAATAACACATAATTGTGCAAATATATATTCAACAAGATTTGATGTAGAAATAGTAGATCCAATAAGAAAAAAAAAATATTTTCAAAGATTTACAAATAATATGTTTAATAAAGAAGAACCAATTATAACATCAATAGATAAAAATGCTGAATCTTATACTAAAATAACTTTTGTACCAGATTATAAAAAATTTGGATTAAAAAATTTAACAGATGATATGGAAAGTTTATTAAAAAGAAGAGTATATGATATTGCAGGAACAACTAATTCTAATGTAAATGTATGGTTAAATAAAACACATATTAATATAAAATCATTTAAAGATTATATTGGAATGTTTAATTATGATGATGTAAATTCTGATTTAATATATGAACAATTTAATGAAAGATGGACTATTGGTGTTATATATGATCCAAATGTAGGATTTCAACATATGACTTTTGTAAATACAATTAGTACATTTCAAGGAGGAACACATTTAAATTATATAACTAATCAAATAGTAGATAAAATTACTGAATATATAATATCTCAACCAAAAAATAAAACATTAAAAATTAAACCACATCAAATAAAAGAAAATTTAACTATATTTATAAATTCAGTAATTGAAGATCCATCATTTAATTCTCAAAGTAAAGAAGTTTTAACTACAAAATCATCATTATTTAATATTAAATGTGACTTGGATGATAAATTTATAGGAAAATTATGTAAAACAGGATTAATTAATGAAATAATTCAAACAGCTCAAATTAAACAATTTGAAGAATTAGAAAAATCAGATGGAAAAAAAAATATAAATTTAAAAAGTCTTACAAAATTAGATGATGCAAGATTTGCAGGAACAAAAAGAAGTTCAGATTGTAGATTAATTCTTACAGAAGGAGATTCAGCAAAATCTTTTGCAATTTCTGGTTTGGAAATTATTGGAAGAGATTTTTATGGTGTTTTTCCATTAAAAGGAAAATTACTTAATGCCCGTAATGCTACTACAAGTAAATTACTTTCTAATGAAGAAATAAAAAATTTAAAACAAATTATGGGATTAAAACAAAATATAGTTTATACAGATACAAAAAAATTAAGATATGGTGGTATTATAATATTAACAGATCAAGATACTGATGGTTCACATATTAAAGGATTATTAATAAATTTTTTCCATTTTTTTTGGCCAAGTTTATTAAAAATAAATGGATTTATTCAATCTATTGCAACTCCTATTATTAAAATATATAAAAATATTGATATTAAAAAAGAAAATCCAGAAATATTTTATACTATATCTGAATATAAAAAATGGTGTGAGCTAAATAATGATAATTTAAAAAAATATAAAATAAAATATTATAAAGGATTAGGTACTTCAACAACTATTGAACAAAAAGAATCATTTGTTGATTTTAATAATAAAATAATTAATTATATTTGGGATATAGATAATTTATTAAAAGATAATACTTTTGATAATTTATCAGATAATTTATCAAAAGATAATCAAACATTAGTATCTGATGAATCAATAGATAAAAATGATAAATCATATAAAGCTATTATATTAGCTTTTGCAAAACAAAAAGAAAATGATAGAAAAGAATGGGTAAGAAATTATGATGAAAATTTAATAATTGAAAATAATATTAAAAATATTCCTATTTATGATTTTATTAATAAAGATTTTATTCATTTCTCACATTATGATAATATTAGATCATTGCCAGATTTAATTGATGGATTAAAACCATCACAAAGAAAAATTTTATATGGAGCTTTTAAACGTAAATTAGATAATGAAGAAATTAAAGTTGCTCAATTTTCAGGATATATAAGTGAACATAGTGGCTATCATCATGGTGAAGCATCTTTACAAGGTGCTATTATAAATATGGCTCAAGATTTTTGTGGTTCAAATAACATTAATTTACTTTTTCCATCAGGACAGTTTGGAACAAGAAGACTTGGTGGTAATGATTCTTCAAGTGCAAGATATATATCCACTAAATTATCTAATTTAACAAGACATATTTTTATTAATAAAGATGAACCTATTTTAAATTATATTGTTGAAGATGGAGAAATAGTTGAACCATTAAGATATTATCCTATTATTCCTATGTTATTAGTAAATGGTTCTGAAGGTATTGGTACTGGTTTTAGTACAAATATTCCCCCATTTAATCCATTAGACTTAATTTATAATATTAGACAATATTTATCTGGTACTAATGTAGATAAATTAAAAGAATTAACACCATGGTATTCTGGATTTACTGGAAGAATTGACAAATCTTTTGATACTAAAAATAAACTTAAATATACTAGTTATGGTAAATATGAACAAATAGATGAATACTCTTTAAGAATTACAGAATTACCTGTTGGAATATGGACACAAAATTATATTGATTTTTTATCAAAATTACTTGATGACGATGGTATATTATCAGATTATGAAAATAATTGTGGAACTCATAAAATTGACTTTAAATTATATTTTAAAAATGGAGAATTACAAAAATTACTAAAATCTAAATCAATTGAAGAAAAATTAAAATTGTCATCTTCAATACAAATATCAAATATGCATGTGAGACATAATAATAATATACAAAAATATTATAATCCTAATTATATATTAAAAGATTATATTGAAGTAAGATTGGAATTTTATGATAAACGAAAATTACATTATATTAAAGTATTAGAAAATGAATTAAAATTGTTAAGTTATAGACGTAAATTTATTAAACAAGTTATTACTAATAAATTAATTATTTCTAGAAAACAAAAAACAACATTAATTGAAGAATTAAAAATATTGGAATATCCAGAATTATCAACTGATATTAATTTAAAACCATCTTATGAATATTTAGTTGGATTACCTTTATGGTCTCTTACTCAAGAAAAAATTGATAAATTAGAATCAGATTATAATGAAAAAAATAATGAATTAAATATTTATATGAATAAAACATCCCGTGATTTGTGGATTGAAGAATTAGATATATTTGAAAATTTATATTTAAAATGGTATGAAGAAAAAATATTATTAATGACAGATAATATTACTAAAAAAACAAAATCTAAATCTAAATCTAAATCTAATAATAAAATTATTGATACATCAAATAAAAAAGATTCAAAAAATAAAATAAAATAAAATAAATATTAAGTAATTAATATTATTATTTTTACACTCATTTATATTAAAAAATATTTTTATTAAATTTTTATAAAAATATAAAAATTTTATTCAAAAAACTTAAAAATTTATAAGACTTGAATATATAAAGAATAATTACTTTTTTAATTAAAAATATATTTTTTAATATAAAATACATTACAGTTTTTATTTTATACATTTGAATATTTAAAACACCATCTTAATTTATTAAAATTCTTTTAAATTCTTTAAATCTTATAAAATACATTACAGTTTTTATTTTATACATTTGAATATTTAAAACACCATCTTAATTTATTAAAATTCTTTTAAATTCTTTAAATCTTATAAAATTTTTTTTTTATTTTTACCACTATATAAATTTTCTATCATTTAATAATTCATTATGTAATTCTTCAATTTCTGATTTAGTAGATGTGCCTATATCATTCATAATACTGACAATTACTTTATTTCTATTAAGAGCCTTAATTTCTCCTAATCTTCCATATAACTTTGATTTTTCGGGGTCTTTTATAAATATAATATCTCCAACTTGCATATTTAGTTCATTTTTATATTGTATATCACAAATACAAAGATATTGTATAGAATATTTCTTTTTAATTTTAAATAATAGTAAATTATTTATCCAAATATTTTTACCACTATCTAATGTTATATTATTAAACGTTTCATTATGTAATTTTTCCATTCTTGATTTAGTAGATATGCCTATATCATCCATAACACTAACAATTACTTTTCTTTCATTAAAAGCCTTAATTTCTCCTAATCTTCTATATGACTTTGATTTTTCGGAGTTTTTTTTATAAATATAATATCTCCAACTTGCATATTTAGTTCATTTTTATATTGTATAGCGCAAATACAAAGATATTGTGTAGAATATTTCTTTAAAATTTTAAATAATAGTAAATTATTTATCCAAATATTTTTTGAGATATATTATAATTATAATTATATATAAACTTTATTTCAATTTTTAAATAAATTAAGTACACTTTTTAAATGTCCAAAGGTATAAAATGATTTTAATCAAATTATTATTAATAAATAAAATTAGTTTTTTTTTATAATTAAATATATATTAAATATTTATAATATATTTATGAAAATACAAAAATTTAATAAAATTGATAATATTCAAAGATTAGCTAAAATTATTTTTTTAAATTTTATTGAACTTGAAAATGAACCAGATATTGTATTTAATATTGATGATATTATTTCAACTTTATCATCAAATAATTTATTAGGATGGTTTTTATTAGATAATGATGGTAAAATAATTGGATATATTGTTGGAGAATTAAAAGATCTAACAGATGGCAGATATGTTTATTATATAAGTTATTTTTATTTAATTTACAAATATAGATCTCAAGGATTAGGATATAAAATGATGTTAATTTGTATAGAATATATTAAATCTATAAATGTAGCTTTTGTTATGCTGATTTCAAGTATAAAATCAAAAGCATATAAATTATATAATAATTTAGGATTTGGTTTTGATCCAATCATAAAAATTAATAATCCTAATTATGCAGTTTTATTATTATATACTAATTAAAAAATATATTTATGTTATTTATTTTATATTTAATATTATAACAATCCAATAAAATTTTTATATTTAATTATATAAAATAAAAAGTGAGTTCCTTAAATTATCTATTATATAAATATTTAGTATAAAAATTTTATTAAATTTCTATATTAAAAATTTTTATTAATTTATATTTAATATTTAATATTAATATTAATAATGTTGTAATTTTTATTATTATAATTTATAAATCTAATATTTTTATATATCATTATTAATTATTTCAATTATTTCATCATATAATTTTTAAATTCTATAAATTAATTATCAATTTTTATTTTATATAAATAATTAATATTAAATGTATTATATTTTATCCTATTTATTTTTATTATTAAGTTTTTATTTAATTATTAAATATTATAGATATTTATGTAATTATTATACTTTTACAAATATAAATAAAAATTATAAAAAAAATATAAAATGGGAAAAAGAATTGGATATTTATGAAATTTCAATAGGAAAATTTTATACTAAAAATAAAAAAAAATTAAAATGTATTTTATTAATTGGTGGATATAAAGATATTCCATTTGTTTGGAATGAATTAGAAAATTACTTGATTTCAGATGAATATGATTTTTATGCTCCAAGAACATTTGGTAATGGTAGATCATTTTTTCAAGTTGTAAATTATAAAGATTGGATTATAACATATTTAGAAGCTATATATTTATTACAAGAAATGTATGAAACTATTGATATTATAAGTTTATCTACAGGTTCAGTTATTGCTTTATATTTATCACAATTTAAATATAAATGTAAAATTAAAAATATTTTTTTATGTTCTCCGTTTTTATTATATAAATCAGATTTTTCTATAGAGTTATTTTTTAATAACAATATTTTTTCAAAATTAATAAATAAATTATTTTGTTTAACATTTAGATTTCATCCAAAATCAAAAGGTGATTTTGCAGGTTATAGAGATACATATTATGATTATAATTCAATTAATGATTTTTGTGAAATATTTGGAGATGTTCAAATGGAAACTACTTTATTTGAATTTGTAAAAAATTTTAAATTAACAAAAATTTATGCATCTAATATTATTATTTTATATTCACCAAATGATAATGTTATTGGTAATATTTATACTCAACGTGATATTATTCAAAAAGTATTTGATAAACAAATAGATTTAATTATTATACCTTCTTATTTATCAAATAATAATTTACCAAGTAAATGTGGTCATTTAATGTTTAAAGAATATCCTGAAATTATTTCAGATATTTATTTTAATATAAAAAAATATTTTTAAATTTATAAACAAATGAATTATATCTAATAAAATTTTATAAATTGAATCTAAAAAATCAAATATTAATAATGAAAAAATATTTTGTAATGAATGTAAAAATAATTTTAATATTGATAATTTAATTTATGTTTTTGATAGAAAATATTTTATAAATTAATAAAAAAAAATATTTTTTTAATTTAATATGAAAAAAGAAAATAAATTAATTGATATTTTTAATAATAAATTAAAAGATGATTTTGATATTTTTTCTAAAAAAATAAATGAAATTTTTAAAAATA
>Ga0169931_10001039_pt1 | contig 45773 bp, 42 predicted proteins | sample Kivu_15m_20L_FD_129675 | JGI IMG/M metagenome (GOLD analysis project Ga0169931, IMG submission 129675) | Freshwater microbial communities from Lake Kivu, Western Province, Rwanda to study Microbial Dark Matter (Phase II) - Kivu_15m_20L... | ecosystem: Environmental > Aquatic > Freshwater > Lake... | reverse complement strand
TCGAATCCCTCATTCCGCCACGAAGGAGCCAAGGTCAGTGTAGCGTTGCATGAGAGCACTCAGACGAAGGGGATAATTAAAGAAAATGGCGGAAAGGGAGGGATTCGAACCCTCGTTACGTGTTACCGTAAACACGCTTTCCAAGCGTGCGCCTTCAGCCACTCGGCCACCTTTCCACACAATCAGATCTCACTGATCAGCTGAGTCGTGGGTAAACCACGGGTCCCCCTGATTTTGGAAGCGAAAAATCGAGGATATTTTACTGAGGCTTCTAGACTTTACCTGCCTCTGTCACCCCGATTGGAGACTCACTTAAGCCGCGGTCCTCAAAATCATACTTTCTGAGGGTGTCGATGGCAGCCTTAAATCCGCTTTTGACGATCTCTGAAAGTTTTTGAGGGGAAAGGCTAAAATGCTCTCCAAAAAAAGCTTGGGAGTCGCTCGGATTGGGATGGATGTAGATCGAGTCGACATCCATTCTGTGGTGAAGCTCGGTTTCGAGGATTTCGCAGATCCGCTTTCGTTGGCTATCCGTTAATCCCTCTTGTTTGCAGAACTGAGAGACTGCAGTTATCGCGTTTCGCTGAACCTTCTTATTGTGGATGTGATTGTTAATTTTTTGTTCCACGAGCAAATAGATCGATTGCACCAGTATTGCTGGGAGGCCGTGCTCAAGCAGTGATCCCGTTGAGGCATGAAAGTGATAAGGCTGATGAGTGTAGCTCGCAATCACGAGATCAGCCCCAGCATCAACGGCTACGTGCGTGGACATGGTTTCCCGAATTTCACCATCGATGTACGAGACACTCTTTCCATCGCTTCCGCTGATGGAGTAGGGGGCGAAAATAAAAGGCAGTGCCGTACTTGCAGCTACAGCATCTGAAATGTTCGCATCGTTATTATACTGGCAGTTCAGATCATGGGGGGGCGGTTCGTAACTGTACTTTCCAAACACGACTTTTCTGGAATGATTGAGCTGGGTGCCCACAATAAAGAGGTCAGCTAAATAATCATGGAAGCTGTTACTGGGAAGTACCTCTTCACGCATGTACTGTTCAATTCCAGTAGTGGAAAAGAGTCCGGTCGCTTTCAGCCATTTCAGCTGGAAGAAGGCGTCGATATTCCCCTGAAGAATGTTGCCGAAAATTCTCCGAACCTTGAGTAACTCAGTCAGCTGCTCCCGAGCCAGTTCGGGTCGGATCTTGAACATTTTTGAGTAGGTTAGGCGAGGAAGACCAGGTGTGCCGTATTTTAAGCCGACTTGATCACCAACGCGCCCAAGGAATGAGTTAAAGATGTCATCGAGCGAGTAGCCGGCAGTCAATAGGCTGGCGATGATCGAGCCTGCGCTGGACCCAACATACGTAGAAATCTCCATTGGACCTGGCTGGCGGAGTCCTGCATTGGGATGACTGGTTCCACCCAAAAATTTGAATCCTTGCTCCTGGAGGGCTAGAGCAACCCCCAGATGAAACGCGCCAGCCTTGGTTGCACCACCACTACACACAAACGCGATCTTTTTCTTCTTTCCGATCAAGGTTCTGTTTCCACCGGCACGTCTTCGGAAGCGATGTCCGTCACGCGATCGAGAGTGGGGCTGCGAATTCGAAGATTCAGATGGCATCATTTGCTCCATGACTAGAATTTGTCACCCGGACTTAAGAGTACTTGAATTTGCTCTCCCGGGAAATAGAATGGTTCTGGGGTACCGGTGCGGCGATGAGTTTTTTATCAGGAACGATGCAATCCAATAAGAGTCAGCAGAATCAACCGAGCGAAGGAGAGTGGCTCACGCTCGTTGACTATTCTCATCGGACTGGTGTGAGTCTTTCGACGCTGCGTCGTTATATCAAAGCGGAGAAAATCCCCTATCGTCTGGAGCAGGGAAAATACCTGATTCGTTTTGATGGCACTGCATCGGCTTTGTCACCAGTAACCTCACCTGCATCTCCCGCTCCATTGGCTCGCCCCTCTCAGATGAGTGGGATCACTCCGGTACTGAGTCAGCAAGCTTTGCTCCAGCATCAAAAGCGCATCCAAGAACTTGAGATTGCTCTTCGCTTCGCTCGTGAGGAAATCGCAGAATTGAAGATGCTCGTATCGCTTTATGAACAAACTTCTTCACGGACAGAAGGAGAGGGTTGGAGTGGCGGACAGGCTTGATCTGAATGGCTCGGCCAATTGCACCGCGCTACTCATGGGTTTACTCACGACCTTATCTGTGACTACAGGAGCTCTATGGGCTCCAAGCCATGCTTTCGCCTCCCCTGATATCGATCGCAAGTTTTCCCTTGATGTGATCGGAGTCCTGCGAGCTTCAGACAACGTGGATGGACTGTTTGGAGACTTAGTCCGGGATGCCATCATCGAGCAGCTCTATGGACGGTATCCTGGTCGCTTTACAGTGCAGGATCTTCGAAAGGCCGATGAGATTTTTCAAGCATCGAAGCTTCCCTATTTTAAAGTGATCGAGGACCGTTCGATCCTTGAAAAGCTGAGTCGTCAGTTCCGACTCGAGAGCTTGATTCGAACTCGCGTCTTCAAAGAAGGTCCTCGCTATCGGTTTGTCCTGGAATGGTTACATGCTCCAAGAGGGGACCTCATGGCGACAGAGTCGTTTTCGCTGCAGGAGCCAAAAGAGGGAGTCGACGCGGGCTTGAAGGATCTTCAGCCGCAGATCCAAGCCGGCCTGGAGCGTCTGATCCGAAAAATCCCTTTTTATGGACAGGTGACCGGGCGTGAAGATGGGGTCCTGACTGTCAATTTGGGGAGTCTCAATCAGATCAAAAAAGGCGACACCCTGGTACTTGGAACTCTGGAAGAGGCGCGCCGTCATCCTGTATTGGGACAGGTGGTCGACTGGCGTTTTAATGAAACGGGTAAAGCACTTGCTGAGACTGTGGACGAAGGGATCACTTTTGCCCGTTTGACCGAGGAAGTAGAGGGGAGACAAGTCTCTCGCTATCAGAAAGTGATGCGAGTTTTGCCGGCCGCAGAGCCAGCAATTGAATCCCCGCGCACTTCTGAGGCTCGCTTTGATCGTTCCCCCCATCGGCCCGATTCGGTTACGACCCTAGATGCTTCTTTAGATGCGGTCGAGTCCCCTCAGTTGGGTTGGGTCGCTATCTCCCCGCGTTTGGGAAGCTATACGCGTGAGTTCTCGCGAGTGGGGGATTCCACTCAGTTTTATCGGACCGGCAGTGCAATTGCTTTCGGAGCGGATGCATCCGGCGAATTGTGGATGAACCGAAATCTCTTTTTGTCAGGAAATGTGGGCTATGCCTCAAGTACAGCGTTCTCTCAGTCAGACGAGACAGGACAGGAGACCCTGCCGGTAGGCGGAACAGTCGGATTCTTCAATACGTCTGCTCAAGTGGGTTATCGATTTCTTGCGTCTCCGTCTTTTTTTGGTCCTTCAGGTTGGGCAAAAGCCGGGTACCGGTACGACTCCTATTCTCTCGCTGCTAACCTCTCCGAAAAAGTGGGTGGTTTATCTACCACCGGTCCTGTTTTTTCACTGGGGGCTGACCTTCCGGTTCGTTCCAATTTGGGATTACTTGTTGAGGCAGACTTTGGCATTTTGATGCAAGCGCAGGATCGAAGCTTAGAGCTTGGTAATGCCTCTAACCCGATGACGCTCGAGTTCTTTCTCGGGGCATACTACCAGCCTCGGCCCCGAATGCGCGTTCGAGGGGGGCTCAACTTTCGAATGAGTACGAGTGATTTTGACGATGGAACCTCTGTTTCTCAAAGAAGCTTTGCCTTAGCTCCTACGGTAGCGTTTTATTTCTGATTCTTGATTAATCTGCGCTGGGAGTCCATTTTGGGCGCTGCTATGAGCAAGTCCGATTTGGATGCAATTTGTCACAAGATTCAGTCCCTCACTCGTGAGGTGCAAAAGCACGATCATCAGTACTACGTGTTGGATAATCCGCTGATCTCAGATGCTGAGTATGATCGACTCTTTCGAGAGCTTCAAAACTTAGAGAGTGTATATCCTAGTCTCAAACTCCCGGATTCACCCACTCAGCGTGTGGGGGGGCGAGTTTTAGAGAAATTTACAAAGATCCGTCATCAAGTGCCGATGCTCTCTCTGGCTAATGCCCTGAGTGAGGAGGAGTTTATCGCGTTTGATGAGAGAGTGCGCGGATTACTTGAGGGAAGTGAGGGGACAGAGCTCGAGTATTTTTGTGAGCTCAAGTTTGATGGATTGTCGATGAATCTCACTTATGTCGACGGTCTCCTTCAATCGGCTGCAACTCGAGGTGATGGCGAAGAAGGCGAAGACGTGACTCAAAATGTGAGGACGATTCGCTCGATCCCGATGCGACTGACCTCGGATCAACCGCCAAGATTCATCGAAATTCGGGGCGAAATCTTGCTACCGACTCGTGAATTTGATGAGTTGAATCAAGAGCAAGAAAAGAAAGGTCAGAAAATCTTTGCCAATCCAAGAAATGCAGCTGCGGGCTCGATTCGACAGCTTGATCCTGAAGTTGCAGCTGCGCGTCCTCTGACGGCTTTCTGGTATGGATTTGGTCGAGTGGAGGGACCAACTTTCGAGACTATCTCGCAATTTGAGGATCAGCTGGAATCCTGGGGGTTTCGAGTAGGCGAGCATCGGAGAGTTTGTCGCGGAGTAAACGAGGTGCTCGGTTTCTATCGGGAGATCCTTGCCGTTAGAGATGCTCTTCCTTACGAGATTGACGGAATAGTCGTGAAGTTGAACCGAACCCGATTCATCGATCAAGCTGGGTACGTCGCAAGAAGTCCTCGAGGGATGTTGGCCTTCAAGTACCCTCCTCGACAGGAGAGTACGATGATTGAGGATATTATTGTTCAAGTAGGACGAACGGGTGCACTGACGCCCGTTGCATTGGTCAAGCCAGTCAGATTGGGAGGCGCAACAGTTCGAAGGGCAACCCTTCATAATCAGGACGAAATTGATCGGAAAGATATTCGAATCGGAGACCGAGTTCTCATTCAGCGGGCGGGCGATGTGATTCCTGAAGTCGTGAAAGTCATCACTGATGTTCGGACGGGCTCGGAAAGACCATTCCGTCTGCCAGATCACTGCCCAGTATGCGGCTCCAGGGTCGAAAAACCAGAGGGCGAAGCTGTCACTCGGTGTGTGAGTCGCAATTGCGTCGCGCAGTTAAAAGAGCGACTCCGTCATATGGTTTCCAAAGATGCACTCGACATCGAAGGTATGGGTGAAAAAATCATTGAGCAACTAGTAGATGAGGGCTTGATTCGACATCCTGCCGATCTTTTTCGGCTCAAGAAGGAAGACCTCCTGGGTTTAGAGGGGTTTGCCGAGAAATCGAGTGAGAAGCGAATAGTTGCGATCGAAGCGGCTAAGAAGAGAGATCTGCATCGAGTGATTTTTGCGCTTGGCATTCGACATGTGGGTGAGCGTACCGCAAAGACGCTAGCGAACCATTTTGGAGATCTCTCTCTGTTGATGAATGCTACGGACTCTCAGCTTACTGAAATTCACGAGATTGGACCCGAAGTCGCAAAGAGTATTCATGGTTTTTTTCAAGATCCAGAGAATCGCTTGGAAGTCTCTGAGCTTCTTGAGTTTGTGAAACCTCTCGCACCCAAGCGTGGAGCTGGGATGGGCGCCCTCGCTGGAAAAACATTTGTTCTGACAGGAACCTTCCCGACTCTCTCCCGTACGGATGCGACTCGCTTGATCGAGGAGCAGGGAGGTAAGGTATCTGGTAGTGTCTCCAAAAAAACTCACTATGTAGTAGCGGGTGAGGAAGCGGGGAGCAAGCTGACCAAGGCTCGTGAGTTAAGTGTGCCGATTCTGGATGAGGCGGCCTTGCTCAAATTGCTCAGGGGCTAAACTACCTTTCTCGCTGCTTGAGTAGTCGATCCCATCGATCTTTATGGGTTTGATACGTTTGCAAAAGGGTCGTAGCGCGAAATTGGGCTGCTTGAGTAGGCTTGGGAAACGCGCCTAGTTGAGCAATACACTGATCGAGGTATTGTCTTCGCTCAACAGGGGGACGCTTTTCCGCACCCGAAAAGTACATATTGTACAATTGATTCACCTGTTCGATCAGGGGGGGGATACGATCCAAAAGATCTTGGAGACTGGAAAGAGGAGGCCCCCCGTCTTTGGCATTGAGGGGTGAGCCCGTGCGGTTTTGAACGACTCGAGACTGATAACTTGCCTCGTCCTCGTCCTCTCTTTCTCTGCGTTTTCTCCAGTCCCGATCGTCTCTTTTTCCCATACTCATCTCTGAGTGTAGCGCGAGGGGGAGTGATTCACCACTCACTGATCGGAGAAACTCGGGGTTAGTCCGGTTTCCCTCAATCAGTGTCAAAATCGTGGCGCCTGAAATAGCGGTTCATCAAGGCTTGAGGTTTACCCGCTGAATGGCTTGATGCCAGCGTTTCATGCTCTCTTTGCGTTTTTCAGGAGAAAACTGGGGATCAAAGTCACGATCCTTTTTCCACGTTTTTTCGATCTCTTGGAGATCGGTCCAAATTCCCGCCCCTAGACCCGCGGCAAAGATTGCACCGAGACTGGTGGTTTCTAGGTACTTCGGTCGCTTCAGGTTGACGCCCAAAATATCAGACTGAAACTGCATCAACAGATTGTTTGCACTCGCACCGCCATCGACATTCAGTGAGGTGATCGGTGTTCCTAGATCCTTTTGCATGGCGCCGAGAATGTCTGCGATTTGAAATCCGATGCCCTCCAGTACGGCCCGAGCGAGGTGTCCCGTGTGCGTTCCTCGTGTCATTCCAGTGAGCATTCCAGTGGCTTCGGGGTTCCAGTAGGGGGCGCCAAGACCAGTGAGAGCAGGAACAAAAACAACCCCTTGCGAGTCGGGAACAGTTGCGGCCAGTGATTCGATTTCACTGGCTGAGCGAATCAGCTTTAGGCCGTCTCGAACCCACTGGACGGCCGCACCTGCGATGAATGCGCTTCCTTCCAGTGCGTAGGTAAAGTCACCTTCTCGCAGCGACCAAGCGATGGTGGTGAGGAGTCGATGTTTACTCGTTACTTTCTGCTTTCCAGTGTTCATCAGGATAAATGCACCCGTCCCATAGGTGCATTTTGCAGTCCCGGGTTGTGTACAAGCCTGCCCCATCAAGGCGGCTTGCTGGTCTCCCAAAACTCCTGTGATCGGGATTCCATCGGGAAGATTGGGGACCCCCTGGGTGATCCCGAATACTCCGGTCGAAGGTCTTACTTCTGGCCAGATCTCAGCCGGAACCTCCAGAAGTCCATTGAGCTCATGATCAAAACGCCCTTTTTCGATATCAAATGCCAAGGTCCGGCTCGCATTACTGGGTTCAGTGGCGTGAATTGCGCCACCCGTGAGTCTTGCCAGAATGTAACTGTCAATAGTTCCGGCACAGAGGGTGCCCTTACCTTGATGTTGTTTCAGGATTTCCCAATTTTGCAGGGCCCAGGCTGCTTTAGTTCCGGAAAAATAAGGATCCAAAAGGAGACCTGTCTTTTTTTGAAAAACAGGTTCTAATCCTCTCTGGCGGAGGGTTTCACAGATCGATGCAGTTCGTCGGTCTTGCCAAACAATTGCGCGCGTGAGTGGTTTGGCAGTGGCTTTCTCCCAAAAGCAGATCGTTTCACGTTGGTTCGTGATCCCGATGGCTGAGATTTTCCTGGCGTCAATGGAGCGTGTGACCTCACGGAGTGTTTGCACCACGGTGCTCCAGATCTCCTCGAGATCATGCTCAACCCATCCCGGTTGAGGAAAGTGTTGCTCAAAGTCGACGGATGCCTCAGCGATTCGGTTGAGCTGATGATCCATCAGAAGGGCGGTTGTTCCAGTCGTGCCTTGGTCAATAGCTAGGATGTAAGTCATGATTTGGGAGCTCCTGAGTCAGAAAACTACCGTTTCATTGGAGTTCACTCAAAGGCATTTTTACATTCAGTTTTGAGTGAAGCTGGTGCCTCGATTTGTCGATAGAGAGTTTGATGAAGAGGTATTGGGAACGGAAACCCATCCTTTTGGCAGTTTGCTTACTAGGGGCGGGGCTCATAACAGGGGTACAACTTGTACTCCAGACCACTGCACAGGATCGAGTGCTTCGCTCGACCTCTCAGGCGTTTGCTCTCCAGACTGCTGCGCAACTAGAAGCCTTTATTGAGCATGCAAAGGATAAGCCCTCCTTCAAGGGAACAGCTCAAGAGCCTCTTGCTGCTGCAATTGATGTCTTTAATCGTGCGGCAGAGCCTAGAATGGTCAAGGTTCATAGGGTCGAGCTTCATCCCCTGCAAGAGACTCCAGCGGAACGATTCTCTTCAGAGATCGTCGCTAAAGAAGAGTGGACGACGTACTTTAAGGTCTTGTCTCTCAGTGAGAAGACAGCCGTTCAGATTTCGGTTCGAAATGCATCTCTGTCAGCCTTCGGACAGGGCAATGCATTTCTTGGAGAGCTCTTCGTCCTTCAGAATCTCTTGTTATGGTCGGCAGCGTTTTTTTTGGGCGTGACCTGGAAGCGATTGCGCGAGAACTCGAAGCAATTATCTTTAGATCTTCAACAGGCTCGTCTGCGAATCGCTTCGCTTGAAGTGAAGAGCGGGGACCCAGTTCGAGAGTCAGCCATCACACTTTTGAATCAGCAGTGGGAGAGATTCAAGGAGCTGGTGAGGAGCCAAGGGGGATACCTTCGAGATCTTCTGCACGAGATCCGCAGCTTAAGAGATCGAATGATCGCCTATGTACAGGAGACCAGGGGTTTAAGGCGCGAAACTCATGAGCAACTGACCAGCGTGCATTCTCTGACTCGGGAGTTAAAGCTTTCAAAATCCCTTTGGAGGGAACTCGACGCGCTCTTCTATAATTATGCTTTGGAATGGGAGAGAAATGGTGGGGATCCCATTCGGACAGACGAGTTTATTGCCAAGATGCTGGCTCTCCGAAATCAGACTGAGTTGGTTTTCGACAAAATGAGAGCCATTGAATCTGTGATTGAGTCCCGGGCGATGAACCTGGATGAGGTTGATCAAAAATCAGCGGATGTGCAAACCGGTTTTCAGAGCTTAGGGGAGCCAATTGAGCGATTCTCTTCTCACTACGTGAACCAGGTTCGAGTGCTCGATGAAATGAGGGAGGAGTTTACGCTCTGGCGTGAACAGGTCAAAGGCCAGACTTCGGGGGAGTCGACGGGAGCTTTGCCTCCAACCATCGGTAAGCAACCGTGGCCGCAAGACGTGCTGAGCGATCATCCAAGTCGTAGATGGGGTTGAGCTCGAAAATCCCCAATGAGACTGTTTTGTTGCTCTCTGCTGCAACCTGGATCATCTCAATGACTTCCGATGAGCTGAAACCCTCAGACTGAGGGGCGCTGACTCCCGGGCTAAAGGCTTGGGCAAGTGCGTCCAGGTCGAGGGAGATCACAATAGCGTCACATTGCTTTTCTAATTTTCGGAGTTCCTTTTTGAAGGCTTCTACGATGCGTCCGCGCCGAAGATCTGAGTAAGGGATAATTCTAATTTTCTTTTTGCGAGCATAGTCCCACAGTGCCGGACCGTTGCATTGCGACTGGATTCCGAATTCGACGAGGTCCTCACCCCGAATCCATTTGTTTTCGATGGCGACATAGAAAGGGGATCCACTCGTGATTTCCGGCTCTGGCTTTCGGAGATCGAGGTGAGCATCGATGTTGATGCAGCCCAAACGGATGGATCTTCCTTTTCTGGGTTTTAAGGCATCTTTGATTCCTGCGAGGTGTGCTGCACCGTGATCGTGTCCACCCCCGACGATGATTGAGGTTCCAGATTTCTGATGGGCTTCTCGAATACTCAGTGCGCTTTCGTGTAAATGCTCGACATTGCTGCCGGCCCAATCTCTTAGGGTGATTGAATGTGAGAGGCGAAGCAGTGGTCGAAGGTCGCCTGTCATGCGCTGAAAAACACTCCAAAAACGGTCGGGCCCACCAGAGGCACCCATGCGTCCACCGACATGATAAACGCCGAGATCGTCAGCAACTCCAACATAACTCCATGTTTGACTTTTCTTTTTTGCCATCTCGCTCTTACATTCTCTTAATCATGGAAGGCTTCAACGAGAAAAAATGGTTCATTTACGTCGGCGATCATCATGAGGGTCCTTTCTCCATGGAGGAATTGGAGCCCCGGTTCAACGAGGGTATCCTGACCCCAAGGAGTTATGCATGGTGCGAAGGGTTTGATGATTGGAAGACCCTATCCGACATAGCGGCTTTTCAGGGGCTTTTGTCCAACAGGCCTCAGCCGTTCTCCGAGGCTCAAACGATTGCTATTCCAGTGGAGACCGCCGAGGAGAGTACCCGGATGGTAGAATCCCACCTAGGCCCTGAGTTGGCCTTAGGACCAGCAGTTCTGAATGAGGCGGTATCGGTCAAAAAAGAACACTCCTTTAAGGCTGAGCCGGTCGTCCAGGTTCAAGCTCAAGTGTCCAGCCCCAACCAGGAGTCGCAGATCCCCAAAGAGTCTCCGGCTCCTAAGGTTAGTCCAGCCAGCACATCCTCGCAGGGCGTGACCGCTGCTCATCAAGGCAAGGTTCAGCCGCTTTATCGAAGAGGTGTATTTCAAATACCGGTTCTAGTGGCTACCTTAGCTGGGCTCGTGTGGAGTGCTCGCATGGGACACCTCAATCCAGTTCTGGAGCAACCTTTTGTTCAAGCGTTCCAAAAGACCCTCGCTGACCTCGTGCAGCCGGTGTCCCTCAAATTGGTTCAGAAGTTTCCCGCGCTTGGGGGATATATTTCACCGATTCCTCACTTCGAAGATGTGAGTCAGGAGGATTTTGAGGATCTCCGATCGGCTGCGGTGGGGGATCCGCAGCAAACGGGTGCAAAAGTCTCAATCGCCCTTTCATTGGATCGTTCGGAAACGCCTCGCTTTTATGTGAGTTCAAATCTTCCAGACGGGGTGGTTTATGACGTCTATATTGAGGGTATTTCCTCAACTCTTCTGAATCACCTCCAGTTTCAGTCACGGGTCGCTACTGCAATCGAGAAAAATTGGGGTCTGACCCGTGAAGTGCGTGGCCCGAATGGAGGAACGGTACCTCAAGGCGAGTATGTTGTGTATGTAATGGAGGCAGAAAGTCAGTCGCCTCAGGTTGCTGAGCTAATGGCTACATTACCTGCCACTACAGCAAAGCTTCCCGAGGAATTGCCTCAGGGGAGGAAGCTTGTTGCCAAAAAGATTTATTTTTTAGGCGGCCAAAAAGATGACACTTACCAAGCCCGCTTACAGGAGTTTCATCAGCGACTGAAGGATAAGGCAGCTTCGGAGTTGAAGGAAGTGCAGGAGTTCTCAACCACTCTTGAGACTCAATTCACCCAAACCCGAACGCTATTTACATCGTTGAGTGCGCCAAAGCCTGCTGCGGCACAGATCCAAAAGTGGGATCAGTTCCACAAAGGATGGGTACAGTTAGATTCGCAGCTTGCAGGTACTTTCGAAGCTTGGACTCCTGAGCGGATCCAAAACGACTTTTTTTACGGTCCCCTTTATTCTGAGCTGATGGATCTTTCACGGGCTGTTCGTGCAGTGCATGAGTTCCAGAATCGTTACTTTGTGGACAAGAATGCCGATCGTAAGGCGTTGAGAATTCAGATGGGGGAGGCTTCATCCCAGGCAGACACGCTTCTGGGACAGCTTAAGCTTCGTATCCAGCAGTTGAATGAGGCGGTTGTAGATACTTCTGGACTACCTCGTCGTTTATAACCTTCATCTGAGTGCTAAAGGTCTTCTTCTTGCTTCCGATACGCCTGCTATAAGCGCAAGTCATGCGCGAGCAGATTTTCGGAATCAATAAGGAGACCTCACGATGTCCCAGGGAAACGGGTTTGGAAAAAATGGAAACGGGTTGAGTCAAAACGGTGACGCTCATCCTGATGTGATTTCGATTCATTCTCACTTGAAGAAGAACGGCCAAGCTACTGTTGCTCCAGGAAAAGAACCCCCGTCGAATGGGCATGCAAATCGGGAGCAATTGGTCGACTTCTCAGCGGTTCGAACTCAGAAGTTGGAAGAGAAGCGTCGAAAGACGGAGCGGATTTTCTTTAGGAATCTTCTGGGTGTTTACACGCTCACTGGTGAGACGAAGATGCGTCAGATTGAACTAGTGGATATCAGTGAGGAAGGTTGTTCGTTTCAGGTTCCTTTTTCTGTAGACACTCCCTGGCCGACACAGTCGAACGACTTGCCCATTCGAATGTATTTCAGCCCCGACACTTATCTTGAGCTCCGAGTTAAAATTGTGAACTCACGTCCCTACATTGAGAATGGAGATCGTTACGTCCGTTACGGCTGTCTCATTGACCAATCACTCGGTAGCTATGAGTGTTATCAGCAGTTTGTGAAGTTTATGCACCTTTACTCAAACTGCTCACACCGAGATTTAGGCGACGTCAGTGTGTTTTATCTGTGATCAATGATCCGAATGCACTGGAAGTTTCGGGGGAGCGCTGCACTCGTTGTAGCGCTCTCTTTGATTTTTCGACGCTCCGGATACCGGTTTTTTTGAAATAGCGTCTAAGTTCTTCTTGGATGGAGCGAGGAAGCTCCTCAACTCGGGTTGCAGGAGATTGTGTCTCCTCGATTGGTTCATTGGGCGAGCGTTCCTGAGGTGGACGTTGTTCAGCAGGGACGCTCGAAGTAGGAGTGACTCGAGGTATGGAGAAGTCTCCCATGGCTCTTGCTCCTGCTGTATCAAGGAGCGCATACGCTAGACAAAATAGGGTCCAACGCGTCACCTTCCGCCCAGTGCGTGATTGAGTCATCATAGGAAAGGCCTCCTTGCCTCACTGCTGTGAGGTTATCAAGGAGGCCCGTGTTTTCCAAGTTGTCGGCTTAAGCGGATTTCTTACTTTTTTTCTGTGCTCTGGGTTGTTGAATCCAGTCTGCCAAGATTTTGGCAGCGACCTCTGGCTTTTGTTGAACCAGATTGGTGATTTCTTTGATTTTGTCAGTCACTTCCCGGGCTGAAGAGGCCTTTTTCTGCGTGCACTCGGGGCACCCGGGGTTCTTGCAAGGTGGATGAGCGCTTTTCGATAGATTTGACTTCGCAGGGCTCATGCTTAGGCATTTCCTTTACGGTTGATGCCATTTCGATCCGGGTCAGGCCGCGCACTTTTTTGGTCGATCAAATCTTGGTCGACAGGAGAGAAGAAAACTTCATCATCAACGAGGGAAAAGGCATACCAACGATCTCCCATCCGTTGATAAAGGACATCGACCAGACGACTTGAGTCGGTATTGGTGTTTTTTTCAGCGGATCGAATCGATTTGGATTTTGCTTTTGCGTTAACCATTTGTCTCCCTCCCTGGAGCGAACTGTCTGGTGTCAGGTTCTCGGTTATCTACTGCAATCAGTGGCCCATCGTTGAGCGGGCCGGTCATAGGTTCTATCGGTATTGGGAGGAGCCCCTTAACCGGGAAAATAATTCCGGCTGGTGCGGGAGGCGTACAAAGAAGCATGACCGAGACTTTGCGGAGTGCCCTGTGGGCATGATAGGATCAGGGTTCCAAAAGAGGGCCTCTTACTTATGGTGGACTGGGAAAAACAATTTGAAGAGAAGGTCCTGTCTCTCGACCTGGGCAATGATCCTGCTCACGATTTAGCTCATTTTCGACGGGTAGTGACGACTGCGAAGACGCTCGCTCACGAAGAAGGTGCCATCCTGGAGGTCGTGATTCCTGCCGCTTGGTTGCATGATTTTATTAATGTTCCCAAAAACGATCCCAGGCGCGCTCAAGCCTCTCGGCTTTCTGCAGAGGCCGCTACTGATTATTTGAGATCGGTCGGATATCCGCGGGAGTTTCTGGAGGGGATTTACCATGCGATTGAGGCGCACAGTTTTAGTGCCAATATCTCGACTCAGAGTGTCGAAGCTGCGATCGTTCAGGATGCAGACCGATTGGATGGGTTAGGAGCCATCGGAATTGCGAGGTGTTTTTCTGTAGCGGGTCTCTTGAAACGAAAAATCTATGATCCCGTTGATCCTTTTGGTGTTTCTCGCCAACTAAACGATCTTGAGTACACAGTGGATCATTTCTTCGTTAAGCTCTTTAGAACAGTGGATACTTTGAAAACCAGGTCCGGAAAACAAGAGGGTATTCGACGAGCCGAGTACATGCGGGAGTTCCTGCGTACATTGGGCAAGGAAATTGGTCATGAACTGCAGTGAGCTCAAAACTAAGGTTCTGATTTCTGTTTTGCTCTTGGGGTTAGGACTCTGTATCGACTCTACTTTTGTTTGGGCGGCAAAAAAGCTTTCTTCATCGAACCAAGCCTCCGATGGAGTGGTTGGGTCTAAGGGCCACCTCTCTCTTCCTAAAGTGGAATACCTATGGGTGAGTCCATCGGGTGAAGTGACCAGGAATCTTTGGAAAAAAAACGCGCGCTGGGTTTGGGTAGAGGATGCTCAGTATCCCGGGTTTAGTAGGCCGGTTCTGAAGACTGATTTTGAATTGCCGGTTGGTCAAAAAGTCGTGGCTATTCAGTCAGACACGCTCACCTGGGAAGGAGAGCAGGCTGAATCGGGCAATAAAGGATTTCTCCCCACAGGTCAGATTTCACTGGAGTTAGATCGTTCTAAAGGTTCAGCGGTTGTTGTCATCGAGAACAGTCAAACCAGGGAACGAACAGAGGTGGGGATTGTAATCCGCTCCGCTCGGACAGAACCTATTCTGTGGACTCACAGTGGGTGCAAGCGCTTTGGTATCGAAGCCAAACGGGTTGAATCACTTCAACAAGATGCACTGTTTAGTTCTGCTTACTGTCGTGATCAGGGCGACGAGGTCGAGGTCTTGATCGCAAGCTCTTCCGATGCGACTGTCTCCAATATTCGATCTCTTTTGGGTCCCAAGGTGCCCGCAATAACGGGGCAACTTCTATCGTTCAAAAAAGCGGATCTTCGAAAATCGGGTCCGGCCGTACTGGCGGAATGGGGTGTGCGAGAGTTCGATGGTTCTGATCAGCAACAAAGCGGCCTCGCAGAGTCCAGGTACAGTCTCAGTCTACTCAAAAAATTGGATCCTGCTATTCGCTCATCTGGGGGTTACTTCGCTGCAGGCACTGGATTCACTTATATGGACTATAGTGAAACCCGTACCGAGAGTGGTGAGTCTAATCGATTCGGGGTGGGTGAAACTGCTATGACTGTGAAAGTCGGTGGTGGACTTCGCTTGAGAGATGGGAAGTGGGATATCAATGGGGGCGGGTTTCTGAATGCAATAGCCTTTTCACCCAGCTATTCGGCAACCCCAGCAGACTTACTCACGGACTCCGAACTGCCCAATTGGAAATGCCCTGCCCGATACATGGGTGCAAATGCTCGCGTGAGCTATCGTCTGACGAGTGTCGACTCTCCTTGGGAGTGGCGAGTCGCAGGAGGTTCTTATCTTTGGGGCATGAATCTACCTGAGGAGTGCAGAAGTACCAATGATCAAGGTCAGACGGTGGGGAATTATGGGGTGAAATACCTGCTTGGACCTCAGGTTTTTTTATCGCTGCGATCGTATCATCGAAAAAACCGAAACTGGGGAGCTTACGCTAAATATGCGCTCACCGGAGCAGCCGTCAGCAGTTTTGATTCAAAAAACATGGAAGTATCTTTTGGCGCTGATTATCAACTTTTTGCGTGGAATAAGCGCCCCATTAGCTTGACGATGGATTTAGCTCAGGTCGGTATGGCTAGTAGCGCTACAGCGGGGGCTTCACAGGAGTTCACGCTGCGGTCGATTTCTTTGGGTCTTCAGGGATCACTTTAATGGCGCGTTTGTCGAAACATCGAGAGAAAGCTGGGGTGTTGATCCCGGATGAATTGCCTAGAGATCCAGGGGTCTATCGATTTTATAATAGAGTCGACCAAGTAATCTATGTCGGTAAAGCCAAGAATCTCAAACGTCGCCTTTCCCAATATAGAAATGCTCAGAGAATCAAGAAGCATTGGAAAATGCGGACCTTGGTTGAGGCTGCCGTTCGTGTGGATTTTGAAGTACAGTGCTCGGAGCAGAATGCATTGCTGCGAGAACTTCAGTTGATCCAAGATTTGCGCCCACAGTTTAACGTATCAGGTGCGTTTGCTCGGTATTATCCCTTTGTGGCTTGGAGGGTTGTAGGAAAACAGAGTTTTGTGTTTTGGACAGATCGTGAGGATCTTCTTACTCAAGAGCGAATTGTGAGTCCGCTAGAAGTTCACGGAGTCTATCGATCACGAGCAATGACACGCGATGCATTTGAGTCTTGGGTTCGATTGATGAAATGGGTTTATCGAGCGATGTCAATGAGTCGAGCGATTCAGGTTGGATTGGCTCCCCGCTGCAAGGGTATTTGGAAGCGTGATTCAGCCGCTTGTTTTTATGGAGTGAGTGCTGAGGATTGGAGTCTCTGGCGAGATTTTTTTGAGGGCGATTCGAAAGAAGCACTTGAGAACCTCGTGTTTGAGTTGATGGAGAATCCAAGAGCTCGCGCGCAACCCAAACAGATTCAACGGGATCTGAATCAGTTGAAGTGGTTTTTTCAACATGAGGCTAAAAAGCTCAAAAAACTGAGGGACCAAACGCGATTCGCGGCCTACCCAGTTTCCCAAGTAGACCGCGATCGTTTGACAATCATGTCGAAAGGTTTGAACTCAGATTACTTGGGTTGAACTGAGCGCTTCAGACGGCTCATGTCGAAACCTTTTGCTGCAGTACGAGCCAGGATTCCTTGTAGCTTTGCTTCGTCCATTTGCGGAGTGCGGCTCAGGATCCAAAGGTAATCGCGGCTGGGGTGTCCGACCACGGAGTATTCATAGTCTTCCCCGAGTTCAATCACCCAATACGCCCCACTAAAAGGCCAGAAGAATGACACCTCAAGCTTCGAAGGGTCATTGAGATCAGGGATCGTTGCTTTTCCCTCTGCTTGCTTGAGCTTTCCGTTGAGGGAGTTCAAGTAGCAGCTGTTGAGGACACGAACGGTTTCATTATCGATTAAAGAGTACTCGGCGGTCGTCCCGGTGCAGCCTTTTTGGAAGCTCTGAGGGAAAGAGGCGATTTCATACCAACGGCCAAGGTATCGCTCCACATCGAATGGAGATACCGTTTCTAGTTCGGGAAGGTCCTTGCGGGCTCCACCGAAAGCATGAGCCTGTTCAGAAGCGACCATGGTCGAGAGGAGGAGAGAGGCTAGGATCAGAAGCGCTTTAAAATTCATACTGAGCTCCGATAGATCAGGTTCGAGTTTGATTGGTTTTGAACCGGGTTAGGGCTGTTCAGTACCTTCAGTCTATATCATGTTCAAACTATTTTGAACGACATAGCACCAGGTGAGAAGGTTCGCTAGAACTCCCTGGATCTCATGAAGGGGAGGGGTCATGATGAAGTAAATGTGGACTGCCTGTTCGATCGATCGATTGACGTCGGAAATGAAGGAGCTTTGGGGGCGATGGGACAAATCTGATCGTGTGCCGCTGGCTCAGACCCTTCCTTGGGCCAGAGCGATGCAGTCACTTGGAGCCCACAGTGTCTGGGTGTTTCACTCTAAGGGGGATCTGGGGGGAGTACTTTATCAGCTGGAGAGTGAACCAGGGACCTTTCACTGTCAGAATGGACCCATTCTGGATTGGGAAGCGGGACACTCTGTCCTCTTGGAGCAAACCGCCTATTTTGCCAGAACTGTGGCGCAGTTCTCCACTGACCCGTTTCGTCAGCTCAATCTCCGTCCCCGTTTGGACCGTCAGCTTTGGGACCAAGGAAAATGGAGCGATTTCCCAATCGAAATAAGCAGAGTTGAGTATGCCAGCACGATCCAAATCGATCTCAGGGGCACACTCGAAGAGTTGCTGGAGGGGTTTTCTTCTCGAATGAAGAGGAGTCTGATGAAGACCTTTTCGCCGGATTTAGAAACGGACTGGAGGCCGGTGGATGAATTCATTGGGCCGCATCTTGCTGAATCCGCGCAGTTGTTTGGAAAACGCAGGGGCTTCTTTGTTCCGCCCTGGAGCTGGTTTGAGGCACTCTTGAAGCGAGACTTTCATCCTGTCCCATCGACTCCTAGACTCTTCATAGCAGAGGTGAGGCAGGGGCTCTCCTCTGCTCGCGCGTGGGTTTGGATCCAAGGGGGTATCGCATACTTCCTTTATGGCGACTCCTCAGGTCCCCGTTTGGGTTCGGGGGTTCTACTTGGGGCAGCAGTTCAAGTCGTTGCAATGTTAGGGGCATATTCCGAGGGGGCTCGAGTTTATGACCTCAATGGGTATGTTCGGGATCTTCGTGCTCAACCGGACTACGCGGGTGTGGCTGTATTTAAGTCTCAGTTCAATGGCAGAACGGTTGACTACGCTGTTCCCGAGTGGGTGATTTCGTCGGGTGAATAGACTCCTGATCGCACCCTCTACAAGTTCCCGCCGGCTCCTGCTCCTCCCGAGGTTCCTCCCCCGGAAGAGCTTGAGCTGCGAGATGAAGAATCGCTGAAGGACGAGCTTGAACTGTACGAACCCGTAGATCGATTCTTCGTAAGCTGTGGAAGTGATTGCTGGATCACTTTTGTTTTTTTGCAGTGACCACATTGATAAGTGACTCGGGCCGACCCCGAACGATCGTAAGTCGCTGCTTGAAGGACCTCACGCTGAGTTTCGTATTCGGTTCTGAAATGACAGGCTTCGCAAACCCTAAAGGAACCCCGCTCTGGATCATGAGGGATCAATTGAGTGTGAAGATTGGGGCAGATCCACACATCATAATCGACGCTCCCGATGCTCTCCTCCGTCTGTTGTCCAAGGGTGAGGCGCACGTCCTCTTCTGATTCAGAGAGTTTTCGCATGAGTTTTTGGCATTGGCCGCACTGTTGGATTAGATGGCGTACCTCATTGATCCGCCTTGCCTTCCAGCGGCTTATCAGTGGGAATAAGTAAGGGTAAAAAACAACATTTACGCTTCCCCAGAGCGCGACCTGGCTCAACTGTTCATACAGGCTCGGATTGGGTTCTTTGGAGTCGATGATCAGCTTACCTCTTAGCCAGAATTCAAGGCCAAGGACGAGTCCACCTGCAACGTATCCGATCCCTAGGATCAGCCAGGGAGTCTCACTCTGAACCAAAAACCATCCGGTCGCACAGTAAGTCAGTAGAAGAAGGATAGTACCGTAGAGGTAGAATTTCTTTTTGAGAACGAGAGTGATGACCATGAGCAGGAATCCTAAGAGGGCGATGATCAGGCCAAGGTTTTTGGATGTCGACAACCCTTGGTAGATTTCAGAACCTGTGAGGCCCCAAGGATGAATCTCTTTGAGGTAGTACTCCTCAGGGGCGGGGATGATGGGATCCTGGAGATGATTGTGGGCAGTTTTGAGGGCTAGGGCAAAGCTCCAGTCTATACCCGACGTTGGTGAGGGCGCGGGTGTGCGTTGGGCGGCCGAATCGGTATTAAACGAGTTGGGGATCGGCTCTCCTGTGAGCTGGGTCGTGATGGCCTGGATCAGATTCAGCAATCCGACGCCGGGTTGATGATTACGGAAGGATGGGACCAGATGCTCTTCGCCGAGGCGTTTGACGATGACATCGGGAAGATCTCCTTCAAGGCCGTATCCCACCTCGATTTCCCAACGTCTGACGTCTTGGACAACTAAAAGGAGAAGACCGTTATCTCGACCGGCCTCGCCGAGCTGCCAATGCTTAAACAAATCCACTGCAAAATCCTTGGGCGATTGATCACCGATCGATGGCAGGACAGCCACTGCAAGCTCAACACCAGCCGTTCTTTCGGCCAAGACTTGAATGGCTTGACTGATCTTTGCCCGTTCGGATTCATCAATAAAGTCATCGGGTGCAATGATCCCAGTGTTGTTGCCCTGCCGAGGATTGGGAAGGCTCTCGACTCTGACTGTTTCACTTTGGGTATAGGCGATAGTCCCAAACAAAACCCATAACGAGGCGCTCAGGACGAAAGACTTTCGCCGTTTTCGAAAAAAACACTCGATCATCTCTCCATTTTATATGCAGAGAAGAGCCGGCTGCGATGGGCAAAATTTGACTTAATTTGAACGCAATACTGCAATTCGCGCCAGTTGTGACACGAAGAAAAAGCCAATAAGTGAGTGAATCGTCCACAAAGTAGTACGGATCCAGTTTGTACTGAGAAGTTTCTGGTATGCCTGAGGGTCAAAACCTCCTGCTAAGAGGCGATGCGAAGGGACCGAAAACAGAGCGGTCACGCCAAATACACCCATACTCAAGAGGAGGCACAAAGTTGCAGTGGATGGGGAGAGTAGGTGAGGGGAGCTTTCACTGGGCTGAAACTCCAAGTAGGTTCCCCAGATTGCGGAAATCAGCTCTATTCCCATAATGGGTGCGACAATCCAGGTAATCCGTTGGGAGTGCAGAGCGTGGTAAGTCACGAAGCTGTCAGGGCCCACGTTTTTAAAGAGTGGATACTGCACGACCTGAACGAGCCAGATCAATCCTGTCATGAACCAGACACAGAAGAAGTGAATTGGCCAAAGCTGTATTGTGGTCATTATGATGCTCTCGGAGGGGATGTCGGGAGCCCGCTGGGGTCAGCTGCCGAATAAACAGTCATATGAGGGAATGGGATTTCAATTCCTTCTTGGTCGAATTTCTTTTTCAGAATACCTAGGAACTCTCGTCTTACGGCCCACTGTTCTAATGCAACGACTTTGAATCGACAGCGAATAATCACGGCTGAGTCAGCCCATCGTTCGACCCCTGCGACTTCCAAGGACTCGAGAATTTTTGAGGAAAACTCAGGCTGATTTTGGATCTCCTCTCCAGCCTGTTTCATCACTGCGATGACTTCATCTGTGTTTTCTTTGTAAGCTACTCCGATGTCCATCACCGCATACGCAAAAGTCCTGCTCCGATTCGTTACGGTATCGATCGCGCCATTCGGTATGTAGTGGACTGCCCCCTCGTAGTCTCTCAGACGAACAAACCGCAAAGTCATTTCCTCGACGACACCCGATTTTCCTGCAATGTCGACGACGTCTCCTTGGCGGATTTGGTTTTCGACCAGGATGACTAGGCCAGTAAAGAAGTCCTTCACTAAGCTCTGAGCGCCAAAGCCGATGGCAATACCTGCAATCCCAGCGGTTGCAAGTAGCGGAGCGATAGAGATTCCGAGCTCCGAGAGAGCGGTCGATCCGATAACTACAGCGAGAATGATACTGACGACATAGTTGAATACTCTGCCGAGAGTTTCTATTTGCTTGTGGTCATCCAGTGTTTTTGTCGTGGATTTAGCTTTATCCAGAAAAGTACGAATGACTCTTTCCGCGATTCTCCAAAGTAGAAACCCAACAATGAGGATGAAAATGACTCCGCTGAGTTTATAGATGAGAACAATCCAACTCGAAGATGTACTGAGGTCGGGCTGTGGGAAGAGAGCTAAGAGGTTCATGGCTCCCTATCCACTCACAAAAAGCGCTTAAGCTCAAGGAGAGCAGAGATGAGATGCCCGCTCCCCACGAACTTGGTTCCGAGGACAAAAGACGCCTGACTTGCGGTCCGGATTGAACTCAAATAGAACGGGAGCTCCTATGGACCTGGGTAGTTGGCGTTGACTGAGGGAATTGAGTGTTTGAATTCGGGTGCGGGCAGTGTCTTTTTCCATGGGCCGAGCGACACCATGCATATCTTGTAGAGGGATCACTTCCAGAGCTTCAAGGACTACGTTACCCGATTTATCTCGCTCCAGGTGAACTCTGCCAAAAAGTCCGTAGTCCTCAGCGTTTGATTCACCGTTGATGTTCCTTGCCCCTAGGATCAAGTAGTTGCCTAGGCTGTAAAAAACGATCGAGTTTCCAATTTTCTCGACTGGACGAACGACATGAGGATGATGGGCAAGAACGAGATCTGCCTTACCTCGTGTCACAGCCTCAGAAAATCTTTCTCTCTGCCCAGCGTTTAGGGCTGTTTGTTTTTCAGTCCCATAGTGGATGGACAGAATTCGGTAGTCCGCTCGAGCTGAAGCTAGCGCATCCAGTATGGGGTAGTAGTGCGAGTTATCTTGGTAAACGGCACTCCCCGGATGACCTTTACCCGCTTTTTGTCCCTTCTGAGTGGCAATTCCAATTGCAGCAAAAGCAACTCGATATCCGTCCACGTCGATGATTTTGACTTCCAATGCCTCTTGGAGGTCTCTTCCTGCCCCCGCGCAAGTGATCGGTGTTCTGGACTGGATCTCGTTCATTGCTTGAAGGCTCTCGAGGAGGCCCTGCTCACTAAAGTCATAGGTATGATTATTAGCGAGAGAAAATACGTTAAGACCCTGTGTTGCAGCGTACTCGACCCCGGCCGGGTGGGTCTGGAACTGAAAAGCCTTATCCTGCATCGGGAGTCGTCCATTATCAGAGACGACTGTCTCAAGGTTTGCGAAGTTGAGATCTCCATCCCAGAGGGGGCGCACGCCAGACATCAGTTCTTCCCAGGAGATGAGTTTTCCGCCAACGGAGGCGCCGTGGGCGGAAAGTTTGCCGCCCTTTTTGTTGAGGGCAAAGTCCCCACCAAACGTAATGGTCAGTTCGGCGTAGGCATTCCATGGAAGAATTAAAGATGTGAGCAGGAGTAGAGGAAGAGGACAAGGTGAGCGCATGCCGCTCAGAGCTACAAGTGGCGTTCCTTGAACCAAAGACTACGGCTAGCCCTGGAGGGTGGTAAATAGGGTAGCGGGGCCTCAGGGCAGTGTCCAAACTTTGGACACCTGTGAGGTGAGCGAGACCGGTACAAATCAAGAGCCGAAAGAGACTCTGCGGGGTAGATTACCAACGATAACCGAACGAACAAACGGCTGAGCTGATGCTGAGAGTAGTAAAACCTCCGAGTGAGCCACTCCCCCCGCGCAGGCTAAATTCTGCAAACAGCGTTTCTTTAATATCGATACCGACAAAAGTGTCTAACCCCATGACCAGCCCACTTGAGTAGGTGTAAAGGTCCGTTTGACTCTCCGGAAGGTCCGATAGTCGAAGGTGCTGGAGTCCTATTACATAGGCGGTTCCAAGATAGGGCCTGATTCCTTTTGTCTGACCTGGCAAAAGATGAATTCGCGCTCCAATAGACGCTTCCCCTCCAAAGAGACGAAAAGGAAGGGAGAGAGCCTCCTCGTTAACAGTCTTTTCAGATGTCCCGGAATGATAGCTAAATCGGACTTTCCCTACAAAAGACACGTAGGCATTACCGCGAAGGGTACTAAGAGAAACTCCATATCCAGATCCCTGTCCAGTGCCAGTCAGGGTCCCCTCGCCAGCGCTATCTAGGAACACGTAATCCCCGCTTATGGCGTTCTCATGCGTGGGAAACATGCGCCCTGCAAAACTAGTCTCAGGGTTAATCACTAGAGGTGAGCTCTCGGAAAAACCTTCTGTAGGTAAAAAAACGAGACCTGCAATCGCTAGGTGGGAAGAGAGGGTGGTGGGCTTCACTGATTCATTTTTCCGGATCACTCTTAGGTGATCGGAAGTTTATTCAAAAAGTTGAGTCACTTCGATTTCTTTTGTTTCATTTTTTACAGCATATCCGGTCAAGAGCTGAGTGAGGGAGGCTAACTCCTCCAATCCAAAGGAGAGTTTTCGGACTGCACTTGGTGCAAGTTTCTTCATGTGAGTCGCTAGTCGGAGTTCGAGTTTTTTTTGAATTTGATTGAGCTTTTTATGTCCGATTGGGGTGAGGCTCAAAAGTGTTTTGCGACGATCTGTGTTCAAAGTCTTTTTCTGGATCAAGTTCTTGCTAACGAGATGAGCCACCATTCGGGTAGTGGCCGGAAGAGTGATCCCACTCCACTCGGAGAGTTCGCTAGCACTGCTGATTCCTTGCTGGACTAAACCCATCATTCGCAATTGGGGTAGAGTAAGCTCTCCTGAAATCTCATTTCTAAGTTCAGTCCTGGCCCAGTGAAGAATCTGAGGCAAGTGTGTCAGAATGAGATGAGAGCTTTGAATGGACAAATTCATTTTAGTTCAAAACTCCCGGGGTTGAGGGCGTACTGGCTTCTCCCGTGATGGTGAAAAGTTTACCTTGAGCTGCGGAAAAGTACTCACAGACGAGAGCAGAAGCGGTGACCTCGCAATTGAGATTAATCTTATAGCGATCTCCGTTTCCAACGGAACCACCTGATAAGCTTCCCCGTAATGTTCCTAGGCGAGTGTCCCATTGTGCGTTTTGAAAGTACACTGAGGTAACTTTAGGTCTCTGAGGAGACCCAAAATCCAAATTTAAAGTCACATCAACCCACTGAACTGGAGAGAAAAGGTTAAGAAACTCTTGGTCGGAGCTGAGTGAATGTTTAAGGATGAGGACTTCGACAGTACGTCGCTCGTTGGGGTCCTTCCAAGTTGCCGAACCTCGGTAGGAAAGCACCTTGGAATCTGGGGTAGCTTGGGGGTTATCCGGATTTAATTGAGATGGAGGAATATTCACGTCACGATCGGAATTTTCCCTGTCCGTAAGTTTTAGTTCGAAGTTTCCGGCCCCCTCGCTCTGGTGAAGGGCTTCCACTCGGCCGGTAATCACATTGTTATCGACCTTGCCCGCGAAGCTGATGGATACGAGATTCCCAACTACATCTGTTACGTTTGCCTCTGCTTTGAAGCTCCCATCCTCCGAGTCGTATGAGCCTCCTTCAAAGTGAATCATTCTGAATTGATCTGAGGACACTGTAAAGCGACCTCGCAGGACGGCTTGCTTCTCCGCTCCAGGTCGATCTCCTCGTGCACTCACTCGGGTGTCGGCTTCAAGCACGAGTTCCACTTGGCCAATGACTCGATTAGACTGATTACTTTTGAGAGTACCGACATAGGTTCCGGAAATCGCTTCGATGCGAGCTACCTCTTCGCCCACTTTCTCTCTCCGCCAGTCGTCGATTGTGCGGTCCTCGATACAAGCGGTAAGATAAAAAGCGAGAATGCTAGTCCGAATGAGTAGTGAAAAAGGTATACGATTCATGATGAGGCCTTTCCTTTGGAAAGAATTAGTTCGATTCGCTGAATAAACTGGGAGAGATTGAGACTCCGAGTTCGAATCCATTGTGCAGATGCGATGATGTGATCGAATTTGGACTGTATCCAATTCAGCTCGGCCTGCAGAGCATCCCTCTGGATATTGAGGAGTTGTTGGTAGTCGAGAAGATAGAGAGAGTAATCTTTTCTCGCGGTCGCAAGGAGCGTTCGTGATAAAAGGTGTGCGTCTGTCGAGGTCTGGTGGATTTCAAAGGCAGTTTTGAGATTTCGATCAGTTTGTTCAAGCTGACGGAAGAGCGAATTTCGAGTGATTTCAAGCTGTTTTTCGGCCGCAGCTTCTCGGGCGAGAAAGGCGCGACGATCACTCATCCAACTCAATCCAGAAAAAAGCGGAATATTAAGCTGAAGCCCTAATGACCAAGATGTAGAATAACTGCTGCTGAGCTCGATTTTGCTAAATGAGTTGCGTGAGTAGGTTCCGACCGCGTCGAAGGTGGGAAGATGTTTTGCAAAGTCAACTTGGGTCTGAGATGAAGTTTGGCGTACCAAGCTCTCAGAACGCTGAAACTCGAAAAGCTCCTCAGTTTGAAGTCTCTTTTCATGCTCAGTTAACAAAAGATCCTGGGGCGTGATTCGATGAAGCTCGCCGAGGATCATGGGGTCTGGTTTGTTTTGCGTAGCTGTGAGCTCCTTAAGCTCAGCAATCGCGAGTTCCATCGCATTTTTAGCCTGATCGACTTGGGGACGAAAAAGCGCAAGTTGCGACTCAATCTGAAGCACTTCGATTCTTTGTGAGCGGCCAATTTTTTCACGTCTTCTAGCTAATGACAGAAGCTCTGTATCGAGCTTGAGTCTCAAATAAAAAGCATTGAGTCGTTCTTGATGGAGAAGGATGGTGAAGTAGGCTCTGAGAACGTCCTGTTCGAGATCCATCTTAGCTAATCGAAAGTCGAGCTCAGCGAGGTGGAATGAATGTTGCGCTACGCTTTGGGATGCGATCTGTTGGAATCCACGAAAGATAGGAAAGTTCCCTTGGATCTGAAGTTGATAAAGGTTGTACGGCTCACCTGCAAAATTGGCGATGTTATTGTTGACTGCGTCTTTTCGAGAAACGCTGTTTCCGATTAGTTGAAGCGTGGGGAAATAGTCCGAGATTCGGGATGAAAGCAGGGCCTCATTCTGACGAATCTGGTTTCGATGGGGTTCTAAGCTTGGTCCAGTTTCAAGCGCGTTTTGGATCGCTTGAGAGAGAGCGAGAGGCTCAGACATTGCCCAGGAGGAGGTGCATCCCAAGCCCCCCATAATGAGTACAAACCAAGTGAGTACAGTGGACACCTTTTGTTCTGCGCTGTGGGGCAGTGGCTCGCTGGAACCTTGTTGAATGAGACGCTTTGCTCTCAGGGACGAGAAGATGCTGTAAACAGCGGGAACAACAAAGAGGGTGAGCACGGTAGAGATCAGAACTCCACCGATCACACTCACTGCCATGGGGATTCGGGTCTCGTAACCCGGGCCATACGGGATCGCTTCAGGGATGGCAGCTGCGACAGTTGCTACTGAAGTCATGAGGATCGGACGAAGTCTGATTGGACAGGCTTCGATCAAGGCCTGGTCTGTTGTGAGATGCGGTTTAGTCTTGCGAACCTGATGCGTGAACTCAACTAGGAGAATGGAGTTCTTTTTTACGATCCCCATAAGCAGGATCAACCCAATAAAGCTGTAGATATTAAGGGAGATTCCTCCCAACCATAGGGCAATGAATGCCCCAGAGATACTAAACGGGAGTGCCATGAGCACAGTGATTGGATCAATAAAACTGTTAAATTGAGAGCCCAGTACCATGTATGCGATTACGATACCCAATACGAGAGCAACAGTTAGGTCTTGGAAAGATTCCTTGAAAGACTGGGCGCTCCCACTGATGACGATTCGATAACCAGGTGGGAGCAGTTGTTTGCCGATGCGTTCGGCAGTCTCTATGGCTTGGGCTTGAGATTTCCCGGTAGCGACGTTTGCAAAGATTTTGATTGCGCGCTCTCGGTCGTATCGAGTGATCTGTTGCAGTGCGGATACCTGTTGAATTTCGATGACCTCGGACAATTGAACGAGAACCCCTCTGTTGTTTCGTACGTAGAGGTTTTTGATTCTTTCGAGGTCGTTCCTTTCGACTTCCTGGAGTCGAACTCGAATCTCGTAGCGGTGTCCACCCATCGCATAGCGGCCACGCGAGACACCCCCGATCATGGCGCTTACAGTTTCCGAAATATCTCGGATGCTTACGCCTCTCTCTGCTGCCTTCTGTCTTTTCGGTATGATCCGGATCTCAGGCTTTCCGTGTTTGTAGTCGGTATCGAGATCAGTCACTAGGCCTGTTTTCTCGAGCTCGTCGCCAATTTTTTGAGAGAGCTCGGAGAGTTGATTCCAGTCTGATCCTCGAATGGAGAACTCCACAGGATATCCCCGGGACGCACTAAATCCTCTCATAGAGAGATCTTGGAGAGATACGCGTGTTCGGTCGATCTTCTTCAGATCCTTTCGAGCGGAATCCATGATCTCAATCTGTGTACGTTCCCTCCCGAGGGAATCGTTTTTTCCTCGTGAGTCAACTGGTTTGAGAGACACAAAGACAATGCCCGTGTTGACTTCCCCACCTGTAAATCCCCCAACCGCCGAGAAAACGTGTGAGACTTCGGGAAGAGATCGAAAGTAGTTTTCGACCTCTTGAGACTTCGAATCCGTGAAGGCGAGGGACGACTCAACTGGGGTCTGAATACGGCCCAAGAATACGCTCTGATCTTGCGCAGGAACGAACTCCTTATTGAGGTTCTTCACGGAGGCAAGAGAGAGAGCAAAAAAGAGGAGTGATCCGATGACAACGAGGTAGCGCTTCTTTAAGGTAGGTCCGAGGAGCTTTTGGTATTGGGTAGTACTCAAATTTAAGAGTGCTTCAAATGCGCGCCCAATTCGTGTGGTCCTCTCCGGGGTCTCAACAAACTGAGAGCATCTCATCGGAGTGAGTGTGAGGGCCTCCAAGAGGGACAAAAGGACTGTGATGGTCATCGTGATACCAAATTGGAAGAAGAACTTCCCAATCACCCCTTTCATGAATGCAACTGGAAGAAAGATGGCTACGATTGCGATCGTTGCTGCCATGGCTGCGAATGCAATTTCACGAGCCCCCTTTTTTGCAGCCTCAAGGCGAGTCTTTCCCATCTCTCGATGGCGAATAATATTTTCGAGGACCATAATGGCATCGTCCACGACAATTCCGATGGCCAGCGATAGACCCAAGAGCGTGAAGGTATTGAGTGTGAACCCAAAGGCATACAACCCGATGAAGGCTCCGATAATGGAGGTGGGTATGGCCATGAGTACGTTGAATGTAGATGACCAAGACCCAAGAAACATCCAACAGACTAATGCGGTAAAAACCGCAGCAAGCAGAAGGGCAGTGTTGAGTCCGTGAATGGATTGTTCAATGAATCGGGTGGTGTCAAAGTTCACGTTGATTGACATCCCAGGCGGTAAGTTTCCCTCTACCGCTTTCATCCGCTTTTTCACCAACTGAGCGACATCTACGGCGTTGGAGCCTCTTTGTTTCTTGATTCCTAGTCCGACTGCAATCTCCCCGTTGTAGCGGGAGATCCTTCGAACGTCTCCGAGGCCCTCTTCAATTTTAGCAACCTGCCGAAGTGGAATGCTTGAAAAGTTTGGCTGGTTGCCTCTTCTGTTCACAATTATGGATTGAAACTCTTCCAAGGACCGCGCTTCACCCATCGTGCGCACATTCGACTCTTTGAGAGCATCTTCAATCTGTCCTGCAGGAAGCTCCGCGTGCTCACCTTGAATAGTGGAGAGGAGATCTACAACGGTCAGATCATATCGGTTGAGTGCATGGCTATCTATCCAGACTCGCAGACTCGGTTCAACGTATCCCCCCAGAATCACTTCTCCTACACCTGCTACAGTTGAGAATTGATCCTTTAGTTGATCTCTCACAAAACGCATGAGCTCCGCCTTGGAGTGTTGGGAGCTATACAAAGCGAGCCAGAGAATCGGTTGATCGTCAGGGTTGTTTTTCGAAATGATGGGAGGATCGATGTCTGTGGGAAGTCTCCGAGTGATTTGAGTGATTTTTCCTTGAACCTCCTGCAGCGCTGCATCGATGTTGCGATTGAGGTCCATCTCCAGAGTCACGTTGGTGACCTCGTAACGGGATGTTGAGGTTACTGATTGGACGCCCTCGACAGTCATGAGGGCGTCTTCAACTATATCGGCCACATCGGTCTCCATCACCTCAGGAGAGGCACCTGGGTAAGCAATCGAAACATTGATGACCGGGAAGTCCACGTCAGGCAGTTGGCTAATTCCCATGCGTTGAAAGCTCATTGCTCCAAAGAGAATGAGTCCCAACATTAACATCCATGCAAAGACTGGATTTCGGATCGCTATATCAGAGATTCTCATGTGTGGTTCATCGCTATTCCGAATGGTTGCCTTAGGCAACTATTTCGTTTAGGCAAGATCCTATGCGAAAAGAACTGAGTAGAGGTCAAATGTTCATGAGAAGTGTTTTTGCGCTTTTTGCTGTGACACTGATCGGCGCCTGTAAGGATCTTCCGTTCGGAAAGCCTGATGAAGGAGCGTTCTCAGGTTTTTTTCGGGAAAACACTTTGCAGGAGGTTCGTGCCCATTCGCATCCTTTCGATAGTGATGATTTGAAAAAAGGATGGATCTATCAGGTGGAGTGGGAGGATTCGAGGCCGCTGGGGCAGCTGATCCTAAAGCCACTCAAAGATGGCTCGATTGAACTGAGTTTTCCCGAGCGGGGTGTGAAGGAGGTTGTTTTCGCTCCAGTATCTGAGGACCGAATCTCTGGAGAAGGGTGCTTTCATTCGAGAATGGATGGAATGCTCTGCTTATCTTCGGGCTCCCTTGAACTTGATCTGAGCGCGTTTTCGATGAGCTTGGTTTCTGCAAAAAGTGCTGTGCTCCCCCAGTTTGAGACCCCACAGGTTTATTCGATGGAGGACTTGGTTCAGAAGGGGATGCTTCAATCTCTGGACTCGCGCATTCAGGCAGAGCGGATTTTTCAGTCGAGAGTTCGAGCGAAGCAAGCTTACCTGAGCCTGCTGCCCTCCCTCAACTTGTGGAGCGGAATGCGACTAGCGAATCTGAATGAGTTCAACGGGATCATCATGCTCGCAGGGACTTTGACGCCCTTTCTTTTTCCAAATCGATGGATTCGCGCGGCTGAGAGTGTTCATCTCTCTCGGGCCGACCAGTATGGGGCGATCGTTCTGCGTGCGAACGCAGGAGTCATGCTTGAGACGCTCTCTTTGTCTCACCTCAGAAATCAGTCTTACCTGTCCAAACTCACGGAGCAACTGATGCTCATTCGTCCGATTCGCGATGAAATGGTAAATCGTGAAAAATTGGGTCTTGTGGAGGAGGGAGCGAGCGAGGAGCTTTCTCTCCTTGTGCTTGAATTAGAAAACAGTGTGGATTCTCTCGCTCAATCTCTCCCGATTGAGCGGGCATTGATCAGCCAAGCGCTTGGGTTTATGAACCCAATGGCCATTTCCCAGGTCGAGGAATTGCGCTCTCCAGTCGCCCCGATCGACTGGACCGAGGATCAGGTCACTCGTTTGCGCGAAGTGGTATTGGGTAAGGCCTTTGAGGTTCGACAGCTGGATGCGTTGATTCGGGCTGCCCGACTAGAGAAGATCGCTCAGTATTTTGTGTGGATGGATCCGTCGGGCGAGGGAACCGCTCAATTAGGTTTCAATTTGCCCTACTCTTTCAAAGTGAGCGAGTCTCGAATCCGCGAACTTGAGTTGGTTCGTGAAAGAATTCAAACTCAATTGCTTTATCAGTTGGAGGAGTCGATTCGACGTGGGAAAATTGAGGGCTCTTTGGTTGAGCGACTACAGTCAGCGATCAAGTTGCACGAAGGTCGTTTCGATCGACTCAACGCAAAGATCAAACTGGGAATGAATGTCCCTCTCGAAGAGCTGGTAAGAACCATTCAGGGCTGGGTTCGTGCTGAGATGGATTTGGTTCGCGCGGATTTTCAGAGTCGCGCTTACATCAGTATGCTGGAGCGGTATCAATATACAGGGATATATGCTCAGGCAGAAGTGGATCATGAGAGGGCGAAGGAGTGACCCTCGCCCTCTCATGCGTTGAAAGAATCTAATTATCGCTTCATTGCGTTTTGCCAAGGTCCGGCGTCTTGGACTTGGTTAAATCCATTCGCCTTGAGAATGCTTGCTGCCATGGCACTTCTTCCGCCTGAAGCGCAACAGACGACAATCGATTGAGTTGGTTCGAGTTCCTTTAGGCGTCTGGGGAGATCACTCACCGGAATGTTCTTACTTCCAGGGACTGCGCCCATCGAATACTCTCCAGGAGAGCGTACGTCCACAACGAGAGCCCCTTGTTGGAGAGCTTCTTGAATTGAGGCAGAGTTTTTTTGAAGACCGGAACGTTTGAGCATGAACATAATAAAAAATCCTCCAATCACGAGGGTAGGAAGCCAGTTTTGTAGAAATGTGCCGAATTCAAAATTCATGAAAGTATCCTTCGGGGCTCACTTATTTAAGCGAGAGTTGCGGTCTTTTTTTTCTGTGCTTCGATTTCGGCTCTGACTACATTCATATCCAGAGCTTTGATCTGCGAAATCAGATCCTCGAGGGCTGCTTCAGGGAGTACGCCTGCCTGAGAAAAAAGAAGGACACCCTCACGGAAAGCCATCAAAGTCGGAATTGAACGGATCTGAAACATGCCTGCAAGCTGCTCTTCTGCTTCAGTATCTACTTTTCCGAAGACAACGTCGGTGTGTTGAGAAGCTACCTTTTCAAAAATGGGGGCGAACATGCGGCAAGGCCCACACCAAGATGCCCAAAAATCAAGCAGGACAATTTTGTTGTTTTTGAGAGTGGTTTCAAAAGTGTTGAGGGTGAGATCGATCGTGTGTTTCATAGGGTTTCTCCTTCTTTGTACTGTTTCATAGGTCTTTCTGTTTGACTGTTTTGAGCCGAATCGAAGCAGGACTCTCTTTGATTCGAAAGGCTTTAAATCCGCGTTTTCGAAGAAGGGTGACGCCGGCACTGGCTTTTGGACAGGCCCTTCCACTGCAGATGAGGTAATACTCTTTGTTGGGTGACAGTTCGTTGAGCATTTGCGGTAGTTCGCTCAAGGGTACACGAACAGATCCGTCGATTGGGGTGGTCAGGCTTTCATAGGTGTCGCGAACATCGAGGAGTACCGCTTTTTTGCGCAGAATTTTCGATTGGAGAAGTGCATCGTCAAAAGCAGTGGAAATAGACTCATCGGATGGGGACTGAGGTGATCGTGGGCTGAGGGTTTCAGCGAGATCAAAGAGCTGGTCGATCACTACGCCCAGGCGCTCGTCAGATAGGGTATAAATGCGTGTAAGCCCTTTCTTCTCGACCTGAAGCAATCCGGAACCGAGGAGTTTTTTGAGATGCTGCGAAACGTTCGGCATCGACTCCGAGGTCGCTTGGGCGATGGACTCAACCGAGCGGGGAGCTTGTGCGACAAATTGCAGAATCTTCAGTCGAACAGGGGTGCTCAGAAGATTTGCGATTTGAGCGGCATTTTCTAAGTGTCGAGTGGCTAGCGGACTCATAATTTAAGTATTTAATTAATTACTTAAATTATGCAAGCAAAATGATGCTTCGGGGGAGGGGGGGGCCTAGGTTTGCTTGATGTCGCCTTCGCCAGGAGCCCATAAAGCCCCTTCAATGAAGTAGTGATGTAGGTTCATGAAGGTGGCGACCGAAAACTGCCAGCCCATGATTCCTACCTTGCCCCCCAGGAGTGGAAGCTCCTGGTCGAGGACTTTGACCCCGTAGTGGAGGAGGCCTAGTCCTACTGCAAAGAAGAGGGCGCCGCTGATGTGCGGAATGGGCTTTCGGAGGGAGAGCCTCCAGCTGATGGGAACAGCAAACAGAAGATGCTGAAGTGCGTGCAGTCCTGGGATGAGTAACCAAAGGGTTGGGTTGGATCCCATTGGCAAGAGCCAAACCGCTGTAATCAGAACGGTTATCAGTGCCTCACGGGGGATCCTTGCATCTCGGTTGAGGCGGAAGTGTGACCGGATCGCCTTCGCGACGAGTAGGGAGGAGAGAGCGACGAGCACAGTCGAACTCAGCTGGTGTAGCCTGAGTGGAAGGCTCAGCGAGCTAAACGCGAGTCCGAAATATCGCACGCGGCTACCATCGAGATTTTGACCAACCCAGACATGAATCGCGATCCAGATGAACCAGTAATGGAGCAGGTTTCGGAGCTGAGGATCGAAGGAGTACTGTCTTCGGTAGGCTTGCTGAAGGGCTATCCCGTAGGATTGTTTAACGAAATGCCAGAGAATGAGTGCGGTCGTGAGTCGATGGAAGTTCGGAATCACTGAGTGGAGAGGCCAAAGGGCCGCACACGTCAGGACTGACCAATAAAGGACAGGGAATCCCCACGCTGCCCAATGGTGGGCGCGATCAAAATTCCGAAATCGCCGCCCCTTCTGTAGATAAAACATCCAAATGGAAAGAAGGAAGTGTGGGGTGATGAGGATGACACTCAAAGCTTGTGTGAACGGATCTTCTTCGGTCGTGGTTCCTCTGAGCTGTATGACGATCCCGGTTAAGATCGTGACGATGATGAGAGTCATGGGAAGGAGCGGGTTTGACCTATAGTGAAGGTGTAGTCGTAGTCTCTACGGAGCAGGAGATTTCCACATCTGATCCACTCGAAGGAAAAGCGGAGGAGATTGTGAATGTGTAGTGCGGGGATGACCCTGAATAGTAAATCGGTTGAGAAGTCGAAGTAGTCAGATTCTCACTCGATAAGGAAAAAATTAAGCCTGATCCGGACTTCACCGTGAGAGCCGACTTAAAGCAAGTAGCAATCAAGCGCGCTGCTGCAGCCTGATTGGTTTTGGATAGTGATAGAACCAGGTAAACCTGACAGGGTCAGGGTCTCTACTCCGTCTCCGGAGACAGTGTGCGAGATGCTCGTTATACTCAGAAGTCCGATCGAGCTTGGTGAGCTCGAAGTCGCTCCCCCGTAAGCTTGATCTGAGGCTCCGAGATGGGTCATGCCAACGGTAATGATTAAGAGCTGAAGTTGTGTTCGTCTTCGCATTGAGTTTGTTCCTCACCGTGTTCAAAAAGGATCTCTAGGATCGAGAATTATGTCATCGATGATGATCGAGTTATGCTCAGCAACTGTCGAGTCCGAGAGAGGTGCTGAGACCAGCAGTCCAGAAGAAGAACCCGACTCTGTGGAACGCCGAATCGTTCCTCTTGCACTAGAAGATCGGGTGTTTTCGTTCGAAGTATCATCCACCGGGGCTATGACTTTTGTGCAGCTCAGCTGTACAAGCACAAGATTGCCACGAGAAGCACATAATAACTTGCAACCTCTCTATAGGGGGCTCTCACACTCAATTCATTCGGGACCATGGATGCTTTACCTTTCCCCACTTTTGGTGTCGGAAAGGAGAGATGAAATCTCAAGTGTGCCGCCGATGACTCAGGCGAGAAGAGGTTTGAGACACGGGGGAGACCGCTCCTTCTCAAAAAGAAAAAAGCCCGGGACCTGACAGTCTCGAGCTTCTTTCTTTCAATCTTTTGACCTCTTCGTTCGGAGGTCATTTCTGCCGCAATCCCAGCTGGCCAAGTTGCGATTCGGGCAGTCCGCAGGCGCCGATGACGTCTCTTATCAACCGGACGGTTCAGCCTGCGCTCTTACGCGTGTGGGGGTCCTCTCTCATGGGGTTCATCCTTTGCAAGAGCCTGACCGTCAGGGCAGGCCCGTTGTTGCCGAACGACCTCGATGGTGTCCATCGTCATGTCGCTTTCTCCTTCTAAATTTAGAATGACAAAAAAAACAGAGCCCCAAAATGTGTCAAAAAATGCTTTTTACGTTTTTTTGTTTTTTCGGTGATTTCTGGGATTTGAACCCTCACTTTGGCTGAATGCACCGATCCAGGAGGGTGAAAATATTCTGATAAGGAATTCCTGACTCTCTCGTTAGGCCGATTTCACAAGTCCTGCTGCTCGAGTAGCCGGTTGTGCAGCCTGGATTGACCTGTCCTCGCAGGAGGCTGAGCGCACTCCGAGAGAGTTGTGGAAGAATGAATCCTTTGTCGCCTGCGAAACCGCAACAGTACACATCTTGCGGAAAGGTGACACTCTGTGAGCACTCATGTGCGATTCGAATCATCTTGGTCTCAAGTCCCATCTTGCGGTCGCTACACGTAGGATGGATCGCGATCGGTTCTTGAATAGGACTCCACTGAATGGGAAGACTCTCTTTTTTAAGAAGAATCTCATCATGAATGAAAGTGATGGGATCGAAAACCCTGAATCCTTTGGATTCACCGCTCTGGCGAAGATGAGCGGCGCATGGACTGTTATCGACTAAAATTGACATCTCTTGTCTCTGTGTGAGCTGCTCGATCATCGTGAGACTAGCGGCTTTTGTGGTTTTTTCGGCTGCCGAATATCCTTTGTTTTCGAAGGGAAGTCCGCAGCAGTGGTGGTCTGGATGATCTGAGATGATTACTTCAAATCCGGATTTTCGGAGGACCGACAGAACTGCATCGGGTGTTCCCTGCGGAGTGTTTCCTAGGGTTCGAGTGATGCAGCTCGGAAAGTAGAGGACTTTCTTGCGGGCTACTTCGTCGATTAGGGCTGTACTGATCATCGGCTTGAAACCTCCTTGGGCACTCAAGTCTCTCAAGGCGGGGAGTACAGGATGAATTTTAAGAATTACTCTTGATGCGTGGGTGATCCAATGGATTCTCCTACTCAAGAAATCAGCGAGTCTTAACCGCCACTTTGAGGTAGTTTGGCGGTGCTGCTTGACCCACTGACCTGTATCGATTCCTACGGGACAACGTGTTCCACATAGACCGTCAGTTGCACAACTGAGTTCAAAGTCGACCTGGTACTTCTGGGTCTTCGCATCCGAGCCAAGCTTGGGCTCGAGTATCACTGCACGTTGGCTTGCAATGCGTTGCCGAGGAGTGAACGACAGATTTTTTGAAGGACAAACCGGCTCACAGAATCCGCACTCAATGCACGCGTCGATCAGTGGGTCGACAGATGGAGTAATCTTAAGGTGACGAATATGTGCTTGGGTATCCTTACTCAATATGACGCCGGGATTGAGGATCTGGAGTGGATCAAGGAGTTTTTTGATCTCCCACATGATCGATACTATCTCGGAGCCCCACTCAGCTTCCAAGAAGGGAGCCATGTTTCTTCCGGTACCATGCTCAGCCTTGAGTGAGCCGTTCCAGCGTAAGATAAGATCGCTCATCGCTCGCATGAGCCGATCATAGCGGATGATCTCATCATTCGAATGAAGGGACTGTGCGAAGACAAAATGGAGGTTCCCATCAAGCGCATGGCCGAAGAGGATTGCTTGTTGATAGCCGTGTTCATCGAGTAATCCACGGACATCGCAGATTGCGTCGGCAAGATCGGATGGCTGGATAGCAATGTCCTCGATGATCAAGGTTGTCCCAGCGGGACGGTTTTTTCCGGTGCTGGGCAAAAGACCTTTTCGGACTTCCCACCAGCTTTGATAGATCGCTGGGTTTTGAGTGAAGCTCGAATTTAGAATCGGTTGAAATTGCTTGAGGTAGCTTGAGATTCGTTCCTCCTCATTACGGAGTTCCGAAAAAGTATCACTCCTGATTTCGATTAACAGGGCGCAAGCCTGAGGTGGGAGCCCTCTTGAGAAAGGTGAGACTTCAGGTCGCCCTTGGACAGATTGAAGTGCTTGCGAGTCCATGAGTTCGACTGCTGTGATTAGACCGCGGTTTAATCCTTGGGTGGCAGTGCACGCCTTTCGAAGCGACTCAAAAACAACAAAGCAACAGGATCGAGCCGGCGGGTCTGGTACTGTGTTTAGAGTGATCTCGCCAAGGAATCCAAGAGTTCCCTCGGACCCGATCATTAAGTGGGCAAGGATATCTACTGGATCATCGAAGTCCAAAAATGCTTGGAGCGAATATCCCATCGTATTTTTGATCGATTTTTTTCTGCGAATGATTTTCTGCAATTCTTGACGTTCTCGGATTCGGTCACGAATTGCCCTTAACTGAAGCTGAACACTTGAATCGAATTCGTCGAGGTGTACTTTTGCCTGAGGATCGGAGGTGTCCAGGACTAAGGCTTTGGAGTGAGGGTCACTGCTCCTTGGAGGAAGAATGATTCGAAGGGCACTGAGTGTTTGATAGGTGTTTGCATGAGTACCACAGCACATTCCACTCGCGTTGTTTGCGGCCACTCCTCCTAGCATACAGCTTTCGATCGATGCAGGATCAGGTCCGATCTTTCTTCGGTAAGATTGAAGGGCTCGATTTGCGTGTGCCGCTATCACTCCGGGTTCCACTGCGATTCGCTCGCCGTTTTCGAGAATACGAATCCGGTTCCATCCTTGATTGACTCTCATCAGGAGACCGCTGCCTTGCGCTTGTCCGGAAAGGCTGGTTCCTGCAGCCCGAAAGGTGATGGGGACGTTCTCCTGTGAGCAGAGTTCAATGATTCTCTTGGCCTGTTCTATATTGCTTGGATCGGCGATGAGGGTGGGGGTAATTTGGTAGAAGCTCGCGTCCGTGGAAAGCGTACGAAGTGTCAACGGATTGTCATGGATTTGCTCAGCCGAAAGAAACTCCCGGAGTGCAGACTTGAGGTGTTTCATCTGCGTTTTAGAGTATGGGGCTCCCGATACTCCTGAAAGGAGAAAATACCTCAACACCTCATGGACTGCATTCCGGAGCTTCGTTGATCTGGCGCTAACTTAGAGTTGCTTCACTGGAGTTATTGAGTTTGCCTTCTTCCATTGATCGAATCTCTGGACGATCGAGGCGATACTCTGGTGGACTTTGTTGACATCAGTTTGTCGTCCATCGACGCGTTCGATGAGCCAGTACATGGATGACTTGACCTGCGCAAACTCCTTTAGGATCAGCTCTGAAATCTGGATGGCTTTTTCGAGCGAAGAAATGAGCTGTTGTCGGGATGGGAGTTTGCCTGTTCTCGGGCTTGGAGCAATTTCCCAGTAGAGTTCTACTGTGTCGGTGAGTTTGTCAGCAGTAAGTCGATGAGATGCTCCATTGAGTCGAAGGCGGATGATCTGGAGATCTGCCTCGTTGATGGGAGAGTCGCGGAGGTGTTCCCATTCGAGGGCGTCTGGAGAATCTTTCATTTTCTGCATGGCTCGTTTTGCGAGATCAGCTGATGCAAGCGCGATTCCCTCTCCCTCGTCGGCTGTGTGATAAATTTGATCTAAGACTTCCTCCCATTCTCTAACCTCCTGAGGGCTGGGATTACGGCGGGGGAGTATTCGCTGAAGAGATCGAAGACTTTCGACGTGAGCTTCGATTTCCTCAAAGGTTTGAAGGCGTGTGTACCCGCGGGAGTGAGGTGAGAGTCGGATCAATCGGTCTGAGGATATGACTTTGGCGGCAGGGGAGAGTGGGTCAAGGATACCCACGCTTCGGGAGAGGGCGTGCGAGGTGTGAATGATTTCATGATCGAAAGTGGAGTCAGGCGCGTTCGTTTCGAGCATGAGATGGGAGATCCCCATCAAATGTTCCTTGGGGCTGTAAAACCCAGCGGTTCCCCGCATCAGGACTCCTGGGGCGTAAACGATAATCAGTCCGGAGAGTTTTTGGCTAGCTTCGAAGGCCAGGCGGTTGAGTGGGGATGCAACTGTGTCGGAGAAGGGGAGAATTTGAAGAGCTTCAAAGGTGCTATCTTGTATGGTGACTCGGCGGTAACGGGTTCCTTGTGAGTTGAGTAGCTCCTCAGACAACCGGAGGGCCTCGTTCACCAGCTCACTTTGACGTTCAGGTGACTGGAACTGGAGTTCTCGGTTAACCGCGTATCTCCAGGTCTCCAGGTCGGGCCCCCGACTAGGCGAAGCGTTGACGAGTATGGGAAGGCACAGCAGCCCAACCATCAGGCCCCAAGGCAAGGTGAAACGCGAGGCTTGGCGAAACAGCGAATTCATCTCTCTCATTTGAATTTCCCTCGACCGGTCTCCTAATGGGTCTAACTCTTTGCGTCAATGAGTTCTGAGGCATCGAGCCAGAATCGCACAGCCTGAAAGACGATCAGGGTACAGAGTGTCAAATGTTTGTGCACCCGGGCGAGATCCTTGGAGAAAGAAGCGAGTTCGTGTATCATTGAACAATCTAGCAGGTGAGCAAGTGGCTTCAGAGGTTAGGGAAAGGAGTGGCGGTCGTCGGATTATTTCTGACGGTTGGCTCTTCTTTTGCCCCTCAGGCCCTCGCTTCTGGTCCGGTGCTCTCGGGTCTGGTGCTCTCGGGTCTGGCCACACATTTTGAGACGAGTGATTTCTCGAGTGAAGCGTCGGACCAGATGTCGGAGGGGCGTGAAACCCTCTCTATGGATTCTTTTTCTTTTCCATTTCCCCCTGGGGACAAGGAGGCAGAGGAGTCTGATTTGTCCTCATTTGGTGAGGAAGTGGAAGGGGAGTACCTTTCGATCAACTTACTGCTGATGCCTTTTTATGGTCCAGATGTCCGATCGTTGATCAGATCTGGACGCTATATTCTCCGTCGTGAGCCCATTCATCGGCCACCGTGCACTTAAGCTTTTCTTTTTTTGTTTTGAAAAGCTGAGTGATCAATTTTTTTCGCGAGGATGCTGTCCGAGTGCAGCGTCCCCGTGTCGCACGGAGAATAGTTATGGCTAAGGTATCAGAACGGGTAAATGTTGCTGTGAATGCATTGTTAGAGGGAAATCAAAGGTTTGCTGCTGGTCTCAGGTCAATTGAGACCATGCTCAGTGCATTGCGAATGAAAGACCTTGCAGAGAAAGGGCAGAAGCCTTTTGCGATTATCGTCACTTGCTCGGACTCCCGACTGCCTGCGGAAATCCTTTTTGATCGGGGTGTGGGCGATCTGTTTGTGATTCGGATGGCCGGTAACGTGGTGACTGAGGAAGTGATCGCGAGTATCGAGTTTGCCGCTTTGAAGTTTGGGACTCCGTTGTGTCTCGTAATGGGTCACACCAAGTGCGGGGCTATGGATGCTGCTCACCAAATTTTGGGTGGGGACGGAGCGGCTCCAACTGCTTACCTCGGGCAGCTCATTAGTCGGATTCACGTTCCTTTTGAGCGGACACGAGCTTTGTGTTCTGGCCACGAACATGGACAAGGCGAGTTCGTTTCAAAGCTGACTGAGCAGAACATCCAATTCGGGGTGGAAGAAATTCTTAAGCGCATTACATCTTTGAAAGAACTCGCCTCGAGGGGGGAGTTTGCAGTCATTGGAGCATTGGTCGACCTTCACCAAGGTCGCCTCACTCTCCAGGGGTCACTTGCAGATCAAGGGATCGAGATTCGGCATTCCCAGATCGTTGGTCCAGCTCAAGACCTATCGATTTAACTGTGTAGGTCACGACAAGCGAGGTCAGGAGTGGGACCGTAAGTGCCCCGTATTCGAGATAGCGTGACGCAATTACCGAGACGATCGATCCCGTACTGAATGACATAAAGGTCAGAACGCGGGATCGATTGGTCAATCGCGTTAGTTCCCGCTCTTTGCCCTGAAGCTTGCCAAACCAAAGTCTGGCCAGATCAGTTCCAATGTCTGTACTGATCCCAGTCAGATGGGTGGTCCGGATTTGCCCTTTGGTCAACGTTGCGAAGCAGCCGTTTTGCAATCCTGCGAGGAACGACAGGGAGTAGAGGAGGGCGAAGTCTCGGGCTAGGACTAAGTCTTCACCAAAGACCCCAAAAACTCCTTGGCCTCCTGCAACCATTAAAACAAAAAGCCCAATGGGCAGCATGAAAGAAACTAAGTCAAAAAGCGGACGCTTTCCTCGTTCGATTCTGGCAATCGTAAACGCCCCGCTAAAGAACGAACCTAGAATGAAGGCGAGCGGGAAACCAGCCAGCTCGAGAAAGAACCACACACTTCGATCAGCCAAAGCCATTCCGAATTGGGTTCCGACCCCTGTGACGTGAGTCACGTAGCGACCGCAGGCCAAGAAGCCTAGCGCATTGATAAAGCCGGATTGAAAAGCCAGAGTTGACCAGAGTGAAACGAATCGGGGTTGAACAAATTCTTCGCGATCTAATCGATACATGCGGTTCTCCTCGAAAAAAGGATTGGAGTTCAGTTAGTTCATCAGATGAACGCGGCCTGTCTCGATCTCGAGGGTTGCTCCAGTAATCGAGAGTTTTCCTTGAGCGATCAAGTCACGGACGATTTTGCTCTGTTCCTGGATGAGGGTCATGCTGCGACGGATGTTTTGGCTCGTTGCACGCTTGAGGAACTCTGCGGAGCTTGGATCTGGCCTACCCTCGACCGACTCGACGGCAGGGCGGATTCGTCCGACGAGCTCCTCCAAGTGGGAAGAAGGGAGAGGCTGATGGGGGTCGTGCGCGTGTTGAATAGTAGCTTTGACCGCTCCGCAGAGGGTGTGTCCGAGCACAAGAATCAGTGGGGAGCCGAAGTTCGCTACTGCAAACTCGATACTCGCCAACAGACTTGGAGCAACCACGTTGCCTGCCACGCGGACCACGAATAGGTCACCTACGCCTTGGTCGAAGATGAGTTCAACCGGGCTCCGTGAGTCCGAGCAGGTCAGAATCACAGCAAAAGGACGCTGGCCTTGGGCTGCAAGATCGGCCATTTTCAGGTGAGAAAGCATGGGTTCGACAGATCGCGTTCCGCTGATGAACCGCAGGTTGCCTTGGATGAGTCTTTCTAAAGCTTGTGTGGGAGTGGTGATGGTCATTCATTTTAGTATTACTTGAACCATTGATTTAATAAATTTCATAAAATTTGACATTTTCTTTGATAGGATCAAATCATGAAGATCGAAATTGAAGGACGCTCAGTCTGGGTTAACTACCACCACCTCTATTGTTTCCACTTGATCGCGACTTTGGGGGGGTTGACTCCCGCCTCTCAGGTTTTGAAGATTGGGACTTCTGCGCTCTCTATCCAAATGAAGCAATTCGAGGAGAGCCTCGGGTTTGAGTTATTCGAACGATCCCACCGTAAAATGTCACCCAATGAGCGTGGCCGAATCGTTCTGGCCTATACGAAGGAAATTTTTCGTTTAGGAACAGAAATGGTGGAGGCCCTCAATGATCGTAGAAGTGAGTCGCGCATTCATTTAAAGCTCGGTGCCTTGGCCTCAATCCCCAAGCACCTACCGCTCCAACTCGTATCAGAAGCTCATGGGAAGATGAGTTGTATGATTTCTTTATTGGAGGGAAAGCAGGACGCTCTACTGAATGACCTACTGAACCATCGTATCGACTTAGTTTTGACGAACTTTCTCCCTCACGAAGAGCCGGATCGGTTTTACTCCAAACGAATTGCTCGGTTTAAGGTCTGGGTTGTCGGCACTAAGAAATTCAAAAATCTTGCACGGGAGTTCCCTCGATCTTTAGCAGGGGCACCCTTTGTTGTTCCCACGCATGACAGTCTGGTTAGAGCAGAGTTTGAAAACTTCACTCACGATCATGGATTACGTACAGACATCGTCGCTGAGGCCCAAGATGTAATGGTGCAGAAGCTGCTTTGCGTGCGGGGGTTGGGAGTGACCCTGATTCCTGAGTTTGCGGTGCGTGAGTACATCGAGACCAAGCAGCTCTTTAAAATCGGCGAGCTTCCACAGGTGACCGAAGAGGTTTTCCTTCTCTCTGCTTCACGAAAGATCCAAAACCCGGTAGCATCTTTTTTGATGTCTCGTTCGAAACTTCTCTAAATCAATCCGGATTCGAGGAAAAATTGACGCTTCGTGTGCTCAGGGATGAGCAGGGCACTACTCTCATCGAATTGATGGTCGCAATTGGTCTCTTTGGTGGGATCTCGGTGGCGATGATGAGTCTTTTTGGAAGTTACTTACGTGAAAGTGTAGTGGCAGAGAATCAGGCTCAGCTGAGCGAAAGCATGAATGAGTTCCAGGAACGACTCGATGTGGAGTTGGGAAATACCACTCAGCTTGTGGATTGCTCGTGTGGAACAAGACAGTGTGTTTTTGCTGGGACCACGAACCCAAATTGCTTGGATGAAAATGCGCCATGCGGGAAGGTTATTCTGAGATGGGAGACTGAGTTAAGTAACCTGCCGTCGGATCCGTCCCGCGAGAGTTGTGTGGGGGGAAAGAACGCGAAAACGCAGTCTGACCTCCAGTTTCGTGGATGTAAGCGTAGACTTCGGTTGGTCATCGAGCCTCCAGTGAAAGGGGCAGGTAAGCCAGGGGAAGTCCGGATTGAGTCGGATGAAAAACCGAACGATGGCGACACAGTAGCAGAGGTACTCGCCCGTCTGAAGGGGAGTTATGAGCTGCGATGCGGTCGAGGTAGTGTCAACTCAGTGTCCGAGTTTCGCTTGGATCTAAAGGCAAAAGCTCGCGCAAACAACTCAGTTCCTGGCTCTCCAGAGTTTGAGGGGTTTCACCCAGCAGATGCTGGTTTTCGTTCTGGAACTCATCGCTCAGCCCTCATGAATTTTTCGTTTAGGAATCTGAATTCCGTCGGCGTCCATTACGGACGTTCTTTGAAGATTCTCAATTGTGTGCGGGACGGGGAAAAAGAGGAATCAGGACGAGGATGTTGCTCGGGCTTCATCAAGCTGAGCGGCATCTGTCTGCCCGTTTCTGAGTGTTTGGGTGGGGGAATGCAGAGTGATAACAGTGGAAAGGACTGTTGTAGTCTGAGTTTGATGCCAGGCTCCAACGAGTGTGTATGAAATCCTGGTTGGAAGAATCCGGACAAGCGCAAATTCTCACCTCCCTCCTCATCAGTACAGCGATGCTGACGGGGACGCTTTTTGCTCTTGAGCGCGGCAATCAAATTCGAATGGATACCCTTCAGGGAAACCGAGGACTCGAGATGAAGAGTGCTCTCGATGGGGCGATTCAGCACGCGGCGATGATTTTTAAGAGAGACTCAGCTTGTGACCCTCAGATTCTCGATATGAAGCTCGGACTGTTGAACAATGGGTCTTTCGACGGAAGCTTGCTCCCATCACGGAGTAATTTGAAAAACAATGGAAAATCCGGAACACGAATCATGAGGGTCAAGACTGAAAAGAGAAGCTTTTTAGTCAGTTTTGGTCCAGTTCGTCGCATAGCTTGGCAAACGTCAGGTGTGGGTTCGGGTGTTCCAACCTTAGATCCCACCGTTGACCCGACGACAGGTGATTATCAATCAGGGACGAGCCAGGATGCGTTGATTGAGGTATCTACGACCGATGGAAAGATGCGCGTCGTTGAGCGAGCGGTATTGATCAATAACTGCTCCTACCCTTGCGCTTATACCGATGTGGGGGCCACCAACTGCTCGGTCGCACAAAATCCCGCAGTGAGTTATCACATCATTGATTCGCCTGATGTTTTTCCCAATGCAGGAACGACGGCGGCACCCTACGAGACTCAGACTTGGTATGGAGGAAGTCGATGTGGTGACGGCAGACATTTTGGTGATCTGCGAGGTGCGGACCTCACTCCTTCGGAGCCTGATGGAAAGGTAGGCGTGGATGATCTCCACACCCTTCGAGATTATCTCCGAGACGGAACGACTCCATTTGCATCTGAGTCGGTCATCATTGGGAATGGTTCCTCCCTCTATGGGTGTGGAGATTTGAATCTCGATTGGCAGGTCAACGAGGTTGATCTCGGAATCTTAGAAAAAGCATTAAGAGGGTATCTGCTATGGGTTCCAGCCACAGCCGATTTGCGAGAGCGATAGTTCGGCCAATTCTTGAGGATGAAAGAGGTGCCACTATTTTAGAGACCGTCATCGTATTTTCGATTTTGACGATGTCCGCTCTCGCGATTCTTCCGTTATTTGTTGATATCCGAACGGTTGGGAAGTCTTCGCGAGTGCAGAGTCTCTGCAGTACGATCGTGAGATCCAAGCTGGAGGAGTATCGAGCAGGGCGTCCGATTCCTAATTCCGAAATAAATAGCTCTGCAAGTTATCTTAAGCGACTGGGATTCCCCTCTGTGTCAGGATCAGCCGCAGGATTTACGGGGGTGATGGGAGAGGACGGGCAACTGCGGGAGTCGCAGTTCTCCGGTGGAATGGGTGGGTTTTTCTACTCTAAGTGGAGGTATAACCGGTATTTTCCAGCCTCCTGCCGAGGCGTATCGAAAGCCTCGCTGCTTGCCTCGAGACCATCTCAGGATAAGACACTTGGAATGAGAGAATGTGTAGGGTCACAAGATAGCTTTGGTGAATCGGATACTGAGGGGGATATTTGCGAGAGTATTGCAGTTGATCAGCAACTCAGAAGTGAGCTCCCGGGATTCAAACTTTATGTAAAACTCGAGCGACTGAATCACTGGCGGTTCTCATCAGAAGAGTGGAAGTCTAATCCTGAGTTTGCTGAGCGATTCGATCCGAGTTGTCCAGTGTTCAACGGCGGTAAGTTTAAGAAGTCAGGGGATGGTCCACTCTACGACTTTGACGCATCCGGTGATACCATCCAGGTGACAGTTACAGGTGTGGTCGATTTTCCGAGTCGCTTGAAGGATGCAAAAGAGTTCGCAGGAGCATCTATTTCGGATCCCTCTTTTTTCACCTGCAGTGCGAGTTCGGTCATCAGTCCCCCCTCTTATCCATTCCGGTTCTTGAGAAGAAGTGCGGAATGGATAAGAGGATGGAGTGGCAGATCGGGTGACTCCGGTGCAAAACTTCCCTTTCGTGAGCTTTTTCAGTTGGATAATCCAACTGAGAGCCCTGACTCCGTCATTGCTTTTGTGGCACATCCTCTCAACGCATCTTTCTATTTCCTGAAGCAAGGACAGT
>Ga0169931_10001038_pt1 | contig 45778 bp, 37 predicted proteins | sample Kivu_15m_20L_FD_129675 | JGI IMG/M metagenome (GOLD analysis project Ga0169931, IMG submission 129675) | Freshwater microbial communities from Lake Kivu, Western Province, Rwanda to study Microbial Dark Matter (Phase II) - Kivu_15m_20L... | ecosystem: Environmental > Aquatic > Freshwater > Lake... | reverse complement strand
CTGCGTATTTGCCCAACCGGGCGTCATGCCGGGCGAGGCCATCGACGACATCATCCAGCAAATCAGGGCGCTCGACATGGATGACGTCCGACGTCAGGTCGCAGAACGTCAGACACCGACCCGCTAAACCATAAACCCATTTCCGCAGGTCAGGCTAACACCAGAACATGGTGCCATGTTCTGAATCCGCAAAAACCAGAAAAATTCCTTATATTTCCAGTTTCAGCGGGAATTCAGATTCAATCCTCCGGCATACGAATAACTGACGTCACAGTCATATCCGTACGCATATAAACCCATGGGTTCGGTCGCCGTGACGCGATGCACGCCATCGTCCACCGGTACGCGGTAAATCACCAGGCCGGAATCGGCCAGCGCCTGTGCCGAAACGGTCACGGGCGCCCCATCGAGTGTCACCGAAGCCGTCGCCGGGGCGATCAGCGTCAACCAGTCCTCCAGATAATCCGCCGGCGTCAGCACCGTGTAATCCGTGCGAAACTGTTCCTGTGGCACCAGCATCATCAGCGCCGGATCGCCGATACCAGACGGTTGTGCGTTCTCACCGCCGGAGCCGACATTGCAGGAGCTCTCCGAAGGGATGGCACAACGTTCAAAGTCCGAGACACCATCGCGCAGGCACGGGTCGCTGCCAATCTGCGACGACGACCCCGTAAGAAACTGCGCCACGGTCACCGGAGCCGTCGCGGTGAGTACAAAGTCATTTGCTGACTCAAACTGCAGCACCTGCCCGGCATTCAAGGTCACAGACGCAGCCCCGGGCTGCGCGGGAACGGTGAATACTGTCGTGCCATCGGTCGCCGAAACCACGCGATACAAATCACGTTCTCGTCCACGAGGCGCCTGTTTGGCGACCAGATAGGTGGTTCCCCAGGTATCCACTGGCAGCTGCTGTTCTTCCAGATGGTCACAATAGGTAACATTCCGAGGCACGTTCGCGCACTCCGCACCCGCGAACACCGCGATGGGACGATCGGCTCGAATACGCATGCCGCTCAGGTCGGCCTGATCCACATCGGGGGGGATCATGGACAGCACATCGCCCGCCTGAAGGGTCACGGTGCGGGTTTCGCCGGCCGCGAGCGCGGCAAACCCGGGGCCGGCTGCCACGCCGGTGCGGGCGGGGGCGCTGATGGTCACCTGGGTTGCGCCATCCACGGCCGACGCCAGCGTAACGAACGAGCGCAGTGGGCGTGGCCCCAGAAACGGAATATTCTGCACTTCGGTAGGCCACCCAAGCACCAGATAATCGGTGCCGAGCGCGCTGATGGGCAGCAATAGCGAAGCGTCGTTGGAATAAACCCCCGAATTCTGTCGGGGATTAAACTGGTGCGCGGTGACGGGCGCCGTCGAGATGACCCGGTAACCGATAGCGCGAAGCCCGGTGTCATCGGCGTTGGCCTGCGGCAGATCCAGCGTCACCAGCTCGCCCGACGCCACCACCACCGGACCCGCCACCAGGCGACCGGCTGCATCCACCACCGTAATCTCGGCCGATTCGGGCGACGGGTTAGACACGCTCACAGAGAACTGCTGCTCAGAAGCAGGCGCTCCGCCAAAAGCAACCTGATCGGAGTTGTCGAGGTCGACCGCGACAAAGCCACAGCCCAGATAGGATTTTTCGTTGCCACCACACGGCTCGGTGCAACGGCCGGCCGAGCAACCAAGAGCGCATGTCTCAGCGACGGTTTCGGTGACGCCGTCGTCGCCACAGGCCAACACACGATTATCGACGCAGCGAAAGCCGCCGGGGGTACAACCGGTGGCGGCGTCGAGCTCGCTGGTCGAGTCTGGCTCGCTGGCGAGTTCCTCTTCCAAGACATCGTCACCCGGGCCTTCTTCGTCACGGTCGTCCGTATCACGATCGCTGTTGCTGCTATCGCCCTGACCCGGGCGCCGTGCATCGTCGGCCTCACGCGAGGCCGCGCCTGAATCGCCGCCGCAAGCGATCCACGGGAGCACGAAGACCGGCAGAAGCGCACGTAGTAGTAGCGCCACCGTGGGGGCAGACGCAGGCAAAGAATAACCGATGGGGTGACGCATGGCGGACCGCTCCAGCTCTCAGAGGAACAGCAATACCCGCGCTGAGTCGCAGGCAGAGGGCTCGGTGGTCAAGCACAACGACAAGACTCACGCGCCGAATGACGCATGAACAGGTCGCAGCGGCGGTTGGGCTCAGCGGCGAGGGGTGCGGCGCCGGCCTCGAGATGAACTGCAGAAACGTGCTTTTGCGTCGCACAGTTTTTGCTCTATGGGCGACACGGGTGCGCCTCCCGCTCGTGATCAGGTCCTGTTCGCGGCTGACGAGGACCGAAACAGGGGTCACGATGGCCCATTCCGGCACGTATCGTGCCGCTCTCTGAGTTTCCTGATTTTCAGTTTGAGCTTTATCGATTCAGCCGTCATAAGGCGTGCCGCGCAATCGCTCGACACCCAAACCGGAGGCCACTCATGACCCGTTCAACGGTTCTATACGCAGATCTGATTACCGCGCTTCAGAAGGCCACCCGGGTCTGGGGAGACGAGCTTCGCCAGGAGTGTCAGCGTGTCGGTGGCCCTCGCCATACGTCCAGCTCGACCGCGACGATCGACGCAGAGCTTGAGCTTCGCATTCGTGAGACGCTTCAGCAGCTGACGCCCCTGTGGGGGATCGTGGGCGAAGAGAGACAGGATCAGGACCGCCCGTGTATGGATGAGTCGGGGCATATCTGGCATGTGGACCCGAACGACGGTACGGAACCTTATATCAAAGGCATGCGTGGCTCGACGATCAGCATTGGACTGACGTGCAAAGGCGAGCCGGTGCTGGGCATTATCCATGCGTTTTCGTGGCCCGACGACGACGGACTCACGGTCAGCTGGCACGAAGGTGGCTCGCTGCAGGTGGCTCCGGCGTGGGAGCACCGTCTGCCGGTTCAGGGTGCCCCGCTGGCCAGCGGTGGCCCGCTGACGCTGGTGTCTCATCACGCGTGGCGATACATCGAAAGTAATCAGCGACTGGTAGAGAACGGGCGCTTTATGGCCATACCGTCCATCGCGCTTCGTCTGGCGCTGGTCGCCTGCGGTCATGCCGATGCCATGGTCGGCACCCAGTCCGTTTCCAGTTGGGACATCGTCGCCGGACACGCGCTGGTGCGTGGCGCCGGCCTGGATCTGTGGGGGCAGAACGGCAAGCCGATCCGCTATCGCGACACCTCGACCTCGGTGCGGGGGCCGATGGCTGCCGGTCCGATGGCGCTCGCGACGACGCTGGCCCAACGCGCCAGTGAGGTGGAGCTCAGCACGGATCGCCCCAGTACCGTACCGCCGGGACAGACGCTTCGTTTCTCGCCGCGACTGTGGGATGCGACCACGGGCCGGTCATCATCCTCGCCAGGCGTGAGCGCATCCAGCGCACAGGATGTGCCCGATGCGGCGACCCTGAAACGCATTCAGGGCGCGTTGCTGGGCCAGCTGGTGGGCGATGCACTCGGAGCACAGGTCGAGTTTCGAACGTCCGGCGATATACGGGACGCCTTCCCCAACGGCCTTCGCCAGATCTCGATTCCAGGGGTCTTTGGGACGATACCCGGACAACCGACCGATGACTCGGAGTTGGCCCTTCTGCTCGCCCGGTCGCTGGTGTTCCGCAGCAACTGGGACGCCGAGGACGTCGCATCGGCCTATGTGTGGTGGTACAGGTCGGGGCCTTTCGACATCGGTGCAACCACTGGGCAGGCGTTGCAGGCGGGCGCCAGCGCACAGCAGGAGTCCACCTCGGTGGCGCAGGCCTGCCAGAGCGACGCCAATCCTCAGTCGCAGGCCAATGGCGCCCTCATGCGCTGTATTCCGCTCGCCATCTTTGCGGCCGGTATTCCAGACCCGCTCATCGCGCGCACCTGGCTTGTAAAAGCCGCTCGGCAGGACGCCAGCCTGACCCACCCCCACCGCGTGTGCGGCGACGCCAGCGTCGCCTTCCTGCTCGCGGCTGAACGAGCTATTCGTACCGGCGAAGACGGCCCCACCGTGTACCGCCACACCGTCGAGTTCGCGCGCAACCTGCGACTGCACCCCGATGTGCAACACCGACTGCAGCTCGCTGCCGACGAGCGACCCGAAGCCATGGACACCTTCGCACAGGGGTGGGTGCTGCTGGCGCTGCACAACGCCATGTGGCACCTCGCACACCACACCCCCTTTGAAGAAGCACTCGTGCAGACCGTGGCGTGTGGTGGTGACACCGACACCAACGGCTGTATCACCGGCGCGCTGCTCGGCGCGCTCCATGGACGACACAACATCCCGCCCGCGTGGCGCAACGCCGTACTCTCCTGCGTGCCCGCAAAGGGAATCGTGCGCGTGCCGCAACCGCGACCACGCCCCTTCTGGCCCATCGATGCCCTGAACCTCGCCGAGGCGCTCTGGTATGCCGGCCGGACAGGCATTGATACGCTGACGACGGACATCTGAACCGCACGGCAGCCCACACCTGCCCATGAACACCTCCACCTGGCCAAACGGCACAGCAGCGCGGTGATGACGCTCACCAGCCCGGGTTGGCTCGACCCAGGCGAGAGGCAACCCCCTGCACACGCCGAACGGTGATGTGTCCGCCGCCCTGCCCGGCGGGTGTGCCCTGTAATCAAAACCCACGCTCAAGCAGCACCGCCCTGCACCACCGCCATCGCCCTTCGCGGTTTGCGCGCGACACCCGGCGGTTCTGTCCAGCGACCGCCCTGCGCAGATCCAGACCGGGACTTGACGTACGCCACGAAGGCAATACGATACACATGTTCAGTATATGTCCCGTATGGATGGTGGCGTCATGCCCGAACAGAACTCCGACCTTCCCAGGCGTCTGGCCTGTATCGAGCTGCCCTCTTTTGCGCTGCAGCTGCTGCTTCGTCGGCCCGGTCAGGATCTGCAGGTGCCGTGGTCGGTGGTCAACCGCGAGGACGCCAGCGGAGAGGTGTGCGCGGTAAACCGGGCGGCATGGGCGGCGGGCGTGCGCCCGGGCATGCGGGTATCTGCCGCGATGTCCCTGTGTAACGGTTTGCGTACGGGCGTGGTCCCGGCCGAGGAGCTGACAACGGTCACCGCGCAGCTGCAGGAGGGTCTTCGCACCTTCAGCCCTTATGTGCAGGGGCATGGTCGTCGGCCGGGGGTGTTCTGGCTGGACGCCTCAGGGTTGAATCGTCTTTTTGGGGGAGCACGCAGCTGGGCGGTTCGTCTGACGCTGTGGCTACAGCAACAGGGCTGGCGAGCGACGATTGTGGTGGGGTTTTCGCGCTTTGCGACCCACGCCATCGCCTGCCGTGGCGGAGGTCCATGGCTGCTGGACTCACCCGCCGATGAAGCGCGTTCGCTGGGGCTGGTACCGCTGGAACGGCTTGGATTGCCGCTTGTGCAGCTGGAGCTGATGCGTGACCTTGGCCTGAACACACTGGGCGATCTGGCGCTGATGAGCGGCGCCGAGGTGCGACGACGCTTTGGCGCCGAGGTCCTGGCGATCTGGCAGCAGGCGACCCGTAGCGACGAGGTACCGGTACAGGATGACGCGCCGTTGCCACCAGTGGCATGCCGACTTGACGATCTGGACGAGCGACGCCCCGATGTGATGCGGCTGCTGTGGCTGGTCGAGCAGCAGCTGGATGCCCTGCTTCGTGCGCTCGACGACCGTGGCCAGTACGCGAGTGCGCTGCAGATCACGCTGCACATGGACAACCGCACCACGCAGGATGCATCCGTACGTATGGCGCAGCCGACACTGTCGCGCGCGGTGATTCTGGACCTTGTGCGACTACGCCTCGAGGCGGTGCAACTGACGAGCGGTGTGCAGGCCATGCACCTGCAGCTGGACGGCACCGAAACCCTTCGACAACAGGCACAACTCTGGAACGCAACAGCTGGGCAGGGCGGCGGTACGATACGTCGCGATCTGGATGCAGCCGCACGTGCGATGGCGCGCATCGCAGCGGAGTTCGGCTCCGAGAGTGTGGGCGTCATGGAGCAGCATGAGGGGCACCTGCCAGAGGCGCAGGTGCGATTTAAGCCGGTGACCCATGTGCAGGCCCCTCATCCGTCACGCGAACCCACCCTGTCTCTGGTTCGCCGAATTCTGGCGGCCCCGGTTTCGCTGCCCCACCGTGGCGGCCACGAACCGGACGGATGGCTGGTCGCGGGCATGGACGCCGGCCCGGTGGTGTATTGTACCGGTCCCTATGTGATCTCGGGAGGCTGGTGGCAGCGCGAAGTACATCGGGATTATTATTATGCCGAGACTCGGCGAGGCGATTTATTATGGATTTATTACGACCGACGTCAGCGGGCCTGGTTTCAGCATGGAGCGGTACACTGATGCGTCAGGATTTGTTGTGAGCCGTTATGTCCCGCTCTGGGTCCGCAGTAATTTCAGTTTTCTGGAAGGTGCGGCACATCCGGATGAGTACGTCGAAGAGGCAGCGCGCCTGGGTTTACACGCCATTGCACTGACCGATCGCGACGGCGTGCATGGCATTGTTCGCGCGCATGTGGCGGCGCGTAAAACAGGTACACAATTATTGATTGGCACCGAACTGACGGTCGAGCACACCGACCGACTGCTGGTGCTGGCCACCGACAGAGTCTCTTATGGGGCCCTGTGTGGTCTGATCAGTCAGGGTCGGCTCCGTTGCCCCAAAGGTGAATCCAGCGTCACGTTTCAAGAGGTGTTACAGGCGGCTCCCGGCCTGATTGCGCTGTATGGGACATCAGGTGCACCCGACCGTCACGACCCGGTGGTGAAACAACGTCTGGCGGGGCTGTGTGACGCCTTTGGCGATCGTCTGTATATGGTGGTGGCTCGTCACCGCACTGTCGCCGACCGCATGGTAGAGCGCGCGGCCCGGGACTGTGCAGCCCACTATGGCATTGCGACCGTGGCAGCCCCGGAGGTTCTCTATACGGGACCCGAGCGGCGCGACCTGCAGGACATTGTGACGAGTATTCGCCATGGGCTTGCGGTGCAGCGCATTGGCACACGTACAAAGCCCAATGCGGAGTTTGGTTTACGCACACCGCAGGCGATGCTGGATTTATATCGTGACGATATTCCAAGTGTGTTGCGCACGCTGGAGATCGCCGAGCGCTGTCATTTCTCACTGGACGATATTCGCTATCGCTATCCGAGCGAAACCCTTTCGGAAGGAGAAACCTCGACGCAACGCCTGCAACAGCTGACATGGAGCGGCGCACACGCGCGTTATCAGGGCCGTATTCCAGATGACGTATGCCTTCAGCTCGACAAGGAGCTCGCGCTCATCGAGGAGCTGGATTACGGCGGGTATTTCCTGACGATGCATGACATTGTGCAGTGGTGCAAATCGCAGCAGATTCTTTGTCAGGGTCGAGGCTCGGCAGCCAACTCGATTGTTTGTTATTGTCTGGGCATTACCGCCATTGATCCCGTTCGTCTGGGGTTATTATTCGAACGTTTTCTTTCGCGGGAGCGGGCCGAACCACCGGATATCGATCTGGACATTGCGCATGAGCGCCGGGAAGAGGTCATTCAATGGGTGTATCAACGTTATGGTCGTGACCATGCGGCGATGGTGGCCAACGTGGTGCGCTACCGGCCACGTTCCGCCGTGCGTGACGTCGGAAAAGCGCTCGGAATACCGACCACAACGCTCGATCGTGTCGCGCGCCTGCTCTCGCATCGTGCCCATGTGGACGCCAACGTGCTGCTTCAGGCCGGTCTTGACCCAGAAACCCCCTTGCACAGGCACCTGATACGGCTGTCCAATGACCTGCTGGGATTTCCGCGTCACCTGTCGATTCATCCGGGTGGGTTTATTCTGGGGCATGAACCGGTGCATTCACTGGTACCGATCGAGAACGCCACCATGCCTGATCGAACGGTCATTCAGTGGGATAAAGAGGATGTCGAGGCGCTCGGTCTGTTCAAGGTGGACCTGTTGGGACTGGGCGCGCTGAGCCATATTGACCGTTGTCTGCGCATGTTGAGGGCACACCGGGAGGTTGACCTGACGCTGGCGGATATTCCCGCCCACGATACCGCCACCTTTGAGATGATTCAGCGTGCCGAAACCGTTGGTGTATTTCAGATCGAGAGCCGTGCACAAATGCAGATGTTACCGCGCCTGCGACCGCAGAATTTCTACGATCTGGTAATTGAAGTCAGTATTGTTCGTCCCGGTCCGATTACAGGCGACATGGTGCATCCGTACCTTCGTCGACGACGTGGAGAAGAGAAGGTCGAGTATCCGCATCCATCCCTGCAGGAGGTGCTCGCAAAGACGCTGGGGGTGCCGCTGTTTCAGGAGCAGGTCATGAAGCTGGCGATCATCGCCGCTGATTATACGCCCGGCGAAGCCGACCAGCTGCGGCGTGACATGGGTGCCTGGCGTTCTGAAGGTCGAATGGAGCAGCATCGAACACGAATTGTGTCCCGCATGATGTCACGCGGTATCGCACAGGAATTTGCGGAGCGCGTCTTTCATCAGATACGTGGATTTGGCGAATATGGATTTCCCGAGAGTCATGCTGCGAGCTTTGCGCTGATTTCCTGGGCGACCGCATGGTTGCGGTGCCATTTCCCGGCTGCCTTTACAGCTTCTCTGCTGAACGCCATGCCCATGGGATTTTATAGTGCATCAACCGTTATTGACGAGGCCCGTCGACGAGGCGTCGAATTTCGCCGGGCAGATATTCAGGTCTCGGACTGGGAGTGCACGCTGGAACCATCGGCGCCCGGACATTGTGATGTCCATGCAGTACGTCTGGGACTGCGGCCCATTCGTGGGTTGCAGGTCGCTCACTGGGAACAGATTCAACGCGCGCGACAGACCGCGCCCTTTCTATCGATCGACGATCTGGCCAGGCGAGCCGCATTACCACGCAGCACACTCGAGGCGCTGGCGCGGGCAGGTGCCCTGACATCGCTGGAGACTGACCGACGCTCTGCTCTCTGGTTAGCCGGAAACAGCCCCGTCGAACCCGAGCTGCGCTGGCTGGACACCGACGAAGCCATCCCCGAGTTTCAACCACTCAGCAACTTTGACCTGGTGGGATGGGACTATCGCACCATGGAGCGAAGCCCCGAACAACACCCCCTGTCTCCGCTGCGCCCTCGCCTGCATGCCATAAACCTTCCCGACGCACAGACCATCGCCCAGCTGCAGGATGGAGCCAGAGCAAGGTTTGCGGGGCTGGTCATTTGTCGTCAGCGGCCCGGAACGGCAGGCGGAGTGGTCTTCATGACACTGGAAGACGAAACCGGGTTTGTGAATGTCGTGTTATGGCAAAATGTATTCGAAAAATATCAGGTGCTCGCCAAAACCCTCTCGTTTCTGGGCGTCTCCGGGCTCATTCAGGCGCGAGAGGGCATTACGCATCTGATTGCAGAACAATTATGGCAACCCCGACTCGACAAAGAACCACGCCTGGTGGGTAGCCGCGACTTTCACTGAACCCGCCGCAAGCCACAAACCCACCACAGCGAGGCACGAAGGCGTGACACCCTTACCGGGGACCGCAGTCACCGCAATCGGTACCGAAGGCACACAGACTGGTAATGGACCCGGCCCCACCGTCGTCGCACTCGCCGTCAAACGGATACGAACACGTGTTGGAGCAACCGCCACCACCGCCACCACCGCCAGCGCAGTCGCTGCAGTCCGTGCCGGGAGCGCAGAACGCAAAAACGCCGGTTTCGTCGCAAAACCCGTCCAGCGCAAACAGACACGAGTCATCACAACCGCCACCGCCGCCACCGCCGCCACCGCCGCCACCGCCGCAGTCAGCCTCGTCGTCGCCCAGCAGGCAATCGTCGAATCCATCGCACACGCTTGTGGCAGGAATCGGGGTGCCATCCACGCAGGTGTAGTCGGTACCGCCGCCGCCACCGCCGCCACCGCCGCCGGTAAGCGGGGGTTCGGCTTCGCCAGCACGTCCCACCAGAAGGCTGTAGCTGCCTTCAACACCCGCCGACTGACCCGCGACCACAATCAGCGCCGACGCACCTGCCGACACCGTGACCGACGACAGCGACGACGTCGACGATGCGGTGGATGCGCCATTGGCGATGCACAGCACAGACGCATCGCCCGGGCGAACATCGGGCGCATACTGCAGCAGCATGGCGTCGGGCAGGGTCAGCACATTGGTATTCAGGCCAGTGCGAAGAAAAACCTGCGCCTGAATGGGCGTTGTCGAGGTCGTGGTCAGGCGATACACATCGGCAAACACCACCGGACCCACGATGCGCGAACACGTCAGGTCCGGCTTGCTCAGGCCATAATCCGACTCGAAGTGCGTTCCCGACAACGTGGTGAACCCTGAATCCGGAACCACCACCGTGGTTTCACGATAGGAATCCGGATCAACCGGGGTGCCACCCGAGGCGTCCGCGGTTCCACCGCCTGCGTCCCGAATCGGGTCCGTCGGGTCAAACGGGTCCGTTGCATCATCAGCGCCACCATTGGCGTCCAGAAATACACGTACGTCATCCCGGTCGTCGCCGGCGTCAGTCGAAACTTCGCGCCCGCCTCCCGACTCGCGCACATCCGGGACTCGGCCCCCGGGAGCACCCTCTACCGGCGCCAGAACGTCCTCACTGGAGCAGCCCACAAAGGCCGCAGCAGCAAACACAACAAGCAAACCTGGCACCAGAGTGCAAAGCGGACGGGTGTATGCATACGATGTAGTCTTCATAACACGTTGCGATAGCTAAGGTGCGTGAACGCATCAAGCGCCGTGTGTCGAAACCGCCACCAAAACGGCGCGTCACTGCCGCCAAAAGTCGCATGGGATGGCATTGGAAAGATCCTCGGCACGCAAAACCCAACCGACCCAACCGAACCGACGCCACCAAACCGGGCCCGGCCTTTGCTGCAGGCCTGCCCTCACGAAAAGGGCTACGGTGGGCCCACCCAGGTCTGTCATTGCGGATCTGCACCCGCAGCAGACACGCTCACTTTCGGCAACGGCCGAACAAGGCGCTTGCACGACGAGAGAACGTCGACAATAAGCGAGCTCGCGGGCCTGTATCCGGTGCACATCGACGAGTCGACCCGGCTCATTCGGCTCCAGCCCGTGTCTGTGACTGCCGCCCTGCAAACGGTGTAGTGATTATGGCTGACAACGACAAAGGAGTTCCGATCCGCGTGATGCACGCAGCCGGACGCGACGACCTGATTCTGTTTATCGTGCCGCTTTTTGTGCTGATGCCGGCCCTGATTCTGGTGCTGGCGATGGCACTTCCGGCGTTCAGCGAACTCTGGGGATGGACAGGCGACCAGCAGCTGAAAGCCGAGTGGTGGTGGTATGCGGCGGTGGTTGGCTTCTGCGCGCTCTTCCCCGCAGGCGCCCACCTGAAGGCCCGCTTCACCAGCCGCTACACCGTATACCAGACCGCCATCATGGCCGAGGTGGGATTCCTGAACCGCAGGAGCTCAGAGATTCGCATCGCGGATATTCGCAACATCACGGTCACACAGTCGCTGCTGGACCGTCTGTTGCAAATTGGGGATGTCGCGTTCTCGTCGGCAGCCGGCGATCGCGAAGAGGTCGTGTTCGCCAGCGTGGTCAACCCGCTGATGCTGAAAGCCCTCGTCAAGGACCTGCAGGAGATCGCGGCCGACGGTGTCGTGGATGCGAACGAAAAGGCGCGCATCGACGCACATCGGGGTGAATAGGGACTGAGTCGCCGTGAACCGCGAATTCGCTGAACTTCTGGGGTACTGGATCGCCCAACAGCGACTCGCCGAAAGGCATCGCGACTCGGCATACGCCGACGTACAGCTGTGGTTCAAGCGGTTGAAGCTCGCTCGGCAGGCAGGCGATGAGCGCCTGATACGAGAAGCCGCCTCCCGCGCTGAAGAAGCGCGTGACCGCTTTGAACTCGCAGGGCGACGTGTAAAAAGCGCCGAGGGCGAGCTTGCCGCGGTCCGGGCCACAGCGCATGCGCCCGACCGGACAGCCATTACCGAAGCGCTCCGACGCTCGCAGCATGCCATTCAGGAGTTTCAGAAGCTCGGTATTCTGCAAGCACCTGACGAATTCGCCGACGCCCACGCAGAGCCAGCCGCTGCAGTTCGGCCGCCAGCCACGCCGTCGACGGCCCCTTCACGTCCCATCTCGCCGACCGTTCAACCGAACCGCGTTGCGACCACGGCGACACACCCTGATGCCTTCCGATCCGACATCACGGAGACGTCCGGCCCACGCGACCGTTACGCTGACCTCCCCGACGACGACCTTCTCGACATCGAGCGAGAAGCCCTCGCCATGGCCGAGGAGCTGATGCGCGAGCGCGAGGCCAGCGCAAAATCGGAAGAACCCACATGAATGCCACCGCAAGTGAATCCGATGCCAGAAAGGCGAACCTCGCGGCCTGGGCGCGGGTCCTGTGGCGAGCATTGACAGCGACCGAGCCTCGTCAGCTGCGCGTGCTGAATCGTCGCGAGCTGCTGCCTGTGTCGTTCCCCAAACTCAATCTGGTGGTGTCGCCTCCGGACCGATGGGCACCACTCGCTGTCTTGTGGGTGGCAGCACTGCGCGACGAGGTGCAGCCGTCGATTCGCTTGCGCGCAGCGCTTGAGCGCCTTCTGGGTTCAGAGCTCGATGTTACGGACGTCGACGCCGACCTACCGGATGCGTTGGACGCACCCTGGGTCGTGCTCATGGCCGGGGACGCCGGTTCTCTGGCGCTCACAGCGCCTGTGACCTCTCTGGACCAGCTGCTCGCACCCGAGCCGCAATCCGGTGAGCTGTGGATACCGACCACGTTGCCAGATCCCATCGAACAGGCGCTGGTCACCCGCGTGATGTCGCCTGCGCCCGCTATCTTCGCTGGTCCGCTCGGCCTTTGGCGAGGCCATTTCTCACCCGACGTGCACGGTGGCACCTTTCTTCCCGAACACCGTGTGGACGACGTTCCCGTGCACCGCCTACGGTTTGCTGCCGCCCTGCAAGGCTTCACGGGAGGAGCAAGCCGCCGTTGCCTTCCGGATTCGCAAGGTGTTTCAGAAGGTTACGCGAATATCTTACAAGCCGGATGGCTGAAATCTGCCAACGACGTCTGGGCGCTTCGGGTAGAGCCGCCGGCACGCTGAAGGGGCCGCGGAAACTTTTTTAGGGGGTGTGTACGATTTTTGTGCGCCGATCGTCGCGATTTGACGACGTGCATCATGACCCAAACCCCAAACCATGTGGAGGCATGATGAATACGACACCCCCCTGGGTGGCCGCGATGGCCGCCTGTATGCTTGGTGCCTGCTGGACGCCCGTTGCCACGGAGCTCTCGCAGGAACAGGCCCGCAAGGTAACGCTGGAGCTGCAGGTAGCCGGAATCCCGGCGCAAATGAAAGGTGGCGCAGGGCAATGGACGATCCGGGTTCCCGATGAATCGGTGTCGGCAGCCCATGCACTGCTGGTGCATCTGGTGGCCGAACCCGTCGCGGAGTCTGGCTGGTTTCTGGAACCCGACGCGTATTCCCTGCACGAAGAGGACCGTGAGCGGGAGCGTCTGCTGGGTCTGCTCGAGGCGTTGCCTGGTGTGGTCAGGGCCGACGTGATCACGGGGCTTCCTGATCAGCTGACGGCCACGGTGGTGGTTCACGCCGGTCATGCGTGGCAGCCGGCAACCGAGGAACACATCCGGACGATCGTCCGTTCGCGCTGGCCGTTCGAGGTCGAGGTGACCGTTGTCGTGCTCGCCTTGCCAGCGGTGCCGGCGGTGCCCGTGCAACAGGTAGGACCCTGGAATGTGGTGTCGGGTTCGGCGGCCAGCTTTCGAGCGGCGCTGCTGGGTCTCGGAGCGCTCGCGCTGCTGCAGGCGGGGCTTCTGGCATGGCAACTTCGCCGACGCGGCGCGGTCGCGACATCGTCGGCGTCCGCTGCACCTGCAAACCCCGAGGCATGATCATGGACACCCGAATGAGAGAGCCCTCGGCCGTTGCGCGACCGGCGGAGGCCGCCTTTGTTTCGTCGCCTGTATTCCCCCCGGCCACTCTGCCGCCGGAGGCCGACGAGCCGCTGATGCTGGCGACCTCGTATTGTGTGGCGTTGGGTTTGTTTCGTTGGGAGCGCGAGCGGCGCTGGGGTCTCGTGCAGGCCCATGCGGCCATGCGCGTTCGTATTGAGGCGGCCTTCGCCGACATTCGTGACCGCGCGCTGCGCCTGAGCTCGGCCGAGCATGCGGCCTCGGTGTGTGTGGAGACGTGGGCGCGCGGGCTGGCGCTTGCCGCCGGTGACCCCGACGCCGCCACCACCGCCCGAGCGATGCGAACAACCGTGTGGTCGGGCGCCTGGACCGGACATCACTGGAAGACGCTGGCGTGTTTGCGCGGCCCCATGAGCTGGCCACGGCAACGCGCGGATCGTGACGTGTCGCTGAGCCTGGCTTCCTGGCTGGAGCTACGGCTGCAGGAGTTTCACCCCGCGGACAGGGAGACACCATGAGCATGACACACGAGTTGAAAACTGCGACCGAAACCACCTCGGCCACTGCAGAAAACCAGGCGCCGTTCTGGAACCCTGGGACGCTGACCGATACGCAGACGGCTGGACTGCTCAGCCTGTGCGAGCTCTGGTCGTCGGTGACTGATGTTGAGGCGACCGGACGTGCCCGTGCAGCCCTTCACATTCTGGAGCGACGTCAACGCGAGCTTGCGCTGGAGGTCGCGGCTGCGCGCGAGCAGGCCGCGCGCGAGGTACAAGGCGACGTGCAGACGCTTGCGGCGGCTTTTCAACGTGGGCGCGAGCAGGCGGTGCAACAGGCAACAGAGCTTGCGTGGGCGATCGCTGAGGTGTTGGTGACGACGTCGCCAGGCCCATCGCCAGCGCTGCAGCAGGAGGTTCAGGCGTTCATGCGTCAACACCGTGGCGCGTGCCTGCGCGTGCCGCCAACATGCAGTTTACACTTTGATATACATGCCGATATCGCAGTGTTTGTCGACGATCATCTCCAGCCGGGAGTCATGGAGCTGGATGTATTCGATGGTCGCCAGGTCATTGATTTGGGACGTTTGCGAGATCTCATACATCATGACGTTACGACCCATGTACAATCTTCGACACGAACGGTCACTCGAAAATCCGATTCATCTTCTGGATGGGGGGACGCATGAACAGCGAGAGGACTGCTCAGTGGCGCAGACGACTGCTGGCCAGCGAACACCGGGTGGGTCGCGTCGTGAGCGCCTCGCTTCTGCGAGCCGAACTGGTCGTGCCGGGAGCGGCGCTGGGCGACCGGGTTTGGGCCGACACCGCGGGTGGACCTCGCGCGGCCGAGGTGATCGCGGTATCGGGCGGCAGCGCCACGGCGCAGTGGGTGGATGGCTGCGCCCAGGTACGCGCGGGTTCGACGGTTTATGGGGGCGCGCCCGTTCCGCAACCTTTCAGGTTACAGGCACTTGCTGGACGTGCGCTGCGCGTGTCTGACCTGGACGCACACACACGTTCATCGGCAGCTTTGGGTTCTGGCCACCGCCCTGCCCTTCGCAAACGCGAGCCCACCATGCGGGTCGTCACGGGCGTCGGCGCAGTAGATGCCATGCTGCCGGTCATGCAGGGGCAACGTACGGTGTTGATGGCGGGGTCGGGTGTAGGCAAGTCGTCCCTGCTCCGTTTGCTGGCCGATCGCTGGAGCGGCAGGGTCGTGGTGACGCTGGTCGGCGAACGGGAGCGCGAGGTCATGGAGTGGGAGCGCTGGCTGACTGGCAGCGAGCACCTGGCGATCGCCGAACCTGCCGGCGCGACCTCGGGCGACCGTCTGCAGACGCTACCGGCGGCGTTGCGAGTGGCGCAGGCGGCCGCCGCAGAGGGCGAGCATGTGCTGTTGCTGGTGGATTCCATGACCCGCTGGACGCGGGCGGCGGTGCAGCTAACGGACCCTTCGGCGAGTCCGCGTGCGCTCCCGCTTTGGGTACGCGAACGGCTGGCGCAGTTTGTGGAAGGTTGCGGCGCGTTCGAAGGTGGGAGCATTACGCTCGTGATGGCGGTGCTCATTGAGCGCGACGATGTGCACGATCCGCTGGCCGACGAGCTGCGCAGCCTGACCGACGCCCACTGGGTGCTGGACCGCGGCCGCTCAGAAGCGGGCGCATGGCCGCCATTCGACATAGGCCGAAGCGTCACTCGGCTGGCCGATTTGCAGGGCGGCAGTACGCTTCAGCAGGCGCGCGAATCCCTGCGGCAGGCGCTCGCGCTGGTCGATCGTTCACGCGACGCCATCGAGCTGGGGGTGTACCGAAAGGGCGAATCGACCGAGCTGGACCTTGCGATCGAGCTGGAGCGGCAATGGACGCGTCTCGCGCAGCGGGTCGGCATGGAGCACGGCGCGGCCGAGCGGGCATTGTTATGCATGATGCAGCCATGGCTGGCATCGCGGGCTCGGCCCACTACAGCAGGTGACGAGCCATGAGCAGCTCACTGAGGCGTCTGGCCAAACGGTATGAGCTTCGCGCGATGACAGCGCGTTTGCGCCTGGAGCGATTGCTGGTGCAGCAGCAGCGCGAAGAAGCTGACACGCGCACCGAAACCTCAGACTGGCTGGCGTGGCTGGACAGGCAGGGATGGGATGGGTCGGACGAGCGGCGACGTCGGGTCATTGAGCAGTCCGATCGGGGTGCGCTGCACCTCGCGGAGCTTCGGCAGCGCCATGAGTCGGAGCGTAACGACCTGAATGCAGAGTGGGTGGCGCTGGACGAAACGACACGATTGTTGAATCGTGTCGCGAGTCGTCGTGCCCGTAGAGCCATGCAAACGGGAGGCGAACCATGAACGCAGGCAACATGTTCGAAGAAACCGGCCAGGTCACCATCGAAGGCGAAGTCGAGCGTGTGCGTTACGCGTCGGACGGCGATGAATTTCAGATTGTGGTGGTGCGGGAGAGTGCACGCGTTAAAACCGTGGTGCTGGTGCGGCACGCCGGACTTCGCGAGGGTGAACGCGTCAAGGTGACGGGTACGATTCGATTGCATCGTGGTGAGCAACAGCTTCACGCCGAGCGTATTGAGCGCCCGCTTCCTGCGACACGCGAGGGCCTGGTGAGTTTTCTGGCGTCAGGAGTACTACCGGGCGTGCGCGAAAAAATGGCGCAGCGAATTGTCGAAACGTTTGGCGAAGAAACCCTGTCTGTACTCGATGAAGCGCCGGAACGACTGCGGGAGATTCGTGGCCTGGGAACGGCGAAACTGGATGTGATTCGCGACGCGTGGGGACGCGCATTTGGTACTCGCTCGGTGATGGTATTTCTTCAATCCCATGGCATTTCGACCACGTGGGCGAATCGAATTGTGAAAACGTACGGCGATCGCGCGGTCACGGTAATTCGGGAAGATCCTTATCAGCTCGCACGAGATATTCGGGGAATTGGATTTCGTTCCGCCGACCGAATCGCGCTGCGTACCGGGATCTCTGCCGACGACGCGCGCCGCGTGCGTGCAGGCCTTGAGCACGGACTTTACGAAGCGGAGCTGCAGGGGCACCTGTTTCTTCCGTCCGAATTACTGGTTCAGCGCACAACAGAGATACTCGGGGTGACCGAGGCGCGCGTCGCCGAGGTTTTGAAGACAGCAATTTCGGCGCATGACTTTGTCACAGAAGTGAATGATGACGGCCAACTGGCAGTGTATGATCGGGATTGTTTTGAACGCGAAGACTACCTTGCGCTCTGGCTCGCTCAGTTGTTGCACCACACATCGCGGGTGCCTGCGCTGAATGCGCTGGACCTGGGCATTCTGGAGAGCCAGCTGGGGTACGCGCTGGCCGCAGGGCAGCGGACCGCGCTACAGACCGTTGCCGGTCAGACGCTCGCTGTACTCACGGGCGGTCCGGGCACTGGCAAGACGACGATCGTACGCACGCTGGTGAGCCATGCGGTGCAGAGCGGAGTGCGCATTCTGCTGGCCGCGCCAACCGGTCGAGCGGCGCGGCGCCTGGAGCAGAGCACAGGCATGACGGCGGCCACGCTACACCGATTGCTGGCCTATGATCCGCAGACGCGTGGCTTCACGCACGATGAGTCGAATCCGCTGGAGGCGGACCTTCTGATTGTGGACGAAGCGTCGATGCTGGACGCCGAGCTGGCGCTGTCGCTGGTGAGGGCGCTGCGGCCGGGCACCTCGCTGCTGTTGGTGGGCGATGTGGAGCAGCTGCCTTCGGTCGGTGCGGGCGACGTGCTGCACCACCTGATTGAATCACAGGTGTGCGCGGTGGCCCAACTGCAGGAGGTGTATCGGCAGGCGGCGGAGTCGGAGATCGTTCGTTGTGCACACAGCATTCGTCGAGGGCAAATTCCCGAGGCGAGCCAATCAGCTTCGGGAGACTTTTTTTATTTGCGAGCGACCACGCCGGAGTCGGCGCTCTCGATGGTGGAGCGGCTGGTGATGCAGCGAATTCCCGAAGCCTTTTCACTGCGTTTGCCTGAGCAGATTCAGGTGCTGGTTCCCATGCATGGTGGCCCGGTGGGGACCGAAGCGGTGAATCAGATGCTGCAGAAGGCCTATAATCCTCTGGGGGAGACCATTCGACGGGGGGAGCGTACCTTCCGCGTGGGCGACCGGGTCATGCAAACCAGAAATAATTATTCACTCGAGGTATTTAACGGAGATATTGGAACGCTTGTTGCCGTATTGCCGGGCGAAAATAAATTGCAGGTGAAATTCGACTCCCGGATCGTGGAATATGTCGAGGATGCCATTGATGAGCTGGATCTGGCGTATGCGATCAGTATTCACAAATCGCAGGGCTCCGAATTTGAGGCGGTGATTGTATTGCTTATGACGCACCACTATCGCCTGTTGCAAAGGAACCTGTTGTACACTGCCGTCACGCGAGCGCGTCGACTGCTGGTACTTGTGGGCAACCCGCGCGCGGTGGACATGGCGATACAGGACATTCACGCCGAACCCCGTTTTAGCCGACTGGACGGGCGATTGCTCCGCTACGCGATTCTGCCGTAGGGCGCGTGCAGCAGACTCGCAGCGGGTGGGTGGAACATCGACGCGCAGATGGGCAGTCAAACCGGATAGAACGGCCGCCCTGCCTTCATCTGCCGGATGCACGACCTGCCCCGCTGGCGGTTCGCCGTCTGAATCGGACCCCACCGTGCATGCCGAGGGAACGCGGCCGCGTGACGTGCCCTCTTGCATGAAACCCTGAACCGACTACGACTTGCGTGGTTATTCGCTTCAGGAGTTTTTGTCATGACTGGAATCCTGATTGCTGTTGCCCGCCTTCTGTGGGCGGCGGCGGTTGTGCAGTGGAGTGTCAACTGGCTACGCGAGCGTTCCGCTGAGCGTGCTGACCTGTCTTACCGGGACGCCTGCTGGACCACGCTCGGGTTACTGGTAGCGGAGAGCATCTGCGGCACCTTTGGCCTGCTCCCGGGTCTGGGCCTCGGCTCGTGGTTCGTCTTTGTGGTGATTTGGGTGGGCACATTTGCCCTCTACCATCGACTGGGATTCCTGAAGACGCTGGCGATTGTTCCGCTGCAGGGTCTGGGTATGCTGGTGTTTGCGCTGGTGCTGCGCCTGATGGGGCTTGCGCCCTGAGAGACGGCGGGCGACGAGCTCCGCGGCGCGCGCGAGTGCCTTGGGCTGTCGGGTCTTGTCGGTTCTAGCCGGGCGAGGCCGTTTGCTCCTGTTCAGGCGGGGTTTGCGGCGTGTAGCCCGTCGCGCGGAGTGCCCACCCGAGCACGGTGTCGTGCACGAGGTCACCGTTCGGGCGATGCGCGTCAAGACCAGTGGGCTTCTGCGGCCACTCCCACCCCGAGAGCATGCCCTCCAGGTCACGCAGGGTGAACTCCTGCTGCAGCGCAAAGGCAGAGTCTTCGCACACGAAGCAACGCACATCCCAGTCCACTGCACCCATGCGAGGGTCCGGGTTGCGGGCCCAGACCTCGGACCGGCGCAGCCAGACGCGCGCCAGCGCGGTGCCCTCAGGCGAACGGCCGGTCATGCGAAAGCCATCCTCTCCCGACGGACGGCCGGGTTTCTGCAAGAATTCGAAGCGCTGTGGTTTCAACATCATCACACCGGGGGCCGGAAGAACGTGCGGCGGTTTATGCGACGTCGAGCGCGATGAATCAAGTCTGCATCCGTCCGAAGCGCTTGATTCGCAGATTGACGGAACGAGGCCCTGAACGTACACGCTGCGTATTCTGTTTTCTGTCTGGACAAGGACGCCATGAGCACCGCTGAGCCTGTTGTCGAAGTTGAGACCGTCGATATTACGTGGACGATGCCGGCCGCGGAACCTGCCCTGATCGCCCTCCTTGGAGCACCGCTGGAGGGTGCCGAGGTCTCGGGGTCGGGTGTGGGCGACGTGGTCGAGGCGCGCGTCGAACGCGATCTGGGGACTGAGCTGGAGCTTCGCACCGCCGATGATCGTGTGCTGCGTGTTTCGCACGCCGAGGCTCGACCTCCGGGGGTGCGTGAGCTGCCCGAGGTGGGAACGTCGGTGCAGGTGCATCTGGAAGAGCTCCGAAACGACGGTACGTTCGTGGGTTCGATCGGTCGCGCTGCGCTGCTTCGCCTGGCTGACGCGCTTCAGGCTGCGGCGCGCGAGGGCGCGAAGACAACGGCGCAAGTGCACCACCTGACCCGGGGCGGCTTTGCCGTCGAGGTCATGGGGGTGCGCGGGTTCATGCCGGGTGCCGAGTCTGGCATTCCGGTTTCAGACGCGGAGATCGCGCTGGGTCGTTCGTTCGATGTGCACGTGGTGAGGGTGGACGACAAGGACCTGCAGCCGGTGGTGTCACGAAAGGCCATGGCGGCCGACGAAGAGCGCCATCTGCGAGAGGCCGCCTTCGCGAATTTCGAGGTAGGTCAGTCGGTATCGGGGGTGGTGTCGTCGATTCGACCGTTTGGTGCGTTTGTGCGCATCGGTCCGGTCGAGGGCCTGCTGCATGTCTCTGAACTCTCGCTGGAAAATCTGGACGAACCAGGCGCGGTCCTGAAGGTTGGCGACGAGGTGCAGGCAAAGGTCATCGAGGTGAACGCGGCCCGCGGGCGGCTCTCGCTGTCGCGACGCGATCTGCTGATGGCAGCGCAGGAGCAGAAGTTGGCCAGCATGCCGTTGGGCGCTGTTCTGACGGGAACGGTGCGCCGCCTGACCGATTTTGGAGCGTTCATTGCCCTGGAGCCCGGCGTCGAAGGGCTGTGTCACGTATCCGAGCTTTCCTGGACGACGCGCGTCTCTCACCCGTCCGAAGTCCTGACTGTAGGTCAGGAGGTGCAGGTGCGGGTGCTCTCGGCAGACGCACGTCGTGTCGCGCTGAGTCTGCGCGCGGTCGAGTCCAATCCATGGACCGCGTTGCTGGAGGCCACGCGCGAAGGCGACATCGTGGACGGTACCATTCGGCGCATCGAGTCGTACGGCCTGTTTGTGGAGGTGGCGCCGGGCATCGAGGGGCTGGCGCATATCTCGGATCTGACGTGGGAGGGACGGCCGGCGAAGCCCGGCGACGTGTCGCCCTGGAAGGTCGGGGACGCGATCAAGGTCCGCGTACTCAAGCTGGACGCCGAGAAGCGCCGCATCTCACTGGGCGTCAAGCAGCTGACCGAAGACCCCTGGGAAGCCGCCAGTGACCGGCTGCAACAGGACGCTGTGCTGACCGGAAATGTGACCCGTCTGGAAGACAACGCCGCCTGGGTTCAGCTGGCACCCGGCATTGAAGGGCGCATTCACATCTCCGAGATGTCGCTCGACCGCGTGGATTCGGTGCGTGCTGCGGTGCGACCCGGACAGGAAGTGACGGTCATGATCGTCAAACTGGACCGTGATCGCCGACGTGTGGATCTTTCCATCAAGGCGGTCGAAGCGAAGATCGCCGCTGAGACGCCGTCTTCCTACCAGGACAGCGACAGCGCGCCGTCGATGATGGCGCAGGCTCTCGCCAACAAGGGGCTGGTTCCTTCGTCCTGACACCGACCGTGCAGCCGCTCCTGGCACCGTCGGGAGCAAACGCTGTTACGAACGTGGCTGGCCAGACCACAACGCCCTGTCCGGCGACGACGGTCTGAACCCTCCGATAAGTCTCCGGACCGCCTCGACGGTCAACCTGATTAGCCGGCGCGCTTGGTCAGCGAATCCTCGATGACCATCAGCCCCATGCGAATCGCCTCGTCCTGCTCCATCGCCGTGGTGAAACGAACGCGGCCCGATACCAGACAGTACGACAGGCCGTGCAACATGGAGTAGGCGGCCATCGCCAGGGCGCTCGGCGCCACATCGCGCCGGAAGCGCCCCTCTTCCTGGGCCTGAGCGATGAAGGCATTCGCCAGCTCCCACACCCCAAAGCGAGCGGCGTCCAGACGGGTCTCGGAGCGCACCTCGCGAATGAACGGGTGGTTGAACAGCAACTCAAACCGGTTGGGATAGGTCGTCGAGTACACGACGAACTCCCGACACAGGTCCAGAAACGCCTGTGCAGGGTTGGGCGCCAACGCCGTAACCTCGACCGTACGCTGGTACAGGGCGTCCATGCAGGCCGACCACACCTCCAGCTGCAGCTCGCGCTGATTGTCGAAATGTTTGTATGCCGCCATGGGCGAGAGCCCAATCTCACTCGCCAGAGACCGCATGGTAAAGCCGTCGAGACCATCGCGATCCAGAAGGCGCAGCGCACCCTTCACAAGATCTCGCTGTCGATTGCTTAAATCAGGATTCAAAAACGAAGTCGAAGACGGGCTGTTCATCGCGCACTCTACCAATGAGCGGGTCTGCCGAATGCCATATCGGGACGGACACCTTACGGTAGTAAACCTGCGCATAAAAACGCAAGTGTGTTGTGCGCCCGACCACTCAATCGAACTTGTAGATGCCGGATTCGCATCACCATGGTATTATTTAAATGATATCAAAGCAGCCGCTGGGGGATGGGCAGGCGCCCCAGTCCATCGCCGTAGAACTCCAGTATGGGTCCCTTTCGGGACAGCCAGCGGTCGAGCTCGCTGGGCGCCATCGCATTCCACAGCGTCAGCAACTCACCACTGGCCAGCCTCGCCGCCGGAGTGCGTGGAACCAGAATGCGGCAGTCTGTCATGGGAATACTACCGGGCGTCAACGGCCTGAACGAGGGCGCTCTGGACCACTTGGGCGTGACGATCGTTCCGTGGCACCAGGCATCGGTTCGGGGCCACGTCACCGCATACCACGACCGAGCCGCGTTCCTTTTCATCTCGGCGCGGGCCTGCAACACCGGCCGAAAGCGCCACATGTGGTGTTCGATGGCTGACTCGGGTGGCAATCCGGCATCCATTCTGGGCAGGTCGCCGTCACGCAACATCAGGATCCACTGATCCGGGTGCAGCCAGCGCGGGTGCAGCCGGGGATCGTTCCTGTCGATCGCGGCGGCGTCGAGGTCTGCGGCGCGAAGCACGAAGATACCGTCGCCCTGCTCGGGCGCCCTGCCCGTGCGCGCCACCGGATTGGCGATGGTGTCGTGCCACCATGTTCGCAGCAGGGGCACGTGCTCGGCGCGCACGGCGTTGGCCCCCGTCGAGACGCCTTCTACAATCCCAAACCAGTCAGCCAGACACGGACCCCGTAGCACCGGCGTGTCGTCGGCCGTCCAGGCCGAGCCATCGGGCGGCAGGCGCCACTGCGCGCCGCTGGGTTGCAGGGCGGCGTTCAGGACCGGCGCCGTGCATATCTCGTGGCGTGATGCCTGGCCGACGTCGTGCTTTCGCCATATCGTGACGGCACACTCCACGCTGGCATCCGGGAATACCCGCACCGGTCCGCTCCTCCAAACACCGAGTACGGTTCCCTGAGCCAGCAGGCGAGCCCGCAGCGCGGTAGCCGAGCGCGTGGACACGACGTAGGCCGGGGTCAGCATGACGGCGACCCCTCCGGGACGCAGCCATCGCAGCGCAGCCAGCCAGAAGAAATGATGCAGATCGGCGTCTTTCGCGTAGAGAGCGGCGAGGTCGGGGTGCAGGTTCCGAATCGCTCTGAAGACCTCGCGGTGCCCTGTTTCACGCAACCAGGGCGGGTTGGCGAGCACGATGTCGAAGGGCGCTGGCGGCTCGTCCGCCACGAGCGCCTGAAGAGTATCAGCATGGTGAAGTCGAACGGCCTCGCCGAATTTTTGGCGCAGGGAAGTCACCAGCGCCGGGTCGGTCTCCCACGCGTCGGCTTCGACGTGGCACCCAACGCGTTTGGCCAGCCTAAAAATCGCCTCGAGCAGGGCGCCGGCTCCTGCGGCAGGCTCACAAATGCGAAGCGAGGTGCTTGAAGGCAGGTGCCCCATGGCAGTCATGGCCATCGCATCGGCCAGCCAGTCGGGCGTGAACACCTGGCCGGTACCCACTGGGACGATCAGGCTTGCCGAATCCATTTGCATCAGGGCACGCCAGCTTCGGAACGACCGGTTGTGCGAGACACCTCCACCGGTTCAGTCAGCAGCTGCACGGCGACGGACCCGCGCCCTGAAACGACCCAGGTGCGAATGGTGAGTGGGCTGTCGGAGTCAGCACAGACCAGTGTGGCGGCATTTGGATCCAGCGTGAAATCACCGTCGAGGGCTGCTCCGCTGCCGTCCAGAATGGCCTGATCGAGGTCCACGACGCCGGCATCTGCGACGCCGAGCGCCGCGTAACAGCGCCCGGACTCGGGGGTGAACACAAAGTCCAGATGTCCGGGTGAGTCCAGTCGGCTTCGCCACTGTGGGTGAGCAGGAATCCAGCGCGGCGCTGCGCGGGACTGCAACATGAGCATGCGGTTGGACAGCTGGTCGAAGGGGCCTTCACTGACGGTGAGCGTCTCGGGGATGGCGAAGATGGCGTAACGAGCGGTGCCGTGCCCCCAGAAGGCGGTGATGGTGACCTCGACGCTGCCGGCAAAAGTGGCACACCACGTGGCGACGGGGTACGGGTCTGGCCAGACGTCCTGCCCCACCAGCGCATTGTTGTAGCGGACCTCAATGTCGAGATCGGTGATGCCCATGCCGAGCCCTGCGATGGCATAACAGGTGCCGCGGACGACCTCGAAGGCAAATCGCTCCACCTGCTCCTCGTTCATGAGCAGGTCCTGCGGGGGCTGTATGGCTTCGTAGCGCGTCAGAAAACGGGAGACAAACTCGTCCCAGCCGGCGGGTTCAGGGCGGCGTTCGAACCGGGGGTCATCGGGCCATGTATAATCCTGTGCGGCGACGGGCCCAGCCAGGCACAGCAGCAGCACGGCTTTCCAGAGAGTGCATTTCATAAGTCGGAACTCCGATATTGCACCGTTCAGGTCAATGATCTACAGATCGGTGCATGGAGCCGGGAGTGGCGCACGCCGCTGGATGCGAGCAAGGAGAGTTCCATGGGAACACAACTGGACGCCGTCCGCTCGTTTCGGAAGGTACCGATTTTTCGGACCCTGTCCGATGACGAAATGTATGAGATTATTCGGCTGTGTCACGTGCACATGTTCGCTCCGGGCCACACACTTTTTCGGCAGCGGGACCACGGGGAATCGGCGTTCATCATCGAGTCGGGGCAGATCGAGATCGCGGTGGAGAACGACGGCGTGCACGAGGTGATCGCGACACTGGGACCGTCTGATGTGCTGGGAGAGCTGTCGTTGATTGAGCCTGGCGCGCGATCGGCCACGGCAGTAGTGACCGAGGCTGCGGTGCTGTATGAGCTGCGCGGTGTCGAGTTTCAGAAGCTGCGCGACGCACTGAACCCGGCTGCGTACAAGGTCATTCGGTCGTTGTCGCGCATTGTGTGCCAACGATTGCGCGGCGTGAACGAACGCATTGAGTCGCACCTGACCGATCTGGTCACGGGGCACCACCGCGCGATCACCGGTTCACCGCCGGCCGTGGGTGCGCCGCCTGAATCCACTGGCGACATGCAACCAGCGGTCGGGACGGTGGCCGAGAACGACGATCTGGCGGCGATGGCTCGCAACCTGTTTTCGCGCCTGTTTCGTGGAGGTGGCTCGTGAGCAGACAGGATATCGTGCAGGCGCTGAGCGAGATCGCGCTGTTTCGTTCGCTGAGTGTGCGTGAGCTGGAGGTGCTGGCGCTGGTGATGAAGCTGGTCACCGTTTCGCCGAACGACACCATCTGCCGCGAAGGCGAGGCGGGTTCGACCTGTTTTTTCATCGCATCCGGTGTGGTGGACGTCTACAAGCGTTCCGGCGATCAGAATCGCGTACTGACCACGCTGCGGGAAGGGCAGCTGTTTGGTCATCTGGCGCTGGTGGACAGCGGGCCTCGCACTGCGACCTGCGTGGCCGCGACAACAGCGCGGCTTCTGGTGCTCGACAGGGGCGATTTTGATGCGTTGTTCAGCAACAACACGCGCTTCGCGTTCAAGTTTCAGGATGTCATCGCGCGAACCGCTGCGCAACAGCTCCGGCTGGCAACGGAACGACTGTCGATTCTGATGGGTCGTGCGGCCGCTCAGGAACCGGGTACCCGGCCGTATGCGAACAGCGTTGAACAGTGGCGCAACCTTGCGCGAGAGCTCACCTGGAGCGGAGAAGATGCGACGTTTGAGTAGCCGGCTGCCGCGTTGTGCTTGTCGGGGTATTCTCGCAGCACTATAGCCGCCCGCAGCTTCCTTTCGCCCCCTGGCGCCCCGCATGACCTGGCTAGTGTTACCGTTCGAAACGCGCCGTGTTGACACACGGTGCGGCGCCGTCTCGCGTCAGTTACCCACCCTGCTCGCAGAGTCGCTCGCAGCTGCAGGGCAACCAGCAAAGTCGCACCTGTGGTACGCGTACCGTGGCCCGTCCGTCGCCCATGTGACGCTGGAGCGGGAGTTACCACCGGCCGTGGTGGTGTCGGCGGCGCAAAAGCACCGCTGTGACCACGTCATGACAGGGCGGGCGTTCCGAATCGACGAAGGCTGGCGCCTTAACGCCGCCCTGCTCGACCCGGTATCCGATCGGGTCGTCTGGAGGGTTGACGCTGACGAAGGCGACCTCTGGTCGAGCTTTCTGGAGCTGCTTACCCGTATGTCGCAGCTTTCAGGTCTGCACCTTCGCCCCTCAATTCCTGCAACGCTCGAAACCGGGGTACTCGCCTGGCTGCTCGATCGCGACCTGGATGCGTGGATGACGGAGGCGGGCCCGCGCGGTCTGGAAGGTCGAAGCGGCCTTCACCAGCCTCTCATGGGTTCTTTTTCGGACCCTGGGATGCGCGACTGGGCGATTCAACGCGTTCAGGAGATGGTCGAGCGCTGGTTGCGTATGGGGTTTGCGGAGCACGCCGTGGCCGCCGCGGTGGAAGCGTGGGAAGCCCACCCGGAAGTGTTGGCGCTGTGGCCCTCGGCGGTGCGTATGGCCGAAAAATTTGGCGGTACCCAAACCGAGACGCTGCTGCGGCGTATCCTGTCGGCCAACCCCGTCTATCCGGAATCGCAAGTGCGACTCGGCGTCTTCCTGCTGCGCGAAGGCCGAGCCGAAGCGGCTGTGTCTCTACTGCGACAGGGCACCAACGCGCCTCGCACACGTGACATCGCAGAAGCCTATCTCGCGCTGGCGCTCGCCAACATGGGACGCGAAGCCGAGGCGCTACCCATTTGGCGGCGCCTCATCGAAGAGACTACTGACAGTCACGCAAGAAAAGTCGCCGAAGAGAACCTGCTGCGCACCGGCACAGGCGGGTGAACGGCAGTATTCCGGTGAACCTACGAACGAGTTGGCACTCTGTCCTGACGCGACATGCACGCAACGTTCAGGCTGTGCGGGCGTTCCTTACACTTCCGTGAAGGCCGCGATTATGCTAGGCGGCCGACTTGCTTATCCCAACCCTCTTTGTTTTTCTCTGGACGTGAGGTGTCGCTCATGACGTCGCGCACAGTTCGACTGGCGTCTGCCACCCTTCTTTGCTGCATGATGGCCTGCAGCGGACCTCGTAACGTCGAGTCCGACGATGTCACGCAGCCCTACGCAGCCTCGGGGCTCTTCACAGGCGTCCCCAGCGGCACTGAAGACCCCGAGCAGGTATTTCTCGCTGCCGACACTGCCTTTCGCAATGGGCGCGTAGTGGACGCGCAACGGGACTTTGGCACGTTGTACATCGTGCAACCTGCCTACGGAAACAACGTGCCGCAAGCGGCGCTGACCGAGACGTGCCGGCTCTTGCCCAATGACTGCACGCTGCTCTTCGATCGGCTGCACTTCATCCGCGATGCCTGGTATGGGGCGTTCGGACCCATGAGTGGCTGGCCCTGGCAGCAGACGCAGGACTTCAACACGGTGCTCTCGTGTTACGAGGCTGCGCTGCGTGGCGACTGGAGTGCGGCCGTGAGCCTCGGTGCTCCCGTCGCCCAGAACTCACCGCTGCCCGGCTTTCGCGATTACGCCGCACGCTGCTCAGGCCCGGCTCAGGCACAGCTGGAGTCTGCATCGCGCCAACAGCTGATCGATCAGGCGTTTCTGGCGTGGGATCAGTCTCATGACTGCATGGACACCAACCGCCGCGCGTTGCTCGACGCCTATCGTGCCGGCGACTGGGAGACCTTCGTCGGAACACACCCCGCTTACGTGACCTGCGCTGCTCCGCTGCAACAGATCATCGATGGCGGAGTGCTGGTGGACCACCCGATTCTGGGCAACGAGCACGACGTCGCCTTCTCGAACATGAGCGAGATCGACGCCATCGTGTACGACAATCAGGCCACCATCACCGCGACGCAGGCGTCCCTGACCACCTTGCAATCCAACCAGGACTACCAGAACGGACGCATCGAACTCGATGGGCTCGCCACCGAAGAACAGCGTCTGAGGGGCGAGATTGACCCCATTGAGGCAGCGCTCGGTGCGCTCACAGGCTCGGCTCGCACGCCGCTGGAGCAGCGCCTGTCGTTGCTTGGCCAGCAGCTGCAGATGGTCCTGGATCGGCGCGCACAGGTGGTGCGAAGCCTGAATCGCGTGCGTTCTGGCGCTGGGCTCAGCCCGCTGCCGACCCCCTGAATCGGCATGGCGCACCGGCCATGGCGCCCTCACGCTCCCGCAGCTGTGCATCATCCGTCGCACACGCTTCGCAGGGCGTCGGTTCCGTTCACCATCGGCGCTGCGCTGCTCACCGCCCTCCCCGCTCTCTGGCATTGTTCGGGTGCGCGGTCGGCTGATCCTGAAGGTTCGGCACCCGGTGAGTTCGAGACCCGCCTGGTAGAGCGCGTCGTCAGAACGGTTTCAGACATTCGGCCCGGCGTCGTCCTGCCCTATCCCACGCACCGCATCCTGAGCACGTTCGGCGACTGTCGAGACGGCGGCAGACGCCAGCATCGAGGCCTCGACCTCGGTGGTGTCGGCGACGAACAAGGGCTGGGCACTCCCATTCGCTCCATGTTTCGCGCGCGCATCACGCTCATCGGCACTGGATTCGACGACTCCGACCGATTTGGGCACCCCGATACGCGCTCTGGTCATGCCGAGCGTGGTGGACACAGCCTGCCGCGAAGCGGCGTCATTCCCGGCTACGGCGTTGTGCACTGGTTTACCCGCGACTACGGCTCGTGGCGATCGGGCACCATCATCAGCACCGAGGTCGTGGAGGGCGACTGGGAAGGCTACCGCGTGCGCTATATGCATCTGGGAGCCATCTATCCCGGTCTGGCCGAGGGCGATATTGTCGAGGCAGGTCAGGAGCTTGGCCTGATGGGCGGCACCGCCATTCAGTTCGATTCGCCGCACGTGCACATCGACATGGAAGACCTTCACGGCGACCGTGTCGATATCGCCCCGTTGCTCGGTCTCGAGGCCGACACCCGCACCTGTGGAAGCGCCCGAGGCCGTCGCTAGCCGCGCATCAACTCAATGGAGTTCCCTTCCGGGTCGGTGATCACAGCGACCAGCTCGCCGCCGGCGCGCGTGTACAATTCCGCCCTGCCACCACATTCTTCGGCACGGTCTGCAAAGTCACTCACGTTGTCGACCACCAGATGCAGCTGGTGGCGCGACTGCTCCGCATGAATGCGTGCCAGCGAGTTGGGACAGAGCACCAGCACGATTCCACCCATGCGGCCGCGATACAGCGTGGTGCCAAAGGCCGGGAACGCCTCGAATCGGCACCCGAACACATCATCATAAAAGGCGGCCATGGTGTCGATATCATCGACCGCCAGCGTCATGCGCCAAAGCGCTACACCTTCCATACGAATTCACCGGGTGGATTACAGCGCACTGCCTTCCTGCGCTGCCTGAAACGTCTGTTTCCGCAGTCCGTCGCAGTTCGGGCGCACCTTGATCCTGTGAAGATCGCGTGTCAACGGGGACGCGCGACCTGCTCAGCTGTCCGGATGTCGCGCTTTGCGACGCGCAGCCTCACGCTCCTGCTCGGCGAGCTCCTGCGTGAGTGAACGCCGGCCCAGGTATTGCCCCAGCAACACGCCAGCCACGAAGATGACCGGTATGTAAAAGATATGTTCGGCTGGCACGTTACGACTTGTTGATGCGTGTTTCAGCGCTTTGCAGGCGGTCTTCTACGTCGTTGAGGCGGCTGTTGAGCTGTTGCAGCGCTTTGCTGGTGGCTGTCTGACGACGAATGAGCATGCCCACATACGTCACGACCATTCCCCAGAACAGCGCATAGGCGGCCACCAACAAGGGCCCCCCCGCCACGGTATCTCCCGGACGTGTGGAATCGGCTGGCCGAAACCCCTGCTCGCTCAGCTGCTCGACGCTATATCCCTGCGTGGCGACGCTCCCTTCCATCGCCGGGGCGCCAGAGGCCTCCGTGGAAGGTTGCTGCGCGCTCACGGCCGAGGTGAACAGGAAGAGTCCGAACGCGAGCGCAACGAAAACTGACATCGAGTTTCGCATGAGAAGACCAGCCGTCAGAAAAGAAGTTCGTGTCATGAGCGCACGGGAGTCAGAAGGTCCTCGGCCCGCATTTCGCGTTCCGAGACGGCTCGCTGCAGGCGGGTGACATCTTCCTCGGCAAAGCCGAGCCGGATACGGAACCACAACAGGGTCACAAAGAGCATCGCCAGTGCGCCTGCCGAAACCATGAGCGCGACATACATATCCGGGTCAATGCCACCCTTGCTGAGAACCTGAGGGTGATTGCCACGCCAGCGTGCGACGCTGATGCGGACCAGCGGAATGTCGGCCACTCCCAGAATGCCCAGCACCGCGCAGATGCGACGTGTCAGCTCGGTGCGCCCGCCAAACTCGCGCACGATCAGGTAGGCGCAGAAGATCAGCAGCATGACGAGCGTCAGCAGCAGTCGTGGCTCGCCGGTCCAGAAGGTGCCCCAGGCCTTGCGAGCCCACAAGGGTCCGCTGCCCAGCACCATCAGGCAAAACAGCACGCCCACCTCGGCACCCGCCCGGGCCACGACATCGGCCTTGATGTTTCCGGTGAGCAGGTACCACACCGACGCCCCGCAGCAGATGAAGAAGCCGATGTAGGCCGAGATGGCGGACGGCACATGGTAGTAGAAAATCTTCTGTACGATGCCCATCGTACTCTCGACCGGGGCCCACGCGAACACCGTCCAGAGTGACGCCATCACCATGATGGCCGTCGCAAAGGCGAAGGGTGCAAGCAGCTCGGGCTGTGCGGTACGTGTCAGCAACTTCATAACGAGAGCCTCGCAGTCGGGCCAGAAGGCATGTCTAGTCGCCGCCATCGACGGCTTCACCGAACAGCCAGCGGCCCAATACCAGAAACAGGGCATTAAACGCGATCATGATGGCCATCCAGTCGCCGGTATTCGTGTCGCCGGCCGTTAAAACGGCGGTCGCTCGCACACCGCAGATCAGCAACGGGATGCACAGGGGATACAGAATAATCGGGAGCAACACTTCGCGCAGGCGCACGGTCGCCAGCGCCGCCGACAACACTGTGCCCATAATACAGAAACCAAGGCTGCCAACCGCCAGCACAGCAAAAAGCACAGTCCACGAGGCCGGTGCCACGCGGAACGTGACCATGACCAGCGGTACCAGCACGACCTGCACGCCCGCGAGCAGCAGAAAGTTCAGCGCCAGCTTGGCCACGAAGAGGGCGTCCAGCACCGGCCCCGAGAGCAGCACCGCCGCCAGCGCCCGCTCCTCACGCTCGCGCTGGAACGTACGCGAAAACACCAGCGAGCCCACGAAGGCGACCGCTACCCACAGCACTCCGGGCGCAGCCCCACGCGAAATTTGCGCGGTCTCGAACCCCGAAAACAGAAACACCGTCACCAGAACAACCGCAAATAGAACTGCCGAATAGATAATTTCCCGCGTGCGAAGCTCTATCAGCAGGTCTTTACGCAGAATTGCCCATGTTTGACGAAAGAAGCGGTTCATGGGCCGCCTCCAGGGCCGTCGGACAGCGCCGAGTTGTAGAGGTCCAGCAACGAGCCTTGCACCGCGCCGTTGTAGCGAACGCGCCCGCGGACGAGCACCAGCGCGCGGTCCACGACCCCTTCCGGCACGTCGAAGTCGTGCGTGACGACCACCACGATGCGACCTGACGCGCGCAGCGCACGCACCACGCCCCAGAAAAAACCCTGCCCTGCCCGGTCCAGCCCCGTCAGCGGCTCGTCGAACACGACCAGAGACGGCTCGCTCAGCAGCGCCCGCGCGATGGACAATCGCTGGCGCATGCCGCGGCTGTAGGTGGCAACAGGGCGGTCGCACGCGTCGGCAAGGCCAACCAGATCGAGCCACTGGCTCACGCGTTCGGCGCTGTCGGATAGCCCGTACAACGACGCGATATACGACAGGTTCTCGCGCCCCGTGAGCTCCTGATGCACCAGCGCGTCGTGGCTCACGAGGCCAATGGCGGGGCGGAGCGACAGACGCTCGTCCCAGCTGTTGCGCACGTTACCCATGGCGATCGTACCAGCGCTGGGACGCGTCAACAGGGCCAGCATCTGAATCAAGGACGACTTGCCGGCGCCGTTGGGCCCGAGCACAGCGGTGCAGGTGCCGGCCGTGAGCTCAAACGAGGCCCGAAATACCGCGTGCACGTCGCCGTGTACCCGGGTGAGCTGCCGAACCGATACCTCGTGGATCTGCACCGGCGCCTGCAGCAGGGACGCCATGCGCTCGGGGTTCGCCAGCTGCGCCGTCATGCAGCCGGGTCCGTCGGCTCGGCGTTGAGGTGCTTTGCGTTGGCTGCGGTCGGCATATCAGCATCTGCACCAGGGCCGGTGTGACCATCGGGAGCCGGCACGACAACCAGCGGCAGCTGTTCGCGCGAGCGGCGAATCACCGCGGCCAGCTGCTCTTCAATGCGAGCCATGTGCGCGTCGTGCTCGACGCGCAGCATTTCGCCACGAGCCAACGCATCACGCACCTGCTGGGCCTGAGCGAGCAAGACCTGCTGCTGCGCCAACGCCACCTGCGCCGATGTCACCTGCGCGCCAGACGTCATGCCCCGTCCTACAGCGAACGCCATCAGAACGCCCAACACAGCCGCTATGCCCGCGGCCCACTGCCGAATCGGCAGCGCCGACGGCCAGCCGCTGGTATGAACCTCCAGCACGTCACCGGCGTCGCCCGCACCGCCGCGCGCAACAAGCACCTGCAGGTCAGGATTAAGCCCTGTTCCATCCACCTGATCGGTAATTTCGGCAAAACAGAGCCTCTCAGCCTCGGGGTTATCACAGAGAGCCGTCTGCATCGTAATGGGAAGGTGGCGATGCCGACTGAACCCGGTGGTCTGCGGCACCACAAAAGACGCGTTGGTGACATCCATCGAGAGCGGCTGGAGGAACGTCCAGTCGCGGGCGTTGTGGTGCTTGATGCTGTACGAGACGATCAGGTCGGGGCGGCGCGAGCCCGAACCCGCCGGTGAGACCGGGGCGGCGAAAAGGATTTCGTCGTCGACGTGGCGCGCCAACTGTGGCCCCGGCATCATGACGCGAACACCATCCGCCTCGTCGGGCAGCCGGACGCGAATGAGCGTCGAGTCGTCACCATCCACCGGCGACCAGGTGGCCTGAATATCGACGCCAAAGTGAAACACCTGCTGCACCATGATGAAGTTTTCGGTGGGTTGAAGCACCGTCACCATGCGCGATACGAACACATGCGAGGGGTCGCTGGTGGTGCCGAAGAGGGTAATCTCGGCGTTGTATTCGCCCGGCTCGGCAAGGCGAATGGGCTCCGAGAATCGGCGCCCGGTGTCGGGTGGCTCCTGCTGCGCCATCGGCCCCATGGGTGGTGAAGGTGGCGCAGGAGGCACGTCGGTCTGCACCTCGGCGGCGACTTCCAGACCGGGTTGAATGGCGACGCGAAACACGTACTCGCCGTTCGCGTCTGTCACGCCTTCGCGCGTCTCGACAAGCTCATGCGGTGGCAGCACGACATGAAGCCGCACGGGCTCGCCTGCAAGTCCGCTGGTCTGACCATCGGGACCTGTCTGCAGCACGCGTACGCGAATGTCTGCCACAGGCGCATCGGCCGCATCGCCCGGAGCTACCAGGACCACGCCCGACCCCTCGACCGAATCCGCTGCCGAAGGCGAGTGGGCGGAATCGGCTGGTCCGTGGTCGTGGCCGGCATGGTCGTGGTCGGCGTGTGGATCGGGTTGCTGTGCAAGTACGGGCTCGGGGCTATGCAACAGCGCCAGCAGCAGCAGCGCGACCAGACCAGCGCCGGGCGCTTTGCCGTTGTGCCGAAGACGCGCGGCAGCTGACCACGCCACGGCGTCGGTCTCCCCGATCGCTGCCGAAACTTCGGACTCAATGAGCGCGCGGGCACGTGCAATGTCCACGTCGGTGCCGCGCAGCTCGTCGACGGCTCGCAGCACCTCGACCGCCTCGGACTCGAGGCGCCGAATGGTACGGTCGCGGTCGTCGGCCGAAATCTTGGCGGTATCGAAGTCGAGGTGCGTGCTCTGAATCGCCTTTAACAACAGGTCTTTACGTGACAGCAGATCGAGCAGACGGGACGACGCGGCGTCATCGGTCAGCAGCGTCGCAGACTCCGCACTCCACGCCGCCCTGAGCATGTGGCGGATGGCGCGTGCCGTCAGGAGCGCCGCCAGAAGCAGCACGACGAGGGGAATGAGTTCCATGTGGCTTAGTCGCGGGCGGAGAGCTCGTCGCGCAGACGGGCCAGATAAGGATCAGCAGGGACAGCTGCGGTAATGCCTGATTGCCCTACATCCGTTGCGGGGGACAGGTCAGGGCGACTACCGACATCCTCGCGGCGCCAACGGGTGGCCACAAGGCCGACGATCACGATGCCGCCCAGGATGCCGGCCAGCGGCCCCATCCAGTGCAGTCCACCGAGCGCGCCGTCGCCCGAGGGAACGGCGAGCGCAGTGGGCCCTCGCTCGTCGACGAACACATCCAGAATTTGCGCCTCGGTCATGCCTTCCTGCAGCATGCCGGTAATGCGCGCCTTGTCCTGATTGCTGGGGTAGCAGGACGGGCTGGCGGTCGCGAGCGTTTTGCCAGCGCAGCCCTCACAGGTCGTCATGAGCTGATGGAACACACTATTCGCGTGTGCGCGCAGCGCAGGGTCCATGACCTCGGCCGGCCGAGCCTCATCGCCGTGCTCGGCAGGTTCCTGAGCGAACGCCTTCATGTCGGCCCCGAAGACGAGCACGGGAACCAGCAACGTGAGCATCAGGCTGGCCACCTCGACACCGCCGGCGACAGCCGCGCGGCGTGTGGTGGTGGGTGCCGAATCCGGCCACATACACACCAGCGTGCCAGCGATCAGCACCACGCCACCAAACCAGAGCCACCAGGTGAACGGCAGAATCACCATTTTGAACGCTGCCGCGTTGCGTTCCTCGTCATGCTGCAGGAACGCGATGTACAGGTCCTCGACCGGAGTCGAGTGAATGCGGATCTCGCTCGTGATCTTCATGGGGTCGGGGCGACCGTCGCGAAGATTGGACCGGTCGTTGAAATCAAACCGGGCCGGCTGCAGGTCGCCAATGACCCGGCCATTCCGCATGAGCGTCATGTTGGCATACTTTTCGACCCGGTCGACGCGCTCGACCGTCTCGATGCCTTCGAACCGAATGGTGTAGTCGCCAAGCTCGACCGACTGTCCTGGAGCGAGTGTGGCATCGACATCGGCCTTCACGACGTTTCCAATGAACGCCAGAAAAATCAGGACCATGCCGATGTGGACCACGTAGCCGCCATACCGGCGTCGATGGCGCGCGAACAGCGACATAAAGGCCTCCAGCACGCCGCGCCCTGAGCGTGCACGCGCCCGGGTGCCAGCGATGAACTCCGACACCAGCGTCGCCAGATTGAACACCACCAGGAACCACGCGACAATGCCCATGGCCACAGCGGTCGTGAAGGGGGAGTCCATGAGGATCTGGCCACGCCAAAGCCACCAGCCGAGCATCAGGGTTGGCGCGACCAACGCAGTGACGAGCACGGGCTGTGTGAAGTTCTTGCGAACGCTGGCCAGCGTGGTGCGACGCCAGGGCAGCAGGGTGCCCAGGGCGATCATCGCGAGCAGCACCAGCCCAAGCGGCGCCAGCTGCTGATTGAACCAGGTGGGGCCGATCGCCACCTGTTCACCGGTGATCATCTCGTTGAACTTCGGATACAGCGTGCCCCAGAGCACTACGAATGCCATGCCCACCAGCATCCAGTTGTTCAGCAGGAAAGCTCCTTCCCGACTCACGATCGAGTCCATGCGACTCTCGCTCGCCAGCATGCGCCAGCGCGCGGCGATAACGCCCATCGAGAACAGCGTCATACCGACAAGAATCCCGAAAAACCAGGGGCCAATTTCGCTCTCGGCAAAGGTGTGAACCGACTCAATCAGGCCAGAGCGCGTCATCCATGTGCCCAGAATCGTAAGCAGGTAGGTGAGCGCGACCAGAATGGCATTCCAGCGGCGCAGCATGCCGCGCTGCTCCTGGATGATGACCGAGTGCAGCAGCGCGCTCGCGGTAAACCACGGAATCAAGGCGGCATTTTCGACCGGATCCCACGCCCAGTAACCACCCCAGCCCAGCTCGCGGTAGGCCCACATGCCACCCAGAATGTTGCCCACGCTCAACAGGAGCCACGATATCAACGTCCACTTGCGGGTGGCCTTGAGCCACTCCGACCCGGTCTGCCCGGCCAGCAGCGCCGCCATGCCGAACGAAAACGGCACCGAGAACGTCGCAAAACCCGACAGCAGGCAGGGCGGGTGAATCACCATCAGCGGGTTCTGGAGCAGCGGGTTCAGCCCTGTGCCATCGACCGGCGCATCGACCACCTGAAACACATCGAAAGGGCTCGCCACGAAGTTCAATACCACCAGCAGGCCCAGCAACGTCAGGCTCAACACGGCATGAAAAAAGGGCATTACCGTAGAGAGCCGCTCGCGGTTGACCCACGTGGCCGCCCCACCAAATGCTGCGCTCACCGTCGCCCAGAAGAGCAGACTGCCCTCCTGACCACCCCAGAACGCCGCCATCACATAGAACACCGGCATGCGCGCGTCGCTGCGCCCATACACATACGGCAGGGTGAAGTCGTGGGTCAGGAAGCTGTACATGAGCGCCGCAGAAGCCACCCAGATCAGCCCCGTCTGCAGGTAAACCCCCTGCTCGGACATAGCCGCCCAGCGGGCGTCGCGCCGCACGCCCGCGCGCACACCCGTGACGATCGTGAACAGGCAGGCGCCCAGCGCGAGGGCGATTGCGATTGTACCCAGGAACGGCATAGGCCTCAGGGATTGCTGGCTGTGGTCGCCGTGGGAGCCGCCTCTTCATATCGGGACGGGCACTTGGCAACGACTTCCACCGCCTCAAAAACACCGTCATCGCGCAGCCGACCCAGGGCCACCACCTCGGCCTCGTCCGCGAACGTATCAGGCAGCGCGCCGGCGAAGAACACCTGACGCGTCTCGTCCTCTTCGTGAAGCGTGAACCAGTGCTCGTGCAGCGCCGTCTCGCTGACCATATGCGAACCCGGTACCACGATCCCCTTCAGTCGGAACTCCCGGCCGCCGATGTTCGCTTCCTGAGCCGACACTTCGGCCACCGTCAGGAAGTACACCTCGCTCTCGAAAGACGAAAAAGCGACGTAAATCAGAGCACCTACAGCCACCAACGTGCCTACAAGAAACCGCAGGCGCGACGCCATGACCCGGTTGCCGGTGCTGGGCGCTCCTTCCTCATGCTCGTCGTCGGGACGAAAATCAGCGTCAGACATCTTCGAAACTCGTCATCAAACAGAGGCGCTTGCCAAGCCGGCCATCCGTAATGCCTTCGGCCGCTGCCGAAGTGGCTCGCCGTGCGCCGACCCAGGCAAGCTAGGACTGCATTACCCTGCACGCAAGCGAAACGTCGCAAGGAATCAAAGTCCGTTTGCTGCCGCACAAAAACACCACACTCGGACCATGAAGTGACAACGCGATGCCGCCGGCGCGTTCGGCCACGATATGGCGCACCCGTTGACGTTTCGCCCTTCAACGCTTTGCGTCAGCGCGCCGTTCACGGTATGACAGCCCCTTGTCATCTGGCCTCCGCGACGAGTCGTCTGCGGCCCGGTACCCGAGTCGGGTTGTGAATCCGGCGACGAATGGAGTTTGTGCCTATGCGTTTCTGGACCACCATACTGTTGCTCGGGTGCCTCGTCGGGTGCGCCAACGCGGTGCCCACAAACACCAGCGATGCCTCGGGCGAGGATCTTTCTGACGAGACAGACACCCGCGACAACAACGACGATGATGACGCGTCCGCTCCGCTACGCGACATTGGGGGCCGGGACGAAGACGTCGTGGATGCAGATGCCACCACGCCGGACGCGGATGACCCCGACGCTGCGGAGTCGGACGCGCGCAACGACGTCCTGAACGATGACGCCCCTTCGGATGATGCGGACACCGCCATTCCCTGCACCAGCGACGAGACGTGCGGGAGCACGGCCACCTGCGTGGACGGTGTGTGTGTCGCGAAACCATGCGAGGCCAATTCCCGCAGCTGCGAATCCGGCACGGTCGCGCTGGTCTGCAACGCCGAGGGCACGCTGCTGACGCGCACCGACTGCAACACCCTGCCCGGGTGCGACGGCGGCACCTGCACCTGCGACGATGGAACGTGTCTGGTCGCCCAGCCCTGCACCCCGGGCGAGACCACCTGTCTGGGTGACACACCCGGCACCTGTAACGCTGACGGCACCGGCTTCGAGCCCGGCACCGCGTGCGACCCGGCCGCCGCGACCGTCTGCGAAGACGGCCTGTGTACCTGTGCAGAAGGCGACTTCTTCTGCGCCGGTCGCTGTACCAACCCCCAAACCGACCCCTCGAACTGCGGCACCTGCGGCGCGGAATGTACCGCCGGTCAGGTGTGCCAGTCAGGCGTCTGCGCATGCCCCGTCGGGGCCAGCGAGTGCGGTGACGCCTGTACCGACCTGCAGTCCGACGAGACCAACTGCGGCACCTGCGGCAACGTCTGCGCCGCCGGGCAGACCTGCACCGCAGGTGTCTGCACCTGCGCTGGCGGACTCACCGCCTGCGGCGCCTTCTGCATCGACACGAACGAAAACCCCTCGAATTGCGGCAGCTGCGGCAACATCTGCGCCACCGATCAGGAGTGCAAAGCCGGCGCCTGCGACTGCGTGGACCCGGCCGAGACGCTGTGCGGCCGCAGCTGCTCGGACCTTGAGATCGACCCCCGCAACTGCGGCGCCTGTGGAACCTCCTGCCCTGCCGGCGTCGCCTGCGTGGGCGGGGAATGCATCTGCCCCTCGGGACTGACGCTGTGCGGGGACCGTTGCGTGGATACCCGAAACGACCCCGACAACTGCGGCACCTGCGGCAACGATTGCGGCACCGGCACCTGCAACGCCGGCACCTGCACGGTCAGCACAACCTGCACCTGCGGCGGACTGTTCACCGTCTGTTCTACCGCCATCTGCGGCTGGGGTCGCCCCTGCTGTGCACCCATCTTCCCAGGATGTCTCGCGGTCGCGGCAGGCGACTACGATCTGCGATTCGAGTGCGAGTGATCGGACGCACCTGTCCCCTGCACCCACCGGGATCATCCCATAGCGTCTGAATCCTCAAATAAAGCCATCAAGGGCTATTGCAAACCTATCAAGCGGAAAATCTGGTGAAATTACGACCATTGCTCACACTTCTGGCCCTTGGAACATTCCTTTTACTGGTACGCCCTGATTCAGTCGCCGCCCAGGAGAGCGCGCCTGAGACCTCTGCGGAGCCACCCGCCGAGGAGAGCACCACCGCCCTGCCCTCGTTGGATCAACCGCTCACCCCCGTCGACGACATCACGCCCGAACGGCTCCGCGACGTGCACAACCCGCAGCAGGCGCTGCGCTGGATCGCCGCAAACGACCATGACGGTCGGCGCTTCATGGGCCTCGCGCAGGCCGGGGTCGGCTACTTCGTTGCCACCCTCGGGCTCGTCAACATCCTCACCCCCCTCGACATGGGGTGGGGCTCGACCACCCGCCAGAACGGCTATTATGCCGCCATGATCACCCTGGGCACCACCGCGGGCACCGCCGGCGTATTGCAGCGCATGAACGTCACCAACTATGCGCACCGACGCGCGACCGAGATGCTCGAGGAAGGCGCCACCGACGCGCAGATCCTGCGCTACATTTCGGATCGTGCCGTCTCGTCGCGCCGCTCCCGGCTATACAGCGGGCTGGCGACATTCGGGTTTGGCGTGGCCGCCTTTCTGGCCCTCGAAGCCGTCTCCGAAGAGCCCTTCGCCGGCGAGTCCCTGCGCGTTTCGGTCTTCTTTGGCACCGTCACCACCGGCAGCGCCATTCTCGGCATGGCCCTGCGCACCCCGGAAGAGCGGCTGGAGCGACACCTGCGAAACGGCGGCTCAGCGTCAAACCTGGGCTCGGGCGCCCGCGTGAGCATCGGACCCGGCAACCTGCGCCTGGTCTTCTGAAGCCGGTCTCGCGGCCGTTCGGCTGCGTCGCCGTGACATCGAGCGCTAGCGCAAACCGCCAGCGCAGGTTTTGCAGGGCGGCAGATTACTCCGCCGCGAAGTCTTCTACCGGCGGGCACGTACAAACCAGGTTGCGATCGCCGTAGGCGTTATCCACGCGCCCGACCGACGGCCAGAACTTGTTGTGTCGGCACCACGACGCGGGGAACGCAGCGCGCTCGCGCGAATACCCGTGTGACCATTCCGACGCCGTGACCACCGCCGACGTGTGCGGCGCGTTCTTCAGCGGATTGTCGAGGCGGTCAAGCACACCATCTTCGATGTCCTGAATCTCTTTCCGAATGCCGATCATGGCCTCGCAGAAGCGGTCCAGCTCGGCGCGTGCCTCGCTCTCGGTGGGTTCGATCATGAGCGTGCCCGCCACCGGCCACGACATCGTGGGCGCATGATAGCCGTAGTCCATGAGGCGCTTGGCCACGTCTTCGGCCTCGATGCCGAATGGCTTGAACGGGCGCAGGTCCAGGATGAACTCGTGTGCCACGCGGCCATTGGCGCCCGTGTAGAGCACGTCGAAATGGCCGCGCAGTCGCTCGGCCATGTAGTTGGCGTTCAGAATAGCCACCTCGGTGGCCTTGCGAAGCCCCACGCCGCCCATCATGGCGATGTACGCGTACGAGATCGGCAAAATGCTGGCGCTGCCCCACGGAGCCGCGCTCACCGGGCCAATCGCGTGCTCGCCGCCGGTTTTGATCACCGGGTGACCCGGCAGGAACGGCGCCAGATGCGCCGCAACACCGATGGGACCCATGCCGGGACCACCGCCGCCGTGCGGGATGCAGAACGTCTTGTGCAGGTTCAGGTGGCACACGTCGGCGCCAATATGGCCGGGGCTGGTAAGCCCGACCTGCGCGTTCATGTTGGCGCCGTCCATGTACACCTGACCACCGAATTCGTGCGTGATGTCACAAACTTCGCGAATGGACTCCTCGAACACACCGTGCGTCGAGGGGTAGGTGACCATGACGCACGACAGCTTGTCGGCGTTGGCCTGCGCCTGCTTCCGCAGGTCGGCGATGTCGATGTTGCCGTCGTCATCGCACTTCACCGGAACGACGGTCATGCCACACATCGCGGCGCTGGCCGGGTTGGTGCCGTGCGCCGACACCGGAATCAGACAGACGTTTCGATGAAGGTCACCGCGATGACGGTGCCAGGCGCGAATCACCAGCAGGCCGGTGTACTCGCCCTGCGAACCGGCGTTCGGCTGCAGCGAGACCGCCGCGAAGCCAGTCGCGTCAGCAAGCCAGGCTTCGAGCTGTGAAAACATCTTCAGGTAGCCGGCGGACTGCTCTACCGGCGCGAACGGGTGCAAAGCACCAAACTCCGGCCAGGTCACCGGAATCATCTCGGTGGTGGCGTTCAGCTTCATGGTGCACGAGCCCAGCGGTATCATCGACGTCGTCAGCGACAGGTCTTTGGCCTGCAGCCGATGGATGTACCGCAGCATTTCATGTTCGGCATGGTAAAGACTGAATGTCGGGTGCGTCAGGAAGGCAGACTTGCGCTGCAGCCCAGCCGGGATCGCCGAGGTTACACGGGCGGCCAGCGAACGCACATCGGCCGAAACACCAAAGAATCCAAGCACCTGCTGCACTTCATCGAGCGAGCTGCGCTCGTCGAGCGCCACGCCAACCGACCCGTCCGGGTACGCCCGCAGGTTGAACCCGGAGGCGGACGCCCGCGCCACGACGGCGCCCGCGTCCGCACCCGAGATACGCAGGGTATCGAAGAACGATGCGCTGGCCAGCTTCAGACCGGACGCCGAGAGCCCGGCTGCGAGCACAGCAGTGAGCGCGTGCACCCGCCCTGCAATGGCCTTCAGGCCCTCTGGGCCATGATAGACGGCGTACATACTGGCCATGATCGCCAGGAGCACCTGCGCCGTGCAGATGTTGCTGGTGGCCTTGTCGCGGCGAATGTGCTGCTCGCGCGTCTGCAGGGTCAGGCGGTAAGCGGGGTTGCCCTGCGCGTCGCGAGAGAGTCCGATGAGGCGACCGGGAAGCTGACGCGCGAACGACTCGTGCGTGGACATGAAGGCCGCGTGCGGGCCTCCGTATCCCATGGGCACGCCAAAACGCTGCGAGTTTCCAACGCAGACGTCGGCGCCAAACTCACCGGGGGGCGTCAGCAGCGTCAACGCCAGCAAATCGGCGGCTACAATCAGGAAACCGCCGGCGGCGTGCAGCTTCTGGGCGACGTCTGCGTGGTCGCGCACACCTCCATCGGTGGCCGGATATTGCGCCAGCGCCGCGAAAACGCCCTGCCCGACCGGGTCCAGATCAGCCAGATCGCCCACCAGAACATGAATGCCCAACGGTTCGGCGCGGGTTTGCACCACGGCGATCGTCTGTGGATGGCAGTCCTGCGACACAAAGAACGTGGACTTCGCGCGCTTCGCCTGCGACCAGCACATGGTCATGGCCTCGGCGGCGGCGGTGCCCTCGTCGAGCAGCGACGCATTCGACAGCGGCAGACCCGTCAGGTCGGCCACCAGCGTCTGGTAGTTGATCAGCGCTTCGAGCCGCCCCTGCGCAATCTCGGCCTGATATGGCGTATACTGCGTGTACCAGCCCGGATTCTCCATGATATTGCGCAGGATCACCGTTGGGGTCAGCGTATCGCTGTAACCCATACCAATCAGCGAGCGGCGTACCGTATTCTGGCTCGCCAGCTTGCGCATTTCGCCCAGCAGGGCCTCCTCGGACATGCCCGGGCCGGACTCCAGCTCGCGGCCCAGTCGAATGCCACCCGGCACTGTGGCGGCGGCGAGTGCCTCGAGCGAATCGTAGCCAATGGTGGCCAGCATGGCCTGAATGTCGTCCGGCGACGGCCCAATATGGCGATGAACGAACGGAGTGGTCGGCTGCAGAAGCTCGCTCAGGTTCATAACGCACCCGGTGACAGGATGAGCCCTTGAAGGACCCCGGGAATCAACCGGACAGACAGCCCGGTCGCACACACGATTTCAACCTCTGGCAGGGCGGTGGCACGCACCTGACTCCCTGCGAAAAGACAACGTCGTCGCAACGCTTCAGCGCAGCACCACCCGGCGCACCAGATAGGTCGCCGCAATGCCGACCACGGCGTTCTGGGCAGCCACCGCGATGGGGCGCTTGACGTCTTCGCCGCGCAACATGGCGGCCAGCTGCGGAACGCCACGCGACGCGCCGCCCAATGCAGCCAGAGCCAGCACAGCCGTACCCGTGCGCGCGTAGTGACCGGCCAGCGGAACGCGCTCAAAGAGACCGAGACCTGCCATGGGAATACCAATAAACGTAGGAATCAGCGCGGTTGCGCTGGCCTTGTTCGTCGCCAGCCAGGCACCCACGCCCACCGCTGCCATCGCCAACCCTGCACCAACCGTTCCTTTCGCCATGACCGTTCCTTTCGCTCGTGCTGCCTCACGCACCAGCCCTCAGGATCGGTGCGGGGGCGGTGTAGGCCGAGCGATGCTGCTTTGCAATACCCTCACGTGTCACCCCGATTCTGTGGGAGCGCAACCGGCCCAACGCCCCGGCGACACGCTGCAGCGACCTTACGCTGCGACCTTATACTGCGTCCATGGGCAGAATGTGGCAGCGCAACGTCGTCGCGCGCGCCTCAGAACGTCGACGGGTCATCATCATCAAAGTCGCAGCACACCTGCACCCAGTCGCTCTCCTGACCGATGGGCTCTACGCACACCTGAATCGCGGGCGACACGCCCCGGCCGTCGCCGTCGCCGTCACGATAGATGGTGACGGTTCGGGACAGGCCATCGTCGCGAGTACCGTTGCAGTCGTTGTCGTACCCGTCGCACGCCTCGGGACCGCCACCCGGACGCGCCAGCGCGCTGCTGTCGTCGCAGTCGCTCTGGTTGCCCACGTACGGAATGGGGTCGTCAATGCAGATGCCAAAGAATCGTATGCAGAAATCGGCAGGGCGCGTGCATGCGCGCACCGTGCCAATGGGCGAAAAATCAGGCACTGACTGACCAAAACCATCCCCGTCGGTGTCGAAGTACCAGCGGGTCGCATCGACGGCTGCAGACTCGTTGATCGACCCGTTGCAGTTATCGTCAAAGTTGGTCGAACACAGCTCTGGAAGTCCGGGCCGAACGTCAGCACGCGCATCATTGCAGTCACCGCCCCGCGTCACGGTGCCCGCCGGCTGCGAACACGCAAGAATCGTCGTGGAACCGTACGTGTCACCGTCCTGATCGACGTAGTAGGTGGTCTGCACGCCCTCATCGATCGTCGAGTTACAGTTATTATCGAGGTTGTCGCACACCTCGACCCGGCCCGGATTTCGCAGGGCGGTGCTATCATCGCAGTCGCCGGCCCGGTTCACGTAACCCGCGGGCGCAGTGCAGGCGTCGCGCACAATCGCCGGGTTGCCGTACGTGTCGCCATCGCTGTCCAGGAAGAAGGTCGTCTGCGCGCCTTCGTCCACCGTCACGTTGCAGTTGTTGTCGATGCCGTCGCACGTCTCGGGCAGCCCAGGGGCCCGCAATGCCGTAGCGTCGTCGCAGTCCAGATTGTTGATGACGTAACCTGCCGGCGCCGTACAAGCCTGCTGCGTCGAGGTCGGAGAACCAAAGCCGTCCGTATCGAAGTCGCGATAGAACGTTGTCTGTACCCCTTCATCGACCGCGCCGTTGCAGTTATCGTCGGCCGCGTTACACACCTCGGGAGCGCCCGGGTAGCGGGTAGAGGCGCTGTCGTTACAGTCGCCAGCCCGGTTCACATAGCCGGCCGGTTGCACGCACGCGTTCCGCACCGAACCTGCGAGGCCCCAGCTATCGCCGTCAGCGTCGAGATACCACTCGGTGGCACCCACGGCCGACGCCTCATCGACGCCATCCACACAGTTGTCATCGACACCGTTACACACCTCGGTCGCCCCGGGAAACACCGCGCCGTTCGCGTCGTTGCAGTCACCGCCGGT
>Ga0169931_10001036_pt1 | contig 45837 bp, 46 predicted proteins | sample Kivu_15m_20L_FD_129675 | JGI IMG/M metagenome (GOLD analysis project Ga0169931, IMG submission 129675) | Freshwater microbial communities from Lake Kivu, Western Province, Rwanda to study Microbial Dark Matter (Phase II) - Kivu_15m_20L... | ecosystem: Environmental > Aquatic > Freshwater > Lake... | reverse complement strand
CTTAACACAAACTACCAAGCTGGGGGCTGAAATAAAATAAGGCAAATGGGTTGAATGGGTTGATTTAGTGTAAGGGGGCCATGACTTAACCGGTATATTTTAACTTTGGGTGGGATCAGGATGGCCAGGTGTCTGGTGCCTGCCTGTACCGAGACACCCGGGGAGCGGAAAATTGGCTAGGATAAGGCCAGTTGTTGAGTTCTTTGCCTAGCCATCTCAAGATATATAGATATTTTTATAGATACATTTGGAGAGTAGTTTTCCCATGCCCCGTGATCCCTACGAAGTGCTGGGTGTCGGCAAGACGGCCTCGGATGACGAAATCAAAAAGGCTTATCGCAAATTGGCCCGGGATTTTCACCCGGATCGCAATCCCGGAGACAAGTCGGCGGAATCCAAATTCAAGGAGGTTCAGGAGGCTTTTGCCATCCTGAGCGACAAGGAAAAACGCCAGCAGTTTGACCGGTTTGGCCACGCAGGGGATCAGGGCAATCCATTCGGGGGCGGGTTTTCCGGTGGTTTCCCGGGTGCAGGCCAAGGGGCTGGCATTGACCTGGAAGACCTCATGAGCATGTTTGGCGGTATGGGGGGCAGGGGGCCCAAGGGAAGCAAGTCCCGAAGGCCTCAGCCACCCCGTGATACCGAAGTGGTTTTGGATGTCGCGCTGGAAACGATCGCCTCAGGGGGCAAGCCGACTATCCAGCTTGATGGCAAAGACATCCAGATCACCATTCCGAAGGGCATGGAAGAAGGTAAAAAACTCAGGCTCAAGGGGCAGGGACGCGCCGGAGGAGATTTGCTCATCCAAGTTCGTTATGCCCCGCATCCCTGGTTCAAGCGCGAGGGGACAAATCTTTTGCTGGAAGTTCCTCTTGCCCTGAAAGAGGCCGCCCTTGGGTCGAAGGTGGAAGTTCCCAACCTTTCGGGTGAAAAATTGACGGTGAAAGTTCCGCCCGGGGTGGCGGCAGGGCAGCGGATGCGGCTGAAGGGCATGGGATTACCCGGAGGCGACCTTTTCCTGGAATTGAAGCCTGTCATTCCCGCGGTGAAGGAGGGGAAGGGCGTGGATTTGGTGGAAGAATTGGACAAGCTGTTCCCCCAGATGCCCCGGGCGGATTTGCCTTGGAACCGGTGAACCGCAAAAGTCGGTCCGGTTTGGGCCTGCCCCCCTGGACTCGTTTGCACAAAGGAGCCGATTTTCGGGCGGTCTTTGACAATCGGTGCTGTTGCTCGGAGGGGTGGTTGGCTGTCCACGGGCGGGTCAACGGTTTGGCCTATTCCCGGTTTGGCTCCTCCATTGGCAAGCGTTTGGTCGGGAACAACATCCGCCGCAACCGTGTGCGCCGGATGCTGCGCGAGGCGGTCCGCTTGAACAAAGACAGGCTGCCGGTGGGATTGGACTTTGTTCTGACCTCCCGGCGGGGTGGGATTCCGCTCTGGCAAGACCTCCTGGTGCTGCTTCCTAAACTGGCAGATCAGGTTCGGGGGCGTTTGGAGGCTAGGTCCCGGCGTAAAATCCAACCCGGAAGCGACACCCGATGAAGCTACTGGTGGAGTTGCTCAACCAATCGGGGTGTTTGGTCATCCAGGTTTTGGTGGGGGCCTACCGGCTGTTTCTCAAGCCATGGCTCCCCGTGGCAAGTTGCCGATTTGAGCCGACCTGCAGCCAGTACCTGCTGGATGCGGTTCGGAAACATGGATTCCTGCAAGGGGTATTCAAGGGGGCAAGGCGTTTGTTCCGTTGCCGGCCGGGTTGCCCGGGGGGGTATGACCCCGCCTGATGGGTTTGCAATCGGTCAACCCATCCGCCACCGGTTACAAATCCCAAGTGGAAGGCTGCTCCTTGCCCTTGCCAAAACGCTTGCCTCCGCGTTTTTCAGAGGGTGTCACCCTTTTTGATTTTTTGTCCGAATCCATCTTTCCTTCCCCTTCGCCGCCGGCTGGGGTTTTTTCCTTTCGTTTGGGCCGAGGGCTCATGCCGCTTCCCTCCGGTGGGCTGGCCGATTTGGCGCTGACGCGTTTGGCTGGACCAGCCTCATTCCCGGTTTCCGGCCGCCCGGATTTGCGAGGCTGGGGTATGGCTGTGCTGGAGGGGTAGGTTTCGCCCTCGTACATATCTTCATTGTCCTGGTTGGCCTTGTTTCGCGCGTTGGCCTTGGCTGCCCCTTTCCCCTGCACGATCAGCTTCAGGGGCACATCCTTGAAGCCGAGCCGGTCGCGGATGGTCCGCTCGAGATATCGCAGATAAGGTGGATCAAAAATACCCGACGCGTTGGTGTGCAGGACGATGGTGGGTGGGGATTCGGCGATTTGCGCCGCGTAATAAAAGCGGGGTGAGCGCCCCATCCGGTTCGGTGGTTGGTTGGTGTCGATCGCCTCGCGGATGACACGGTTGAGCTCGCTGGTCGGCGCGCGGGAGGCGGATTGTTTTTGCAGGCTCCGCGCCAGGTCGATCAGCATGGGGACATTTCGCCCGGTTTTGGCGGTGATGAAGGCGATGGGAAGGTAGTCGAGGCTGGGGAACACCTTGCGGATATACTCCCCCATTTCCTCGGTGGTGATGCGGTCCTTGACCAGGTCCCATTTGTTGATGACGAAAATGGCCGGGATGGATTGGTCGAGGATGTACTCCGCCAGTTGTTTGTCCACCTTGGAGACCCGGAAGCGGGGTTCCAGGAAAAGCAGCACCACATTCGCCCTGCGAATGGACCTTTGGGCGCGGGCGAGGCTGTAAAACTCGATATTGCCCTTCAGGCTCCTGCGCTTGCGCACGCCGGCGGTGTCAATGGCAAGGACCGTCTTTCCGTCCTTTTCAAAACGGACATCCACGCTGTCGCGCGTGGTGCCCGCCACCTCGCTGACAATGACCCGCTCCTGGCCTGCCAGGCTGTTGATGAAGGTGCTTTTACCGGTGTTTCGCCTGCCCACAATCGCGAGCTTCAGGACCGGGTCCTCCGGCTCGGGGCGGGAATCCGGCAGAATCTTGCCGATTCGGTTGAGCAATTGGTCCCGGTTCCGGTTGTGCTGCGCGCTGATGCACAGGGGTTCACCGAATCCAAGGCGGAAAAACTCCACCCCTTGCTGGTCGATGTGGGGGGTGTCGCATTTGTTGGCGACCAGCAAAACCGGCTTTCCAAGTGCCCGAACCCGTTGGGCTACCACTTGGTCCAGCGCCAAGACGCCGTCCCGGGCATCCACAAGGAAAAGGATGACTTGGGCCTGCTCCATTGCCAAGCGGATTTGGCGGTCGACATCTTCGGATAGTTCATCCGCGTCCACGACTCCGACGCCGCCGGTGTCCACCAAATCAAACCACTTGTCCCCGGCCGCGATGGCGGTGTTGAGGCGGTCACGGGTGACACCTGCCGTGGGATCAACAATCGCAATCCGGCGTTTGGCCAGGCAGTTGAATAGGGATGATTTGCCCACATTGGGCCTGCCCACAATGGCCACGCAGGGAAGGCTCATTTTCCATCATCTCCCGGAGCGGGGATCAGTCGGACCCCCAAAACCAGGTTCCAACCCATCAAACCGAATCCATTTCGCGAAGCTCCATCCTACCGCAATCCGGGGAATTTTGTCCCCGTACGAATAGAATCTGGGTGTGTGGGTATGCAAGTTTGGTCCTGACTTTTGGAATTGGCGGAAAAAACAGATGTTCCAGTGGCCCGTCGAGTGTTACGCCCCCTGCGCGATCGGGCTGGAGCGTTTCCTGGCCGCTGAACTGGATGCTCTGGATCTGGGGCCCTGCTCCATTTCGAGGGGAGGAGTCGGGTTCCGCGCGGACGAGGAGGGCCTTTGCCGGGCCAACCTGTGGCTGCGCACCGCGGTCCGTATTTTGGTGCCCATCCATCGGGCGAAAATTACAGATACGGACTCCCTGTACGAGGCCACCCGCCAGGTGAATTGGTCGGCCTACATGCGTGTGGAGCAAACTCTCGCGGTGGATGCCTCGGTCCGCGATGGGGCAATCACGCATTCTCAATTCGCCTCAAGGCGGGTGAAGGATGCGATTTGTGACCAGTTTCGGGAAAGGACCGGTGGCAAGCGGCCCAGCGTTGATCCGGATGACCCGATGATCCCCATCTATCTCCGGATTGTTGGGGAGGAAATGACCCTGTCCCTCGACAGTTCGGGCCAGTCCCTTCACAAAAGGGGGTACCGGCCCATTCAGCCCAAGGCTCCCCTGAATGAAGCGGTTGCGGCCGGGTTGTTGATGGCTGCGGGTGTCGATTCGTCGAAGCCTTTTTGCGATCCCTTCTGCGGGTCGGGCACCCTGGCGATCGAGGCGGCCCACAGGGCAATCCGCAGGCCGCCGGGATTGAATCGGAAGTTCGCCTTTCAGTCCTGGATGGGGCACCGCCGGGAACTCATCAGCGCCCTCAGGGAAAGGGCTCGACGCCAAATGCTCGCAGAATTGCCGGCTTCCGTCCTTTTGTCGGAAAGGCGGGAGGAGGTGGTCGATTTGGCGGGCCAAACCGTCCAGGCTGCCGGCGTGGGGCGTTTTTTGGAACCCAAATGCCTGGATGCCCGGGAAATTGACTTGTCAGGTTTGGAGCCGGGGTGCCTGGTGACCAACCCACCCTATGGGGAAAGGCTTTCCAATAAACGGGGGTTGATGCCGCTGTACCATCAGTTCGGGAAGCGCCTGGCACAGGTTGCCAAGGGATGGAAGGTTGGTATTCATGGCACCAGCGGTGGACTGGCGGGTGCCTTCGCCCGGGGACTGGGGTGCCGAAGTATCGAAAATCACGCGATCCTGAACGGAAGGTCGGTTTGCACCCTTTGGTTATTCCAAATACCCCTCTGATTCATCCGCTGGTGGGCTTTCAAGCCGCCAGGCGTGTTTATCCGCGAGGATTTCCCGTGCAAGTTCGATACGACTGGGGCCTTGAGTTCCCCCCGTGAAAAAAAGGTCCCCCTGGGCCGGTTCCATGCCGGCAGCAGCAAGCATGCGGTCTTCCAGCTCGCGTTGGGTTTCCACCCGGCCTCCTTTTCTCAGATGAAGAGGCTCCATCCCCCGGGCCACCAGTTCCGGGGCTACCAGGAGGCAGCGGTGGCAGGGCAGAGGGTCCTCCTCACCGCACATCAGGCCAATGCTCATGCGTTCCAGCCCGTTTCGGAGGCGATCCAATCCGCGAAGGAACCACTCGGATCGGGCCATGGCTCGGTAATCCGCCCTTCCGGTGGGAGTGTACAAACCGCTGTGCCGTGGCCTACCCCCAACCAGGTCGCCCAAGTAGAGGTGGCGTATCCCTGCTTTTTCCAGCATGTGCCCCAGATTGGGTGAGGAAAAGTGGGGCTGGCGACCACTAAAGGGAATGCTCCGGACATCGGCAATGGCCTGGATGCCCGCGCCCTGAATCAGGCGGATGAGTTCTTCCGGAGCCAGGGTACTGTGGCCCAGGGTCCAAATCGGATGCATGAGACGGCCTTGGACGGTGAAATATCAAGCCACCTTGCCCATGGGAAGAGACGCCGTCAAGGGTTTGAAAGCCTTTAGAACCATCACTCGCCCGATCATTCGTTCAATCAGGGGAACTGGGACCCAGCGGAGCAGCCGGGGCATATCCCCCCGGCGTATATGCCGGCGACGGATGCGGGATTCCTGGAAAGATTCCAGAAGCTTTCGGGCCTCTGTTGCCGTGATTTGCTGGAAAAGGGCCGAGGGTTTCAGCCAGTGGCGCCAATGGACGCTGTAGCGGGCCCATGCCAGTGCGATCACCTTGCCGCCCGGTTTCAGGCACCGGAACAGTTCCTGGAATAGCTCTGGCCGAAGGGATTCGTTTTCGTTCAGCCAGTTGACCACGGCCACGTCCAGGCTTCCACTGGCCAAGGGTAAAGCCTTGGCGGAACCGGCCATTTGGATGAATTTTGCGTTTTTCCCCACGGACCGGAAATGGCCGCGGGTAATCTCCATGTGTTCGGGATCAGGGTCGCAAACCACCATTTCCGCACCCATCCGGGCATATTCGACCCAATCTGAGCCCAGGGTTCTTCCCAATCCGAGGACCCGCTCGCCGGGATGTTTGGAAAACTCCAGCATGGGCACCAGCCATTTGGCGTGTCGCTCGTGCCGCTTTTGGCGCAGATTTTGGTACCAGGCATCCGTTCCTGCGGGGGGGAGCGGGGCCAGGCTAGACCCGGTGGAAAAGATTTCCAGGGATTGGCTGCGATTCAGCCAGTCCTCCCCGCCCTCGGCGCTAGGGGCATGCATGATTGCCTCCTCCCCCGGTTCGAGGAACAAGCGGATCGACATATCCAAATGGTCGGCCATGGTACTCCTTGCCCCGGACCGTCCCTGGACGGGCAAATCCCGGGGGGCGGTCGGGCGGATAACCGCCTTGGGAACAGGGAGTCAAGCCAGATTCATTCGATCCCAAGGCTGTACCTTGACCCGGTTGGTGGGCTGGTGGTAGGAGCGGGTTTATCTCAGGAAATTCCCAGCGGGCCGAACGCCCGGCCAGAGGATCACGCAGTGATTCAACGCAATTTCATCCTGGCCGTGCTGTTGATCGTCCTTCTGGCAGGGGGCGTCATGGGCGGATTGGGTTCCCTGGCGCGAAGGGCCCCGGGATTCTATGAGAGGGTTTATTTTCCCGAAGGCCCGGAGCGTGTTGCAAAATCCCAGGAGTTCACCACCGAACTGGTGGAATTGATCGCTAATCTGGCCAGCGAGAAGGAGTGGTACGCCCATTTCAGCCAGGATGCCATCAACGGATACTTGCAAGAAGGCAAGTTACGTACCGGGCTTCAGGGGGATCTTCTACCGGAGGTGGCCGACGATCCACGGGTTGAAATCCTGGCGGATCGCATCAAGGTCGGGGTCCGGTACGGAAAGAGGCCTTGGTCCACGGTGGTTTCCCTGGAATCCAGGTTTTGGCTGGCCCATGATGAGCCCAACACGGTGGTGGTCCAATTTTTGGGCATGCGGGTGGGTTCTCTGCCCATCCACGCGCAACATCTTCTGGAGCAGGTGGCCGACAGCCTGAGGCAATCCGGGGTTGAAGTGACTTGGTTTCGTTATCAGGGGTATCCCACGGCGGTGTTGCGTTTTGGGGCAGATCAAGCCCGGCCCGATTACCAGATTGTGGATTTGGGCATCCAGGATGGAAAAATCCATGTCCGTGGGAAATCGGCCGATCCTGAACCTGTGCCACTGCTGGAAGGCGGGGCTGAATCCCGTCGCTAAGCTTGGAAATCAATCCGTTTTTCCTGATAAATCTCCAATGGGATCGCCTTCATGATTCGCCCCATCGGGCCTCCCATTGGGTGTGGTGTGTGGGCGGATGTAGCTCAAGAATTCCCGAAAGCTCGGGGCTGACCAGCCTGAGTCGAATGACTTGTCCGGCCCCTTCCAGCCACAGACAGTTTCCACCCAGAATTTTTCGCACTTCACCCCGGTTGCCGGAAACCGGTCCCTCGTAATCCAGATACAGCAAGCGGTGGGGGGTAAGTTGGGTCCATGATTGGGGGATTCCTCGTCGAAGGGGCTCCAAGCTGCCTGGAGGTGCGCGGAATGTCAGCAATTCCCCGTCCTTTTCAAACATCCAATCCCAATGCGCATAGGGGAAAGAGTGCCACAAAAGGACAAAACGCAAACAGTTGGATGCGGGATTTGCGGAAGGCTGAAGGTGGGGCGCCGGGTCGATAAAACCACTATCATCGTTAGACATTGCCTGGTTTTCCCAGAGTCGCACGGGAATCCGGTGCCGCTGATTTTGCATTTCCAAAACATGGCGCAAAATACAGTGCGCCACAGACCAATCGGGACAGCGGCGCATGGAACCCGCGTCGGGAGCCATGTTGCGCTGGGAGCCGCTGTCCCGATTTTTCAATCCAATCGATGCGGCTAGGTTTTTACCCCAGCCCCGTTGAATCCAACTTCCCAGCGATTTCCCGGGCTTTTACCCAATCCATGTCGGGTGGCACCACCCCATGACCCCGGTAGATCGGTAACCCCTTTTTCAATGAATGGATTTCCCGACGGGTCCTACCCTTGGGAGAATCATTCCATCTGCCGATCCGTTCGTTGAACAGGAAAAAACGGCCAGCCAGTTCGCGGATGACCGACCAGTATCCGGCATGATCTGTCTGGACAAAAAACGCACCCCCCGGCTTCAGGGCACGGATGCAATGCGCCAGGAACAAGGGGGTGATCAATCGGTGCGAACGCGCGCGTGGGTCATCGTGGGGCTGGGGATGGTAACAATGGATTTCGGAGGCCGAACCCGGGGGAAGCAGTTCCCTGACCAAACGGTAGGCGTCGGATACCAGAAAACGCAGGTTGGACAAACCACGTTGATTGCCGCGGCGGGTTGCGTAGCGAATGACCACAGGCAGGATATCCGCGGCCAGGTGGTCCATTTCCTTGCGGGACCATGCGCTTCCAAGTGAAAACCTGCCGTTCCCGCAACCCAGATCAACGATGAGCGGGGCGGAGCGGCCAAAAATCTCCTCCAAGGGTAGGTAACCTGATGTCGGGAGTTTTTTGAGGGCGGTTTGAACCCATTTCTCCTGTGGAAGGATTTCCCCTGGTATGGGTACCCCCATTTCCCGCTCGATTCGGGGCATGGGAGTTGGGACCTGCCCCTGGCGGGGAGGTTGAGGCTGTTGCCGTTTTTTTTTGCCGCCGCGCATGGTGTATCAGGAAGCGGGGTGAAGGGCCTGAATCAGGGAACTGGCCAAAGCCCCAATTTCCGTCGAGACCTGGGCGACCGACTTAGTGCCGATTTGTTCACAAAGCCGGACCAAGGCGCTTCCGACAATGACCCCGTCGCAATGATCCCGCAAGGTTTCAACCTGGTCCGGCCGGCTGATGCCAAAACCGACACACAGCGGGAGGTCTGTTTGGCTTCTCAGCCAGCCCAACTGCTCCATGAGTTGGGGAGGAAGTTCCTTTCTTTCGCCCGTGATGCCGGCAACGCTGACGCAGTAAACAAAGCCAGAACTCGAATCCAGGATCCTTTTGGCGCGGTCCTTCGGCGTGGTGGGGGTGACCAACTGGATCAGGTCGAGCCCTGCCTTCTGGGTCAGGGCCAGCAAAGCGGTGGACTCCTCCACCGGCAGGTCCGGGACAATCAATCCGGAAATGTGGGACGCCTTGGCCTCTTCCACGAAATTCGCGACACCCTTCCGGTGGATCAGGCTGTAACTCAACATCGCCACCCGGGGAGTGCTCGCGATATCGCTGTCCTCCTTAAGGGATTGGGCGAATAGCAGCAATTCGTTCATACCCGTCCGGTTGGCAAGTGCCCGGGTGTAACTTGCCTGGATGACGGCTCCGTCAGCGATCGGGTCGGAATAGGGGAATCCCAATTCCATGGCGGTGGCACCGGCCTTGGCCAATGCCGCAAGAAAAATCCTGGTAGCGTCCAGGTTCGGATCACCCAGACTGATGAACGGGATGAAGGCCTTCCGCTTTTTGGCCCGAAGGTTTGAGAAGGTGGATGCGAGAGGAGTCATGGGTGGGCCGAGTTTCCTTCCAGATCCAGTCCCTGAAGCCGGGCAACCTCGTAGCAATCCTTGTCGCCCCGCCCGGAGAAACAGATAACCAGGATTTTGTCCTTGGGCATTCCCTTGGCCAGTCGCAAGGCTTCCACAATCGCGTGTGAGGTTTCCAGTGCTGGAAGGATTCCCTCCATGCGTGAGCAGATGTTGAATCCCTCCAGGGCCGACCCGTCCTGGCAAGCCGTGTAGTTGACCCTACCGGTTTCCTTCCAATAGCTGTGTTCCGGCCCGACTCCCGGATAATCCAGACCGGCCGAAATGGAGTGCACATCGGCGGTTTGTCCATCGTCATCCTGCAGCACGTAGCTGTAGGTTCCGTGGAGAACCCCGGGGTGCCCGAAGCTGAGTGTGGAAGCGTGGTCTCCGGGTTGGATGCCTCGGCCCCCCGCTTCCACCCCCACCAGTTGGACAGATGCGTCTTCCACAAAGGGGTGGAACATACCTGCCGCGTTGCTTCCACCACCCACACAAGCCACCACGGTGTCAGGCAATCTTCCGAATCGTTCGAGGCATTGCTCGCGGGTTTCCCTGCCAATCACCGATTGAAAGTCGCGGACAATCTGGGGGAAAGGGTGGGGGCCCACCACGCTGCCCAGAATGTAGTGGGTGTTCTGGACGCTTCCCATCCAATCCCGCATGGCCTCGTTCACAGCGTCCCGCAGGGTGCGGCTGCCGGTGGTCACCGGTTGGACCTTGGTACCCATTGCCCGCATTTTGAAGACGTTCAGCTTTTGACGGCGGACATCCTCCTCGCCCATGTAAACCGTGCATGGAAGGCCTAGAAGGGCGCAGGCGGTGGCGCTTGCGACACCGTGCTGACCAGCCCCGGTTTCGGCGATGATCCTGGTTTTGCCCATACGTTTGGCCAAAAGGGCTTGGCCAAGTGCGTTGTTGATTTTGTGGGCCCCGGTGTGGTTCAAATCTTCCCTTTTAAGGAATATCCGAGCCCCGCCTGCCAAGGCTGTCAGTCGTTCCGCGAAATGTAGGGGGGTGGGGCGGCCCACAAAATCCTTCAGGTAATGCTCAAAGGTTTGCAGGAAGGAAGGATCCCGAATGGCGTCCGCGTAAGCGGCCTCCAGTTGATCGAGGGCCGCCACCAGCGTTTCGGGGACGTATCGCCCCCCGAAATCACCGTATCTGCCAGCCTTGTCTGGAACCGAAGCGACTGCCTTGGACATGGAGAGTATTTTCCATGGATGCCGAACCGGTCGGACTCCGGCTCCGGGATAATCACGGGGACAACCCGCTAGTGCCTGGGTCCAAATACCGGATATCCAACCGGCTTCCGGGCAGGGTTTTGGGCGGGTGTCCGACCGTTCGTGAATTTAAACTTATTATTAGGTTACCGTAGACCGGCAGGATTGGCCGGTCAAGGAATGGATCGGGTGCCGATAGCCTGAGATAGCCTGGGGTTGGGTGACAAGATCATGCCAGAATTGCCCGAGGTGGAAACAGTTGCCAGAGATTTGAAGCCTTTGTTGACTGGCAAAACCATCCAAGGTGCCTGGTGGAGTGGCAAGAAACTACGGTTGCCGTGGCAGGAGGAGTGGACCAGCTATGTCCGGGGGTGGGCTTTTCGGGATGTGAAAAGGCGCGCAAAATGGCTGGTTTTCTACTTGGGCAAACCGGAAGAACCGGGCAGTGATCAAAATGATTTCCGGTTCCCGAAGTTGATTGCCCATCTGGGGATGACAGGTCAACTGACTATCATCCAGGGCGGCACCTTGGGTGACCCGTCCTCTTTGCCAGAAGATCACGTTCATCTGCGTTTTGACCTTGTCCACCGGCCGAAACCGGCCGTCAGGGCCGGGGGCAAAAAAGTGGGGGAGCCTCCAGGCTTCCAGTCGCTTCGATTCCGGGACATTCGACGCTTTGGTGGAATTCACCTGGCCAGAAACCAAGTGGAACTGGATACGTTTTTTGAAAAGCACCGCTTGGGCCCTGAACCTTGGGATTGTCTGTTGCAGGATTGGAAACAGGCGCTGGCGCGGACGAACAGGGCCATCAAGGCGGTTTTGTTGGACCAAACCGTGATTTCCGGGGTGGGCAACATTTACGCGGATGAGTGTCTCCATGCCGCCGGTATTCATCCCTGCCGGCCAGCTTCCTCCCTGGATACCCTGGAGGCGTCCCGGCTGTTGAACCAGTCCGGGGAAGTTATGCGCCGTGCGATTGAAAACCGGGGGTCCACAATTCGGGATTATGTCGGTGGGGAAAACCTGAATGGCCGAAACCAGGAGTTCCTGCAGGTTTACGGGCGGGAAGGGCTTCCCTGTTCCACCTGTGCCTCGGTCTTACTCCGGTGGACGGTGGGTGGGCGTTCAAGCCATTTTTGCCCGAAATGCCAGCAAGTGCCCCGGCACCTGGGTGCGCCACGAAAGGCCCGCGAGGGGCGGTGCTGATGTCCTACCGTGGCTTCAAAAGGTTGCTGGGTGAAAACAGCCTCGAGCGGAAATGCCGCTTTCTACTGGGGGCATTCATACTTCTTTTGGTGACTGGGAGCTTTTGGCTCTACGCCTCACAAACCGAGTATCTGGCTTACGAGCAGGTACCCAGCATCTGCAGGTTGCTGGTGCTCCAGGTGGTGGAGGAGAAACTCAACACGGTTTGCCGATCCGACAGCACCGCGGCTGACAAAGCTCACCAGGCCTTGGTGGAAGGGATGCGGGATCAGCAGGAAAAGTATTGGCCAGAGGGGCTGAGAGCTTACAAGCAGCGGGTGATTGTTCCCGGTTCCATGCGGGAGCAAAACAGCCCCGGAGACGAGTTGAGCCGTGAAAGGCTGCAGGCATTTCTGGCCAAAACAGACCTCCACGAGGAGAACTACCTGAACCTGTCCCGGTCCACCAATGTGTTTTTCGGGGCAGTCAGGGCCTCGGAAAGTTGCCTGGGATGCCACCGCAAGACCAAGCCAGAGTTGATTCCAGGGGATTTACTGGCCCTGGTGAAGGTGGAGTTGAAGGTTCCCACCGAGTCGCTGGAAAGCCAGGTCCATTTCAACCGGGCCATCCTGATTAGCACCGCTTTGGCCACCGCGCTGCTGATCATGGCCGGTTCCTACCTTATTGTCCGGTATGTGATCGTGAAACCGGTCAAACATCTCAAGGAGGTCAGCGACGCCATCGCCACCGGCCAATTGAATGTGCGCAGTGAAATCCAGACCGGCGATGAATTCGAGAACCTGAGCCACGCATTCAACCGCATGCTGCGGACCCTGGTTTCCATGCAGGACAAGCTAAAGCGCGCCAACCTGGAACTGGATTCCAAGGTGGACGAGTTGGCCCAGGCGAACCTGGCCCTCTACGAGAGCAACCGGTTGAAGGACAGCTTCCTCGCAACGATCAGCCATGAGCTGAGGACTCCGTTGAATGCCATCCTTGGGTTTTCCGATGTGTTGCTGGCAACCGGCGGGCTGAGCGACAAACAGGAACGTTGGACCAACAACATCAAGACCAGCGGCCAAAGCCTTTTGGAAATGGTTCAGGACATCCTGGACCTGGCCAAGATCGAGTCCGGCAAAATGGAATTGGCTCCCAGCGATTTTAGCCCTGCGGATGTTTTGGAAGGCGTCCTGTCGATGTTTCGCCCAATGGCGGAGAACAAGCACCTGTTTCTCGAGGGGAATTGGTCGGCAGACCTCCCCGCGGCCCGGCAGGACCCGGTAAAAATGCAGCAAATCCTTCAGAATCTCCTTTCCAATGCAATCAAATTCACCCCCCGGGGAGGCACCGTGGCATTGTCGGGCCAGGTGGAGGGGGACCGTTTGGTTCTGGAAGTGAGCGACACGGGTGTTGGTATCGCCGAAGACGAGCAGGAATTGGTCTTTGAAAAATTCCGGCAAGGAGGTAATCCCCTAACCCGGGAGCATGCCGGAACCGGTCTCGGGCTGTCCATAGTTCGAGAACTGTGTCACCTGATGGGAGGTGAGGTGTCCGTCAGGAGCGAACTGGGTAAAGGCAGTCGATTCACGGTCCGCCTGCCACTGAGATTGGCCTCCGAGCACAAAATGGAAATGGACCTGAGCGGGGGAATCGACCTGACTAAGGCTCAGCGGGTGGACGCTAGATTGTTTTCATCTGGGGATGGGCGATAGTTGTCGAATTGCTTGATATTTGTTTATATATTAAAATATTAAATTGTATGATTTAAATACCGATTTTGTTTATTTGTTATAAAATTGGGTTTCTCAATCTGTCGAGAAATAAAACTTGAGGAAAATTTTGAATTATTTCGTTAGCCCGGCGCATGCCGATAGCGACGTTCTGCCTATAATGTTCCGTACGGTTGTTCAGGTAGAGCAGTTTGCTGTCGGAATGTTGAATTTTCCAATTGTGACGGCACAGCCTAGCTGGAGATTGGTGGTTTTGTAAAAAAAGCCTTCATTTTTTTTGAGCCCGCTCTCCCGGGATATATGGAATTACTGAGGCTTTTTCGTTGTCGAGCGTTCCCGCTTGCGGGGGCACTAATTGGGGAATTTAGCCGGTCACTTTGGGCGGTGGCAACGGCTGATTCCGGGACTGACGAAAGCTGAGGGCATAGGGGCAGGGAATGGGGCGAGAGAAATTCGAAATGGGTGGCATGGAAATCGCCAACGGGGCGCGGGATTGGTCCTTGGAAGAGGAGGCTTCCGCAATGAATCGGACGGATACCGATCTGGCCGGTGGGTGGGATGAATCCTACTCCAGGGCCGGCGATCTCAGTGACCTTCCCTTGCCGGATGAGGCTGCGATCAACGATGTTTCCCCGCTGGCTGAGCAGGCCGAGGACGAGTCCAACGGAGCCGACGACGCTTTGGGGCTCTATCTGCGCCAGATGGGTGCCATCCCATTGCTCACTCGTGACCAGGAACTGGCATTGGCCAGCCGGCTGGAGTACCGTCGAGCCCGTTACCGTCGCGCCACCCTGTTTTCCTGGCGAACCATTGGTCGGGTGATTGAGCATTTCGAGAAGGTTCTTGCCGGACAGACCCCTCTGGACCCCAGCATCGACGTTGTGACCACCTTGGGATTGAACCGGGAAAAGATCCTGGCCCGCCTGCCCCACAACATCAAGACTTTGAAAAGCCTGATCGCCGCCGCCGATCTGGACTTCCAGACCCTCCAGCGGGGCGGGAGCACACTGCTGGTCAATCGCATGCTGCGAGCCTTGGGGCGCCGTCTTCGCAAAGCAGTGAAGTTGATCGAGGAATTTTCGCCCAGGATCGACTTGCTGGATCGCTGGTCAGACGAGATGCGGGGCAAATCCCGCATGATGACCGAGCTGACCAAGATTGGCGCCGGCAACGGTCGTTCCGCTGCGGAGAAGGAAGCGCGTGCCCGGGCATCTCGCGAGTTGCGTGAGCTGGCTCTGGACCTGCGACTTCTGCCTGAGCATGCCGGGCGTCTGGCCAAAATCATCCTCCAGCGCCGGGGCGAGTATCAAAAAGCCCGTCGTGAACTGGCTGAGGGGAATCTTCGGTTGGTGGTTTCCATCGCCAAGCGCTACCGCAGCCGTGGCTTGCCTTTTTCCGACCTGATCCAGGAAGGGAACCGCGGCCTGATGCGGGCGGTGGATAAATACGAGCATCGCCTCGGATACAAGTTCGGCACCTACGCTACCTGGTGGATCCGTCAGGGTATCACCAGGGCTTTGGCTGATCATGCCCGCACCATCCGCGTCCCATGTCATCAGGTGGGGACTTTGGCGGCTGTGGAACGGGTCCGTGCTGAATTGGCCGCCAAGGAAGGGCGTGAGCCTTCTGTTGAGGAAATAGCCGCCGTTCTGGGTGTCAGCGCCGAGGAGACTCAATCTCTCCGGATTGTTTCCCGTCATCCAGTTTCCCTGCATGAGCCCTTGGGCGGGGACGGCGAGCGGGCTCTCGAGGATTTCCTGGATGATCGCTCCGCTGTGAATCCCGGCCATGCCGTGGACCAGCACCTGCTGCGTGATCGGATTTCCGAGGTGTTGCGATCGCTGACTCCCAGGGAACGGGAAGTGATCGAACTGCGCTTCGGTCTCAAGGATGGTCAACCGCGCACCTTGGAGGAAGTTGCTCGCGCCTACGGCATAACCCGTGAGCGAATCCGACAGATTGAGGCGCGCGGCCTGCTGAAATTGCGGCAGCCCGTTCGCAGCCAGCGTCTGGCCGAATTTGCCGAAGTCGACTCCATTTGAGAAAAGCCAGGCCGATTTAGATCACCAACAAATGAAGCAGGGCGCCTTGGCAATCCAAGGCGCCCTGCTTCATTTGTTGGTGGTTCTGCCCGGCGCCGGTTAGAACGGGTTTGACTAAGGATTGGTACCCGACTGGGTCACCTCATCCTCAAGAGTTTTGAGCATTTTCTGGTAATTCCCCGAATTGATTTCATCTGGAAGGACTTTGGGTTGCGTGGAAGCAGCCGTGACCGGAATTCCCGTCGCTGGAGCGGTTCCCTGGCCCTTTTTCTGACTTTGACAGGAGTCGCAGCAATTTTTCTTGCCGAACTTTTCGCCAGGGTGGTCCTTGAAAATGGGTAAACAGCCTTGCAGGCACAGGAGTCCGGCTGCGACCGCCAAACCGGTAATACCGTTGATTTTCAAGATCATTTTCATGTCAACGGCCCTCCCGCAGGCTGGCGGTTTGGCTCTTGCCTTCCTTGGCCTGGGCATTGGTTGATTTGAGCAGGTTGTTTGCCACCGGCGATTTTTGGGCAGGAAGCTTGTCCTGAAGGATGGCCAGGTCCCGCCGGGAACCTTCAGGCAACCGGATGAAGGCAGTCCGGCTGTTGTAAATTTCCTGAATGCGATCCTGCTGCTGTTCGATCCTGCGCTGGGCTTCCGCGTCCCCGTTGCGGATCGCTTCCTGCATCAAGCGGTCGCAAACCTCGAGGCGGCGGAAATAATCCTGCTCCTCCCGAAGGCGCAAGTCCGCCTGTTCCTGAAGGGCTGCCCTTCGGTCGGTTGCCTTGATTTCCAGCTTTTCATACGCATCCATATCCGATTCGGTGCCTTTGGATGGCTTCCGATTGGTGGCCTCACCGTCCTTGTGGTCCTTTTCCCCGGCCTTGTCCTTCGTCCATGGGAAGGAAAACAAGGATGTTTTGGCTGCGGATTTGCCGCCCTTTTCACTGTCTTTCTCATTTTCCTGAGAGAAGCCGGGTGCGTTGAAAACCAGTCCCGCTCCCAATGCAAGGGCCAACCGGCCCGCAGCTATGGCACGCATATTTATTCCCCCCGTGGACCCTTGGCACCCAGGAGGTGCCCCGGAGTGATCACCCCATCCCCCGATGGGCAATCACTCGATCCGGGAGGCTAATGACGATTTGGGCGGATGGTGTAAAGGCCAAATTGCGTTTTTTTGAAAGGGGCTGTTGGTTGTGGAATGGGCCATTTGATAGACAACAACAAGAAAAGTATGCTGCTATTCAGTAAGGCTCCATGCCCCAGCCTGTGGATGCCCAATTGCGTCTTTGGTGGAAATGATGAAGTGGAAGGGGATAGCACTGGCTCCGGGAGTGGCGGTTGGGCGCGCCTTCGTGGTGCAGTCCCGGACCGCCCCCACCGCCAACCAGCGCGTCTCTGACCCATCTGAAGTGGAGCTTGAACAACGGCGATTTGATCAGGCCTGCGCCACCTCCCTGTCCGAGTTGCACGATCTGGCGGACCGGACCGAAAAGCAGTTGGGGGCTGACAGCGGCGCTATTTTCCGCGCTCACGCACTGCTGCTGGAGGACCCTCTCCTTCTCAGCAAGGTCAAGTCTCTGATTGTCGAAAGATCCATCCGTGCGGAGAGCGCCGTTCAGTCCACGCGCGAGGAATTCGCCCAGATGTTCAGCCGGATCCAGGATCCGGTGCTTCAGGAACGCATGGCGGATGTCAACGATGTGTTCAACCGCCTGTTGGGCCATTTGGGGGATGAGCAGGTCGCCCCGCCGGAGGGAGATGACCCCCTGATTCTGGTCAGCCAGGAAATATTACCCAGCATGGCTGGTCGCTGGTTGGAAAAAGGCCGTTTTTGCGCCATTTTGACCGAATCGGGTGGCTCCACAGGCCACGGGGCCATTTTGGCCCGATCCTTGGGGATACCGGCCATCACCGGGCTGCGCGGTCTGCTGAAGCATGCTCACACCGGCACCGCACTGGTGGTGGATGCCAGGGAAGGTTTGGTGGTCGCCGACCCCGGCCCGGAGGCCTTGGCTGCCTACCGGAAAATGGCCCGGGAATATGCCTCCATTTTTGGCCGTTTGGTGGAGAATCGGGCCAAAAAATCGGTGACAGCCGATGGCCGCACCATTGAATTGCTGGCCAATGTGAACAACGCCACTGACGCCCGGATGGCAACGGCCAACGGGGCGTGCGGCGTGGGGCTTTATAGAACAGAATATCTGTTCCTGACCCATCCAACGGTTCCGGATGAGGAGGAGCAGGTCGGGGTCTACCGGGAGGTCATCGAGGCCGCTCCCGGCCGACGGGCGGTGCTGCGAACCCTCGATTTGGGGGGGGACAAACAGGTTCCTTGGCTTGGAACACAGCATGAGGCCAATCCCTTCATGGGATTCCGCAGCATCCGGATGGTGCGCAAGCATCCGGAGTTTTTCCGGACCCAGGTCCGTGCCATACTTCGCGCCGGTATTCACGGGCAAATCCAGATTCTTTTCCCGATGGTGAGTCATCTCGAGGAATTGAGGCACCTGCGGCGGGAGGTGCGGCGTTGCATGGTGGACCTTGCCCGCCGGGGGGTCCCCCATATGGATTCCGTTCCGCTTGGGATTCTGGTCGAGGTTCCAAGCGCCGCCTTCATGATCCGGCAGCTTTTGCCTGAGGTGGATTTTGTCAGTATCGGCACCAACGACCTGATCCAGTACTTCATGGCGGCCGACCGGGACAATCCGAAGGTGGCCCACCTGTGCGAACCGTTCAACCCCGCGGTTTTCCGCCTGCTGCACCATGTGGTTAAGGCTTGTTCCTCTGCGGGAAAACCGGTGACCTTGTGCGGTGAAATGGCCGGAAGGCCACGCTGCCTCCTTCCCTTGTTGGGAATGGGAATCACCCGCCTGAGCATGACACCAGCCGTGATGCCGACGGTTCGGGAGGCCGTTTCGTGGACCCGCCTGGAAACTTGCGGTGAGATCTTGCGCAAGGTGAAACGGTTCCGGACCTTCTCAGGGGCCAGGCGTTACCTGACCAAGGCAACCCTTGAGGTTTTGCCCGACCTGGAAATCATCGATACCTGATTCACTCATTTCAGCATTTGCCTTCTTCCTTTTCTGCCTCCCCCCGCACATACCGCTTGAATGCGTCCATGTTGTAGCTGATGAACATGAACGCGTGGTGCAGGGCCTCGTATTCCGGGTTCGGATCATCATCCTGAAAATCTTTTCTCAGTTCGTAAAGCTTCGCCAGCAATTGTTCCGGAGTTTTCATGGTTTCATTTCCCCACACATCGAAAAAGCGGGCCGAAATCTTCGTCCTTCAGGGTGTCCACACATGCCGTTTGATGGCCTATGGATATGGGGGCCATCGGGGCGTCTTGCAGGGCCACCTCCACTTGCCGGATTGTACTCACTGACTTGGCCGCCAACCGGGCCTCCTTGAGGGCGTGGGCCGGAGTGTTGCATTCCTTGCTGAGGTGGAGGAGAACCAGGGATTGAAGCCGACCACTGGACGGCAAGGAGGCCACCACCTCTCCCGCCTGAAGATTGGAAAGGTGGCCCTTCGTTCCTGATATCCGCCTTTTTAGGAAATCGGGCCTGGGTGATCCGTCCAGCAAGTCTGGGTGGTAATTAAACTCCAGAGCCAGCAAGTCCAACCCTTCGAGCAAGGCTTTGTGTCGCGGGTTCCAAATGCCCAAATCGGAGAAAAATCCCAGATGCCCCTCCGGGCCCCGGGAGTCATCCGGATCGCGGAGTTCCACCCGGAATGCGAAAGTCGGGTGGCTGTCGTGGGATACCTCCGCGGGAATGACACGCATTCCCCGGGCAGGCGAAAAACCTTTCCGGTTTTCGAAGGGGTGTAACATCCGCGCGGCTTTCAGGGTGTGGATGGCCCGCGATTGGCTTTCAAGACCAGCCAGGTGGCCGGGATGGAGCCAAAGGGGAATTCCCCTTGCTGCCAGCCAGGCCATCCCGGAATCGCGCCAGTGGTCCCCGTGGGTGTGGGTGAGCAGGCATCCCTTGCATGTGGATGGATCCAAGCCTGCAAGGGCCATCCGGCGGCGCAGGTCGGTCGCGTTCAAACCGATATCGATGAGTAACCACCCCGCCGGCCCGGACACCGCGGCAGCGTTCCCCGCGCTCCCGCTCGCAAGCACATGCAGGTGGAAGGGATATGACACCAGCTCCTCCATGCTCCGGTTCGTTCTTGTGACAGCGTTTCTAAAATGCTAGCATAGAATTTCCTGCCACGAGCCCGGCATGATCTTGCCGTGCAGCCAAATTGCGCTGGAAATTACCCAAGCTTCCGGCGGGAAGTGTCACAGGAAGGACCTCATGACCCAGGCGGCCAAAACCATTCTGGTTGTGGATGACGACGCCGAGCTGAGCGACGGCATCAAAATCATGCTTGAGCACAAGGGCCATCAGGTAATACAGGCCCGTGACGGCAAGCAGGCTCGGGAGTTGGTTGATCGGATACATCCGGATTTGGTCATCCTGGACATGATGATGCCCCGCATGGGCGGGTACCCCGTCCTGGAACATTACAAAGACCGCAAGGATGCCCCCCCATTCATTATGATCACGGCCAACGAGGGGGCCCGCCACAAGGCTTACGCGGAATTGCTTGGCGTGGTGGACTACATTCGAAAGCCGTTTCCAATGGAGCGCCTGATCGAAGCAGTGGAGCGTGGATTGTCTCAGGGCCCTCCTAAAGCCTGATTTGCTTCTTTTTTCCAATTTGTTTTTTTGCGTAAGTTGGGTGACTCAATAATGAGCGCCTTGCCGCTTGTTTTGGACTGCTCGCCTGGCCCAACCCCGGGGACGGTACGGGCGAAGGATGGCACCGTCCAACCGGTTCCAACCGGATGGGAACTGGTTCCTCCGGGCGACCCCGCCCTCACCCGGCGCTTGAAATCCGCTGGTGCTTACTGGCTGGTTTCGGAAAAAAAGGGCCGTAAGGTTTTTTCTAGGGGTTTGTACGCCCCCAAGGAAACCGTATTGGCGATTCAAAAAGATTTGGACCGGGAGAGGGCCGACCCTTCTTTTGCCCGAAAAAAGGAAGCCGCCAAAGTACGTCGGGACAAGGTCCAATCCGCTTATCAGGAGGATTTTGAGCGGGCCGTTTTAGATTTTTTGGCGTTCCATGTGCGATTTGAAACACTTGCCGATAGGCTGGCGCATCTTGTCACTACCCACGCCACCCCAGTGGGAAGTGGAACGGTTGCCAGGACAAGGATGATTCCGCTGGAAAATAGGGCGGAGGCCGCCGTGATCGCCTGGATGCGCCACCAGACCACTGCTTACGACCAAATGGCCATTCCGCGGGTCAAGGGGTTGCGACGGGAGGTTCGCCGTATGTTGGCCACCCGCTCCCGGGAAATTCTGGCAGGCTATCGCAGGGGCGATTCCCCCTCCAGGGATTGCCCATTAGGGAAAGCTTTGGAAATGCTGGCCTAGGTCTGGCACTGTACAAAAATTCACCATCGCCTCTTGCCTTGGCCTGGTAGTTCCTGCATATTGCCCTAGTGAACAAATGGATAGGTCGCTTCCCAGCCGACCGTATTCCACTCTGGTGGAGGGCAATGCCATGCTCGCGCGACTGCGGTCCTACGGGTTGACTGGAATTGATGCGTTCCCGGTTGAGGTGGAGGTGGACGTCACTCCCGGGTTGCCCAAAGTGATTTTGGTCGGCTTACCCGAGCAGGCGGTCAAGGAGAGCGTCCACAGGATTGAGCGCGCCTTGGCCAATCTAGGATTCCAGCGTCCTCGGGGCGGGGTGGTGATCAATCTGGCTCCTGCTGACCAACGGAAGGAGGCAGGAGCTTTTGACTTGCCGATAGCCTTGGGAATTTTGGTGGCCACCCGGCAATTACCCCCGGAGTGCCTGGAGGGGGTGACTTGCCTGGGTGAATTGGCCCTGGACGGCTCCATTCGTCCCATTCGGGGGGCTTTGTCGGTGGCGATGGCCGCCTCGCAAGACGGTGTCAAAAAAGTCTTGCTCCCCCGCGAAAATGCCCGGGAAGCAGCTGTGGTGGACTCCATGCAGGTGGCGGGGGTTTCATCCTTGGGAGAGGCGGTTGGAATTCTGGCCGGAAACCTTCCCTTTGATCCCATGCCGGGTGGATTGGCCGGGGTGGAATCCCCGATGAACCATTACTCCATCGATTTCGCCGATGTTCGCGGGCAGGAGCACGCCAAGCGCGCCCTGACGGTGGCTGCGGCCGGGGCCCACAATGTCCTGATGATCGGCAGTCCCGGTACTGGGAAAACCATGTTGGCCCAGCGTTTGGCGACAATATTCCCGGAGCTTACCCCGTCGGAAAGCCTTGAAACGACGCGGATTTACAGTGCCATGGGAAGGTTGGGTTCCGGACAGAGCCTCCTGACCACCCGGCCGTTTCGTTCCCCCCACCACACCATCAGTGATGCCGGCATGGTGGGTGGCGGCAACCCTCCATCCCCCGGTGAAATCAGTTTGGCTCACCACGGGGTGCTGTTTCTGGACGAATTGCCCGAGTTCAATCGGAAAAGCCTGGAGGTGTTGCGCCAACCGCTGGAGGAGGGAAAGGTGACCATTTCACGGGCCCTTCGGTCCACCACCTTTCCGGCGCAATTCGTGCTGGTAACCAGTATGAATCCATGCCCTTGCGGATACTTGGGTGACAGTCGTCATTCGTGCAAATACGGCCCCCAGCAAATTGAAAAGTACATGGGCAAAATCAGCGGCCCTTTGCTGGACAGGATTGACCTGCATTTGGAGGTGCCCAGCGTTCCCTTTCAGGAGTTGTCCAGCCGTCAGGAGGGAACGTGCAGTGCCACCATGCGGGCCCAAGTGGACCAGGCCCGAGCCATTCAGGCGGACCGCTTTGCCGACGATACTGTCCGGAACAACGGTAGGATGGGAAGTAAGCTCCTGCGCAAGCATTGCGTGATGGACCAGGATTGCCGTCGGATCATGGAAACCGCCATGAATGAGTTGGGCCTGTCCGCCAGGGCTCATGACCGGATACTGCGGGTGGCCCGCACCATTGCGGACCTGGAGCCTTCCGAAAAAATCCAGCCTGCACATCTGATGGAGGCCATCGGATACCGGACCCTCGATCGAAAACTCTGGGTCCAGCCTTGTTGAGTCTTTTGGAAACCGGAGCGCATCAAGAATTCAACCCAAAGTGTGCTGCCAGCCTAATTCCGGCAATGGGCATCTTTTCCCATTGGTCTGAAGCCAAAACCCATCGCTGATGCATTCCCCGACTTTGGTGATGGAAACCCCGCCGAGAGGTTGGTTTTGCAGCAGGAATTTCCCATCCTCTGGAGAAAGGGCAAAAAGTAGTTCATAATCCTCCCCGTCGCCCAACGCGTGTTCCTGGGGGGTTTTGCCTTGGATTCCGAGGGCGGTGATCTCCTCAAGTTGATGGGATTCCGGGCTGAGTGGCAGTTGCTCTGTCACCAAAACGGCTCCGCACCCGCTGGAAGTGCACAATGTGCGTGTATCACGGGCCAATCCATCGCTGATATCCATCATGGCATGGATGGCTACAAATTCGGTTAGTTGCCGGGCTTCTCGCACACGGGGCGTGAAATCCAGATGATGGCCTAAGATGCTGCCCCCCAAGAATCCGGTGACCATTAGCCAGTCTCCGGGTTTGGCACCGGACCTCCGGACCGCACGCCCTGTAGGTACCGCTCCGATCACCGTGACGGAAATGGCGAGGGCTCCGGCCCAGGAATTGGTATCCCCGCCAACCAATGGACATTCGAATTGTTCACCCAACTCGGTCAGGCCGGAAATCAAATCCCTCGCAAGCGGGCCATCTCCCACCTTGGGCAAGGCGAGGGAGAGAAAGCACCCCAAGGGCCGGGCGGCCATGGCGGCCAGGTCGCTCAAATTCACAGCCAGGGATTTGCGGCCAACCCGTTTCGCCCCGGCCTTATCCAGCAAAAAGCAAGCCCCTTCCAAAAGCATGTCGGTGGAAATCACCAAATCCTCCCCTGGGGCGGGAAGGAGAACCGCGGCATCATCCCCGATTCCAACGGGCCAGAGGTTCGGATCGGGCTTGGGTATTGTGCCGAGCCAGCGGATGAGATCCTGTTCGGTGGACAGTGAATTGGGAAGTGGGATTTGCATGATGCCGTATCGGTGGGAATGCCGGGCTTGGAAAGCCCCGGAATACACCCCTATGGTACAACGGGGTATCCGGAACCGAAATCGTCCGGAGTTGTTGGGTGTCCAAGGAGGGAAGTGATGGAAGGGTCTCCCGAATCCCTCGAGGAAATGGGCCCGGTACGGTGCCTCCGCATGTCTGGTGCCCTGCTGCGGATGGATGGCGAGCCCTTGGCTGCAACCTGGCTGAATGAAAACAGCGTAGTGGCTATCGATGACCAAGGGGTGGTCGAAACCACGTCACGGGGAGGAGGGCTCTGGAAACGGGCCCGTCCCTATCAGTTGATTCACATGCCAACCCTGGCCGGCTTTTGTCTGGGCAAAAGCGGGTTGTTTTGTTCTGTCGGGCCCGAGCTAGGGGTTTGGCCGTTGGGGCAGCCTGAACCCTTGTGGTGGCTGGAAACGGAATCCTGGGTCACCGCTGTCGCCGGGCATCCCGTTTTGGGATTGGTTGCCGGCGGTCATGAGGATGGAAGTGTTTCTTTTTGGGATGCGGAAACGGGTAAGTTGCTCCGCCGTTGGAACCGGTCGGGCAAGGAGGCAGCAGAAAAAGTAGGTGACATTTCCATCAGCGCTCTGGCCTGGCATCCGGTGGAGCCCAAGGTTTTGGTGGCTGACGAATCACTGGCCCTGCTCCAAATCGATTTGGAAACAAACGTACCCAAAACGATCAGCTCCGGGCATAAGGGGAGAATTGTGACGTTGGGATTTGATCCCAAAAACCGTTTCATTTACTCGGGAGGGTGGGATGGTACCGTTCGCGTTTGGGATTCCAAAACCGGTGCGCCTGTCATCTTGCTCAATAACCATGCTTCCCTGGTGACCTGCCTGTCAATTTTCAATGACGGTGCGAGTTTGTGCGTTGGGGACAACTCCCCCTCGTGGGCACTTTGGGATGTCCCGGGTTGGCAGAAGCGGGAGCCCGGAAATCCTCTCCCGGCTGAACCCCGTTGCATTGAAATCGGGCCAAGTGGTGCTGAAAGTTTGGTGGCCTTGCAGGATGGGCGGGTTTTGAATTTTGGTTGGGAAGATAGTGTCCAGCTTGGCAAGAATTGGGTCCAAAAGGGCACCCATCCTCGTCCGGCCTGCCTGAAGGAATCGGATGATTCCTTTTTGTGCCTTGGAGCCGAGGGGGGCGTCCAGAGGTGGGTAGGAAAAAAACAGGGTTCCCCATGGGATGGGACCCATTCCAGCGACCATGTGGGTGATTTTGGCGGCCCGGTTAAGGCCTTAGCCTTTGCCGCTGGTGAGAGGGGGGCGGCCCTGCTTACCAGTCAGCCTGCCCCGGGAGCATTGAAAGCCTACCAATCCGCTAACGCCGGCGCCTCATTCCACTTGGTGGGAGTCTCGGACAATGTTCCGGGTGAGGGCGAATTGGTGGCATTGTCACCCCAAGGCGATTGGGCGGTCTGTGCCAGCGAACGGGCCCTGGACATTATCATTTACCGTTTTCCCAGCCTGGAGCCTGTTGCCATGATCCCCGACCCCTTGGTGGGGGCGTCCTGTCAGGATCTCGCTTTCGGGCCTTGTGGCCGATACCTTGCCATGGGCGGCGTGAATACCTTCGCCCAAACGCCGGATATTGGTGCCGCGGTTGTAGTGGAAGTTGGCACCGGAAAAATATGCAATTCAATTGGTCGTGGTGTTTGGCGGCTAGCCTGGCATCCCGGCGGGCATGAATTATTACTCTCCGGACCGAATGGAGATTTGGTCCGGTGGAGGCCGGAAACCGGCATGATCGAGGTTTTGGAACACACCTCCGATGGGCCTATGCAAGTGGTTGGTTACAGCAGAGGCGGCGATTTCAAGGTGGCCTCCTGTGGGAACGAAGAATTGTGGGTGTTCGAGGGTGACAGGAGGCGCCCCGCCGGCACGGTGTCCCTTCCCGGAAGGGTGATTGCCGTTACACCGGGAAAAAAAGCGGGTGCCATTGTCGCCCTGCTCGCCGGTGGTGATGGTTGGGAGGTCGATCTGCCCGAATGGCTTTCAGAGGAAGCAACCCGAATGGCCTAAAAACCAAAAGGGCGACCGCGGCAATGCGGTCGCCCTTTTGGACTGCAAGGCTAATAAAAACTACTGCGGAAGAAGGCTCTTTAACATTTCGGCATCAACTGTCAGTCGGGCTGAGACCGATTTTCCTTTGGCTTCCAATTTTAGTTCTTTCATCACCTTTTCCATCCTTTCCTTGCCAGCTTCCCCACCCCTACGGTTAGGCATGCTCTTCAGGAATGGAAAGAACTTATTTTCGGTCAAATCTTTTAGTGCCCGGGCTGTGGCAGCATCCTTGGCATAAAGGTGCATGGCCATTTTAATCGAATCGGTCATATCAAAACTGGCCGCCCAGCTTTCCATTTTATCGGCTAATGGACGCAAATCATCCTGCCGGTCCATGCCTTTCCGGGCCTGCTCGGTGATGACGCCGGCCGCCCAAATTCCTTCTTTGCCATCCACCTTTTCCAAAGCTGTTCGAAGGTCGGCGTTAACAGATTCCTTGAATCCGTCAGTCAGGCATGTGATCAAATTCTCTTTTTTGTTGGATGCCATAACGGCTTTGTTTTCCAGGAAGCCGAGAAAAATCGAAGGGCCAGGAGTTTTCAGTTCCCATAGGGTGACCCCACTTTCCTTGAATTTTTTAACGGGAGCGCCGCTGCTTTCGCCTTGCTCCTCCACTGCTTTGGATATTTTCTTGGGATTGAGCTTCCCCCTCACAACAATCATGAAGTCGGCCTCCGGACCCTGTCCCTTGGATGCCACTTGAAAAGATTCGATGTCCTTGAAGGGGTCGATTCCAGTCGTTTCCAGAACCTGCTGTACCGTGTCATTGGTGGCAAGAAGTGTTTTCAGGAGCACATCCCAGCCTTGGGCTTTGAGGAAAGCGCTTTCTAGGATTTGCCTCGGGCGAAGGGACATTACAAATTCGGAATCAGGGGGGACCATTGGGTCAGGCTCGACTGCCTGCAAGTTTCCCGACCAAAGGATTCCGATTGTTGCAAGAATAAACCAAGAGCTCTTGGAGATTGCCAATCCGCCTTTGAACATCTTAATCTCTCCATAGGTCTGGAAACTGGTCAGTTATCTAATAATACCAGGAGTTGGCCCCAAGGGTTTCAAGCAAAGGCCGATTCAAATCTGCCTAAAGTCTTGTTCCATTACGAAGATCATTATCCAACGTTACGACTATCGCGCGATTTGAAGGATAAGGCACTTGAGATAGGAGGATTCCCGGCAACTGGCCGCCACTGGGTGATCGGGTGAAGGGCCTTTCTTGCTTAAAATCCGCACATTCAGCCTTTCCTCGGCACCTACCTGTTCAACCAGATTTTCTAGCATTTCCCATGTGATCAGCCCGGTGCAACAGCATAAGACTAGAATTCCCCCTGAAACGGTTAATCGCATTCCCAGGGTATACAGCCTTCGGTAGCCGCGAAGGGCTTCCTCCAGAGCGCTTTTTGCTTGGGCAAATTTCGGTGGGTCAAGGATCACCACCTGAAAGGTTTCACCACCTTCCTCGCGCCTTGCCAATTCCTCGAATACATCTCCCCGAACCCATTCCATACGGTCAGCCAGGCCATTCATTTCGGCGTGGTTTTGAGCCAAGGCCAAGGCGGTTTCGGATTGGTCAATCCCAACCACCCGGGTAGCGCCTGCCTTGGCGGCTTGAAGGCCAAAGCCACCGGCGTAACAGAATGCATCCAGAACGGTCTTGTTGTGGCAGAGTTGTCCGACCTCTTTCCGGTTGTTTCGCTGGTCCAGATAGGCCCCGGTTTTTTGACCCGAGAGGGGTTGCGCCAAAAGGCGAATCCCTTCTTCGAGGTATTCCACCCGGTCCGGAGGTGTTTCCCCCCAAACTACCCTGTCTCCCCCTTCCAGGCCCTCCAATCGGCTCATACTTTTTTCATGCCGGATCACAATACCCTTGGGGCGGAAAGTGGTTTCCGGACAGTTATCGATTTCCTCGCGAAGCCAGCGGGCCAATTCCTCCTCGCGTTGTCCCATGCCAAGCGAGGAAACCTGCATGACCAGCCAGCTTCCGTATTGATCCACTGTCAGGCCGGAGAGAAAGTCGGCCTCGCTGTTGATTAGCCGGCAACCGGATTGGGGGGCCAGGAACCCCAGGGAGCACCGCAGGGAAACAGCCTCGCGCATCCGTTTCCGGAACAACGCCTCCTCAGGGGGTTCTGCAGGGTTCCAGCTGTAAACGCGCACCCGGACTTTGCTTTTGGAGTTGTACATTCCCCAGCCGACAAATTTGGCGGTGTGGGACAAAAGGGCCACCACCGCTCCATCCGCAGGGTTGCCTTGAACCCCGGCTATAGCCCCCGGGAAAACCCAAGGGTGACGGTTGTAGAACAGCCTGGATTTGCCGGGGGAAAGCAATACCTTTGGCCCCTCAGCCCAGTTCGGCAGGGGGAAAGAACTTTGGTTGGGCTGGGGCATGGAATCAGACTCCCCCCCGTTCCACGCTTTGGATGTAAAGGACCGCGCGGTCCATGCCACTCGCGGGGTTTTGGCGAACCACATCCAGCAGGGTGGTCAGACGGACAATGAGGTCCGCTTTTGAAACAGGTTTGGTAAGCAGATCATCGGTCCCTGCCTGGACTGCCCGGTCTATGTCGCCGGGTTGGTCCAATGCGGTCACCATAATGACACCGGTGTTGCGGGTGGCAGGGTTTTCCCGCAGTTTTTGGCACACCTCAAAACCGCTGATCCGGGGCATCATCACATCCAAAAGGATGAGGTCCGGGTGCCAGGTACTCGCTATTTCCAAAGCCTCGTCCCCGTTGAAAGCCGTTCGGGTCTCATAAGGCTGGTCGGAAAGGTAAGCCTCCAGCAATTCTGCCCCAGGTGGATTGTCGTCGGCGATTAGTATTTTGGCTTTGCTGGCTGAGGCCATTAGGCGTTTCCCATAGTAAGCTTCCGTTTCGATGGAATGATCAGGCGGTTGAATCTTAAACCAAAAGGCCAAGGTGGTTCTCGATTCCCAAGATCATTCGATAGGTTACAAATAATTTAGTTTTAATTTTTGGCCTGATTTAAAGATTTGGAATCGTTAAAAAGAACGAAGGAATTTGATTCCGGGGTCACAAAATAATTATTGCCATCGAATTCTCGATAGCGAACTATATCTGAGGTTTTATGAACGTCCTTATTTCCGGCGGCGCGGGCTTTGTCGGGTCTCATTTGTGTGATCGTTACCTTGCCGATGGTCACCGGGTTTTGGTGGTGGACAATTTCATCACCGGCCAAAAGGACAATGTCGAGCATTTGCTCGGGCGATCCGATTTTCGTTTCATTGAGCACGATGTTTCCACCCCTTTGTTTTTGGACGAAAAGGTGGACCTGATTCTGCATTTTGCCTCGCCGGCCAGTCCGGTCGATTACCTTCAACTCCCAATCCAAACCTTGAAGGTGGGTTCCCTCGGAACCCACAACATGCTGGGGTTGGCCAGGGCCAAGGGGGCCCGTTTTTTGCTCGCAAGTACCTCCGAAGTGTACGGCGACCCTGAAATCCACCCCCAGCGGGAGGACTACTGGGGGAATGTGAATCCAATCGGTGTGCGCGGAGTCTATGACGAGGCCAAACGATTCGCGGAAGCGATGGTGATGGCCTACCACCGCCACCACGGGATGGAAACCCGCATCGTGCGTATTTTCAACACATACGGGGACCGGATGCGCCTGGATGATGGGCGGGTTCTTCCCAACTTCATGGGGCAGGCTCTCCGGGGGGAACCCATCACCATTTACGGTGACGGAAAGCAGACCCGGAGCTTTTGCCATGTCTCCGATTTGGTGGATGGCATTGTCCGCCTGATGGAATCGGACACCCCTTATCCGGTCAATATCGGTAATCCTTCGGAGATTACCATTTTGCAATTCGCGGAGGAAATCCTGGAGCTGTCCGGTTCCCGAAGCCAATTGGATTTCAAACCCCTTCCCCAGGATGACCCCAAAATCCGACAGCCGGACATTACCCGTGCTCGGCAAATCCTGGAATGGGAGCCGAAGGTTTCCCGTCGGGATGGTTTGGCCCGCACCCTGGAACATTTCCGCAAACGCCTCGGTGTCGGTTAATTTTGGGGACATTCGGTCTCGCAGAGTATTTACCGGCTTTCATGTTACCTCCCGCCTTTGAGAGCTCGTCCCTGCTTACCCCTTGAGAACATGAGGGGCTATTTGATTTGTTGCGAACAAGCAGTTTCCAGGTGGACCTGGATCAACCCGGTTTTGCCATGGTGATTTATTTGCCGCCTTACAATGCAATGCCTCTGGATTTTGAACCATGATTTGGTGATGATCCGTCTGCCAGAGCTAGGTCCTGCGTCCAAGAAAGATTGGCGGCATGGTCCCACGTTAAGGAACCAGCAGCATTGGAAACAGCGGGGATTGTTATGGATAATCAGGGGCCTTGCCGCATGGCTGCTGGCCATGGATTTGGCTGGTTTTTTTCCATCCGGGCCTTTTTGTTAATGCTGGGCCTTTGTTTCGCCCCCGGTGCGGGGATGGCCCAGGAGCCATCTCCCGAAAATCCAGCCCAGCCACCGGTTGCCGAAGCGGCGACTCCTGGGGCGCCGGCTTCGGGCCCGGGGGAAACTGTCGACAAGGGGGGTAAAAGTTTTATCGCCCATGCGTTTGAGTCGGCTGGCGTGGGGTGGAGCCTTTTGATGGGGGTGATTTCCATCAGCATGGTGGCGCTGTCGGTTTTTCTTTTGATGGAATTGCGCCTTAGCGCTGCCACACCATCAGACCTGGTGGAGGAGTTTTCCCGCCAGGTCAACGCGAGGCAATTCAGTCAGGCCCAATCCCTTCTTGCGGAAAATCCATCCCTGTTGGCTCGGGCACTTTCTGCCGGTCTGCCCAAATTGCAATACGGATTGGATGAGGCTGCCGAGGCGACCAATCGCAAGGTGGAAGAGTTTCGCGCCGGCAAGGAACTGGTCATTTCCTTCATGGCTGTGATTGGTCAACTGGGGCCGTTGTTGGGGCTGGTTGGCACGGTGTACGGCATGATCAACAGCTTTCAAAAGCTGGGGACCAGTTCAGGGAATGTGGATACCAAATCCCTGGCGGGCGACATCTCCCATGCCTTGGTGGTCACGCTAATGGGTGTGGGGGTCGCGGTGCCCGCCATCTTTTTCTTCACCTTTTTCAGCAAGCGTTTGATCCAGTTGACGGTGGAGGTGAACAACACCGCCATGGATCTATTGACGCATGTCTTCGGTGTCATGCGAAAGGCGGCCGCCAACCCGCCCGTCCCAACCGTCACGCAGCCCCCCACTGCCTCCCGTTGATCCACCAGGGAGGGAGGATCACCATGAGTTCGGCATCCGGACCAGGAAACGATGTGGTGGAGCCCAACCTGACTCCCCTGCTGGATTTGGTTATGCAGCTGCTGATGTTTTTCATCATTTGCGTCCGTTTCGTCACCGACCAGGTCAAGCAGGAAATCCAGGTTCCGGTGAATCAGGAGGCCAGGCCTGCCTCCAAGGTTGCTGATCAGCCGATAGTTCTGAACCTGCTCGGGTGGGACGCCACGGTGAAGCAATTTTTCAACCAGGCATCCGGTCGCTGGGTACCCAAGTCGGACCGTGAGTTGGCGGAACTGCGCGCTACCTTGGGGGATGCCCGTTTTTTTCGCGCTGAGCGCTTATTCAATCTCTTCAAGGGTGACGGCAACCAGGTCATGCTTGCCGATGCCAATTTCAAACCGGGTGAGGCGTTGGTGGTAACCCTCACCGAGCCCAATCCGATGACATTGCGCAAGGGGGGCGGACGTAGACCCAATCCCGACAAATTCATGGATGTGGCCAACTGGTTGCGCGTGACCTGGCAGGACCTGCCCTCTGATTCATCGGGCAAAAAGATTGAAAAGAGAGTCAGGATTCGTGCCGACCGGGATGTGGAATACCAGGATGTGTACCAGGTGGCCGAGGTGTGCCGCCGAAACAAGTTCAACAACCTCTACTACGGCGTGATGTTGCCGGCCGCCAAGTGACCGGAAAACAACCTGAAACAGGTGCGATGGAACGGTTCAAGATCACCGCTGTTGATCCCCGGTCGGGGAAAACCATCGAAGGGTTCCTGGATGGGGATTCTGCCGCCGCGGTACGTCAGTTTGCGGAGGAGCGTGGCCTGAAGGTTCTGGCCATGGAATCCTTGGGAGCGGCTCCTTCGCGTGGGGGCCAACCGGAAACGTTGGAGACTTCACCAGCCAGTCCGGCGCTGACACCCCAGATGATTGCGGCCCCGGTAGGGGCACCACCGATGTTGCCGGGTGAAAACCAGGGAGCGCGGCGGAAGCACCGTCCTGTGATTCCCGCGCTTCCAGAGCCCGCCATTCCCATCACACCCATGTTGGACATGACCTTTCAGTTGTTGTTCTTCTTCATCATGACTTTTCGTCCCCCGGTGGGTGAGGAAACGGAAATCCCATTCAGTCTGCCACCGGCTGACGAAAAGCAAACTACCAGCAAATCCAAGGATCCCCCGCCTCTCGGCGATACCCCTCCCAAATTTGAGGCGAATCTAACCCTGGTTCTCCTTTCCAATCCGGAAGGGGAACTTCGCCGGGTGGAAATCAAGGGGGCTGGTGCCCCGGACGCCCTGGTGATTCCGGATGCGGATATGCGGAACCATGCCAAGGTGGTGGAATTGATCCGCAAAGAGCTGGTACCGAGGTTGCGATTGCCATTTGTCGCGCATTTTGGCGATGACGAGGTCGCTGGCAAGGCCCGGGAGGGAATCAATATCCGATTGCAGGGCTCCTCCACCGTCAAATGGGAGCTGGTCGTGCAGGTGATTGATGCCTGCAGGGCGGTAGCGGCCCAGGTGGCAAATGATCCCACCAAGGCGGTCATTGCCTTGCAAAACCCTGTTGATCAAGCAGGGCGCTGATATGCTATCACCCCTACGGAAGGTGGTCCTTGGCTGCCCCGGCGGGGATTCGATTCTTTTACTCTTAACCCTGTTTTTCCATCCGGTCATTGGTCAGGAATCCTTGGTTCGTCCGGAACCAGGGCATTTGGCGGCATTGGCCCTCGGAGGTGGTGGGGGGCCTGGGCTTACGGCGATTTCCGGACCATTTGGGGTATTTATTGCCGGTCAGGGGGATGGCCTGGGGGTGTGGCGTTTCACGCCTCCGCCGGGTTTGAATACCCCTTTTTTGCTTGGGACGGTTTTGGGAATCGGGGCGGGGCATGGCATGGATTCAGTGCCTGCGCTCTGCGGGGTGATCTCTCTGCTGGACCTTGGCCACCAATACGGCCTTTACCAGTTGGTCGATCCCGGGAAGGTTTTGCCCTTGGCTGATTTTCTGCTCGATCAGGTCCGAGACCGGGAAGCGATTGGGGAATCCGATTACGGTGCTTACCTTCAGGCTGTCGTCCAGGCTGGGAGAGTCTCATTCGACGCGTTCTGGCGAGCAGGTAATGCCGGTTTGACTCGTGGTGATTTGATGAACCGTTCCAGCCGATTGCGTGGTGTGGTGGTTCGGGGGCAAGGGGTGGTCCGCCGCATCCGCCGCCTCGAACCATTGGGGGATGCGGTCAAGCTGGGAGTCCCCGAGTTATACGAGGCCTGGGTATTCCAGGATTTGTATGGGGCAAACCCGGTATGCGTGGTGGTGCCCCGTTTATCGGCTGGCTTGCAGCCTTCCGAAAATATTCACAGGCCTGTTCAATTTGCAGGCTATTTTCTCAAGGCCTATCGCTACCAGGCTGCCCAAACCGTGCAGGGCAGACCCGTGGAGCGTGAGTGCCCCTTGTTGGTGGGGCCCGAGTTGGTTGCGTTGCCGGAACCGGCAAAACCATCCTCGGAAATGGGGGCTTGGCCCAAGACTCTCCTGGGTACTTTACTTGGGGTTTTTGCGGTGGCGATCACCCTGGTCTGGGGCATGACCTGGTGGCTGGGGCGGGGGGATCGGCGGGTGCGGGCCAGGATGGAGAGCCTCAAGAATGCCAATCGTTTGGCTGAAACAGGTTTGTCAGCGGCAAACGCCAAAGGTGAGTCGATGATCCCCCTACGGGATTGGAAGGAAATCGCCCCAAGTCCCCGGGAGGTGGGGGCTGATACCTCCCGAAATCCTTTCCGGGTAGAATAGTCGAGTCCCCTCCCGGCCCGTTTGCCGAATCCATGGACCATTGGGCCATCTTTCCGGGGTTTACCGGCCATGCAAACCAATTATTTGCCCGCGGTGGTGGCTGCGGTGATCAGTCTCGTGATGCATGGCTTTTTGTTAGCCATCCTTTTGATGGTTCCCAGCCCACTTCCAGACGAATTGGTGTCTGATGCCGGTCTGGAGACAGTGGTCGCGCAGAAGAAAGAGGAAAAGCAGCCCGATTTTTTTGAGGATGTGGGGGACCCTGACAAGGACCTAGGTACCACCGACCCCAATCCGTCTGATTTGAAAGACGATGTTGCCGCTCCGGTGATGGAAAACGAGCCAACCGGAGTGATGAACGAAGCCCCGGCAGTTTTGAATGATGCCTCGATACCCCCGCCACCTGGCCTGCAACCGGGTGTGTTTCAGGGCCCGGAGGCCATGGCGGATTTGGGAACCGCCACCGGGGCAGACCTGTCCGCCGGGGCGGGCGGCACCTTCAGCGCCGGGGGCATGGTCGGTCGTTCCGGAGGTGGCAAAAAGGTCGCGCTTTCCCAAGGGGGCGGCAGCGAGGTATCCGAGGCGTCCGTTGCCCGAGGCCTGCGTTGGCTGGCATCCACACAAAACAAGGATGGTTCCTGGTCCATTGAAAAACTCGGGGGCAACACCAAAAACGATGTGGCCGGAGCCGCCTTGGGTGTTTTGCCTTTCCTGGCAGCAGGCATCACCCACCGTCCCAACAGTGAAAAAGTGGAGGAGACTGCGGAAGGGGGAAGGAAAATCCGTGTGGATCATTCCCCGGTTGTTCAGCGTGCCCTGAATTTCCTGATGCTCAAACAGAACAAACGCTCCGGGGCATACAACGAGAACGCCTATGCCCATTCCTTGGCCAGCATCGCCATGTGCGAGGCTTGCGGGCTGACGGGAGATGCGCAGTTGAGGGCATCTGCCCAGCGTGGCATTTCCTATGTCATCGAGTTTCAGGACCCGAAGGGAGGAGGTTGGCGTTACACCCCCAAGCAGGAAGGGGACATGTCCGTCACCGGTTGGATGTTCATGGCCCTAAAGAGCGCCCAGATGGCCGGAATCAGGGTGCCTGCGGATCGCTACAAATTGGTGGAGCGCTTCCTGGATCAATGCCTGAACAAGGCAACCGGCGGTTACGGTTACCAGGACACTTCCGCCACCCCGGCAAGGACCGCGGCAGGTATGCTATGCAGGCTTTATCAAGGGACCAGGCCCAACAACGAGGCTCTCAGGAAGGGTGCCAAAATCATCCTGTCCAACCCGCCTTCCCAAAACGGGGATATTTATTATCTGTATTATGCCACCCAGGCCATGCATCACATGGGGCGTCAGGATGAGTGTTGGGACCTGTGGAACCTTGGCCCGGGCAGGAACGGGAAAGGGGGAATCCGGGACTTCCTGATTGAGAGGCAGGTCGGCGGGCCCAGGTCTTCCAAGCCCGCCCCTGCTACCTTGGCCGGCAGTTGGAATCCTGAGGGGGATACCCACGCCGTTCGGGAAGGGGGCCGTTTGATGCAAACCTCCCTGGCATTGTTAACCTTGGAAGTCTACTACCGCCACCTGCCCCTTTACATGAGCGATGCTGGACGCTAGGCGGTTTCATCCCCGCGGCCTTCTAGAGTTCTTGCCCCTCCGCAAGCGATTTGGCAAACAATTCCCCGATAGCGGTGGATGCCAGAATCTGGTTTTGCCAATCCGCCAGCGATCGTTCATGAAGCCATGAAGCCCCGGCTAGTACATCCTTTTCGGAAAGGTTTAAGTGGTCGCACAACCCCTCCAAGGAGTTTTCACGGGCGTGGTCCCCTCTAATCTCATGCTGCCTGATATGGACCACCAGCAGGCGGGCCACAAAACGGATCCTGGCCCTTTTCGCTTGCAGTACCCTGAAAATTACCCCATGATCCGGCGCCAAAAGCAGGGTGCCCAGCGCGAGGGCGAAAGCGGCCAGGCCGATCGACCCGGCCAGATTGAGGTCCATGGTTCCGGCCAAACCGACCCCTGTCAGTACCGAAAGCAACCCCGCTATCACCGAGACCAGCAAAAATGGCACTAACTGACGCGTGAAAAACCATCCGCATATGCCGGGCCCAGCCAACAGTGCCACCAGTAGGATGGGGCCCATGGCATCAAAGGAAAAAACAATCACCGAGGTGGTAGCAACCACCACCAGGATTTCGAGGAAGGCCATCGGCCTGCCCAAGATTAGTCCCTGTTGCGGATCGAAGAGGTAGATTTGCAGGTCGCGCCACCAGATCCATCCCGTCATCAGGAGCGCCAGCACAATCACCAGCATGTTCCATGCGGCCTTGGGTCCCAGGTCCATTCCCTCAAACCTGAACCTTTCCAGCCAGGAGCATTCCAGATTACCAGAGAGGACCTGATCGACATCCAGGTGGGTGTTGGATGCCTTGATGGATAGGATTAAGGCGCCAAGGGAAAAGAAGAGCGGAAACACCAGGCCGAGAGCGGCGTCGGCCCTCCCGCGAAGGACCCCGGTCAACCTCGTGGCGGCCCATGCGGCGCAGCATCCCGAAAGGGCGGCACCCAATCGGAGCCACGGGGAATGAACCACCGGGTGAATCCAAAAGGCGATGGCGATGCCGGCCAGGACGCTGTGGCTCACCGCATCCCCCAGCAGCACTCGCCTGCGTAACAACAGGATGGGGCCAGCCAGGCCGCAGCCGATGGCGCACAGGGCACCGATCACCGTGATTTCAAACAGCCCTGAAAAGGGATTCACGGCTGAATACCACTTGTGTCAGTTCGCGGTCCGGAGAAAATTCGAGGTCCGAAAAGGGATGCCATTGCCACCAGTGTGGCCAGAAGCACAAAAATGGGACCTGTCGGGACGCCCCTGCCTGGATGCCCAAAAGTGCTCTCCAGAAGGATCACCATCCATGGAGTGATCAATCCCACCAAAGCTCCCAACAGGGTAGACAACAGAACGAAGGTTCCGAATCTGGAGGTGTGGGGCATCGCAGCGAGGGGCAATGCTACGAGGAGAGCGCTAAGCACCACCATCCCGACCACCTGCAGGCCGCATACCACCCCCAGGGCGAGGAGCAGGTCCAGAACCCACTCAACCGCCAGGACGGGTTGGCCCAGCAGGAAAGCCTGATCCCGGTCAAAAAGGATTCCCGCGATGTCCCGCCTCAAGAAAAAGACAAACAAGCCCGCGGCGGAGAAGACTCCCAGCAATGTCCAGGCATCCAGCCATTGAACTGCGGCCGCCTGCCCCAGAAGGAAGGATTTCAGGCCAGCTTGCCCCAGGCCCTCCAGATGGCGTTGCATCAGGCTCCACAACACGGATCCGAGGGCAAAACTACCGGAAAGGAGAAGTGCCGGCGCTCCATCCCCCTTCAACCGGGGAAACAGTCGTTCCAGCCAGGTGATAACTAGTCCAAAACCGACAGAAAAAACAAATGCGCCCAGGGCAAGGACCAAGGGTGATCGCTCACCCGTGATGGCAAAGGCAACTAAGACACCTGGCCAAGCCGCATGGGCCAAAACATCGCCCCGCAGGGATTGGCGCCGCAAATGTGTGATGCTGCCCAGCAGGCCGTATAGTAGGCCGGCCCCGATGCAGGCGCAGAGGACAGCACCATCCGGGCTGGTCATTTCCACATCCCGTCGAGGGGGGAATTGCCAGGGCGCTTGAGGTCCAGGCCCAATCTGGGGCCGTAGGTAGCCCGCAGATTTTCCTCATTCATGGTGCTTTCAGTCGGGCCAGCAGCGACTACCCGGACATTCAGCAACACGCAGTAATCAAACAAATCACGCACCGTGTGCAAGTCGTGATGGACCACTATGAGGGTATTCCCTTTTTCCCGAAGTTTCCTGAATAGGTCGAGGATGGCCCTTTCAGTGGAGGCATCGATTCCCTGAAAAGGCTCGTCCAGCACAAGAAGGGGCGCCTCCTGGGATAGGGCTCGCGCGAGAAAGGCCCGCTGCTGCTGCCCTCCGGATAATTGGTTGATTGGGCGATCCGCCAGGTTCGCCAGGTCCACCAATTCCAGGGCTTGGCGGGCCCGCCGTTTTTCGTTTTCTCCCAGGGGTTTCCACCAAGGCAGGGAACCGTGGGTGCCCATCAGGGCCAAATCGCCAACTGTCGCGGGATAATCCCAATCCACCGAGCCCCGTTGGGGAACAAATGCAACTTTGCCCCGGCAACCTTGTGCGGGCTTTCCAAGAATCTCTATCCGACCGGTGGCCGGCTTTAACAGGCCCAGCATGGTCTTCATCAGGGTGGTTTTACCGGCGCCGTTGGGCCCGACCACCGCGGTAAGGCTCCCTTTGGGAATTTCCAGATCCACATCCCACAACGCCGGCCGGTCACCGTAGGCCACGGTGACATCCTCCAATCGGACTGCTGGTTCCTTGAGCGGGTGCGGTTCCTCAGCCATGGCTCAAAGCTCCTGATATCACGCGCAGGTTGTGGCGCATCATGGCCTGGTAGGTTTCCGCCCCGGATCCAACCCCTCCGAGGGAATCTGAGAAGAGTTCTCCCCCCAGGCGGAAAGAGGTTTCGGTTGAGCGACCTGCCCTGGCCCGGATCAGGGCCCGAAGTTTTTCCAAGGTCCGGGGTGAGACCGTGGATTCCAGAAATCCAACCGACACCTTCCTGTCCACCGCCAAATTTGCCAGTTCCCTCAGGGAGGATTCGGAAACCTCGGCAGCGGTACTGATTCCCTGGATCGCATGCACCTCCAGTCCGTATGCCTGGCCCAGGTATCCGAATGCGTCATGGGATGTGATCAAAATCCGCCTCGACGGGGGGATGGACTGGATTCCGTCCAACATTTCCCGGTGCAGATTCTTGAATTCCGACATAAGAAGATGGCCTTTTTCCTCAATTGGCGTCCGGTGCCTGGGATACACCTCGGCAAGCGTCCGGGCCAGTGGCTGGATGGTGTCCGACCACAGTGCGGCATCAAACCAGATGTGGGGATCCCATTGGCCATCTGATTTACGCAATCGGTTCGGGTGGAGATTTTCCAGGTGTCGGGTGACCAGGAAGACTCGACGAAGCCCATGCTCGTGAGTCGCTTCCAACAATTCGGTCAACCTGCCTTCCAGATGAAGGCCATGGCCGACAATGAGTCGAGCCTGCTGGATGTGGGCGACGGTGCGTGCGGTGGGTTCGTAGGTATGGGGATCGATTCCCGGTCCCATCAGCAGGAAAACGGGTATTTCCGTTGGCAGAAGCTGACGAACCAAATCCCCCACCAAGGTGGTGGTGGCCAGTACATGATCACCCTGTTCCCAGTTGGCGCATCCCAAGCCACCAAGGGTGAGGGCGGCCAAACCGGGGGTTGCCAAAAAGCGGCGGCGGTGAATCCCCATAGGGATAGGCTAGGCTAATGATATATTTAGTCAAGCCTAAGTCGCCTTGCGTCCAAGGCTAAATGCCCGCAGGAAAATCGACAAGGGCGTACTGCTCAAGGGGCGGGTGAGGGCCCAACGGGAGCCCCAATCAGGGCCTCCCGTCGAAGCTGGCCGCAGGCGGCTGAAATATCTGCGCCTTTGCGTTTGCGTACCGTGGAACTCACCCCGAACGAATCGAGGATTTCCCGGAACTGGCGGACCGCATCGGGAAGGGGACGCCGAAATTCCAATTCGGGGACCGGGTTGAACGGAATCAGGTTCACATGTCCTTTTCGGTGAGACAGAAGGGACCCCAGTTGTTCCGCCTGCCTCGGTCCATCGTTCAATCCCGCCAAAAGGATATATTCGAAAGTCACTTGGCGGCCCGTTTTTTCAAAGAAATAATCAGCGGCCTCCAGGATGTTTTGAATGCCTGTTTTGGAATTGGTGGGCATGAGATGGGTTCGCAGGCCCTCATCCGGCGCGTGGAGGGATACTGCCAGATGGTATTTTTTCCCGGCATCCGCCAGTTCACGCATCCGATCCGGTAATCCCACCGTGGAGATGGTCACATGTCTGGCGGATAGCCCTAGTCCCTGCGGGTGACAGGCGATTTCCAGAGCTGACAGCAAGTTGCCCAGATTGGCCATGGGTTCACCCATACCCATGACCACGATGTGGCTGAGGCGCTCATCTGGTTTCAGGCGGCTTCGAACATGGATCAACTGCTCCAGAATTTCACCCGCCTGCAGGTTTCGGGTCACCCCGAACATGCCACTGGCGCAAAAAACACATCCCATCCCGCAGCCAACCTGGGTGGAAACGCAAGCGGTGCGACGCTTTTCCTCTCGCATCAACACGCACTCGATTTCCCTTTCGCCCGACAGGCGGACCAAAAGCTTTTCCGTTTCATCCGAGGAAACTTGGCGATTGGCCACCAGGCTGGAAAGGGGCACCATCTTTCCTTTCAGTTCCGCCCGGAAAGGGGCCGGCAAATCGGTCATCTGGTCAAATTCCAGAACGCCTCTTTGCAAGATCCAGTTGCGAACCTGACGCACCCTAAGCTTGGCAGTTTTTCCCAAGGGGGCAGCCAAGGCCTCCAAAGCCTGCGGTTCAACCAAGACACCCGGCTTGGGTGAGAGCGAGGAAGAAGGATTGGCCGTTTGGATTTGATCTAGGGGAATTGAATTCATTTCTTAATCTTACTCGTTCTTTTTCAAAAAGCTTGGACAACCGAAAGATAATTTGAGCTATCCTAATTTAAATTAATGATATTTCAGGCAAGGCAAAAGAGCCGTTTAAATCAGTATGAACCGGCGAGGTTGAGCCATTGGCCGCATCTTAGGCCCCCCAGGACTGCTATTTTGCCTAGATTTTGAGGTGGTTTTCAAGTCGTTGGTGCCTTTGCTCCGAAGCAGGAATGTGGGGTCGGATTGCCTGCAGGGCAGGCATCCCAACGAGGCTGAATGGCCGTAGTCCTATTCCAGTTGATATGCAGGGGAGGATCTCTGTGGGCGAAGCTGAGGGAAACACCGCCGAATCAACCCGCGCCCCCATTCAGCCGGGGTTGATCCATTTGGGGTTTCTCACAATTCAACAGGAGCAGGGGGCTTGGATTGGGGGGTACCTGGTGACCAATGCCTGGGCTAGACCCTTGGAGTTCAGGCTCACTAGTGCCGTTCAGCCCAGTCGGGTTCAGCAGATTCTCTACGGGCCGACCTTGGAGCCCCATTTGGTTGCGGACCTGATTGGAAAAACATTGTTGGATAAAACCGCGGTCGCGGCCCAGGTGGTCATTTGCGATCACCCCCACGCCACTCTATTGGCGGGCAAGGTCGATTCGGCGATGACATTGCTAGCACCGGGGCATAATCGTGAAGGTTTTAAATCCTTGCAGGGTGGGCCAGAATGGGCTTCAGGACTCTGTGTCCTAGGCACGGATACAGAGGGCGGGGAGAAGGCTTCCCACGTCCTGGGCTGCATTCCGGTGGCCGTGGATTTGGCGGAGCCGTTTCAACGGCTGAAGGAAGCAATGCTGGAGGCCCGCCGTCTGGGTGGGGCGTTGCCTCGGGCTGCCGCCTGATCCTTTTGGCAAACCAAAAGACAAAGCACTTTCTGAATTCAGCCTGCCCGGCGCATGAATCGCTCGCGCAAGTTCATCACTTGTTGCCGGCGGGAAATTTCAGGGCCGGTGGGATCAAATTCCAACCTTTCATTGAGGACCTTGCACAGGAGGTTGTGCACGGCGACCCTTGTTTCCTGATCTCTTCTCTCAAGGCCGTCCAGCAAGGCTGGAAGGACGGAGGGGCCCATGGCTGCCAGTTGGGAGGCAACCCGTGGGCCATCCGGGCCTTTCAATTGGTCCACCAGGCTGTTGGGGCCTGTCGGGGCCAGATTGTTTGTGGCAGCCGCGGCCTGACCCTGGTCCAGCTTGCCCAAGCCGCCAGTCACCATGCGCGCGGCCTCATCACCGGCCCGAGCAAGGCCGAACGGGTCATCCGTGAAACTGTTGCCCAGGTAGCCGTCGATCGCGATCGGATCCCGCACAAGCTCCTGAGGGGTGCCGTGGGTGAGCACATTCCCCTTTTTGATAAGATAACTGCGATCGGTGATAGTTAGAATCTCGCGCACGCGGTGGTCGGTCACGAGTACTCCGATTCCGTGGTTCTTGAGGTCCCGCACGATCATCTGGATGTCCTCGATGGTCTGCGGGTCGATACCGGTGAACGGTTCGTCCAAAAGGATCAGGAGCGGGTCGCATACCAGGCACCGGGCGATCTCCAGCCGGCGTTTCTCGCCGCCTGAAAGCCGGGCCGCGTTGTTTTTCCGCAGGTGGAGAAGGCTGAATTTGTCGAGAACCCGGTCGCAATGGTCGATCCGCTCGCTTCGGGTGAGTTTCCTACCCGAACTTCGGTGGAACGGTTGGGCTTCCAGAATGGCGTGGATATTCTGTTCCACCGTCAACTTGCGGAAAACGCTGGTTTCCTGAGCCAGGTATCCCATACCCAGCCGGGCCCGGCGGTACATGGGAAGCTGGGTGACATCCTTGCCGTCGAAGATGACTTTCCCGCCGTTGGGGGTTACCTGGCCGGTGGTCATGCGAAAGCTGGTGGTTTTACCAGCCCCATTGGGACCAAGGAGCCCGACCACCTCACCCACCTCCACCTGGAAGCTCACCCCATCGACCACCTTGCGGCGGCCGTAGTACTTCACAAGACCCTTGACTTCCAGTATGGCCATGCAAACACTCCCCTCGCCCCGTCCCGCCCGGACGATTGCGACTTCTGACGAAACCTTCTAACTTTTCGTTTCCAAATGACACAAGGTGAACACCCTCTTTTAGAAACCCCTAGGCCGACACCATGGGGGCTGGGGAGCCAATCCCGGGTGGACACTGGGCGGTGCGGGTCAGGTAGACTGTATTTTCTGGAACCTCGCAATGTGGATATAGAGCAGACGCGCTCGGAGAATTGAATGCAGCTGCTGATATCGGCTGAGCAGATCGGCCAGCGGTTGGATGAGATGGCCCAAGAATTGGCCTCACTTTTTCCCAATGACCGGGATCGGGAATTATTTGTTTTGGTGGTCATGGATGGTGCCCTGATGTTGGCCGCGGATCTGGTGCGGCGGATTCACCGTCCCGTTCAGTTGGCTTTTATCAAAGCCACCAGCTATCGCGGTGGAACGGTTTCCGGTGTTTTGGAATTGGGCGAAATGCCCGATGTGGAAGGCCGGGATGTGTTGGTTCTGGATGACATTCTGGATTCCGGCAAAACCCTCGTGGCCCTCCATGCTGAGTTGGCTAAAAAAAGACCCCGGACTTTGAAAACCGCCGTGCTCTTGCGCAAGGAACTGGGAAAACCAACATTTAAAGCAGACTATGTGGGTTTTTCGGTGCCCGATCGTTTTTTGGTCGGCTACGGCATGGATTGGGCCGGGCATTTGCGTCATCTTCCGTGCATCCACGCGCTGGAATCGGAGGACTTGGCGTTGTCTCCCGGAGGATTGGCGGCGGCTCTTTCCGGGGGAGACCGGTGATGGGCCCGCGTCTTTGGCTTTTTCCCGATGCGGACCCCGTGGGGCCTTGGGCGAGGGGCGGGGTGATGTTGGCCCACCTGCCGGCGAATCGTCTTCCGCTTTTGGTTTTCCGGGCTGAACCGGATGCCCCGATCCGAAGCGAACTGGATGGTCTTGGGGTTGAATACTATTCGCTGGGAAAAAAAGGGCTCAACCCCGTCGCTACTTGGTGGAAATTGCGCTCTTTTCTTCGGAAACTTCAGAGCCCCCGGGTCCATGTCTGGGATCTGGAGGATTTGACCGTGGGTGTATTGGCAGCCAACGACGGTTGCCAAGTTTCCTGTGAGGTATCCGAAGGCCGGGTCCCGCCCCGAATTTTCCGTTGGTGGAAGCAAGGTTTGAATCGGGTCAGCCATTGGTATTGCCAGGGACGGTCGCCGTGGGTTGATCCAGGAAAAGTGAAGGAGGTGCGAGGGTGGGTCCGGGTTTCATCCAGGGAGACCCAAGCCCCGCGGATGGCCCCATCGGATTTGTCGGTGTTGCTGGTGGCCGATTCGCCCCGGGCGGTGCGTGAAGGTCTGTGGGCCTTCGATATTTTCAAGCATGCGTGGCCTGGGGCTGGTTTGAAAATCCTTGCCTCCCCCTCCACCCAGAAAACAGCCAGAAAATTCTCAGGCACCTTGGGATTGGGGGCCGGCATCCAATTTCTCCAACGCTGGTCGGAGGCCGAAGCCCACTCCCCTGTTCTCGCGGTTGTCGTATTGGGCTCAGGTCCTTGGACCGGGGATTCCGCATTGCGCGCTCTTTCTTGGGGTGTTCCGGTTTTGGCGGAGGAAAGCGGACCTGTTCGTAGGGCGATTGCCCAAGGGGCCCCGTTGCACCCGGTTCCCGGAGGCGACCGGGCGGGGTTGGCGGCTGCTCTGCAAAAATTGGCAGTTGCAGAAAAAGAAGGTGGCCCAAGGCCCTTCACGTTTCCCTCGCACCTTTGCGCGACCTTCGACCTGCCTTTTTATTCGGATGACTTGGATTGATGGTGACCGGCCGGTGGAAATGGTTTTTTTTGCTTCTGGCGATGACGGGAATTGTCGCTGCGTTGCTCCCTGTGATTTTCAGCCGGGAAAGGCAATTGACTGGGGATGAGTTGCGCCGCGCCCAAGCAGTGTGGGCCACCCGTGGGCCGGGGGACTACACCCTCCTTGTTCGGTGGAAAAAGCAGGAGCTGTCCAAAGAAGGCGGAAGGCCGGCACCTGTTGTGATGCGTCTTAAATTGCGTTTCCGGGATAGTCGCTTGGTCGAAGCCAGCCGCGATGGCAATTTCATTCCGGTTGACCAATTCAGCGATTGGGGGGCCGAAGGTGTATTCCGGAAACTTCAAGGTTTTCTGGATAGAGTGAAACCCAAGGACTATCTGGTGGTGGATTTCGCCCCAACGGATGGGCATCCCAGACACTGGGTCTTGGTAACCCGAGGTGGACCAGATTCCTGTCGGGAAGAGGTGGATCTGGTGCTGGCGCCGACCCGATAGGGCCAAAAGCTAATCATTTCAGCTGGAAATGTTCCAGGGATTCCGGGACGCAAGGGTGAATCAGGCCAGGTAGGCCGGCGATGGTGAACCACCGCGCCTGCCGGACTTCGGCATGGTTGATCACAAACGCGTCATGGGGAATTTTTTGGGTCAATGGCAGCAAAAAGGTGCGCCATGGGCGGCCAGCCGGGGTGACATGGGCCTGACACCGGGCAATGGCACTGGCGTTTTCCCCGCCCAAAAACGGCCGGAGGAGGGGTTGGAGGGCAATCCCCTGGAACAGTTCCTCTCCCAGTTCCCGCAGCGCGGTGTCCCAGGGGTTGCTATCCGTCAGGTGGCTTCCGCCACCAGGGACTGACCAATAGCCAAGGTAGGGGGGCTCATTCCGTTCAGCCAGCAGGACTTCCCAACCGGAAGTTCCCTGCCAGGCCAACAGCAAACCAGCACCGCTCCAATCCTGATGGGCCATGCGCGCCTACCCAACCCTTGAACCAAAATCCAAACTTAGCAAACCGTTTGGGACAGGACCAGTTTGGAGTGGGCAGTCCATCCGGCTTGCCGGGGCCCAAAGCCGGGTTACAGTGGGTGTATCTCCCTTAGGATAGGGATGGGAGTGTTTGTACGGCTGGTGCCGGCCCTGGTCTTCAAAACCAGCGGGGGGTCTGAACAAGGCTCTCAGTGGGTTCGATTCCCATACACTCCCGTTTGGCGAGTGGTTTTAAAAACCGAGAATGCGAAAAGGAAACGGGGATCGGGTTTGCCGATCCCCGTTTCCTTTTCGAGTCGCGCAAAAACTCAGTTCTTCTTGGCGGGTGCCTTTTCCTTGGCATCCTTCGCGTCGTCCGCTTTCGGTTGGGCCTTGGGCGGGAAGACCACCTTGGCTTCGCTGATCACATCCTTCAACTCTTCCACCGCTTTCTGGGCATCCGCCTTGGTTTCAAAACCAACCGGGGACCCGGCAAGGTATTTGTTTTCGTTGTTGCGGACGGAGATCCGGAACTTGCCATCCTTGCCTTCCTGG